>Ga0265292_1000117_pt1 | contig 164984 bp, 172 predicted proteins | sample Munlanlewell296A_FD_189080 | JGI IMG/M metagenome (GOLD analysis project Ga0265292, IMG submission 189080) | Leachate microbial communities from a municipal landfill in Southern Ontario, Canada - Leachate well 296A | ecosystem: Engineered > Solid waste > Landfill > Unclassified | place... | reverse complement strand
CAACTCTCGGCCCCAGACCCCGCCTGGATACTACGACTTTCATCTTTTTCATGAAAACCTCCTTAGCCAATCAGGCGGGGGTCCGGGGGTTTGCGTCAAGCCAGACGAACGTCAGAGGCGTAAGTCCAATTTAAGATAAAAATTCGAACCTTCCAATTTCCTCAAAACGTACCTATCGGACCATTTTGGGGAAATGGGTTGAATTAAGGATTAGGAAGCGATACTTGTCTTACTTCGAGCGTGCTAAGCTGTTCGGGCTTATGGATTACGATGTAATTATCGTCGGTGCGAGTTTTGCGGGTCTTGCCTTTGCTCATCATGTGCCGCGGAATAAGCGCGTCCTGCTTGTCGATACTAAGCCGTCCGTCGGCTCAAGCGTCGAGTCAACGGGACTGATAACGCGCGCCACGCGAAAAGAATTCGCGGAATTTTTTGCTATCGACGCTCACCTCACCAATCCCATCAAATCCATCTGCGTCGTGGCGCCGGGCTTTGAAGAGCATTTTATTTCGCGCGTGGCCGAACCCTGGATCTTCCAAACCGATACGCGAGGTTTAGTCGCGGGCTTGGCCCAGGCTTTGCCGCAAAACATCGATGTTCAAACCGGCATGACTTTCGTTTCAAGCCAAAAAACGGAACAAGGATTAAAGATTAAATTACGGCGCAACGGGGATTCGTTCGAGCACACGACCAAGCTTCTGGTCGGCGCGGATGGCGGTCGATCGAAAGTCGCGGAGGCGAGCGGACTTGATCGGAACAAAAAATTCCTTTTCGGCTACGAGCGCGTCATCCCGGGCACGGTCAAACTGGGCGAAAATCCAGAAGAGACTATCTATCATTTTTGGTTCGGTGAATTTTCGCTGGGCTACGGCGGCTGGCTTTCGCCGACAAAACTCGACGGACGTCCCGCTTTCCGCGTGGGCTTAGCTAAATTCATGCAAGATAGGGGAGAGGCGTCGGCTTTAACCGACAAGTTCCTGGGCATTTTGGCAGAGCGTGGCATAGTCGAATACGACCCGCGTGATTTGCGCGGCTCGTATATGTTCGGCGGTCTCATCCCCATCGGCGGCGCTCTTCGTCGTACCGTCGGCGAGCGGACGATACTCATCGGCGACGCAGCCGGATATTGCGGAGCTTTCGCCGCCGATGGCATCAAGGGCGCGGTTGTCTCGGGCAAAGAGGGCGCCAAGCTCGCCACGGCATTCCTCGACGGCGATGCGCGAGCCCTTCGGCGTTTACCGCGAGCCATGCAACGCCACGGCGGACTGCTCGAATATTATCAGCGCCAACTGCGTTACCGCTTCATTTGGGATTTGATGCGCCGCGACCGCACCTTTCGCGCCATGTACGACGTGATTGCGGCGGAGAAGGACTCCTTCCTGGATCAGTTCTGCGACAACAAAGACAAACGCAAAAGCCTGCTACGCATCGTCCTCAAACCGCGACATATAGGAAGATTGCTTAAATATGCCGTTTTTTTGGTTTTCGATGGATTGTTTCATGTATCGTTGACGTCGTATTTTTTGAAAATATCGTGAGGATGTGGCAAAGTCGAATTGATTTTATGACCGACCGAATAACGACTGAACAGCGCAGTGCCCTGATGTCAAAAATAAAAGGAAAAAATACAGGCTTGGAATTATCGATTTTCAGGGAATTGCGTCGCAGGAACGTTTATTTCAAGAGACATTATAGTAAAGTCCCCGGAAGTCCCGACCTCGCCTTGCCCACGAAGAAAATCGCAATTTTCATCGATGGTGATTTTTGGCACGGCTTCAGGTATCCGGCATGGCGTCATAATCTATCGACGGATTTTTGGCGTGAAAAAATTGAGCGCAACCGTCGACGCGATAAGAGGAACTTCAGGAAATTGAAGCGCATGGGCTGGCGCGTCTTGAGAGTATGGGAACATCAGATACTGAAAGACTTCAACGGTTCCGTGCTTAGGATCGTTGAGCACATGAGAGGCTGATGATTTTTTACCGAGTTTATTTGCCCGCCGTATTTACTATATAGTTAAGCGAGTACATGGCGTAAAGCTGCCGTTTCGGTATTTTTTTCTTGCCTATCAATTTTTCTATACGCTCGTGTTCAATCAAATCCTTATTGGAGACTGATTGCGTGATGAAATCCTTCACGGCTTCCACTAAGCCATCCGGTTTCATGAAGGGTCCGAAATCCTTATGTTCGACATGCATGCGTTGCAGTTTTTCGTAATCGCCGATTTTTCCGGAAAAATGTTTATGGAATTCATGGATGAATTTATTGCCGTCAGCGTCTGCTTCCAAAATAGATTGAATTGAGCCCGCTCCCTCGTTAAGCAGAATCGGTTTATATGATTTCCCTGAGCCTACATAAGCGCAGGCGTACCATTTTTTGCCCGGCGTGTCTGATTTTTCATGCGGATTGAAGTTGACCAGGGCCACGGTCATGTTGCCCGTCTTGAATGGATGACGACGGAATTTCGAGTCGGACTTTTTACCCGGAGGATCGTTGAACTTAACGGTCGTGAAGCTATTCAAGTTTTGGACGGTTTCGAAAATCGGGTTCTTCAACTTCGGCAGTCCGAACACCCTTCGTAGTTCTACGGCTACGGCGGCGCTCATGTGGGGACAAACTGCATTTCCGATTTGGCGCCATTTTACGCTTTCGCTGCCGTAGAACTGATAGGTAATCGGGAAACCCATCAAAGAGGAGGCTTCGCGGATTGTCGGTAGACGATATTCGCCGTCTCCTTTGCGTTCGATTTCGGATTTATACAATATCGCTTCACGCGTGCTCGCTGATCGCGTGGCCATGATAGTCCGGCTTGGTCGACCCTCGTCTTCAGGAAACGCCATTTTCCCCATGAAAGGGTGGTCAATCTTTGCGCGTTTTGCGGCTTCCCATTCGACTTCGTAGACGCCAGTATCATAGAAATGATCCGTCACCTGGCTCATCGGTAAGATTAGGTTGGGGTAATTCGGGTCAGCCACCGGGTCGGTGCTGAACACATTGAAAGGTGACGGTAATGCACTCTTTATCTCGCGCAATGTCATGAACTTTCCCTCGTGGGTTTTTTTAGGCGCCAAGAATTTGCCCTTACCTGGTCCGAACAACAGTTCGCCGCACACGAACCTTTCACGTTTTTGTGGCGAGCCGTAATCTGCGGCGCAAAGGATGCCGCCGTTATCGGGATGAGACGCGCGCAGGGCGATGTCGGAAGCTTTTTTTCCAATTGATTTGGCGAAAGAATCAAGCTTTAGGTCCGTGAACGTGTATTCTTGTTTGACGAAGTTTTTCGAATTCGGGACGTTCTCCATATACCAGACCTTCAAAACCGAACCTTTCTGATGTTTTTTCACGGCGACCACCCGCAAGAACGATTCAATCAAACGAATACCAAGAGATTTATCGGCTTTACCGGCATTGTTAGACATCGAAAAAGATACGCAGGGAGGGCTGCCCACGATGATTTCCGTACTCGGTATCTTGTCGATGTCGCCCACCGGGCACTTTTCGTAATCCAATATATCCATCGGATCGTCCTGCAGGCCGTGGTTGAGGTTATGCGTCTTCACAGCCGGCGCCCAGTTATCGAAACCCATAACGACCTTGAAGCCTTGCTGCCTAAAGCCCTCCGACCAGCCGCCGGCGCCTGAGAAAAAGTCGACGACACGGATTTTGTTTTCTGGGGTTTTCATATTATCCTAAACCGATAAGTGGCACGATTTTAATACAAACGCTACTCTTGAGACAGTATGTTATCCACAACGCAAGTAAATCCTACCACGAACGCCGGTTACGATCAAACCGACCCTGAAGACATATTGAGGCATGCCAAGCTGCTGCTCGGTAAATCCTTGAGAGACGTAATCGATTCCGATCGAGTCCGCAGGAGGGGTAAAGGTGGGATAGGCCAAGATGTCGAGGAGTTGTTTTTCGGTCTCGTACCCAACAACCGACCCATGCCTGACTTTCAGGAGGCGGGCTTGGAGCTGAAGACCTTTCCGATCAAGCACCTCAAGGATAAGAGACTAGTGGCGAAAGAAAGAGTGAGTTTGGGGATGATAGATTACGGGACCATGGCGACGGAAGAATGGGCGCATAGCTCATTTCTGAAGAAAAACTCTTTCTTGTTATTGCTCGCCTATCTCTATCAAAAGGGGATAACTGACTATTTCGATTATATTTTCAACCTGGCTGAGTTGTGGCGGTTCAGTGAAGAGGATTTGAAGATAATGAAGGACGACTGGTTAAAGATAAGGGAGAAAGTCAAAGCGGGAAAAGCGCACGAAATTTCGGAAGGGGATACGCTCTATTTGGGCGCAGTCACTAAATCCGCGACCGGAAATTCTCGGACCAGTCAACCTTTCAATAGAATTCCTGCCAAACCGAGAGCGTTGTGTCTGAAACAGCAATACATGAATTTGGTGGTGGACAAGATTCTAGGTTTAAGGAAGCTGGACGTCGAGAACGCCGTGAAATCGGTTGAGAGTTACGAAAAGGGCGAGACCTTCGAAGAATTCATAATCAGGAAATTCAAGCCATACTTCGGCATGAGCCTGGAGAAGCTCGGAACAATGTTCGCTGTCGGATCCAGTGCGAAGAATTTTGCCGCAACCATAACGCGCAGGATTCTGGGAGTCAGGAAGAATAAGATCGAGGAATTCGAAAAAGCGGGTATCACCACGAAGACGATTCGATTAGATATCCACGGCAATCCAGAAGAAGCGATATCCTTTCCGAGAATGCATTTCAAAGAGCTTGCCTTGGAGGATTGGGATGACTCAACCTTGAGGGAGATGCTGGCAAAAAGGTTCTTTCTCGTCATCTATCAAAAACAGAAAAACGGTACTTATAAATTAGCTAAAGTAAAATTTTGGAGCATGCCGGAAGAAGTCCTCGACGACAAAGTAAGGAAAGTCTGGGAATCCACCAAGAAAAGCATAGTCAAGGGTGATTTTTCGAAGTTGGTCAAATCATCCGATGACATGGTGTCGCATGTGCGGCCTCATGGCCGGAACTCAAAGGACAAAGACATCCTCCCGAACGGCAAAAGAGAAACCAAAAGATGTTTCTGGTTGAATCGAGATTTCATCAGAGATAGCATGCTATGAGGATTTTGCGGGATTCGCCTTTGTCTTGACACCTTTTTCGGCTCATGTTAAGCCTTTATATCCTGCAAAGTCAGGATGTTCATTAAGCCCCTTTAAGCATTCTTAACGGGCTTCTGCATTTGCGCCAAAAGTGCGCACTCGTCTGATTTGAGCACCTGACGGGTGCGTTGCGGAGACGATGAGTCACCGTGGAGACCTGAAGTCGAGCAGGGGGCTCGGCTCACACACAAGGAGGCGCAGATGTTCGGAAGCTGACAAGACAGCCGATTCCGTACGCGATCCCATTGGACGCGATTCCAGTTCAGACGGGCCATATAGAGCCCGTCTTATTTTTCTTGAAATCGTTCATCGTCAGGATTCCGCGCTTTTGCCTTTTTTCATCTTGATATTTTTCGCCAACAAGAAGCCGTCGCTTTTTATTTTGGGGAACTTGAGCACCACGGTGCGGTAACCGGGTTTTTTAGCCATGATCATGAAGGATCCGCGATTGACGATGAAAGCGTATCTGCCTTTGGACAGGGTGACTTGGGTTTCTAGAAGCTTATTGAAGCGCGTTTCCAAAATCCTCACCACGACATCAGTCAATGGTTTTTTAGTTTCTGCGTCCATGACCGTGCCGAAGGGCGGTTCGGGCGGTTTCAGGCTGAACAACCGACGCAGCATGAAAAACGCGTACAGGATGAAGATGCTCCAGGTAAAGATGTCGCGCATCCAATAGGCAAAAGCCAACGCGGCTAGGGAGATCGTGAGCGACAGCGCTTGTTGCGCGTGTTTGCCCAAAGACCAGCCCTTCCACCACGCCGGCGCGGCGCCATTGGCCGGATCAAGCGGAATGTTTTTGGTCATGACGCCGTAATCTTGGATTTGGATGTGCGGCGAAGGCAGGATATTTTCGTAGACCGAGCGGTTTTTATCTTTGGTCACGCGCTTGGACGGAAAGGTATAGCCGGGTTTGCCGACGCTCAAATAATATTCGCCACGCGGCGCGAGCAGACGATAGCGCCCGATATTGTCGGCCACCGCGGTGCGCACGATTTGTCCGTGCAAGTCGCGCAAACTCAACATGGCGAGCTGTACCGGCTTGCCCGTGGCGCTGTCAAAAACCGTGCCGTAGCCCTTTTTACGCCGCTTGAAAGCGCGGAAAAGCTGGCGCGTCAAACGTGCCGTGAGCAAAAGCGTGGCGGCGAAGCCTGCATTCAGCCAGATGAGTTGCGTCGTCGGCATGCCGTGATTATACTCCCGAATCTCGTTCAGTGTCCTGCGCCCTGGCCAAATACCCGACCAACGCATAGAATGCCGGAACTAACCTTTTATCCGTCCGTCCTTTATGCCCGACATCCAAGACATCTTCAATCGCCTGCAAGCCAAGAAAAAAGAAAAAAAGAAAATCCATTCCGCCGTGCGCGATGCGCTACTCACCTCAAAGCCGTATCAGGATTTGGTCGAGGAGTTGCGTCGCGTGAGGGAGAAGAAGCGCGGACTTGAAGATCAGATCAAAGCTCAATTCGCGAGCGAGATGAGCGAGATGGAAAAAATCGAGAGCGACGTCAAAAGCGACAATCAACTGGTCTGCGACATGGCTTTGACTAAGATCATGCGCGGCGAATCAATCGAGTTGCAAGACGAAAACGACACCAAATATCTGCCGGTCTTGACCGTCAAATTTCAAAAAACTAAGTAGTCGGTTCAGCCGCTGGAGAGCGGAGTCGGATGCCAAAGGGCCATCGTCGAAAAAATCAGAATGAGGAATAGCGCCAAGAAACCGAGGTTCATAAAAAACGCGCGCAGCGCATCCTTCTTCTGTCCCTCGAAATAAAGATAGGCGGGATAACCCAGGACTAATCCGCCGGTGATGGTCGCCGAAAAGACGAAGAGCATGAGGAAACCGGTCACGGCAAACATCGGATTAAAATTGGGGGAGTTACCGAATAAGTCTTGGGCATTTTGCATGAGCCAGGCGACGCCGGCAACGTAAATGACTACGCCAGCGGACGAAGCCAGGCTGCGCAGGATGAGCTTGGAGTTTTTCATATGCGATAAGTATACCTGCGTGCGGGGTATTTTGCATCAGATTGACCGGGGAATCAGGGTATGGTTAAGTTTTTATGGAGGAAGAGATGAATAATATCGAAAATCTTGAGGGGGATAAGTTCTTTACGAAAATCGCCACCTCATCCCACAACCGGTACGAGCCGGTAGCTGAAGATGGCGACAGCAGCATAAACGACGATTACAGCGGCCCAGGCGAATTCCGCCGGGTGTACTGGTGGGAAGCTGAAGTCCTGATAGAGGAAAAGACCAGCGGGAAAACCGTCAGGTGCCTCCTCGTGACCCAGGATCTGAAAGCAGAATTCTGGACGGGTGATTTCTGGAAGGATATGTTCGGGCCCTTCGAATCGGTCTTGGACTCGATCGCGCAGTCGCGCGAGTTCTATGACCATTTTGTCGGTTTGATCATGAAGAAGCATCGAGGGTCAACCGGTTTTCCCACGCCGAAGTCGAAGATCAAGGTCCAACAGACTAGAGCGGAATTTTGGGAGGACTACATCTTCGTCTCGCTAGACGACTTGCTGGCCAGGGGCATCTTGCTCGATGCGACCGGTCAACGCTCATTGCCTCTTGCACCGTGAGACTCCACGCCCCGATTCGTTCGGGGCGTTGTCGTATGCATCCAGCCCTGTACGCAATCCGCAGTACGCGCTACCTTGGCGTCGTCATGCCTAAGCCCCGTCTTTTGCTCCATGCCTGTTGCGGCGTGTGCAGCGCCTATGTGCCGGAATTGCTCATGCCGGATTTTGAGGTGTCGGTTTTTTACGAGAATTCCAACATCTATCCGCAAGAAGAATTCTTTCGTCGTCGCGACGCGGCTAAGATTATGGCGGAAAGTTTTTCTTTGCCTTTCATCGATGCGCCATATCGTCCCGAAGATTGGGCTGCGGCGATCCACGGTTATGAGAATGAACCGGAAAGGGGAGAGCGCTGCGAGCGTTGCATCGCGTATCGTTTGGATCGGACGTTCGCTTACGCCAAAGTCAACGGTTTTGATATCGTCGCTACGACGTTGAGCGTAAGCCGGCGCAAAGACGCGGAGATGATCAATCTGCTCGGTTTCACCCTGGCTTTAGTGCATGAGATTGAATTTTTGGGTCGTGATTGGAAAAAGGCCAACGGCGAGAGCCTGTCGCAAGAGCGCGCAAAAGCCGCTGGCATCTACCGCCAAAATTATTGCGGCTGCAAGTATTCGCTGCCTAACAAACAAAATTTTAACCCTTCCCTGTCATTACCCGGTTCAACCGGGTAATCTAGAGAGAAGATAAATTCCAAAGTTTTTCTAAGTCTGGATCCTCCGCTTTCGCGGAGGATAAACTCCAGCGGGGAATCAGACCTCGAAAACATAGGAAGGGCTTTACTTTCTGGATCCCCCGGTCAAGCCGGAGGATGACAAGATCGATTCAAGAATTCTTTCTGCACTGCGAGGGCGATGCGGTCGATTTCTGTGGCGCGGACTTGCGGATCGGTTTTGCGCAGCGTTTTGATTTTTAGGCGCGCAGCTTGTTCCATCTTTTTTCTCCATGCCGAATCCTTGAGCGCCAAGAGACCGTAACGCACATCCAGCCGTTCCATGGCGCGGCGCGTCTTGAGGTCATAGCCTGGCGCTGAACCGTCGAACTCGAGGCCGATGACACGCACTTTATTGCCGAACACTTCGCGCGCCAAACGTTGCATCTTGGCGCGGCGCGACAGCTCACAAAAATATACTCCGCTCGCGTTGCCGACGAGCCGCTTCACGGTCAGCATGTTTTCCAGCGCCGTGAGCGCGCCGCAAGTCTCGATGTCCCATTTGAGCTTTAATTTTTTAATCCGCGGCTTGAACCATCTGGCCATCTCTCCCGCCTCCGTCCTTTTATATGGCGGGAACAAATCTGTTTTGCCGCCCGTCGGAATGAGCGTCAAACGCGCATCGCCGTAGTTGCGCCAGACATAATTGAAGACTTGCACCAGGTACGCGTGGTAACTCATGTCGGTCAGGATGTCGCGCGGAATCCCATATCCGTTGATGGCGGCGAAAGATATCTTGCGCATAGCGTTTGCAGTATATAGCCGACCCTGAATTAAATACAACCGATGATTCATAAAACCATCTGTCATTGCGAGGAGTAGTAACGACGAAGTAATCTCCGGAATCCGGAGATTGCCGCGCGCGTTTAGTTAATGCGCTCGCAATGACAGATGAGAAAAAAATAAGCGCCGTCCGAGAGTCGGACGGCGGTGTGGTCACGCGGCTTGCGCGTAGTAGCGTTCGGTCGCGAACTTCTGGGTGAACGGCCAGGCGATGGTAGCGTCGAGATGGACCTCGGCGAGCTTGCCCTTGGAGTCGAACTTGCCCCAACTGACGCCTTCGACGTAGGTGCAGCCCGAGAGATTCCCGAAATGCATGGGCGCCGGGTCGATGCGGCAGCCGTAGAAGTAGGGAATGGCCTTGCGATCGATCCCCAAACGGGCGTTGTGGATGTCTTCGAGCGGCTTCAGATTCTGCAGCCAGTTGCGCGGCACGCCGCCGCCGATGGTGAAGATGCCCATGCGTTCGGCCTGGCGCGAAATCTCGAAGGCAAGCTCGGTGTCGAGCTCTGGCACCACGTTGATGCACAGCTTGCCTGCGTTTCGTCGTCGGCGATTGAACACCAACAAGTCGTTCCCCAGTTCGGAGTCGGTGCAGGCCGGAACAGCGATCCGCACATCCTTGCGATAAGCGCTGGCCAAGAGTGCGCGCGCTTCGGGATAGTGCTCGACCAGGTATTTGCCCAGATCGTGATGGAATTGATGCGTCGAGATGGGCGCGCTGCCGTCGTAACCCTCAAGCACGGCCGAAACGATCTCTTCGATGTGGTCGAAGTTCGATTCGGGCTCGATGGTATCGGTCACGCGATTCAGCCCTTCGGCCACCAGTTCGTCGTCGGTATTCCGCGGGTCGTATTTGTAGTGCCGACAACCCGAACCTTCGATGAGTCCGTGCGCCATGAGCGCGCCGGTCGAGGCGACGAACGACAGGCGTCCCGTGTTGATCAGATCGTCGATCAAGAGCTGCATCTTGGCGATGGTCATGGCGCCCGAGAGCGACATGACCATGGTGCAAGTCTTATCGCACAGCATGGCGCTCAAGGTGTGAGCGCCGTGGACCAGGCGTTTGGCTTCGCCGCCGTACTTCTCGAGATTGCGCATGAGATCCACCGTAGGGCGAGCTATGCCATTGATTCGCTCATCCAGGGTCAGTTCGAGGATCGGCAGCACCACCTCGGGAGCGGAGAAGACGACATCGGGAAAGTAGCCGTCCTTCACCTGGCCGGGCTTGCAGCGACCCTCCGCGTTCACGTAGAGCGCGCGTTCGCATTTTCTGTAGAGGGCGTCCTCGTCGTACTCGGCGTGGCCGACGACCAGGGCCTTGTCTACGACCATGCCGTGCGTACAGCGAAGAAATTCTTCGGTGGTGAACGGCCCCACAAACCAGTTGCGGTGGCACATGCTCTTCAAGAGCGGCCGCAGTGGACTTTCGCGGGAGATGTCCGTGATGAGATACGGCTTACGACCGGCTCTGACCCAGTCTTTCAGCGTATCCGCCGCTTCGCCCAACATGCGTGCGCCGAACGAACAAGACTTCATCCCCTCGACGATCTCGGAGACCGTGCTGCGCTTGGACAGGTCCAAGAGCTCCAACGGCTGAAGCTGACTCAAGATGCCGGTTTTACGCTCGATCATTCTATTTTTCCTCCGCGTTCAGTTGCGAAAGTGCGTCGCGATTTCACCTCAAATCCTGTTTTTTGTCAAAGTTGACGCTATTCTCGGGTTTTGTTAACCTCGCGCCAGTCCTTTGGAGGGTAAACGGAATGAAGTCAGTCAAACTCCGGGTTTTTCCCGACATGTCGATTCCCGGCCGCAAGCTCGGCGAAGTCTGTCCCGCGTGTAAATCGGGCAGCTTGTGCGCTGTGCTGCGCCTGGACAGCGGGAGCAATGGAGTCATGGGACCCACGGCGGTCTCGTGGCATCGCACATACATCGAGCACCTGGCCTGCGATTATTGCTCGACCAGCTACGAAGCAGAACCTGATTTGCGCAAGGAGACGCTCGAACTGCGTCTCGAGAATCAGCTCCACGATTTCGCGAATCCGGCGACGCTACCGACGGCGTGCCCGCAATGCCGAACCCGACTCATGTCTGGTTCGCAATACGAGGGAGCGTCTTCGCGCTCGTCCAGGGCGAAGGAGGATGAAGTCAGATTCCTGTACTGCCCCAAGTGCCTCGCCATCAGGTGGGTCGTGAAGCCGACGGTCGAAGCCACTGCTTCCCCCTGATCGCATCGACTCGTGAACAGGTCGCACCAATCGGTGCGGCTTTCTTTTTGTGACGACGGGGGATTGCCGACAGCGAGATTTTGTGTTAGAAATGATGGTATGACCGAAGATAAAGTCTTGCTGCAAAAAAGCCTTGCCGGAGACCAAGCGGCGTTTGATTTGCTTATCTCGCGTTATCTGAAGATCATCTATTCAGTCGCTTTGCATTACGTTATAGATGCGGATGAAGCCTCTGACGTGGCGCAGGATGCGGTGATCAAAATCTGGAAAAACTTGAAACACTTCAATCCAGACAAAAATTTCAAACCCTGGGCCGTGCGGATCGTCTCCAACACTGCGTTGGATTGGCTGAAAAAGAAAAAACCACTGCTTTTTTCAGCCTTGGAAATCGAGGATGCTGATGCGTTGGCCGCGGTTTTGCCTGATCCTACGCCATCCGCTAACATAGAACTTGAGCGCAGGGAAGTGGCGCAAGCGGTCAAACAAGCAGTGGGCATGTTGCCCAAGGAAGATCGCATCATCCTGCATCTGCGCTACGAGCTTGAGCTGACTTTTAAGGAGATTGGGGAGCAGCTCGGAAAAGCCATGGAAACCGTCAAATCCCGCCACGCGCGCGCTATTTTGAAGCTGAAAACATTGTTGGATCCTAGGGAATTCTGAAATCTCCTCTAGCCAATCAGGCGGGGGTCCGGGGGTTTGCGTCAAGCCAGCCGCAAGATGAACCAAGAGACATACCTGCAGCGCATAGCAGACCCCCGGCGTCTTTGGTCACTTTCCACGCGGAAAGTGACGAAGTCCCGTTTGACCGCCGACACTCGGAAAAACCTCGATCCGCTCATTGCCTCAAATCGTACCTATCGGACCATTTCGGGGCAAGGCAAAAAAACAAATCAAATGCACCTCATACTTTTTGCCGCCAAAAAGTATGCAAAAACCGCTGGGGCCTCGAATTCGCTTACATGTATATAGTTAAGCGTTCTTGCGGTTAGCTCAACTCTCGGCCCCAGACCCCACCTGGATACTTTGAGCCTTTCTTTGATTCAAACCCCCGGCGTCTTTGGTTACTTTCCACGCGGAAAATGACGGGTCGTTTTGAACCAAAATCCGCCCCTCCGTCGTATTTACGGTAGGCGCGGATATGGACAATTTTACTGGAAAAATCATTTTAGCGGAACCGCCGACCGATTTGCTGGCGAAATCATTGTATCGGGTCAGGTGGGAACGCCAGAGACGGAAAGCCAAGCTTAAACTGGCTTTTTGGGGAACCTGTCTTTTGGTGGCCTTGTCAGGTTTGGGCGCGACCCTCATCGCGCTGCAGTCAGAATCAGAAGCTACCGGCTTTGCTGCGATCTTGCGTTTGCTCTTTTCCGATTTGCGGTTGGTCGGTGCATCCGGCGTCGATCTTGCGTTTTCGTTGCTCGAATCCGTGCCGGCGGCCGAGATCGGATTTTCGCTCCTCTTGGGATATTTCGCCGTGACTTCATTCAAGCGTCTGCTGCGCGCGGTGCAAGATATGCGTGGCGCCGCACTTCAGCTTAAAACCAACCTATGACTGAAAACCAACCTAGCGAAACCGGTCGTACTAAATATCTGCCGGTCATCGCCATCGCCGCGGTCATCGCCATCGCCGGCATGTTTCTCTCGTTCAAACTGGGGGAGTATGTGGGCTTCCGTAAAACCGCATTTTCTTACGGTTTCGATCGCCGGCACGAATTCGGCCGCGAACCTAGATTCTTTCCTTTCAGCGGACCGATGCGCAAATCGCCGCTGGTTAACCCGCACGGCGCGCTCGGCGTCATCGTTTCGGTGCAAGATGGGGGAATCGAAGTCAAATCAAATGATGACTCGACTAAGACGGTCGCCATCAACCAAGACACTGTGCTTCGTCGCCTGGGCCAGGTCGTTAAAGTCTCTGATTTGAAACCCGGAGATCGCGTGCTCATCATCGGCGAGCCTGATGCGCAGGGGGATATCCAGGCCAAATTAATCCAGGTCCAATAAGTTATGTCATTCTTCAAACGCAAAAAGAATTATCTCATCGCTGGCGCGGCAGTGGCCTTGGTAGCGGCGGGAGGAATTTATTTTTATCCCTCCAAATCATCGGCCGATACCAAATATCAACTCGCGCAACCCACGAAAGGGATGTTCATCACTTCGATTTTAGGTTCCGGCCAAGTCGCGGTGGATAATCAGATAGATCTCAAATCCGAAGCCAGCGGTCAAATCACCAAGATTTACGTGACCGACGGACAAAAAGTCAAAGCCAATGACGTGTTGGTCACGCTCGATGCGGCGGATGCCAGGAGCGCGATTCGCGATGCGTCCCAGGGCGTGCGTGACGCGCAAGTTTCGCTGGAATCAGCCGTGTTGTCTTTGAACAAACTTAAGGAGCCGGCATCAGGTTCATCGCTCATCTCCGCGCAGAACTCCGTCAACCAAGCGCAACGCGACTTGCAAAAACTCTTGGACCCGCCGGATGCCAGCGCGGTCAGCCAAGCTCAAGCCGACCTGAAGAGCGCCCAGGATCAGGCTAAGTTAGCGAGCGACGGCAAGACGCCGCTGGTGGTGCAGAATGCGCTGGATAATACGGTCCTTAACCTGCAGACCGCGATGCAGACGCTGACCACCGCGCTGACCGATGCGGATAATGTTTTAGGGCATGACAATACCAACGCCAATGCTACTTTTAAAAATCTGCTGTCGGTCCTCGATACGAGCCACTTGTACGCGGCTAACGCTAATTATGATGCGGCTAAAGCGGCCATCGCGGATGCGCGCGCGCAAGTCGAAGCTTTGCTCACGCTAGGGTCAAGCGAAACCTCGGCGCGAGCAGCGGCGCAGAGCGTGCAAGTCGCCTTCGATAAGGCTAACGCTTTGCTGTTTGAGATTTCCAACGCCTTGGTCGACACATTGACGGCATATAATTTTTCTCAAACCAGCCTAGATCAGCTCAAGAGCACCAACCAGTCCGACCGCACCAGCATCAACTCCAAGACTTCTTCGCTCGCCAGTCAGCTTCAGGCGATCGATACGGCGCATACGCAATTCGAGAATTCACAGAATGCGGTGCTCAAAGCCCAAAACGCGTTGGACAAAGTCTTGCAGCCGGCCGATTCGGCCAGCCTGGCTTCGGCGCAAGACAATCTCAAGCTCCGTCAGCAATCCTTGGCCGAATTGAAAGCCGGCGCCAGCGATATCGAAATCAAACAGGCGCAGAATTCGGTAGCCCAACGACAATCGGCCTTGACTGCGGCGCGCAACAATCTGGCCGATGCACAGAAGAATCTTGCGAAATATACGATTCGCGCCTCCTTTGACGGCGTGGTCACGGGCTTGAAGGTCAAGACTACCGACACCGCTTCACAAGGTACCGTGCTGATGACTTTGGTGACGGATAAAAAAATCGCCAGCCTGACCCTGAACGAGACGGATGCGGCCAAAGTGGCGATAGGGCAGAAAGCGACCGTGACCTTCGACGCCATCGACGGTTTGAGCATCACCGGCGAAGTGGCGCAGATGGACGTGCAAGGCACGATCAGCCAAGGTGTGGCGAGTTTCGGTCTCAAGATTGCTTTCGACACGCAGGACGAGCGCGTGCGTCCCGGCATGACCGCCAGCGCGCAGATCATCATCAAGACCATTCCGGATGCGTTGACTTTACCCAACGCGGCCATCAAGAGCTCGGGCGATCAGAGTTTTGTCCTGGTCGTGGATAATCCGCCGCAAAACGCCAGCGGAGTCAGCGGCATCGCTTTACCCACTCCGCCGCGCGAACAAACGGTGAGCGTGGGCGATTCCAACGACTCGGTGACCGTCATCACCCAAGGTTTGACCGGCGATGAAAACGTGGTGGTGCGTACCATAACGGCGACGACTGCGCAGACTTCTTCGGCTAACAGCGTTTTGGGCGGAGTCCGTATCCCGGGCGTGACCAGCGGAGCAGCCGGAGGCGGAGGTAATTTTAATCGCGCAACCACGGGTCGTTGATCATATGTCCATGATCCGGTTGGAAAACGTGGTCAAGACGTATCGGACGGGCGACCTGGATTATCAAGCGCTCAAAGGTTTGAGTTTCAAAGTGGAAAAAGGAGAGTTCACGGCCATCATGGGTCCTTCCGGTTCGGGCAAATCCACGCTTATGCACATTTTGGGCGCGCTCGATGTGCCGAGCACGGGAAAATATTTCTTGGATGATAAAGACGTTTCGCAGATGAGCGAGAACGACTTGTCGGTGCTGCGCCGCACGCGTATCGGCTACGTCTTCCAATCCTTCAACTTGCTGCCGCGCTCGACTGTCTTGCGCAACGTCATGTTGCCTTTGGTCTACAACGGCGTGCCGCGCGCGGAACGGAAAGACCGAGCGATCGCGGCCTTGCGCGCTGCGGGCTTGGACGAAGATTTGTTCACGCATTTTTCCAACCAGCTTTCAGGCGGTCAAATGCAGCGCGTGGCCATTGCTCGTGCCTTGGTCAATAATCCGTTGCTCATCTTGGCCGATGAACCGACCGGCAACCTGGATACGCGCACCGGCGAATTCGTGCTCGCGACCTTCAAAAAATTGAACGAACAAGGACACACCATCATCCTCATCACGCATGAACGCGAGGTGGCCGAGCACGCCAAACGCATCCTCGTGCTGCGCGATGGGGTAATCCAAGATGAAAGACTAAAGAAAGTAGGGACAGGTGAATTTGGAAGATAGAATTTGGAATTTAGAAGTTCGAATTCCAAATTCCACATTCCACATTCCACATTCCACATTCACGTATTAGGCACCGTATATTCCGATCACTATGAATCTCATCGACATTCTCGAAGAGACCTACCTAGCTCTCTCTGCCAACAAGGCACGGTCTGCGCTCACGATTTTGGGTATCGTCATCGGCATCGCGTCGGTCATCGCCATGGTGGCCGTAGGCACCGGCGCGCAAAAAACGATTCAAGCCAGCATCACCTCATCCGGTTCGAATTTGATTATGGTCATGCCCGGCGCGCAACGCGGCGGAATCGTAAGCAGCGGACGCGGATCGGCGCAGACTCTGACTCAAGGCGACGCCGACGCCATCGCCAGCGGAGTCAGCGGCATAAACGCGACCGCGCCGGAATTGTCGCGGCGCTACCAAGTCACGACCAAAGGCAAAAACACCAATACTTCGGTCATCGGCACGACGCCGTCGTATCCCCAAGTGCGCAATATCCAAGTTGATCAAGGTTCTTTCATCACGGAACAAGACCAGCGCAGCGGTACGCGGGTGGCGGTCTTGGGTCCCACCACGCGCGATGATTTGTTCGGTGAAGGGGCGGATGCGCTGGGCAAGACCGTCCGCATCAACAACCAGGAGTTCAAAGTCATCGGCATAACCAAAAGCAAGGGCGGTTCAGGTTTCAATAACGCGGATGACGCGATTTATGTCCCGCTGGCCACGGCCCAGCGCTATCTGGCCGGAGATACTTACGTCACGACCATCAGCGTCGAAGCGTTGGACGCGGGATCGATGAGTGACGTGCAGCTGCAGATCACTAATCTGCTCTTGGAGCGCCATCATATCGTAAACGCGCAATTGGCCGATTTTAACGTGCTGAACCAAGCTGATCTGGTGGCCACGGCTTCGAGCGTAACCGGCACTTTCACCAACCTGCTCGCCGCTATCGCCGGCATTTCGCTCTTGGTCGGCGGCATCGGCATCATGAACATGATGTTGACCAACGTGACGGAACGCACGCGCGAGATCGGTTTGCGCAAAGCCATCGGCGCGCAACGCAACGAGATCAGCAACCAATTTTTGATGGAGGCCGTGGCGCTGACTTTTTTGGGCGGCGTGCTGGGCGTGGCGTTGGGTTGGGGCTTAGCCCTCTTGATCACGCGTTTCGCCGGTATCAGCAGCACAGTTTCCGTCATGTCCATCGTGGAGGCGTTCGCCGTTTCGGCCGGCATCGGCATCATCTTCGGCTATTATCCGGCGCGTCGTGCAGCCAAACTAAACCCCATCGAAGCTTTAAGATATGAATAACGAACTAGCGACAAGCAACTAGCAACCAGCGACCAAGTCTTATGGTTGCTGGTTGCTAGTCGCTAGTTGCTGGTTAAAACTTTATGAAACCTCTCTACATCGTCATCATCTGTCTCGTGGTCGCTGGCGGCTCATTCTTCGGCGGCATGCAGTTTCAAAAAACGCGCGGCGCGGCCAACGTGCAATTCCAAGGCGCTAATGCGGCGGCTCGGTGTAACGGAACTTTTCGCGCTGGCCAAGCGATGGGACGCAACGGCCAAATTCGCGCCGGCGGTTTTACGGCGGGTCAAATCATCTCGAGCGACGACAAAAGCCTGACCATCAAACTGCAGGATGGCGGATCCAAGCTCGTTTTCCTTGCGGCTTCGACCACGATCCAAAAGACCACGGACGGCACAGTGCAAGATTTGAAAGACGGCGCCAACGCGGTAGTGACTGGAGACGCCAATGCCGACGGCAGCGTCACGGCGCGCAGCATTCAATTGCGCACGGATTTGCCAAATTTCCAGACGCCGACTCCCGCGAATAAATAAATTTTTCAGGAATCAAAAACCGCACCCTAGAGGCGCGGTTTTGATGTCTTTAAATACAATCAATGTCATTTCGTGCGCAGCTGAAAAAATATTGTCATCCTGAGCTTGCCGAAGGACCTTTATGAGTGTCGTGACGACCGATGGATCTTCTAATTCGATGCTGATAAAGGTCCTTCGACTGCGCTGCTGCTCCGCTCAGGATGACAATATTTTATCAACACCGTCGTCAGCTATCGGTAGGGGCGAATAATCATTCGCCCCTACGGCCATTCTTTAATTTTGAGGATAGGCCTTCGGTTTTATAAAAAGTACATTTCCCAAAAACCCGCGGCCGCGGGTTTTTGGGAAATGCACACTTGCAAAACGACAAGTAAAAAACGACCCCCTTCGTCATTTAGAGCGGAGCGAAGCGCAGTCAAGAAATCTCCGGGGACTTCTTTGTGTGAGTTTCAGTTTCTCCTTCCGCTTCAGCTTCTTAATCGCCGCTTCGCGTTTACGCGCGGCTGATTCGTTTTTCATCTTTTCCTGATGGACGAGCCGTACCGGCAGACGCGCTCTTGTGTACTTCGCGCCTTTACCGGTGTTATGACAGGTAATGCGTTTTTTCAGATCCTTGGTTATGCCGGTATATAAAGTTTTGTCTGCGCAACGCAGGATGTAAACGGACCAAACCGATTTTTTCTGCATACGCAGCCGCTGGACGAAAGTCGTCAGTAACGGCTACGGCCGCCGCGACCGCTGCGCTGCCTGAACGAGCGCTGACCGCTGCGCGGTGCGTGTCCCGAGGGACGGTACTGCGTCGGGGCGAGCGCGATTTCGGCGCGTCGCGGCGGCAGTTCGGGGAGTTTTGCGATGGGTAGCATGGTGCGGGTAAGTCTTTCGATATCACGCACGTCGCTTTTTTGGTCTGGGGTGGCAAAAGACACGGCGTGGCCGCTTTGTCCGGCGCGTCCGGTGCGTCCGATGCGGTGGATGTAATCTTCGGCTTGGTCAGGCAGATCGAAGTTGACCACGAGTTCGATATCTTTCACGTCGATGCCGCGCGCCGCGATATCGGTCGCCACCAGCACGCGGTATTTTCCGGACTTGAAACCGTCCAAAGCGTCGCGGCGCTGGGCCAGCGAGCGGTTGGAATGGATCTCGGCCGAAGCGTGTCCCATGCCGCGCACGGAACGCGCGATTTTTTTGGCGCCGTGTTTGGTGCGCGAGAAGACCAGCACCGTGCCGCGATTTTCCTGCAATAATTTATCCAGCAAGCGGATTTTGTCTTCTTTGCCCACGACGTAGACTTCTTGCGCCACTTTTTCCGCCGCCGTCCCGGAACGAGCGATCTCGACGCGCACCGGCAGCTTCATGTACGAACTGGCGATCTTGACGATCTCGCCCGGCATAGTGGCGGAGAACAAAAGCGTTTGCCGATCCTTGGGTACGGATTGCAGGATGCGTTTGATTTGCGGTTCAAAACCCATGTCGAGCATGCGGTCAGCTTCATCCAAGATCAGGATTTTTACGTCATCCAGTCTGATCGTTTTTTGATCCAAATGATCGATGAGACGTCCGGGCGTCGCCACGATGACGTGGGGTTTTGTCCGCAACGCGTTCATCTGCAAGTTCATCGATGCACCGCCGATGAGCACGGCGCTGCGCAACCCGATGCCGCGGCCGAGTTTTTGGATTTCTTCCTCGACTTGGAGCGCCAATTCGCGCGTGGGCAGGATGATCAAGCCTTTGCCTTTTATCTGCGACAGGCGCTGGATGAGCGGGATGCCGAAGGCCAGGGTTTTGCCCGTGCCGGTCTGCGCGATGCCCATCAGATCCTTGCCCTCGATGGCGATGGGGATGGACTTTTGCTGGATGGGCGTGGGTATCTTGAATTTGAGGCGGTCAAGGATCTGAAGCAGGCGCGGAGCGATGCCTAGGCCGTAAAAGCCGGGAGGCAGGGGAGAGGTATTGTTCATGCGGGAAGTGTATAGGCAAACGGCCTTTAAGTCACGTACGTGGACGAAGGAGCGCTGTTTCCATATACTTAAGGCATGAGCCCATTTGAGGCGGCATTTAAAGCCGAACCGCGTGACGAGAGGGAAGAAGGGGGTAGGCGCGCGCTTGAAGCCATAAAAAAAGCCCTGCCTGAACTGCAGCCGCTGAAGAATGATTTTGTGCTGGAAATAAAATATCGAGCACAAGACAGGTCGTCCGGGATAACGCTGCTGTGTTTTAAGTTCAAAAAAGAAACGGATGAATACCAGATTCCGCGCTCTAGATTGGCGAATTTTTTCGAGCAGGTGAGCGCGGTCTTGGCCAAGCACAACCTGGAATTAGGCAGTGAGCTGTCTTCGGATGATTTTTGGCTGCGCGAGCTGACCGTGGACGGAAAAACCAATTGGCGCCGCTGGCTGCCTCATCCTGAAAAATTCAGCCGCGAACAACAGGCGTTGTTGGACGAACTGGCGAGCGAAATCGGCCAACAAGACGGTTACGACAAATATCAAAAATTTTTCAGTTTCGTCGGCCTGGGTTTGCAGTCGGGACTTTTGACTAAGAAAGAATACGACGATATCAATCGCATGACCTACGAGGTGGTGAACGGTTGAAAAATATTCGAAGCAATCAAAAACAGCCTTCCCGCAGGAAGGCTGTTTTTCAGTCAAAGCAAAATTGCTTTCAGCTCTGCTTGACGGCTGCCTTGAGCTTTTCTTCCATCTCCGGCGTCATCTGATCCGGCGTCAGCCCGTGGCTCGAAGCAGCGTGGTCTGACATTTGCAGCATGAGATCCTCCATGGTGCTGGCTTGCGCTTCGAAAGTGCAATCCATCCCCATGTCTTTGCAGGTGATCGTGAACATAAAAAAGATTTTTTTAAAAATTAGCGCTTTCAGGATAGCAAAACCTCGCGCAAAAGGCTCGTGGCCTGTCAACCGTCAAAGATCGAATAGCTCGTCCACTTTTGTCTTGAGTGCTTTGGCCACGCGGAAAGCCAGTTCCAGCGAAGGGTTGTATTTGCCTTGTTCCAGAAAAACAATCGTCTCACGGCGCACGCGCGCTTTTTGCGCCAACTCCTCTTGAGTCAAACCAAGCTCAGTGCGCAATTCCTTGATGCGGTTATCCATATCACCGGCAAGGCGCGCTCGGCGCCAGAAAATCAGGCTGGCCGTGTTTGATCCATTGTCCATCACGGCAAATCCAATCGTCTTCACCGCTGAAGAGTCGGATGCCGAAGACGGCCAAAACGAGCAGAAAAGCGATGGCCAAGGCCAGAAAGACAGCGCGTTTGTTTTTGGCGGCTTGATCGTAGTACTTGAAGATGAGCGAGTAGAGCAGCATGAGGACGCAGGTCGAATACGCCAAGACGGAGGCGATGACTTCGTAAGTCGGGTTCAGCGCTCGTTGCGAATATAAGACGAACATGGCGATGATCGCGGCCCAACTGTAGATTTGGATGGCCAAACGCGCCGCCGTTCCGCCGAGCGTATAATCCCGCTCGTCGGCCAAGATTTCTTTGACCCGACCGCGCAGAAAAAATAAACCAGCCACGGCCAAAAGCGTGATGAAAATCGGAATAATGAAATTGCTTCGGGCAACGGAAATACTGATCGAACTCGCCACGGTAATCACGGCGATGATGCGGACAAGCGTGTATTGTTTGAGCGTCATAAAATTTTTTGTCATTGCGAGGATTGGCAACGACGAAGTAATCTCCGGAATTCAGAGATTGCCGCGCGCATTTAGTATATGCGTTAGCGATGACAATACAGTCATGTTACATATTTCTAACACAGCCGTCAAGTCCAGGTTAGGATTCGGAAGAAGAAGGCTCGCGCGATAGACAGACGCCGCTAGCGACGCTCGCTTCGCCGCGAAAATCCCCGCTCACGCTCGCGCCGGCCGAACCGGAGAAGCCGACGTGCACGAGGCCGCCGTCCCCATCCGAGGAGCGAACATCAGACCAATGATATTCATTTGCGAGGATGCATTCACCTTTGCCCTTGCCATTGAGACGTTCGGTCGCGATCAAATGGAGGGCAGTGGCATAGAGCATCTGAAAAGGCTCTGGACGATGCAATTGATCACGAGGGATATCGAGCGCCTTGGCGTATTCTTCAATGACAAATTCCTGGGTGTCTTGGTGGGTGAAGCGGTCGCCTGGTTCGTGATGATGGCGCTTGCTCTTTGAACCGGGGATGGTTTGTTTGGAGATGAGCTTCCATTCGCAGCTCAAACCCAGCTTCTTGAAGAAGTCCTCGTTTTTGTACCAATCGGTGTTAGCTAAAAATTTTCCCAACCCGAGCTTGGTATATTCAGTTTGGATGAGTCCGTTCATGCGCTCTCCGGTGAGCGGTGTTCCGTCCTTGTCCGCGACGAATAAGACAAGCATTTCTTCAACGCCGGTCTTCTCTTTGATCTCTTTGGATTTGGCTAGATCTTCGGAGGTGTATGAGATGGGCGGGACTTTGGAGATGTCGACGAAACCATCGCCTAGCATGGCTTCGACGTCCTCTATACCATGGACGTTCTCGCGACCTAGGATTTTGAAAGCTCCCTCAAGGTCGAGTTCGACTTCTTTCTTCTCTATCGCGTCTTTGAAAGCTTTGAACAAATCGGCAACCTTACGGGCATCTTGGGCAGATAGCTTCTTATTCTCTTTAAGCTCTTCAAAATTCTTGGCTCCGTATTTGGCGTAGACTTCTTTTATCTGCGCTGCGAGCTTATCGGCATAACGCCTGACATGGGTCTGCAAATCCTGCCGACGGATTCCGGAAGTATTAGGTAGCTCTTTGGCAGGTTCAGGGACTATTTTGCTTTGGGGGATTTCGAAAGGGTTTTTGGTCATGCTTAGGAGTGTCTGCCAGATAGTCTACAGGCAAAACTAGTCGGGTAGCAACGCCTAAACAAAAACCCCGCAGCTTGTGGGTTGCGGGGGAGTCTGGTCAGTTCTGTTCGGGCAACGGAACTGAAAGAAGGTGCGAAGGTGCGGGGCGGTTTTGGGCGAGCGCGATTTCTTGGTCAGCACACAGCCGCCGGAAGGTGGGGGAAAGGGCGTGTAGCTCCTCGAACGAGCTAGCCATGGCTTCGATCTGCGCTTCGCCGTTGATCAGCTCTTCGCTGTTCTTGAGCACCGCGAACTTGGTGCACAGATGGCGCACGCTGCTCAAGCGGTGGGCAATGATCAGGGCGCTGACTCCGTCGGTCAAGATTTCGGCGAGTCCGCGCTGCACGGCTTTTTCAGTCGTCGAATCCAAACTGCTGGTGGCTTCGTCGATGATCATGAAGCGCGGTTGGCGCATGGCCGCGGCGCCGATCATGAGCCGCTGCGCTTCGCCGCCCGACAGCTTGATGCCGTTGCGTCCAACGCGCGTGTCGAGGCCGTCGGTCAAGCGATCGCCGAAGTCGATTTGCAGCCGCCGCATCATCGCCCACAGATCTTCATCCGTGACTTTAGCTTGAGCATCGGCGGAGAGTCCGTAAAGCAGGTTGGAGCGGATCGTCCCATCCATGACTTGCGGTTGTTGCGCGATATAGGCGATGGCGTCGGTCCAAGATGACAGACGATAATCGCGCAGATCGCGGCCGGCGACGAAGATCTCGCCCTTGTCCGGATCCATGTAGCGCAGCAGGAGACGCATGATGGTGGTCTTGCCCGCGCCGCTGGAACCGATGAGCGCGACTTTTTCTCCCGGCTCGATCGCAAACTCAACGTTATTGAGTACAGGGCGGACGCGGTCTTGAGATTTGCGCGGCGTTTCTTTTTCCAACGTGGCGTCGGCGTAAGTATGCCCCACGGAGCGGAACTCGACTCTGGGCACGCTGTCCGGCGCCAGTTCCACGGCGTCGGGTTTGTCGACGATGTCCGGCGCCATGGTCAAGGCCAGCATCATGTTCTTGACCGAGGGCATGGACCAGTTGAGCTCGCGTTCGATGACCTCGACGCGCCACAGGTTGCCGATGAACATGAGGCACCAACTGAAGAGCGGATACAGCAGACCGATGCTCCAGGCTCCGTGCCACGCGCGCCAGACGCCGTAAGCCATCACGGCGCAGACCAGGACTTTGTGCACCAAGCCGCGCCAGTTGATCATGCGGATGAACCAGAGCCAAAAGTCCAGACCCTGTACGTCCAGGCGACGCGACCAAACGGTCATGGACTCAAGCTCGGCTTGAGCTTGGCCGTTGGTCTTAACTCGCTCGATCTTATCCCAGCGTTCGAGGCGCTGGCGGTTGAGCCGGCTGAACTCGACCTCGATGGGCGTGCAGATCTTGACGCAGCGCTGGCTAAGATGCAGCGCGCTCGTAAGCTGCAATGCGGCGATCAAGCTCATGACCAATCCCGCGACCGGAGAGATGCTCCAGATGAGGACGTAAACCACGAGTATGTCCAAGAGCGCCGGGATGCCGTTGAAGAGCAGCATCTCTTGGATGTGGTTGGCTTTGGCCTTGCCTTTTTCCATGCTGCCGGTGCTCAACATACTGCCGTCGCGCATGTGCTGTCCCAAGGATTTGGCGAAGAACAACTCCGTGATTCGATGGTCGCGGCAGGTTACGTTCTCGCCGATCATGTGTTCACGATAGACCATCAGGTGGTGCTGGAAAAACTGGCTCGCCAGCATGCAGCCGATGAAGCCGCCCAAGCCGTACAGGCTGCGCGATACATCCCGGTTGATGACGCCGTTGATCACCCAGGTCAGCGGCAGCGCTTGGCCTAGGCTGAACAGCGTCGCCACGAAATTCATGAGGATCATTTTCCAACACAGCGTTTTGCTGCGCGGACCGATTAGGTCGGTCCAGACCCAGGCGAACACGCGCAGGCTTTCCCGGCTGTCAGCCAGATACTCACGCCAATTAGCGGCCAGTTTCCTGGTCTCGAGAGCGTCGTCAGACATGGCACCCTTTCTTTACAGGATTTACGGGTCTGGTGATTTGTCTGTCATTGCGAGCGCATAGTCCGAAAGCGCGCGGCAATCTCCGAAATTCAGAGATTACTTCGTCGCGTTAGACGCGACTTCGTCGTCGCTACTCCTCGCAAAGACAACGAATGATTCTTTAAACGCGCAAGTCCTACCCTTGTCTTAAGTTGCCGAAAGAACGATATCTTGCCTTTTGGGCAAGATATCGGAAGCGTCGAGTCTGATGTCTACTCAACTTTTCAGGATATTCCGCCCAAAAATCGCCGCCTCGGCGACCGCGACCGACACGCGACCGGCAAGCGCAAAAATTGCGCTCTTCGCGTGATAGTCGTTGTACAGAGTGGTCAATTTCATGGGAGTGATTCGCGAGCTAGTTTGATGCAAGCGATGATGTCGTTAACGTAGCAGATGTTTGGCGTCGCGTCAAGCGGCCTAGGATCAGCGCAGATATAGGAAGTAGAATGAATCTTGATCGTAAGGTTTGCCTTGTGCGTCGTAAATCGTCATGGTTCCCATGCCCAAAGTCGGGATTATGACTTCGCCGGTCGCGGCGCTAACGCTGCGGCTGGCCGTCGTGACCGCCAAGTTCGCCACGTCTTTGCCGACCAGTTTGCCCAGCGGTCCGCGGATCTCGTTGAACAATTTACTTAACAGCGCGGCAGGGGAGAGCGTGCTCATGGCTCCGGCCAGTTTATCGCTGATGCCGGCTTTGGCTCCCAAGTCGGGGACGTCCGTCGAAAAACTGAATCTGTTCGAAGTCCCGGCGGCGAGCGTGACGTCCTCCTCGTGGATGACTTCATGTCCCGGCAACTGTTCCGAAACGTAGCTCAAGAGTTTTGATTTTACGCTCGATGGTTCTTGGGTGCCTACTTTGCCTGCCACCTTTTCCCACCAGTCCATGGAAGCAGGTAAGCTCAAACTTACGCGCACATGCATCTTTTTGCTTTCCGCGGTCGGGTTGGTGACGAAGCCTCCCATGTCGACGACGCCATCTTTGATCCATAGCGGAATCCCGGGACTCAAAGCCAGGACCGCGGGCTTGGATTCTTCGACGATTACTTTGCCGGATTTGGGATAGGTGAACCAATTGCCGGTCGGGCTGGTCAAGACGGTACTCACGTGACCGCCGGCATTCATGTCCTGCACGATGCGGAAGGGGCGCAGCTCGCTTGTGCTGTATGAATCATCAAAGGCATACAGCTTGCGCGATCCGCCGTTGACGTAGAAGTAGCGTCCGTTGCGCGACATGACGATGTCCGAGTTGCCGAAAGAATTCTCGAATTTGCGCAGCTCTTTTCCTTTCGCGTCAAAAACCGAGACGCCTGTTTGATGGCTGACCACGACCTTGTCTCCGGCCAAAGTCATGTCCGCGCCGATGAGCGAGCCTTTCCATTTTTTCTGCCACCGCGGAGTCGAGCTTTTCGTGTCCCAAAAATAGACCGAATGCGCCGCGACGCCGAGCATATAGCGGCCATCTTGCGAAAGTTTCACCGTATGTGGGCGCTCTTCAGTCTTAGCCGACCATTTGATGGATGTCTCGTCTACGTTGATGAAATATGTCGCCAGACTCGAAGCTGCGGCGATGCTCTTGGCGTCGTCTGACATGGCTACGCTGGCCGGCGAATCTTCTTTTTTCCCCAAGTTCCAAGTTTTCACCGGTTGAGACGAAGCTTTGTTGAAGAGATAGATATTTTCTTGATATCCACCGAGCGCAAACCATGAGCCGTCGCTGTTCACCGAGACTTCGTTGCGTCCGTCTTTGGGCCAATACCAAAGCTGCTTTTTTTCCGCCACCGAGAACAGGCGTACGCCGCTGCCTACGACCACCAAATATTTACCGTCCGCGGAGAGCGCCAGATTCTGGGCCGTCTTGTCCAGCATGTAGCTCCAGACTTCCTTGCCTTGGCTATCGCGCAAGATGATGACATCGCCTTTGTCCAAGGATGCCAACGACGCCGTGATGCCGCCGTCGCGCGACAGTTGCAACGGAGCTTTGGGATTTTGCGTGAGTATCCAGGCCTTCATGGCCAAAGGACTCAATAAAAGAAACAGCGCTCCGAAGATGAACCACGGTCGCGCTACAAAGTACATTATTCGTTGCATATAAATCAGAAGGTAGAGAGTAGAGGGTAGAGGGTGGCCACACTTAAAAAAATTATGCCAATATGATACCTCGGATCATACTCGTCGGCAAAATGAGAGAAAAGCGCATCCTATGCCATCGTCTCAATCCATCATCTCGATTCGGATTCCGAGCACGCCGAATTTCGCTTCATCTGCCTTCGAATAGACGGAATAGATTCGGTCTTCGAGCGCTTGGCTGGATTCGCCACCGAATTCGGAAGGCGGGAAAGCGGCGAACAGCCCTGAAAAAGTCGGATATTTGAGTAGCTCAATTACTTTTACCGTTACCGCCTCATTGAGGTCCGCCATATTCCGAAAAGTAATTTCGTCGCCGAGCTGAAGGCGCTGGCGTTTTTCGTCATACAAACGCGACTCGATGCTCTTCGTTCCTGCTTTGATGGCGGCGAACGGGCCAGGTTGGAGTTTCATTTCGTGCAGCATAGGCAATTAAAGATATATGAACCTCCAAAGGTTGATGAGCCAAGCGGCGTATGCCAGAAAGCAAATCAAGGGAATGAGACCCAGATACCTTTTTGGCCGAGGAAGTTTTTTGAAGGCATTCCATATTTTCGCGAACAACCAAGACAACCCAAAAATATAGATTGCGTTGAGGATGAAAATGATGGCGTTGATCAATAAGTTTTTTGTTCTGGCGTCAGTCTGAACGAACTGCGTGACATCCAGGATCGCCGGAGCGACGAAGTTGCATTCCGAAAGGGGATAGACCTGCCGGATGCCCGACGCACAAGACAGCGCCGTGGCCGGTAAAAGAGTGAGGTTAAACGCCAGGTCAGAAATATGACCTTTGCGGAAGTATACTGATTCCGTTCCGCAAGCGGCCTGCTCCACGGAGTTGACCGGCGAGTTGCAGGTATCAAGTGTCAGTGATTCCAGGAGCGTGCTCAAGAAGGCGAGCCAGCTAAGGATCAGAAAAATAAAAATAATCTTCATCGACAGCGATTTTTTCATACGTCTGCATTAAAGATAACATAAAACCCACCTTTCGGTGAGTTTTGTTTTTCAGGTAGCGTTTTTACTCTTCAGGTCGCGACGGCGGGTTTTATGAAATAGAATTTGCCGGTCGGCGCATCGCGCTGGATGGTCGGACCTTTGCCCTCGAAGAAAGCCTCGATCGCTTGGTATGGTCCGGGATATTTCAGATGCTCCACGCCGAGATATTCGTCCAAGATGACCATGCCTCCGGGGATGACCTTGGGATACAGCTCGCGCAAGACATCGATATAGGATGCGTACAGGTCGGCGTCGATGTGTAGCAGGGCGATCCCAGCGCCGCGATATTTCGACAAGCTCTCGGAGAAGAATCCGGGAATGAGCGACAGGTTGGAGAGTATGAACGCCTGATCGAGCTTGCCGGAGCTGATGAGCTCGTTGATAAGTTCCAAACTCGTATCTCCCCATTCGCCTTTTTTAGGGTTGCGCAAACTCGCGTCCTGGGGCGACGGCGTCGGAAAGCCTTGGAACGAATCAAAACCCCACAACTTGCGGTTCTTCCTTTCTTCTTTGAGCAGACAGGCCAGCATGAACAGGCTTTTTCCGTGTCCCACGCCGCATTCCACCACGTCGCCCTCGAGGTCACGGACTGTGCCAAGCATGCGCTCGAAATACATGAGTTTCACGACATTCGGATAGGTCATGGGCAAAGCATAGGATGACGGTTTGGAGCCGCGATTCATCACGCGACGGGCACGGCGCAGCAAGCGGCGCAGGAGATTGGTCATATGAAGTTTTATGTCGCCGGTATCTTACCGGACGCCGTTTGAGCGGTCAATCGACAAGTCTATGGGCGAAAACCGGTCAGCGGCGGATTTCGGTATTCGGGAGTTTTGCGGAGATTTGGTCGAGATCCTGTTTTGAATAGGCGTTGCCGGAAATATCGAACACGCGCAATTGAGTGAGGTTGCCGAGTTCCATCGGAAGTCCCGTCAATTTATTGTTCGAGACGTCGAGGACTTCCAGATTCTTGAGTTGGCTTAATTCCGCGGGCAGTCCGCTCAAATTATTTCCGCTCAAATCAAGATATTTCAGTTTTTGAAGCTGCCGAATCTCCGCTTGAGGCGCTCCGCTTAAGCGATTGTTCGAAAGATCGAGTCGTTCCAACTCGCTGCGCGAAAAAACATCCGCGGGTATCTCCGTCAGGCCGCGGTTGCTTAAATCAAGCGTCGCTCCACCCGTCGGTTTTTGCTGCGTCGGCTGATTGACGGATGGAGTTTGGGTCGGGACACAGCCGCTGGCGAGCAGAGAGGCAAAGGCGAATAGCACGAGTAGTCTTTTCATCCATCCACCTTAACATGAAATACGCTTAAACTAAAAACGCCCCGGGATGAAGCGAGGCGTTTTTCGAAGGTTGATTTATTTTTTGACGACGAACGGGTATAAGCCCGCCAAAACATCGTTCACATAAACCTTGAATTCATATCTACCCGGCGGCAAACCCTCCAAGTTGCTGCAGCCCGTCATACCGCCGGCTTTGATCAACTCTGGGTTCGCGGATTTTTCCTGAACATTTTGTTGCGTCTCTATGCTGTACGTGGCAGTCGCGAGGACTCCGACTGGAATATCCTTTTTGATTTCAGTCATGACGCAAAATTGGTCTTTGCTCGTAAAGACATTGGCTTTGACGGGCACGCTCTTGGGCGGGAGGACTTTTTTACCGACGGCCAGTTTGCCCAAAGCGAAACTCTTGAAGTATTCAGACAATTTTTTAGCGTCAGCTTTTTCGGAAGGCGGTTGCAGCAGTTTGATGCTCTTGATCGTCGCCTGAATGCTTGGTCTGCAGGTTTTGTTGAAATCTTTTTCAGGCCCGTAGAAAGTAATCTGATAGACGGCATGATTGCTGCCCAAGACCCCGTAAGCGTATTGCCTAACAGTAACGCCATTTTCCAACGGCGTCGTCACGTCCAGCACAAAGTAGTCATCGGCTATGGTTTTCGCCAAGAACTTGATGTCCACGACCTTCGACTGCTCGGCGACCGTGGCGGTGATAAAATCCTTTAACGTGCTGCCCGGCGGCAGGCCCGCGGTTATCAACATGAAGACGCAAGTATCGTTGTTGACGGCCACCAAAAGATTATCCTTGTAGGGGTTTCCGCTAAGATCGACAACTTTCCACTGGGGATACTGCAGCGTGATATTGGCGTCTTTATAAGTCTTCGACTTACTCGCCGCCGGAGTGCTTTTGCCGTAGCTGACTGATGCGTAGGCGGCAAGACTCGCAACCATCAGCAGGGCTAGGGGAAAAACGAAAAGGTTCTTGGGTTTGGCCTGTAATTTTTTGGCCATAGTTTAAAGAAAATTAGATTATGCCCACAGTATACACTATCTTGGTCAGATATCAGAATTCCTGCTTGGCCAAGGCGATAGTTTGTTTAATGAAAGCGGCTTTTTCTTCCGTATAGCGCGCTCTTTCGTCGGCGTGTTTTTCAAGCAGATTTCGCTTGAGCTGTTGGTACTCTGCGGCGCGTTCGGTATGTTGGATCAAGTAGTCGCGGAATAAAATATGCTCGCGCCAAAAATCAGAGTTCAAAGTCGTGAGTTTCAGATAGTGCGTGCGCTTTTCCTCCGGACCTTTCACGAACAGGACGTGTTCTTGTTCATCTCGATTGTCTTGCCGAAAAACATAACCGAGCCCACTAAGCTGTTCGGTGTACGTCGCGTAGTCGTCAATCGCTTTTACCGCGACCATCAGATCAAGAATAGGTTTTGCGTCCATGCCGGGAATAGCCGTCGAACCGACATGCTCGATCCCCAGTAACGCATCTCCCAGGAGCGCTTTGAGCTGAACCGTTTCCGTCTCGAACAGCGTCGCCCATTCAGGATCATAAGCGACCAATCTGACTTTACCGCGTTGTAAGCCCAGGTTCATAGTGCGGTATCAATTAAGCGAATTAAGCCAAGCGTCGAATGCTCGACGGAGTTCTTCGAGTTCAGGTGCTTCACGGAAGGTATGTTCGGCATTTCGGATAAGATGGATTTCTTTGGGGCCTTTCAAACCATCGAATAAAGGTTTTTGGGAGGCTGGAGTCGTCGAAGTATCATTTTCTCCCACGGCTAAAAAGACAGGCATCGTCAATTTGTCGATGTCCGGCAACAGGTCGTAGCGCATCGTGTCTTCGACAAAAGAATATTTCAGTCTCTTGATGACCCCGGGTTTTGAACGACTCTCCGAAATTCGCCAACCCGTGCGTTTCCATTCGGGTAATATCTCTTGATAATAACCTGATTCAAAAGTCGCCTTGCCGGTCACGACCGTCGAGATCGGAGCCAGCGCCTTTACGAGGTTTGGGTGTTTTTCCGCAAATAGGGCAGTGGCCAATCCACCCAAGCTGTGGCCCGCGAGGATAAAGGGCTCCTGATACCAGGGTTGTTGTTGAGCCCAGGCGATGACGTCTTCGAGATCGTGAAAATAGCCGGTGGCCGTCGCATCTTCGTACTGTCCGTCACTTTCTCCGACGGTGTTCGTGGTATCGAATCTCACCGCCGTATAACCGTGGTTCAGTAACGTTTCCGCAAGAATGATGATATGCGGCTGTTCTTTAAATCCACCAAGTCCGTGCATGACAAAAGCCAGACCGGACGGAGCAGCAGGTTTTTCGACGATAACCGCCAGTTTTTGTCCCACACGATTTTTGATGAAAATCTTTTTCATGAGTTTCGAATTCTATTTGAGTTTTATGCCCAGTCCGGTGAGCAGCGAGACGGCTTCCGGAAGAGAGAAGATGGCTCCTTTTACTTTGTTCGTCGTCGGATCGATTGAATAATTCCTGGCGTTCAAGAAATTTGCTTTCTCGAGGTTAGTTTGGTGAAAGATGGTGCCCTCAAAATTGCTGCCTTCAAAGTTGGCTTCGGGCAAATTACTTTCGATGAATCGCGAGTCGCGGATTTCACAGCGCAAGAAGGGGACTCGTTTTAGTTTCAGCGTGGAAAAATTACAGATGTCCAACAAGCAGCCGTGGAACGCGATCTCGAAAAAAGTAAAGTTGCATTTTGTGAAGTCGACGCCGACAAGCTTGCAGTCCTCGAATCCGACCCCGCGCAGACCACAGCCCGCAAGTTTCGGAAGATTGAATTCGCAGTGAGTGAATTTACAATCCGCGAATTCCGAATTCGTTAAATCAACGTCGGTAAAACGGCATTTCTCAAACAAGCAATCCTCAAATGAATAACCTTTCAGAGCTTCACTTTTAAGTTCAAGGTCTTTGAACGATTCTTTGTCATGCGTCGCGGCGCTCAAAATATCCATGCAGGCAGCTTAGATGTTTTAACGTAAAAATTCCAGCGTCGACGACATGCGGACGATGGCGGCGGACGAATCTACTGCGTTTCCAGGCTACTTTTTAGAGAGGTACTTCAAGAGGGCCGCGATGCCGAGACCCATCACGATCCAAAGAAGCAGCGTTGTGAGCCAGCCGTAACCTGCGCCGTAACCCATCATGCCGTAAAAATAATTCATCATGACTTTATTTTTTCATTCCACAGTCCCAGTTGCCGTGCAAAGCGTGAAAAACCACAGAGATGACAAAACCATAGACAAAACTCATGATGCCGCCCAGTATCAGGCTTGCGGCGTCAAAGCCGTTGAAGCCGGGAAGAGCCGTCTTAAGCGCGAGAAGGTGGAATTGGATGACGGCGGGATCCGTCATGGTGAAGCGCCAAAGCAGACAAGCGGCATACAAGAGTACCGCGAAGACACCGACGAGCGCAGCGTGCTTAAAAAGATGTCCATTTTTCATACAACGTAGATTTAAGATTAATTTTTTAAAGTCAGGGATAGTATACACCTTCTTGATTCTCCATGTCGGACGAGGACGAGTATTCCCATAGGCGTCAGTCGGTTAAACTTTTTTCGACCCGTTTAAGCAAAACCGCGTTCGTCGCCACGATGATCGATGAGGCGGACATGAGCAGCGCGGAGATTTCCGGTCGCAAAATCCAGCCGAAAACCGGATAGAACGCCCCGGCCGCTACTGGGATGGCCAGGAGATTGTAGATCGCCGCCCAAAAAAGATTCTGCTTCATCTTTATGACCGTGGCCTTGGAAAGTTTGATGGCGGTCAGGATGTCGGCCGGGTCTGACTTCATGAGCACGATGCTGGCGGTTTCGATGGCGACATCCGTACCGGCGCCGATAGCGATGCCGATATCGGCTTGCGCCAGCGCCGGCGCATCATTCACCCCGTCTCCCACCATGGCGACGAATTTTTTCTCGGCTTGAAGTTTCTTCACGTATTTGGCCTTGTCTTCGGGCAGGACTTGGGCGAAGTAACGTTTTATCCCGAGTTCTTTGGCGATCGCTTTGGCGACTTGTTCGTGATCGCCGGTGAGCATGGCGACTTCCAGACCCAGCGCTTGCATACCCGCGACGGCTTTTTTGGCCGTCGGCTTGATTCGATCCGCGACGCCGATCGCCCCTGCGACGACGCCGTCTACGGCTATGATGCTGATGGTATTGCCCGAAGCCAGCAGCCGATCTATGTCTTGCCGCATGGCATCCAGATTGACGTTGCGGTCCCGCATCAGTTTTTCGGTGCCGGCTAAAATCTCTTTCCCTTGCACCACGGCGCGTAGACCGTGGCCGCCGATCGCTTCGAAGTCGCTCGCCGACTCGTCGATCGCGACTTTTCGTCGCCGTGCCTCTTCGAGGATGGCGTTGCTGATCGGGTGGCTGGATTTTTTCTCGGCGGCCGCGGCGAGTCCGAGGACTTCTTCGATGGAGCCGCCTTGGGCGACGACGATTTCCGTCACCTTTGGCTTGCCTTCGGTCAGCGTTCCCGTCTTGTCCAAGACGACCGCTTGGATCTTTGAAGCTTGTTCCAGGGTCGTGGCGTCCTTGATCAGGATATTATGTTTAGCGCCGATGCCCGTCCCGACGGCCACGACCGTCGGCGTCGCCAGGCCGAGCGCGTCAGGACAAGCGATGACGATGGCGGAGACGGCGAACGTCAAGGCGGTGATGAAGGCAGCGTGTCCGAGAAAATACCAACTCAAGAAGGTGATCAGCCCGACGGAAATGGCGACGATGACAAGGACGGCCGCGGCTTTATCGGCGATGCGCTGTCCCGGCGCTTTGGAGTTTTGCGCTGTCTCCACCAACTTGATGATTTGCGCCAGTGCCGTGTCGCTGCCGACTTTGGTGGCGCGGAATTGGATCGAACCGTTTTGGTTGATCGATCCTCCGATGACCCGGTCTCCCGTTTTTTTCAAGACCGGGATCGATTCGCCGGTCACCAGCGATTCGTCGATCGAACTGCTGCCTTCGATGACTTCCCCGTCGACCGGGACTTTATTCCCCGGACGGAGGATGACGACATCGCCTTTCAAGACTTCGGCGCTCGGCACCGTCAACTCTTTGCCCTGGCGCAAGACCGTCGCCTGCGGAGGGACCAGATCAAACAAGGCGCGTAAGGCGTCAGACGTCCCGCGTCTTGATTTCATCTCCATCCAGTGTCCGAACAAGACGAAGGTCACGAGGAGCGCCGCGGCTTCGTAGAAGGTTTCGCCGCCGACGCTGAACGTCAAGAGCACGCTGAACAGATACGCGGCCAAGACGCCGGTCGCGATCAGGACCGACATGTTGAGTTTGCGGCTCTTCAGGGAAAAGTATGTGCCGCTGATGAAGATCGATCCCGCCCAAAACACGATCGGCGTGGTGAGCAAAAACAACAGCCAGTTGATCGGGATGGGGGAGGGCAGGGTTCCGACGATGGACGCGCCGACCGGCGAATACAGGAAGATGGGGATGGCCAAGACAAAAGAAATCCAGAACCTGCGGCGCATGTCGGCTTCCATGGCTTTGGCCATCTGCGGATTCGTCATGGCCGCCTCGTGGTCCAGGTGGCTCATCTTCGACATGTCATGCGCGGAGTGATTTTGCGCACCGCCGCCATGATGCTCATGGGATTCATGTTTCATGTCATGAGCCGGCGGATATTCGAATTGTTTGGTTTCAGCGTCACAGCCGCAGGTGACCGACAATTTCTCCGCGGTACACACAATGCATTCACGGCCGCACGGGCAACTGGCGGGCAGAGGTATCATTTCATGTTTGTCCGGATGTTTCATATTATTTCAGTTAAAGTTCGATCTCGTCGCCGCCGAGCAACAGCTCGTAAAACCGTTTCATGTCTGCTTCAAAATCCTCTGTCCGTTCTTGATAGGGAAGAAGATTCTGTGCCGCTTCTTTTTGGATATGTGTGCTGAAAGCTGCGACGAATTCCGCGATTTGCCGAATGACTTCAGGGTCGCTATTCCTTGTCCAATTATGGGGATTCGTATTTTTCATGATTCCTGTAACGACACGATCGACATCGTTCGATCCGACGAAAAGGACCATGAATTTTTTCGCGCCATGTTCAGCCATCAACCGCCTGACGTGTTCCGGGAGAAGGTGCACGCCCTCGATCACTAGTGACTCGTTTTTTACTATCGCTTCTGAAATGACCCGATCCAATTCCGGCTCCAAAGATTTTGAAGTGATTATTTGCAGTTCGACTCGATTTTCGGGAGCGAGTGTATTTTCTGAAGCCGTATCGGAAAAACCGGGCAGGGGAAATTTTGCCCTTCGCTCTTCTTCGGTAAGTCCTTCTGCGGCTTTTCCACAAATATCATCCGTAGCGACAAAAGTAGCATGACTGCCTTCCGCGATTTTTTTCGCGACGATGCTTTTTCCGACACGCGGCGCTCCGCCGATGAGGTAAATCATATCTGAAGAGCGTTCATGATTTGCGTCAGGCAGCCTGGCCAATTTTTGTCCGTAGTATCAAGCAGCAAAGATGAAAGCGTCGTTTCTTGCTGAAAGCGCTTCAAGCGTTCCTGCTGTTCGGTATAATAAGCGGCCTTTTCTTCGGTTGTGCCTGGCGCGCCTTTTTTCCATCCGCCCTTTCGATATTTGCTCGTCGCCTCGATGCGTTCTTTGATGTTGTTATCATCAATCGTGAGCAGAACCAGCAGTGTCTGTCCAAGTTTTTGAAGTAAACTCTCGATTGACGAAAAATCTTTCAACGTTGCCCGCGTCCTGAACGCATGGGTAAAATGAAAACGATCGACAATCAAATATCCAACGGTTTCTTTTCGCCATTGCGTCAGCAACCCTGTCAGGTGCTTGAGCGCAAGATTCGGGTCGCGATTGTCGATCAGCGACATGAGCGTTTCGCCCTCCGTGATGATTCTTGAATTCGGCAAGGCCTCGGCGAGCAATCGTTCGATCGTCGTTTTTCCTGAACTCGCGATACCTTCGAAAATAATGATCTTCATTAGCTTAGGACAACGGTATCATTTCTTGACGGATCGTTCGATGATTTTGTAGTGGGCATTTTGTGCCGCCTGCCTGCGGGATGTTTTTCTGTGGATGATGTGCAGATCCATGGGTGAGGCGATTCGACGGAAGCCTACCACCATCTCATGCAACGGGCGTGCATAACGGATTCTCTTGTCCCGTTTGAAGAATCTCGTTTGCCGATCCGGGTACTGGGAGGTCAGTTTGCCGTCGAGATAATTTTTTCGAGGAAAAGCGAACGCGTCAATCCCGATGTTATTCAGGGCAAGCGACTGAAGCTCTTGCAGGAGTTTCTTTTCATATACTTCGTCGGCATCAATGACCAATATCCAATCCTTTTTGGCGTGTTTCAGACTGATGTTGCGTTGCGCAGCGAAATTTTCTTTCCAGGCCGCGCGAATGACGCGGGCCTTGAAGCTTTTCGCTATGTGCAGAGATTTGTCCGTCGAACCTCCATCGACGACCACGATTTCATCGACGTAGGGCGAAACATTCGCCAAGACGCGTTTCAAAAATTTTTCCTCATTTAAAACAATCATGCACAAGGAAATCGAGACGCGCTTTTTCATGTATCGGAGTGTAACAAACCGACTTCACACCGCCTAGAGTTCTATTCCTCCGTTAATGTAAATGGGGTCGGGCCCCGATTTTTTCTGTTTTGCTCATAAAACATTAATTTAAGCAAATGTCTCATCGGGATCATGTCCCATGAACGCCGGATAAAGCGGACCTGACACCGAAGATACATGTGGCGATCAGTTCGAAACTTTCGAGAGGTTCAGTTGACTCGTCATTCATAAATTCCAAATCACAGGTGATGTTCCCGTAAACGGAAAGTCGCCAAACAGCACGTCGGCCAATCCCTGACCCTCGCTGCCCGGGAGCCAAGCGGCGATGATCGCGTCCCAGCCTTTTGCGTATTCTTTGATGTTCAGCGGTCGGCCAGAAATGATGATCACCACGATCTTCTTGCTCGCGTTCTTCAGTTTCGCGATTGACGCCAGGTCATCCGCAGAGAGTCTTGGATCGTTCATGTCTCCCCAGCCTTCAGCGTATGGATGTTCTCCAACGACCGCGATGCCTATATCAGCTAATCCTTTCGAGCCACTGAAGTCAGCCGATGGATTAAATTCCACTTTGGTTGAAGAGGATACGCTATCTTGGATGCCTTTCAAAATCGTCGTGCCGGGAATCCAATTGCCATCGACGCCTTGCCATTCGACGGTCCATCCACCCGACTGCATGCCGATGTTATTTGCCGCGGAACCGGCCACGAAAATCTTTGAAACATTTTTAGAAATAGGGATGACTTTGTGATTTTTCAAGCGGACGAGTGATGCTCTGACCGCTTTTCGCGCGAGCTCTCGATGTGCCTCCGAACCGATAGCGCCGGCCTGATCCAGCGCCACCGCGTCAAACAAACCCAGATCAAATTTAACCGTCAAAATCCTGCGCACCGCCTCGTCGAGTCGCGCTTGTTCGATATCACCGTTCGTCAACGCTCGTTGCATGCTGTCAAAAAACGTCTCGTAATCAAACGGAAGCATGACCATATCGACTCCGGCATTGATCGCCCGCACGAGCGCTTGATAGTCATCTCTCTCTTTTTCGTAGACTCCATACCAATCAGAAACGACGATACCTTTAAAACCAAGCTCATTTTTCAGGACATCGGTCAGCAGATATCTATCAAGAACTATCTTTTCTCCGTTCCATCTGTTTAACCCGACCATGATAGAGCACACGTTCGCCGCAACCGCTTGCCTGAAGGGTTCAAGGTGCGTGCGTCGCAGTTCAGCTTCGCTGAGGCTGGAATTGCCCTGATCGATATGAAAATCCTGGTTGGTTGAACTGCCCCAATCTGAAGCGCCGTTCCCGACATAATGTTTTGCGCTGGCGGCGATGCGCAAACCGTTTTTGTCGAAAGATTGCAATCCCTCTATATAAGCTTTGCCGAGAATCCCTACCGTCTTAGGATCTGAACCGAACGTCTCGTATGTACGGCCCCAGCGTATATCCTGAACTACGTCCAAATCAGGAGAATAAACCCAATTGATTCCGCTAGCCGCAACTTCTTCGGCGGTTGCTTTTGCCACATCTCTGACGAGATTGGGATCATGGCTTGCCCCTAACCCAAGCGCATGCGGGTAGAGCGTCGCTCCGGGAACGTTCCCGTGGCCATGATTTGCGTCTACGCCATAGAGCAGGGGAATGCTTAATCTTGTTTTTTGGCTGTGACTCTTGAAGGTTTTAATCATCTGGAACCAGCCCTCGGACGTATTCGTTTCAGGCTTTGCTCCGGCACCGCTCAAGAGTGCTCCAAGTCCGTATTTAGCGATATCATTTGGATCACGAATGCTGTTTTTTTCGATGGCCGCCATTTGCCCGATTTTTTCTGCGTCCGTCATCCTATCCATCAAATCGTTTACCCGGACTGTGGTAGGCTGCGCAGCGTCTTGATAGGGAAGACCCGTTTGCTGGCATCCGTCATTCTTTTCATCACACACGGTAACGTATTTCGTCGCAGCAGGAACTGAAGAAGGATGAGATGTCTGGCGTAGAAGATAACCCAAGACCACCACGGCAAACAGCAGCAGAATAGTTACCCAGGCAAAAATCTTCAACCGACGCGAGTTTAGGTTCATGCAAATCAGTATAGCCGATTTTTTGACCATTGAATCGATTCGGGGGTGAGGTCTCGCTTTTTCGGCGTCTTGTTTTTGTTTGCGGCGATAGCCTTGCCGACATATGCGGGAACGGCAAGGGCATGAGTCGGCACATGCCAGGTCGCGACAGCTTGGCCGGCGGCACGGGCCGCGAATCTTGCCGCGTCCGACTTAGCTCCGCGAGCCGCCGCATGGGAGTCGAGCGAGAGCTGGCGGACTTCGGCCATTCCCAACTCACGCTTACCTTGCGCCCAAGCCCTGATCGCTTCTATCGCTTGGCGCGGGCGAGCATCATGCGGATGTTCTTTCTCAAAAATTATAAGGACTCGCTCCGCCTCGTCTGCCGCCTTGAGCGCAAGCGCGCGATGAGAGCGCGAGTTACGCGTCACACTTTGAAGGTTTTTTGGTTTTGAGGCCACCTTCTCTTTCATGGTGTTTTTTGATAGACCGCCGCCCAGCTTAATTCGAGGACTCTGGACAGCCTTCGTTGATCTTCACCGTCTTTACCTTTTTTCCATTTGAATATTCGCTAGTCGTACAACTAACCGTTTCGGACGCATATTCATAGCTCTGAATCACCTCATGGACCAAGACCAGCCGTTCATCTTTCCAGGCATAGGTTTGTTGGCTCCAATCAGCAGCGCTACTGTTGGAGAAGCTTTTTATCGTCTTAGTCTTTGGGTCAGGCACGGGGTTCATCAAATTGCTTAACGTCTCATTCGACACAAACGCCGACAGCTTTGGATTAAACAGCCACACGATAAACACCGTATTCCCCGTCGCGCCTTGCGAACTTAGCAGCTCAAGATCTTTATACCCATCAAAATTCAAATCTTCGACGTTCAAGTATGAGCTATTCGCACCATCAAGCGGAGATTCTGCCGGGTCAGCGGTCAATACCTGCGTTGCGGCGGCTGCACCGACCGGAATGACATCAATCGCATCAATCAAGATTATCGTATCTTTCTTAGCTAATGGTGCCGTATGCAATCGAAACTCATACGCCGGAAGTTTCGGATTAATGTAAAAAAAACACGAGGACAGATTGGCGGCTGTGCTCGATACGACCTTGGCGTACGCTGGACAGCCTTCCGTGATTGTCTTGGTCGAGGAGGGTGCGGCAGCACGCTGATCGATAATTGATGAAACTGATCCACTCTGACCCGCGCAACCTGCACCGAAGAAAATAACCAAGCCCATTGAGATGCCGAAGTAATGAATTGTTCGCATGTACGGAGGGTAACACATTCAGCTTGAGCATCAAAAAATCCAGCAAATGGAGTCAGGTTCAGAATACAAGTATTCGTGTTCTTTCCCAAATAAAAGCCGCTCGCGAGCGATACAGTCAGCACTTGCTATGAAGTGGCAGGCCACGTCGCTCGCGAGCGACGTGGCAGGGACTCGTGGAAGGCGTTCGGACGCGGGTAATGGCAAAAACGCAGACGCACGTCATCACGATTGGTTAGAAGACGATGTCAACGACTTCTTCCTTAGCCGGATGATGTATTCGTGTCCGGTTTCATCAATCCGGACATCGAAGTCTTTTTGGAAGAGGGCTTGTAATTCATTTTTGGTGCGGATGTTTGAGAGTTCGCTAAACCTCATGCCTGGAAGCCATGCTTTTCCGGTCTCTTTTCGAAAAACCTCACACCATGATGCTCCATACTTCGCCTGTAGATCCTCTTCCCGGATTTCCTGGACGCCGATCCGTTGTGCCTGTTCAGGTGCGAGCTTCCGTTTATATTGCGTCAATATCGCCTCACCGCCGGACTTCAGAATGCGCGCGAGGTTCTGAACCAATTGTCGTTCCGTGTCTCCGTTAATGGCTGGAGTTTCAAGAACGTGAAGCATAATGACCACTTCTTGGCTTTCATCGCCAATGCCAGCCGCATGAAGGCTCTCGATGTTCGTCGCATCACCCTGACGCATCTTTACCAATCCCGACTTTAACGCATCCCGGTTCGCCTCATCTACTTCGGATTGTTCGTAATTTACCGAAGCCACCTTTACCGGATCCGCTCCATTAGCGAGGATTTGTTTTGTGTCCAAACCTTGTCCGTCGCCAATAAGCAGCACGTGTGTATCTTTCGTGATTAGGCAATCAATTATTGGCTCTGTCCTTCCGATAGTCATTAATTCCGGTGACGGTTCATACTTCCGCGTGCTTTGCTCTCGGTGTTTCTCCGCAGGTTTTTCGGCATTATTTGATTCAAACATATCGCTACATATGCTACATGAGGATCCTGAGACTGTCATAAAGATTTAAAATACCCCTCTGTTTACATGAACAATGACCTCCTCCCCGGGTTCCGCTAACGCTCCATCCGGGTTTCCTTCGTGGATCATTCATCTCCGTACTCCAGAAGGCTGAGTAATCTCGTAACGCCAACTTCAGCACGAGGTTTCCTGGGATATAACAAAAATTACCGCTGTTATACGGTGATTTCTGTTGGCAGGGCATCGTGGAAGACGTTCGGACGCTGGTAATGGCCGAACCGGCGCTGTACAGGGCCAGATTCCGTTTGAGAATCCTATTCGCCAAGTAGTTTATTGTTTTGCGGCTTCTTGAGATAGTTTTTCTTTGAAACGACCGATCGCCCGAGTTGTTTTTCTAGTTCTTTTCTGGCGACGGCTGCTACGTTGCCACCGGTTTTTGCATCGTCTTTGAGCTCGGCTAGACCTTTTGAATTCTTGGTCGTGTGAAGCTCGGTCGTAGAGCGTTCGCCTAACATGGTAAAGATAAGCTCGAAATCATCCATGTGATCGCGGAGGTTCTGGCGTTTGAGTCCTTTAAGCTTTTTGTATTCGTTCGGTGTGACGCCGAACGTCGCCTTGGAGATTTCGGCGGTGAGAATCTCATAATCCTTTTCTTCGGCAGCACCGCGCTTTTTCCATTCACCCGTCAACTCCTCGAGGATAGCAATGCCGCGCACGCGCTTTTCGATCCAATCATCGCTATAACCCTTGAGCTTATAGAGCATGCGTGTCCGTTTTGTCGCAAGTTCAGGATTTTCGATCTCTTGAACGCGTTCATAACCAATCTTGGCTAGCCAACGTTTGAATGGTTCGGCTTTTGGAGATGGGATTGATTGGATGATTCGGAAGATACCCTCGGTATTGGCGCAGTCGGTTTCACGCATTTTGCCGTCTGGAGCCGATAGTTTCAACTGTCGACAAACTGTCGACAGTTCAACGCCAGCCTCGTCTTTAACCCTGATTTTCATCTTGAACCAGTAGTCGCGGGCATTCACGCTATCTGTCAACGCTTCGCATACATCGACAACCGAAAACCACCATTCGTCTTCGTGAAGCGTCTTTCTAATCTGCTTACCCTTGAACAGAGCGATTTGGGAGGATTGCATAAAGAATGAACTTGTATTTTTTGTTATATGTCTAACATATGTTCTACTTCTGTTCTGGTCAAGAGTCTATATGCTTGTGGATAAGGTGAAAATCATGACTAGGACAAAAAATACGGAATCTGCGTCCGTGTTTCCTGTCTGGCAGGCCAGACAGGAACTGGCTCGAAGCTTTTAATATGAAAATTAACTTTGAAATTCTTTCAATAAAAGATAATCCGTCGGAATAATTTTTGCCTTTATGCTCTTTTGGCCATTTTCGTAGGCTCTCACGAGCCTGTGCACCCCATCGAGAACCACAAGACGAGATTTGTAGTCTGCGACAATTATTGGATAGCTCGCATCAGCTTCCCGAACTCTTTTTTGATGAAGGGTAGAGCCTTCTTCCTTCTTTATAACTTCCCATGGCGTCAGATTCCAGTCGTCTGTTCCATCTTTTGCCCAAACCGGCATATCAAATTGCCAAATCAATTGCTCGACAGGAATAGCAATAATCGGAAGAGGCAATTCTCTAAGCTTCACAGTATCCACAAACATACTCAATCCGACATCGGTCAGTACTTGAGGCGGCTGTCGATTTTTCATAAATGTAGTTCCGGGTAACAGAATGGTGACACAGGAGCAGATAGGGTCAGAAAAATAAAACAAGTTATAAGGACAGCACGATGCGTCTCAACCTATCATTATCATTGCCAGCAGCGCCAATACGGCGGAATGTACCCTTTCCGAAACTACCGTCTATAGTTCGACCAAGGGGGAGGATGTTGCCGCTAAACATAGCTTTCGCGAACAAATCTAACACTTCATCTGAACTGGAAAATTTCTGCGGATTAGCACATGCGACATTGTCGCAGAGCGCCTTTAAGATGGCGCGTTCTTCTTTGTATTCGAATTCCTTGGTCTTCACGAGATATCGCTGGAGACCCTTTCTGGTCCTCTCCGCAGGCTGCTCCGGATCAAGCTCTACGCGCAAGGCATATACGTCATTACCCTTGAGATTTTGCGCCGACCGAAATGCCACAAATTGATCACGCTCTTTAGCAAACATAGGACCATTGAAAGCAGTCAAAACATAGCGTTTCGTCAATTCCTCAGTCACCGCTTCATTTAGATTATGGAAATACTCTTTTTTTATATTGCGGGAATGTACGCTCAAACCAAGACGGTAGTCCTCCAGCGGCTCCAGGCCTTCTTCCGTCGGAACCTGAACTGCATAATGCGACTTAAAATGTAACATCTCATGGAAAATATGCGCATAAAGAATTGACCTACTCCGATCATCGCGTAACAAAATCGACTGATACTGCGGACGCGTGATACCGGCCGTGCCTTCCCGCAAATTCCACTTGTCTGAATCTATGAAATGAATGTTTCCGGATGGTATTGAGAATGGATTCTCGTCATAGTGGCGTAGAACCTTGCTCGTCTCACTATCCGCGAGTTCAATCATCTGAAGATCCTCCGCGCTTTTTTGACGCTCAACGAGATTGCGCGTCGCATACTGGGTCAGGAAGCGCTTTTCCATCTCTCTCGCTATTAACTTTTTCTCCTCATCGGTCACCTTACCGACAATCCGATCAACAGAAGACTGAAATTTCATATCAAACACAGTATAGCCATCAGCCGCAGTAAAGCAAACTTGAGGAGCGTGCAATTCTGTGATTGAAAAACCGCCACCTCTCGGTGACGGATTTTCAGCAGCTGGCTTGGCTGGGATTCCGATCACTCGGAACTCTTGTCCACCTTCCTATAGGAAAGCGGTCTTCCACACCAAGTCGGCTATTGGCAGGGGCGGTAGGAATCGAACCTACGTCGCTGGTTTTGGAGACCAGCGTCCTACCATTGAACGACGCCCCTATATAAAATTGTGCGAGTACATTAGCAGTCTTTATCTGTTCTTTCAAGTCGCGTCAGGTCTCGGTTTGACTGTCTCGCAAGGTTCGCATAAGCTCCGCGCGGAGGTAGACATGACCGCCAAACGTCCTTTGAAAGATTCGCTGCACCGTTTCTTCGGTGAACGAGCGCTTGATCCCAAAGTCTGGGATCGCGCGCTTGAGCTCATGCAACCTTTCGTCGTGTTGCGCGACAGAGGAAAGTTCCTCGACCAGCCGATTGCGCCGGAGCTGATTGTGGCTGCGCTCGAAGTATTGGACGAGTCGGATATCAAGTGGGGGATCGTTCAGGGCAAGGGTCTGTACGAAGCGTGTCCCGAGGATTTCATCGACTTGACCGACGCGCTACGCGTCTCGCCGTTGAAAGTGGATATCAAGTTGAACAGCATGTTCAACGGCATGGGTTACATCATGGGGGATATCTTCATGACCCCGGCCGAGTCAAGCCTTGAGTCGGCGTTGAAGGAACTTCTTCCGATGTGGACGCGCCTACGTCCCAGAGGTCGAATCATCAGAACGGGCAGGTACCTTTGGTTGGCGCCGCTCCGGCACAACTACGGCTGCTTGTTCGTGCTCTTGCTGTGGCATGCTTCGAAGGGTCATGCCGCGGAAGTCGAGCGCCTCGCGCCGCTGTGCGCTCTCATGGCTCAAGCTCCACTCGTGGGAAAACGCAAGACGGACGGCGTCTGGCTCGTCCTGTCTCCGCAGAAACCCGATTGACTTCCCCGAACCCACGCCGCCGTGGCCCTTGCCCGGCGGTTATTTTTTTTGAAGTTTGTGCTAAACTATCGGCGTGAAGACGCGTAAAAAAACCAAAGCAGCGCATCCGTTGGTCAGGGCTGGGCGGGTCTTGCGGCGGCAGGCCAAGGACCATCTGCTGCCGCATGCCGGCAACGGTCATGTGCCGCACGTGCTCAAGCATCGCGCGCTTTTAGGTTTTGGTCTGGCGCTGCTCTCGCTCAAGGCGCTCGTCCTTGCGGCCTCGCTCATCTTGCCGGCGCAAGCTGTCTTGTCCAGCGCCATCACCGCGCAGAACATCGTGGATTTGACTAACCAGACGCGGCACAGCTTTGGTTTGAAGGCACTGAACTCCAACCCGCGGCTCGCCCAGGCGGCGCAGGCCAGAGCTGATGACATGATGGCCAAGCAATATTTTTCTCACACCAGCCCGAGCGGTCGCACGCCTTGGGATTTCGTCAGTGCAGCGGGCTATGCCTATTCGCTGTTGGGAGAAAATTTGGCCGTGCATTATCACCAGGCTGAAGACGTGGAGGCCGGATGGCTCGCCAGCCCGACGCATCGCGCCAACATCGTAAATCCGGAATTCAAGGATATCGGCATCGGCGTCGTGCGCGGGACTTTTGAGGGACAGTCCTCGACTATCGTGGTGCAGATATTCGGCGCGCCGAAGATCGCCGGAGCCATCGCGGGGGTCAAGCAAAAGACTGAACTGGCTTACGATCCATTAAGCTTGTCTATCACGCCCAGCGCCGGTTCGATCGGAATCCAAGTCACCGCGCAGGAAGCTTTATCAGTCAAAGCCGGTTACGCTTCCACCTGGATCGACTTGCAGCGCGATGCGCAAGGCAACTGGCACGGCAGCCTACCGAGCTCGATGCTGACGTCAGCGCGTCACGTCACGATCCTGGCTCAAAGTCTGGACGGACGGGATGAGGTGAGCACGGCGGCTTCCTATGTGCCCGGGAGCGATCCTCGTGATCTATATTCGTTCGGCGCCAAACCAGAGGGGACGCTTTTCGGCTCGATCGACTTGAATAATTTGCGCGATAGCGCACGACTGGCTTATCTCCTGGTCGTATTGTTCTTGGGCGCTTGCCTGCTGGTCGGCCTTAGCGTCAAGACAAAAATCCGCCACCCCAGGATAGTAGCGCACACTTTGGCGATTATCGGTTTGGCTTTTGTGCTGTGGCGATTTTAAAGTAGCGGTAGTTGCGTCAGGTGTCGTAAAAAGACACATTGTGCGACTTGGTGAAGCCCCACAGCTGCCAGCCATTGGTCACCCAGAGCTCAGCCTCTGGGACCTGGGAACGGATTCGTGGCCAGATCGAGAGAAGAACGTCGAGGCCGCGGTTCGGCATACTGGAGTACAGACATGCCAACGCCCGGGGCCTATCGAGCAGATAGCGCCGAGTTTCGATCGGCAACGGAATCCGAACTGCACGCGTCCGGACATCGGCGGCGGCGAGCCGCCGCTCCATCGCATGCGAAGCGACGACAACCGTGCCCCCTCGATCGCCGAAGTGCTTCATAAAGGCAGCCGGGCCCCGCGGACGGTCATCAAGCATCCAGAACAACTGGCGGCGCACGGTCGTACTGACCGGCCAAAGCGCTTCGTCAAAGCGCACGGCGACAGCGACATCGGGCGTGACAGCATCATGGAATTCCCAGCTCATTCGCCAACATACCCCATCGTAGTCGCCCGGCTTGTAGCAGGAATTGAAGACCTCGACCCGATGACCTCTACGGGCGAGGGCACGGGTGAGGACAACCAGGGATGCTTCGCTTCCCCCGAGCCCAGGGTCCTCGAAGTCAGGCGGGTAGAAGGCGAGGCGCTTGGGGTAATGGAACTGCCAATGGGTCACGGGACACCTTCGCGACGCGAGTTTTGCTCAGATCTGGCTCTCTCGGCCGGGGTTCATGGCCGGCACACCGAACTTCGTAGCTGCGACTATGGCTGCGGCGGAGCTCTGAATGCGACCCAGTTCGCCCCAGTCGAGCAACTCGCCAGCTCTGGCGGCACTGGTCAGAAGACGTCCATAAGTGCGGCCGGTGTCTGGGTCTGGCCGAGCCTCGCGGATTTCGGCTATGAGAGCGACCATCCGAACCTGCGCATACGGTGGCTCGCCATTCTGGTCATCGACTTGCTGGTACCCGAGGTAAACAGGCCGCTTGATGACCGCGTGTACTTCTTCGTAGCACTCGCGGGTCAGGGTGGCCGCCAGGTCTTCATCTGCCTCGGGACGCCCGCCAGGGAGCGAATGCTTCGCGCCTTCGCTACGCATGAGCAATCGGCCATGCGTATCAAAGCAAAACCCGTAGACCTGCCGGATCCGCATGCCGTCGGGAACGGGCTGGGTGTGCCAGCTGAAAGTTGTCATGATGCACATTCTATCAGTTGCAGTAGGTGTCGTAAAAAGACACATTGTGCGACATCTCGGCGTGGCGCGCGATAGGCGGTAGCCAAACCTGACAGTCGGCGGCCGGAAGATGGCTTCGATGGCGTTGCCATCCGGGGCGGTGATGCACCCCGCGAAGTGGTTCGGGTTGTGGTGTGTCTTCGGTCCCGGCCGGCCATCGTCGAGTCCTCCCGCGAAGGGCTATGTGGAAGAGAGCATTGAACTTGGCGTGCATGTCGTACTGGGGGGTGAAGCGCACAGTAGGCGTTCCGCGATCCGTGCACGCCCAAGTCTGGCCATCCTGCGGCGATAAATCTGCCTTGCATGCGCCTGCGAAGTCGCTCTGATTTAGCGATGGGTTGACACACCCAAGCTTGCCAACCGCCCCCAAGGACTGCACCATTGGTCTTGAGCCTCGGCCGGCTGTCTTGGTGGGCAACCTGAGAGCATCGGAATTCCGAACCTCCGGCAGGGTCTACTTCCATCGCCCTGCACGAGCCCTCGCGCTGCGAGGCGGGCAACCGGAAAGCGTCCGGAAGGTCGCCAGATCCGGCTTGCTCGGTGCCAAGGCCTGCGCGTCGTTGGGCTGATCAGCGGCGCAAGTCGGCTGCACCGTTTGTGGCACCAAAAACCGGGCCGGCGGCCGCCGCAGGTCGACTGGCAGGACCCGAGTCCGCGCGATGGGAGCGTTGCGGCACGAGCAAGCACGGGCGTCGGTTCCCTACGCAACTCTTCGGGCTCAGGGCCAGCAGCGAAGTTGGGCCGACTGGTATGACCCTTCCACGGGCATGAGCGCCATGGAGCTCATGCCCGTGGAAGGGTTGCAGTCCATTCCGGTCGCGGCCGACCCCACGGCTTGGGAACAGTCAAGAATGAAAGGGTCTCCACAATGAACTGGTCGAGCACAGTCGAGGATCGATGTAACGGAATCCCCATCCAAACGTTGGAATCGCCTCAGCGCGCAGGCGGCCGCTGTTTTCGGACCGTGGCGGGTAGATGCGCCCTCAATCTGTCCCAGCTTCCCTTGGCGCTCACGCGTCCAGCCATCCTGCGGGCGCTGCAAACAGCGGGATGCGTGGAGCTCGACCTCGACCCAGTGTCGGTAGCACGGAGTCGAATAGGGCAGTCGAGGTACACCCGCGGTGCGCGACTCGCCCAGGCGCCGGAGGTGGTTGACTGCTCCAGCTTCACCAAGTGGGTCTACGCCCAGTGTGGGATTTGGCTACCGCGCAGGTCCATACAACAGCGGCTGGTTGGCTACGCGGTCTCCATGACCACGCTACGGCCTGGGGACCTTGTCTTCACAAACGGTGCTCGCAACTACTCTCTGGCCGGGCTCCCTCGTCCGGTGGGGCACGTTGGGATTGCGACTGAATGTGCCACGGTTGTGCATGCAGCCGCAGCCCGTCTAGGGGTCCAGGAAACGGGACTTAGCGCCTTCACCCGTTCGGGTCGGATCTTCAGCGGTGCCGTGCGCATCATCCCTGAGGGGGCCGACCTCCTAGTCCTGTCCACCCCTTCTGAGTGGGAAGTCGAGGGCGAAGATGATTTGCACTGGATACTGGCCAGGCTCACCGGCGCCGAAGTAGAGCTGGTCATCTGACGTTCTACTCGTTCATCCTGCGGTCTCATGAGCTACTATAATCATGGGGCCGCTTCTTCTTTTGTCCTGAGGAACCGCAACACGGGGCCCTTGCGGCCGCGGGCTCCACCGACGCCCGCTTGTCTTTCCCGGTGTGCGCCGAGTAGAGTGGAGGTGCATGAAGGCCGGTGTTCGCCCAACCCCAATCGAGGATACCCGCAGGGTTGCAGTAGGTGTCGTAAAAAGACACATTGTGCGACCGCATGCAGTCAAGAGGATTTTTTATCTCTGTTAAGCTTAAAGTTTCATGTTTTTCAAGTCTGCATCCTGAAAGTTATTTTTGCATTTTTTGACCCGACACGTTTTTCGTGATGCACTATACAGGTGCAGATTCAATATTAATTGGGGGGACCAATTATATGGATCTTGTTGTGAGTACCTTTGGAACGCGTATTCGAAGGCAGCATGAGCAGATTGTCCTCGAAATTCCGAACGATACGACCCCGCATCACTATCCTGCCCGGCGTCTGGAACGCATACTCATCATGGGCAGCTCGTCCATTTCCGCTGATGCGGTGCGTTTGGCAATGAAGCATGGGGTGGACATTTCGTATATCGGAAAGTTCGGTAAACCAGAGGCACGGATCGTTCCGAGCGTGCCGACTGGTTCCACCAAAGTACGCCATGCGCAGTTTCGTGTTGCGTTGAGCGGTGGTGCGTTTTTGTATGCCCGACAGTTCGTGTTCGGAAAGATGAGGAGCCAGATTGCGCTGGCGGCGGTCCTCGGTCGCGACCCAAAAGCGATTGTAAGTATGCAGGAGGCTTTGGAGCGCGCACTTCAGGCGAACAATGTGGGAAGCTTGATGAGCGCCGAGGGACAAGCGGCGGAGCGATATTTTTCCGGCGCCTGGTCCCATGTGTTCAAAGGACTCGGACGAGACCAGCGCGGAGGCGATCAAGTGAACATTTCGCTGAACTATGGTTATGGCGTTCTGCGTAACGAGGTAGAGCGGGCGTTGCTATTCGCGGGTCTCGACCCGTTCGTAGGCATGCTCCACTCGGAGCGGTATGGGAAGCCTTCCTTGACGCTTGATTTCATGGAGGAGTTTCGAGTGGCGGTTATTGATGCCGTAGTCCTGCCGCTGTTCGCGAACGGCTTGTTCACCGGGCGGGATTTTGTCCAGGCGGACGGCAAGGATTTGATGAGCACATATGGCAAGAAAAAGATCCTGCGAGAGATTTTTACGCAATTGAATGTTCCGGTGTTCTGGAAAGGATTCGAACGGAGATTATCGGAGGTCATTACCGAGCAGGCGCAGGAACTGGCGCGTTCGTTAGTGAATGGATTTCCAGCTTACGAAGCGTTCGTTGCACCCGACGATCTATATGAAAAATCAATCGCTCCCGACCGTCGTCTGGTGGCGAAGCCGCAGCCGGAAAAGATGCAATGACGCGCAGCATCTCGTCGAAGGATACGGGATGCGCGCGCTCGTTCCCGCCTGTCACAGCGGTGTGATCTCTGCGTTCGAAAGGACGAATATCATGACGAGGCTGGAAATGATTTTTTCACGTTCGACCGACCGTTGGTTCATCGCGCCAATCTGTTCCGCCTGCCATCGCCGGTTTGATGATCTGAACGACACGGAGCTCAAACCAGAGCCGGATTTTGAACTGTTATGAGCCTAAAGTCAGCGGATTAATTTTTTTGGCTACCGTCTACCGCCGTGGGCGCATGACCATGCGCCCCTACCGTCTAGCTAATTTTCCATACATCGCGGCCAGGAGGAAGATGAGCATGCCGCAGATCACGATGGTCGCGCCGGTGGGCAGGTTTAAGATGACGGATGCGATAAGGCCGAGGAGCACGGTCAAATTAGAAACTATCAAGCTCGTGACGATGAGTCCGCGGAAAGAGTGTGATAAAAGTTTGGCCGTCGTGACCGGCACGATGAGCAGGGCGGAGACTAGGATGATGCCGAGCATCTTGATGCCCAGCACGACGCTGATCGCGATGACGACATAAAGCAGCACGCGGTAAGTCTCGATCTTGATGCCGCTGGCGAAAGCCGTTTCTTCGTTGAGGATGAAGAGCGCGATTTTTTTATATTTGGGCAGGATGAAGACGCCGATGAGCAGCGCGAACACGGCCATGATCAGGATCTCCGACCATTTAATCGAGAGGATGCTGCCGAACAGAAAGGTCGTGAGTTCGGGACGGTAGCCGGTGCCGAAAGACAGCAGCAGGATGCCCAGCGCCATGCCGGTGGTGAAGACGAGCCCGATGATGGCGTCGGAGGAGATTTTTGTCTTGCGTTCGAAATAGGCGATGAGCGCGCCGAAGATGCCGGAGAAAAAAATCGCGGTGAGCAGCGGATCGTTGCCGGTGAGGATGCCGATGGCCGCGCCGGAGAGCGAAGCGTGCGCGATGCCGTCGCTCATGAAAGCCATGCGTTTGAGCACCACGAAAATCCCGATGAGCGCGAGCAGGGTGCCTAAGAGCACGCCGGCCAGGAGCGCGCGCTGCATGAAGGGGAAGGCCAGGAGCTCAAGCATATCAATGGATGTGGCCGGTGATGTCGGAGCCGTAAAGCTTCTTCAGCGTGGCTTGGTCCAAGACTTTTTCCGGCACGCCGTCGCAAATCAAATCTTTATTCACGCAGATGACGCGATCCGCCAAGCGATGCACAAAGCTCACCTCGTGGCTGATGAGCAGCACCGTGACGCCGTGCTCGCCGTTCAAGTGCTCGACCAGTTCGTAGAACGCTTGGGCGCCTTCGATATCGATGCCAGCCGAGGGTTCGTCCAAAAGCAGGATCGAAGGATTCTTGAACAGGGCGTTGGCGATGAGTACGCGCTGGAGTTGTCCGCCGGAAAGTTCGCCCAAGAGTTTGTCGTGCAGCACATCGACGCGCACCTCGCGGCAGATGGACTCTTGTGATTTGCCTTTGATTTTCGGTTCGGAAAAAGACAGGAACTCGCTCACGGTGATGGGTACCGTGCGGTCAAAGTCGAAGTGTTGCGGCACGTAGCCAATCTTATCCAAACCCTGCGCCGCCGGTTTGCCCAGGACCTTGATTTCGCCGGAGTAGGGGATGAGTCCCAAGATGGCGCGGAAGAGCGTGGTCTTGCCCGATCCGTTCGGGCCGATGACGGCGGCCAGTTCGCCTTTTTTGATATCAAAAGTCACGTCACGCAAGACTTGTTGCGCGCCCAAGACGACATTCAGGTTTTTGATCGACAGCGCATCCATGAGCATCAGTTTAGCGCATCGGCGAAAGTTTGGGCATTCTTCAGCAGCATATCCTGGTAATTTTTCATGCCGCTGCTCACGCCTTCGGGGTCGACGCTGCGGATCTCGAGATGCAGATCTTGAGCCAATGGTTTGACGAGTTGTTCCGAGAGTTCCGGTTCGATGAAGATGGTCTTGATGTCGTTGGCGCGGATGATTTTTTGCAACGCGACAAGTTCCATCGGTGTGAGCTCTTTGTCCGGACTCGGTTCGATTACGCCGACTATTTTCAAGCCGAAAGCAGCGGCGAAATATTGCCAGGCGGCATGATGCGTCACGATAGCGGTATTTTTTTTGTCGGACAAAAGCGTCTTGATGCGCGCTTCGGTCTCATCCATCTGCCGCTTGAAATCTTCAAGCCGCCGGTCGTAATCCGCGGCGTGCGCCGGATCGAGCCGCTTGAGTTCGTCGGCGATGGTGGCGGCGATGAGCTTGCCGTTTTGCGGCGTCAACCAATAATGCGGATCAAGGCTGTCCTTCGTCTCGCCGCCGCTTCCTATATATGTTAGGGCAAGCGGAGGTTTGAGTTCGATCCCGCGGTCTACCGTGACTTGGCTGATATTCGGCGCGTTGTTGGCCAACGTCCCGGCCCAATCATCCAGACCATGCCCGATCGAGAACAGGGCTTTGGCTTGCGCGATTTCGAGCACTTGCGCCGGTGCGGGCTCGAAGGAGTGAGGACTTGCGCCCGGCGGCAACAGCGTAACCACGTCCACATTGTCTCCGCCGATCTGGCGCGCGATGTCAGCCAGCGGAAAGAATGTGGCGGCGACTTTGATCCGGCCCGTGTCCGCAGGTTTTCGCGCCGGGGTCAAAATGAACCAAACCCCTGCGCCGCAAGCCAGCATGGCGATCGCGAAAATAACGAGAGATTTTACCCTAGACATGGCGGGATTGTAGCAGACTGGCGGAGTTTGGGTATTCGACGCATTGACTTGAGCTGTATTTTTGAGGTAAGTTGATGGCATGTTGACTGAATTCGCGACCATCCAATTCTCGCGCGAAGAGCTCGTGGAAATCCACCGGGCGCTGCTGCAGCGCGTCATGCTCGAAGACGAGTTGCGCAAAGAGCGTGGTTTAGAAAAACCCGATCGTCATCCGTTGCTCGAAAAAATCGAGATGCTGTTGGGCGAGCGCGAACCCGATCTGCAAGAGATCGATATGCATGTCGAGGATGAGTTGTGGGAGTTCGCTTGGTACGTGTATACCGACGAATGGGCGTGGTATCGGGCGGGGCAAGAGGCGGCTAAAGGCGAAAACGGCAAACCGCTGACGGACGCGTCCAGGCTCAAGACTCTGACTGAAAAATTTTATCGCGACAATTTCGACCGCTATGCGGCCGAGATCGACATGCACGAATTAAAAAAGAGCAAGTCACTGGTCTCAAGACAGAATAAAGAGAATTGACAGAGCGGTCATTCGATTCTGTAGGGGCAATTCATGAATTGCCCCTACAGGCTGACAATTTCTAAAATCCTTGGCTGATCGAATCTTGCGCCGCGACGCGGGCGATGGCGTCTTGCGTCGGATTGAGCTAACTGATGACGAGCGTGGCGGCGACATACACGACGAGAAAGGCCGCGACCAAACGCATAAACGGCTTGTCATCCTCGATGAGGTCGATCAGATATTTGTGCATGATCCAGGCGAAGGTCAGGATGCAGAGCGAGATGATGACGCTCAAGATGGGATAATCCATGTCGATCAGTTGTCGTTTTTTTGGTGATTCGAGACAACATCCTAGCAGCCGTTTAGCCGCGTATCAAGACCTGCGGGCGGCTTGAATTTTCGGCGTCGCCGTGCTTTAATTGCGACATGGATTTTGCGCAAAAAGACGCTTCAAACCCGCTAATAAAGATTTTGGAACCGCAGCCCAAAGAGCCGGTCCCCGAGGAAGCGCGCATAGTCGTCCACGCGGCAGTCAGCCGTTTTGCCTTTTTATACGAACGCATCCGGAACGCGGTGGATTATAAAGATGAACATCTGCTGCGCAAGTCGGCCGTAAACCGCATTTTGGGGCGGCAATTGATCCTTGAGGTCAAACCCGAGGTCATCGCCAACAATTTGGTGCGTGAGTTGATCGGCGCGCGCTATCTGCCCAACGGCGAATTGCCCGATACGATGATCACCGAGGTCGCGGGGAGAGTGGGCAAATACCTGGCCATTCAGCAGACTAAAATCGGCTCCGAAAAACATCTGGCTTGGCTGCGCGGCTTGCTGGCGGTGGAGATTGAGGAAGTCTTGGTGGATTTGCGGCAGGAGAAAGCGATCGTGACTTATCTGTACGAAAAAATCGCTGACCGCATCACGGTGCAAGGCGCCGTGGTGGATGAGCGCGAGCTGCGCCTGCAACTGTATCTTGCTTGTTACCGCACCCTGTTCAAAGCAGATAACGAGACTTTGGGTTTCAAACTTTTGCGCGCTTACTTGCCGGATTGGTTGCGGCCGGATGATTGGTTGGCCGACCCGCGCGGCATGGCCGAACGATTGGTCGAGGTCGAAAAGCGCGTTCGGGCGAGCTTGACGCATCCTCTGGCGCTGCGTTTTTTGCGCGTAGTCAAACCCTGGGCCGTCTCGCTCAACATCATCCGCGATGCGCTGACGGAAAAACCCCTGGAAGCAAAAAACTTGATCGAAAAGCCCGAGAGCTTGAGGCTCGCCGCGTCGCGTTTGGCGGAGCGTCGCTATCGCCAGGCCAAGGGCCGGCTGCGCCGCGGCGCCGTGCGCGCGACCATCTATCTTTTCGCCACCAAGATGATCATGGCTTTCGCGCTCGAAGTCCCGCTTGAATATATTTGGTATAAGCAAGTCGCGTATTTTGCCCTGGTCATCAACATTCTTTTGCCGCCGCTGCTCATGTTCACCGTGTCGCTCTTCATCCGCATCCCGGGACGCGACAACACGGAAAAGATCCAAGCCAACGCGGCGCTTTTGTTGGGCGACGGGCCGATACCGCTGCGCGAGATCCGCGTACCCAAAAAGCGCAACCTGGAATCACGCATCCTGTTCGGATTCCTGTACGCCGCGATGTTCATCCTGACTTTCGGCTTCATCGGCGTGATGCTGGCTGCGCTTGAATTCACCTGGTTTTCCGCCGCCATCTTCTTTTTCTTCCTTTGTGTGGTCAGCTTCTTTGCCTTCCGCTTGCGCCAAAATGCGCGCGAGTTCGTAGTCGTCGAGGGCAAAGACCGCATCTACTACTTGGCCATGGATTTCGTCTCCCTGCCTGTGTTGCGTGCCGGTTCCTGGTTGTCGCGCAGCATCAGCCGACTCAACGTCTTCCTGTTTTTTCTGGATTTTCTGGTCGAAGCGCCATTCAAGATTTTCTTGACCGTGCTCGAAGAGTGGTTTGGTTTCATGAAGGAAAAAAAGGAAGAGTTGCAATGAATAACTAGCAACAAGCAACCAGTTGCCTTTAGATTCTGGTTGTTCGTTGCTTGTTGCTAGTCGCTTGTGAGCTTATGCTCCGCACATCTCGCCATAAAATTTTTAAGTTCGCGGTGATCGCCTTGTGGATCGTCGCTTTTGTTTTGGCTTATCTTTGGTTCGAAAGTTCCGGCATTCCAGCGCGTCATGTGCCGCGGGCTTTACGCCTCTTGATCAAGTCTTATGGCTGGTTGGGACCCGGGGTCGTCTTGGCGCTCTTCGCCGCGCGCACGTATTTTTTTCTGCCCACGACTCTGCTCGTCCTGGCCGCGATTTCGCTGTACGGCCCAGTGTTCGGTTTCTTGCTGGCGGTTTTGGGCGATAATTTATCCGCGACCTTGGGATTTTTCACCGGACGTTTCTTGGGCCGCGGCTTCGTGACCGAGAATGAACGCGGTTGGCTCAAAAAATACGACGAGGCTTTGTCGCATGACGGTTTTTTAGCCGTGCTGCTCATGCGTCTGGTGTATTTCCCTTTTGATCTGGTGAATTTCGGCTGCGGCATCTCGGGCATCCCGTATCGGCAATATGCCGTGGCGACTGTATTGGGTCTTTTGCCCGCGCTCATCACACTCACGGTCTTGGGCGACGCGTTCGTCAATCCACGCGCCTATTTTCTTTTCATCCTGTTATTCGTTTTGACCATGGGCGGCGCGCTCTTGCTGCACAGGTCGAAATGGGCTAAGAAGAGGCTGTATATAGAAAAAGAGCGAGCAGCGAATAGTAAGTAGTGAGCAGAGAAGGAAAAAACATGCCGTCATACGAACTCAAAAAAACATCCGATAAGTCGCGCGCAAGGCGCGGCGTTTTGCATACGGCACACGGTAATCTAGAGACACCGTTTTTCATGCCCATCGCGACCAAGGGCGCAGTCAAGACGCTTTCGGCGCAGGATATCGAAACGCTGGGCAGCCCGATTATCTTGTCCAATGCTTATCACTTGTACTTGCGACCTGGAATCGACGTGCTGAAAGAATTCGGCGGACTGCATAAGTTCATGTCCTGGAACGGCGCGATCCTGACTGATTCCGGCGGGTATCAGGTTTTTTCGCTTGGCGCCACGCGTAAGATCACCGAAGACGGCGTGATCTTCGCTTCGCATATCGACGGTTCCCGGCATGAGCTGACGCCGGAGAAATCCATCCAGATCCAACAGGCCATCGGCAGCGACATCGCTATGGTCTTGGACGAATGTACGCCCGCTGGTTCGACGCCCGAATATCTTTCCGACTCGATCGCCCGCACCACGCGTTGGGCCGAGCGCAGTAAACGTGAATTCGAACGGGGCAGGGGAGAGTCGAATAATCCGGGCGCGCTGCTCTTCGGCATCAACCAGGGCGGGATTGATGAAACACGGCGCCAGAATCATGCCGCGGAACTTAAAGCCATCGGTTTCGACGGTTATGCCATCGGCGGTCTGTCGGTCGGCGAACCGTTTGAGGACGCCTGTCGTTGCGTGGCTGCGCTGGATGAGGTCTTGCCAACTGATGCGCCGCGTTATTTTATGGGCGGGGCGCAGCCGCATGAGATAGTCGAATATGTAAAACGCGGCGTGGATATGTTCGACTGCGTATTGCCGTCGCGGAACGCGCGCCACGGGTTGCTGTATCGGTTTCGCCACGACGATTTGTCGCGCCCTGATTTTTACGAAACCGTCCATCTGACCAATGAGCAATTCAAGTATTCTAAAGAACCGCTGGTCAAAGATGGTGAGTACGGAATTGTCTCAAAGGAACTCTCGCGTTTTTCCATGGCTTACATCCGACATCTGTTCAGCGTCGAAGAAGTGCTTGGCCAGCGTTTGGTGACGTTGGCTAATGTGGCATTTTATCTTGAGTTGATGCGGCGTTTGCGCCAGGCAATAGACTCGGGTCAGCTTTGATTTTTCAGCTCTTCGGGCTATCCTATGAACATATGGATATCGCTCCGCATATCGTCCAGGAATTGGAACGCGTGACTTCAGAATCTACCTGGAATCCGCAATTCGGCGCCATGCTGGTGAAAGACGGCCGCATCTTGGTTTCCGGTTTTGCTTACAAACCATTCAACAAACAACAACTCGCCGATCATCCATTGTTGGGTATCCATGCCGAAGAATCCGCGCTCATGGAGGCTTTGAAAAGACATATCGAGATTCAAGGCGCGGATTTGTATATTCTAGGCCGCAGAGAAAACGGAGAAGTCAGGTATACGGAAAATTCATATTGCTGCGTCGTCTGCAGCCGCCTGCTCGTGCAGTCAGGCATCAATTCCATCATTCACCCGACGCCAAACGGTTGGACGGCCAAGTCTCCGACGGAGATGTTCGATGAAGCGGTCAAAGGGATATAGCGGTTTCTGCACCATATGTATTTTATCTTTACCCTATGAATGAAATTTTCAAGCCGGAAAAACGGCCGGAGAGCGAAGCCAGGAAATTACTGCATGAGCTTGAGGCCAGCGGGCAATATGTCTTCCACGGTTCCATGACGCCTGAAATCGACGAACTCGAAACGCGTCAGCCTTACACCTGGATAAGCAAAAAAGAGAAAGTTCCGCATGGCCAACCCGCCGTTGTGGCCACGCCTTATGCTGACATCGCGATTTTTCGGGCTTTGGTCTTTATGGATTCTACCCAGTTCGGCGTGGATGATCATGGTCTTAATTTCGCGGCAACACAAAAAGCTTTGGATCACGCGAAAGATAAAGTCGGCTACGTCTACGCCTTGCCTCGTAGCGGCTTTAAGCCTCTCGAAGGCGATGAAAGCTCCATGGATTGGCGTTCACCGAAAAACGAAAGACCGCTGCGCGCAGTCAAAGTCTCGTTCCAGGATTTGCCGGAGAATATCAAGCTCTTGCCCAGCTCACTTTAGCCTTTTTTGTGAAATACCAGCTACTAGATGCTAGTAGCACCTACGCGCCTGGATAGCCAAACGCTGTCATCGCAAGTCCTGACATCAAATGCACCTCATACTTTTTGCCGCCAAAAAGTATGCAAAAACCGCTGGGGCCTCGAATTCGCTAACATGTATATAGTTAAGCGTTCTTGCGGTTAGCTCAACTCTCGGCCCCAGACCCCGCCTCGAGGACTTCGACCTCCATCATCCTGTCATTACCCGGTCCAACCGGGTAATCCAGAGAGTATTCCGTTCCTATCTCTCCTCTAGCCAATCAGGCGGGGGTCAGGGGGGTTTGCGTCAAGCCAACCGCAAGAGCAACTAAGCAACATACATGTTGCGCATAGCGAACCCCCGGCGTCTTTGGTCACTTTCCACGCGGAAAGTGACGAAGTTACGTTTGACCGCCGACACTCGGGAAAAACATCAATCTGCTCATTGCCTCAAATCGTACCTATCGGACCATTTCGGGGCAATGCAAAAAACTGACATCAAATGCACCTCATACTTTTTGGCGGCAAAAAGTATGCAAAAACCGCTGGGGCCTCGAATTCGCTTACATGTATATAGTTAAGCGTTCTTGCGGTTAGCTCAACTCTCGGCCCCAGACCCCACCTGGATACTTTAGGCCTTTCCTTTTTTAACTTGTAAATTCCGCGCCAGCTCTGCTGCGGGGTAGTTCATTGAAATCTCCTTAGTCTAGCCAGGCGGGGGTCAGGGGGGTTGCGTCAAGCCAGACGAACGTCAGAGGCGTAAGTCCTAACTAGATACTTTTTAAAGCTGACTCTTGACTATTTTGTCCCACACGTCTAATATAGCGGCTCGTTTTGCCGTGTGTTTTGCAAGACGCGCCCCTTACAACGGAGGACCGGATCATCATGAGCATGACCATCGCCACGGAAGTACCGCGCCATGTGGCCGGCAGACACATCCCTTGGATCGTCATTCCGCACGACCAACTGAAGTTGGACGAGGCCGACGCGCTCTTCTATCGCGAGTGCAACCAGAAGTCGCGCGACTACATCGCACAAGAATCGGCGCGCCACGCCTATCTCGTGTCCGCCGTGGCCTTGCCGCTCATCCATGTCTGCATGGACGAGCGCGAACAGGATGTGGAAGAAGCGCTGGGTCTGCCGCCGGGCGTCGCCAATCTGGTGCCCACCGCGGGCAACAAGATCGGCGGCATGGATGAGCCTAACCTGGTGCTGTTCAAGGAGATGCACGAAGAACAACAGCGCGCCGGATCGCAAGGCATGCTGCACATCGTGTTGTTCGTGACTCATCACTCAAGCAGCCATCCGCACACCGAGTCTTGCGCCGCCTGGGGACATGACATCGAAGCTGCGGATCGGCACGCCAGCGAGCAGGTCACGCGCATCAACGAGTTCTATCTGGGTCGCGACCTCGAGAATGGGCGACCGCTATCGCGCAAAGTCGTCGCCTTCCATCTGCGTTCGGATACGGACACGGAAGCGCGTACTTGGATCGGACACAACGGTTGTGTCATCAATCCCGTCGAATTCGCAGAGCAAGCGGAGAACGGCGGCGGATTGGAAAGCAGGGTCTTGAGTCGCTGCATCCAAGCGTTTCCGTCGACCGACCCGCGTTTCAGCGGATTGGAAGCTGGCTTGCGCGAGACGCTGCTCAAGCAAATCGCCGCCATGCTAGCGGCGAACGCCAAGGTGGTGCGTCGCGTAATCTCGGACAGGCGACCGACGCAAAAACTCGGCCACAAAGGCACGCGCATTCTCGTGGGCCGCGGCTGGGAATCGCTGACCGAAACCAACCGCTACTTCAAGTTCAGCGACTACTCCATCGGCGAAGACGAATTGATGTCCGGCACGTATGTGATCCGCAACGGCGTCCTCGAGATGCTGCGCACCGGCCAGCCCTTCAGCGTGCCGTTCCACGTGAACACGCCGTATGTCCTGGGCGACCTGACTGACCGCGGCGCTTCGATCAACCATTCGCTCGCCTTGGCGCGTTGCATCCGCAACAAATGGCTGAAGCGCATCCGGCAAGACCCAGCTTTGACGGATTTCAGGAACAGTCTGTTGCACGCTCTGCGCATCGTGGAACCCGACCTCACGAGTCTGGATGACCTGCCGCCATCTGTCCGCGAATACTGTTTCAGTCATTTGGCGGGCGCCCTGCGCTTCTTCATCTCCGTCTCGCCGCGCCAGACCCGTCTGATCGAGGTCGTGGCGACGGAAGCGGACCTCTGATACCTTGCCCGGCACATACGTGTGCCGGGATTTCTTTAAAATAGAGGGTAGACGGTAGCCAAAATAAGAGACTGTCATTCTTGAGGCCGTCTGACGGCCGAAGAATCTTCCTATTCCTTAAGGTATAGGAAGATCCTTCGCTGCGCTCGAGGATGACATTAACTTTATGTTCGAACGAGGCCGTCCAACGGTCGAGCTAAGAAATCTCCGTCGTGTTATTTTATGAACATGACTAAATTTTCCCGCGCTGATCTTGCTGCCGCGCGTAAATTGCGGAAATTTGTTTTGCGTTTGGAGGAGACTCGCGCGCCGCAAGGTTGGTGGCCGCGGGTGGTGGAGAGTCATGGAGCACGGAGCATAGAGCACGGAACATTGGTCATCCTGCATAATCCGCCGAGCCGTAAATATTGGCATTGCAAAACCAAAGCCGCGTGTGCTTTTGAAGTCGCTGTCGGCGCCATCCTGACCCAGAACACGGCCTGGAGCAATGTCGAGCGTGCCTTGTTGGAGTTGGCGCGGAAAGATCTTTTGGATTCGCACCGCTTGGCCAAAATTCCGCCCTCGCGTTTGGAGCCCGTGATTCGCAGTTCCGGTTATTACAAACAAAAAGCCAAAAAACTCAAACTCTTCGCGCAGTTCGTGGAAGAAGAACTGGGAGGGGATTTGCGGAACATCCTGAAAAATTGTCGTCTTGAGGAGGCTCAAAGCCGACCGAAGGATCTTTATAAAGGTCCTTCGACTGCGCTCCGCTTCGCTCAGGATGACATAATCGCGAAAGCCCGCGAAAAACTTCTGTCGCTTTGGGGCGTAGGTCATGAGACGGCTGACACCATCCTACTCTTCGCCCTCGACCAACCCATCTTTGTTGTCGACACCTACACGCGCCGCTTGCTGGAAAAATTGACCGGTAACCCGCGCTGGCTTATTCGCCCTTACGACGAAATCCGCGAAGTCTGTGAATCGGTTTTCCATTCTGGCTACAGACTAACCAAAGGGCGCATGGCATGCGCCCCTACTATATCCTGGCAAAATGCCCACGCGCTTATCGTCGCGTGGGGCAAAGAGGAGAGAAGGTCTTGGCTTTTCTCGAGAAAAAAGCTAGTTTGCGCACGCTTCGTCAATGCTGACGAAGGCTCCTTTCATGGCGCGAAATTGTAGAATTATGCAAGGGATGTTAATCTCATGGGCATGAAATATATCCTGACCAACTTTGGTTGCGGCAACGGACCCTTTTTGCGCGCCATTGATTGGGCCTTGGGCATCCGCGAGAAATTGACGGAAGAAGTCAGGATTCTCGTCCCCGATGCGTATGGCGAAAAAATGCGCCGTTTGGTGCGCGAGGATTTCCCTGCGCTGTTGGAAAATGATCCCGACTTGTTCGTCTTCCATCCTGCCTTGGGCGCGGCGCTGCAGAATCTTCTGTACGACGGAAAGGATTTTTCCTTGACGCTCCAGAAACTCATCGAGAATTATCCCGCGACACAGGCCGCAGCCGATGAAATCCTCTCGGGTCAATCCGAAGGTTTGAGCATGAGCGGCGCCAAGGTCGCCATCGCTCCCGAGGACATCGTCTGTACGGTCAGCCGCAATCCCAACCTGCGCCTGGGCAAAAAGAGCCTGTTCTATTCCTCGATCGGTTTCTTCGAGAGGATCCTGCGCGCCGCGGAGGACGAGGAAGTGTTCGCGCGTTACGGCAAGGCTGACCTCGAAAAAGCTGCGGAACTCATGCGCCAAGCCGAGGACGGCTGGGACATGTATCTGCAGCCCATGCCGTCGGTCTTTTCCTACGACACACGGCCGCTCGAAAGCTGGAAAGAGGGGACATCGGTGACGCCGCCGCTCTTTCACCCGCCGCAGCCCACGGATTTCGCGGAAGAGCTGGAACCGGGGATTTATGTCTTGGTCTCGGGCATCCCGTATCTCGACCGCCTGTACAGCCAGGTCACGAAGTTGGGTTGGACGCTTTATACCAACCAACCGACGCCGAATGTACCGGCGGCGCGCGTGCTGCATCCGCGTTTCGTCGGGCATCCGTCCATCCAGGGCGTGTATGCGCGGGCGGCGTGGAACACGATTTGGCTCGCCAACCTCAACCGCAAGCCGCTACTCTGTCCGCCGTTCCTGGCCGACGATTTCCCCGAGATCTTCTTCAACAACCGTTCGGTCGAGAAGCTGGGTCTGGGGGTGATCATGACGCCGGAACTCGAAGCGGGCGACGCCATCGACCAAGCCAAGGCGCTCCAACCTGGGATCGATGCGTACTATGCCGAGATCCTCAAGCGCTTCGGCACGCTCGACGGCATCGAGTACGCCGCCACGCTCGCGGCGCAACGGCTGACGCAGAATCAGCCAGAGTAATTCCCAAGTCGTCTCATGGCGCGTCGGACAACTCCGGCGCGCTGTTTTTTGTTATTAAAGAGCTGATTAATTTTATCATCTTGAGCTTGTCGAAAGACCTTTATCAGCAGAACGGTTTGCTGCTAAAGGTCCTTCGACTCGCCGTGCTCGCTCAGGATGACAGAGGGGTGCGCTCGCGTTCCGCTTAGGCTAGCGAAGCGATATTTTATTTGTCATCCTTCATCCCGCCCTATAAACTCGTGCGCATGCAGGAGGTGGACGAAAAAGCGCCGCTCCCCAGCCTTTTGGACGGTTTGAATGATGAGCAACTCAAGGCCGTGACTCATGAGTCCGGGCCGCTTTTGATTGTGGCCGGTGCCGGCACGGGCAAGACCACCGTACTGACCAAGCGCTATGTTCATTTATTGAATTCCAAATTCCAAATTCCAAATTCAAGCATAACGACCGACAACCTCCTGGCCGTGACCTTCACCGAGAAAGCGGCGGGTGAGATGGAGGATCGCGTCTTGGAACTCTTGCCTAACGGCACTTATGATTTTTGGATCTCGACTTTCCACGGGTTGTGTCAGCGCCTGCTTGAGCGCTACGGCTTGGAAATCGGTTTGCCGACGCATTTCAAGATTTTGAACGAGACCGACGCTTGGCTCATGCTCAAGCGCCGCATCAACGAATTGCCGCTTGAGTATTATCGGCCGCTGGGCAACCCGGTTAAATTCCTGTCCGAACTGCTCAAACATTTTTCGCGCGCCAAAGACGAAGGCGTGACGCCGGAGCGCTATCTTGAATTCGCCGAAAACGCGATTTTGGATGCGGACGTCGATCCAGCCGACGCCGCGGTGACGGAAAAGGCGCGGCTCAAAGAAATCGCGGATTGCTATTTTGCGTATCGCCGCATGTTGCGCGAAGAGGGTGCGCTTGATTTCGGCGATCTGATCTTGGAGGCGTTGCGTCTGTTGCGCGAGCGGCCGCGCGTGCTCAAGGAATTGCGCGAACAATTCCGCTACATCTTGGTGGATGAATTCCAAGACACTAACTGGGCGCAGTATGAGTTGATCAAACTTTTGGCCGGGAGCGCGCGCAACTTGACGGTGGTGGGCGATGACGATCAAGCCATCTACAAATTCCGCGGCGCTTCGCTGGCCAACATCCTGCAATTCCGCGACGATTTTCCGGACGCGGTCACGGTCATGCTGGCCAAGAACTACCGTTCGCATCAAGAGATCCTGGATACGGCGTATCGCGGCATCGAGCACAACAATCCTAACCGCCTCGAGATCAAACTCGCCGACACCGGACTGTCCAAAAAACTTTTGAGCGAAAAGGGCGAGGGCGGCACGGCGGACGTCCTGTGGTTCAAGACGCTGGAGGATGAGGCCGAAGGCGTGGCCGAGCGCATCGTGGAACTCAAGACGCAGGACGCGACATTGTCGTGGGATGACATCGCGATTTTGTCGCGCTCCAACGACGGCGCCGAACCGTTCATCCGCGCGCTCGAACGCCACGGCATCCCGTTCCGCTTTTATGCTTTGCGCGGCTTGTATGCCAAACCGGTGATCGTCGATTTGGTCGCGTTTTTTTCTTTACTCGACGGTTATCACGAGTCATCGGCCGTGTGGCGCGCCCTGACCGCGCCGTGCTACAGCTTTGCGGCGCGTGAAATCGCGGCCTATCTCCAATACGCGGGGCGCAAAGGCATCGCGCTGTGGAGCGCAATCCGTGATTGCCAGCTCTTGCCCGAGATCCGCGAGAGCGCCGAAGCCGTGGCGCGCGCCCGCTCATTCGTCTCGACGCTCGAGAAGCTGGCCGAGACGGCGCGGCGCGAAAAGCCCATGCGCGTGTATCAGGAAATCCTGGACAAGACCGGCTATCTCGGCGCGATCATGAAGATGCCCGAAGCGGAGAAGGTAGAAGCCATCGGACTCTTGAATTCGTTCGCCAACCGCATCAAGCGCTATGAGCAAGTCGCGCTCGGACCGACCGCGCGCGGCTTCCTCGAAGAACTCAAGACCGAGATCGAGAGCGGGGAAGAGGGCGCGCTGGCGGCCGATCCGGACGAAGGCCCGGAGCTGGTCAAAGTCTTGACCGTGCACGGCGCCAAAGGTTTGGAATTCCGCCACGTCTTCGTCGTCTCCTTGGTCGACCAGCGTTTTCCCACGCGGCCGCGCCATGAGGCCATCCCTTTGCCCGACGGTTTGGTCAACGAGCGTTTGCCCGATGGCGATGCGCATATCGAGGAAGAGCGACGTTTGTTCTACGTGGCCGTGACGCGCGCCAAAGACAGCGTGACTTTCAGCGGCGCCGAGGATTACGGCGGCGCGCGCAAAAAGAAACCCTCGGTGTTTTTGGGCGAGACTGGATTCGAGATCGTGCCGCAAGCAGCGCGCGCTTCAGCCGAGTCACTATCGTTCATTCCCAGCGTCCAGCGCTTCGAATCGGAAGCCGCGGAGCGCGAGGTGTTTGAGCTTAAGCGCCGTTTTTCGTTCACCCAACTCGCCGCCTTCCGCAATTGCCCGCTGCAATATAAATTCGCCCACGTCTATCGCATCCCTATCTTGGGCTCGTTCCACAAGAGTTTCGGCAACTCGATCCACCATGCCTTGAAGCAGATCCTTGATTTGCATCTGGCCCGTGGCCGCGCCGTGCAAGGCGGACTGTTCGAAGCGCCGGCGGCCAGCGCGCCATCCAAAGAAGGTTTTCGTGTGAGCCTGGATGAAGCGCTCGAGATTTTCGAGGCGAATTGGATCGACGAGTGGTATACCGATCGCACGCAGCATGACGCGTATAAGAAAGAGGGGAGAGAGGCTATCAAGCGGCTCGTCGAGGTCTGGTCAGCGGCGCCGCCCGCGATCGCCTTCCTCGAACGCACTTTCGATTGGCGCATCAACGAACACTCGCTCAAAGGCGCAATCGACCGAATAGACGAATTGCCGCAAGGCGGTCATGCTATCTTTGACTACAAGACGGGCGAACCCAAGAGCACCGATGATTTGGAGAAGAAAGATAAGGAACAGTTGTGGATCTATCAACTGGCCATGGAGGACATGGGGCTGGCGGTCAAAAAACTGGCCTACCTCTTCGTGCGCAGCGGCGAACAGGCGGAAGTCGAGTTGCTGCAAAACGAAAAACGCGACGTTTTCCGTGCCGAGATCGCCGCGCGCATGCAGGAAATCCTGCTCTCGCGTTTCGAACCCAAGCCATCGGTTCATATCTGCAAGTATTGCGATTTCAAGAACATCTGTGAATACAGGAAATAGCTCAAAGCTTAAAACTTAAAGTTTAAAGCTTAGGTGATATTCAAGTCTTAAATCCCAACCTTAACTTTAAACTTTAAGTTTTAAGCTTTAAACTAATTCCCATGCCCTTCGATTCCCTCAAGCGTGTCATCGCCTTGCGCACCTCGAATGATCCGAGGATGCATGATTTTCAGATTGCGCGCATTTTTGAGGCTAGTCGCCATGCCTTGATCGCGGTGTGGGGAGAACAAAAAGCCGCTTTAGTGGGGCCTTTGTCCTTCCGCGAAGGTCTGCTCAAATTCGAGACCGCATCGCCCACGGCCAAGCAACAACTCGGCGTGGATAAACTCAAACTCAAAAACGAAATCAATCGCCGCTTGGGCGGCATGACGGTACGCGAAATCCAGATTCAATCCAAAGGGTTCTGATGCGAACCGTCTCCGCCACGCAAGAGGCGTTCCTTGACAAAGAGAGCGTCACGACGGTAACTTCATTCCACGCACGTCATTTATTGTGGGACGACTGAACTTACGCTTTGACCAAAGAGCGTAGGGGAAAGGTCGCCTCACTCATGAAGAGCCTGACTACTGAATACCCCGTCGGCAAGATTGTCGCGCTTGTGCAGAGCAAGAATCTGAAAGAGCTCGAAGCCGCGGCAAAAATCAACGGCGTCTCCTCTCCCATGGAGTGCGAGTGCTACATCTATATCTGGGCGGACTTCTTGAAGCTGCAGCTCGCGCGAGGAAACGTGGTCACGCCTGACAATTGGGCGCTTCTTCGGGAGATGTGCGACATGTGGTTCGCGAAGGCGAGCAAGCAAATGCATCTGGGCTGGATGATTCCCCAGTTCCTTCCGACGCCGGACATGCCCAGGTTGTCCGCGCTTCGCGATAGGCTGCGTGCCGCCATACCGGAGCAGTATGCCGAAGTCCTCGAAGAAGTCATCGCGGAGAGGTCTCGACCACACCACTGTTGATTGATGCGACTCTGCGCTTCATCGCCCGCCCTCTACTCGAGGGCGGTTTGTATTACTCACTCTATCTATTAATAAATTGAAAAGTTTTCTATGCGCGGATATTTTCGATCAGAGCCGTCGCTTGATCTAATTGCGCGGCGAAATCGTCGCGCGAAGTGTCGAAGACGAAGAGGAAGGGGATATCGAGTTTAGCGTGCAGCGGTTTGCGTCGAGAGTAATTTTCCAGCGCTTCTTCCGGGCTGCTGAACAGCCAGTGGTCGCGATAATTCTTCAGGCGTTCCAAAATCGTCTTTTCCGGCGTGGCGATGTGGATCCAGATCGGTTTATATCCGGTTTTGGCGACCAGTCCTTCGACTTGAGAGTATCTGGTCACGCAGTCAGAGTCTATGATCAAGCTGTAACCTTGTTCGGCAAAACGTTTCAACACACGTTCGCCCAGCTCAACGACTCGCTGGAAATTATAACCCCTCTCCCTAAGCAATATCCTGATTTCATCGCTCGAAACGCGAATCAACCCGAGACGTTCGGTCAAGGCTTTTACGACCGTGGTTTTTCCTGAACCGACCAGACCGACCGGACAGATGACGATGCGCACTGGTCTTTTCATCAGAGGTAGCTTGATGCGCGCGGCGTAGCCGTCGGTAATTTCTTTCAACGCGTCGTCAGATAAATCCTGACCGACGCTCGATTCTTCTTCGGCGTGCGCGAGTTCGTTTTCCATAAAACTGAATTTACCCGAGTTACAGACGCAAAGCAATCGGCGGAGATAGTTTAAAGCTCAAAGTTTAAAGTTTAAAGCTTAAGGTGTTATTTAGTCTGAAATTTCATTTTAGCCCTAAGCTTTAAACTTTAAGTTTTAAACTTTAAGTTTTCTTAGTATACTCTCGCCATGTCATTCCGCGCTTATATATTTTTCATGATTCTGGCCACGGTGTTGGCGTGGATCGGTTGGTTGGTCGTGCTGCTCAACGTGAACCCGAAAGAGTCCGGCTTGTCCGGTTTTGTGTTGTTTTATCTGACCTTGTTCGTCAGCTTGATCGGCATCCTGGCTCTCGTCGGCATCCTTTCCAGGGTGAAGATCCTGAAACGGCACGATCTCTTGATTCGTGAGGTCAAAGTCTCATTTCGGCACGCTGTCCTCTTATCCATCGTGGCCGTTGCCTCCTTGATTTTTTCTGCTCATGGCTGGTTGAAGTGGTGGGTACTTTTGTTGTTCATCGCAATAGTTGCTTTGATTGAATACGTCGCCTTGGTGATTCAAAAATCTCATCGGGGTTAGATAAGCCATCCACTTGCGCGATTGGGGTTGACCAGCGTAAGATTAGGCGCGAAATATGCCATTATTTTTCGGGCGTTTCTCCAACGATCTGGGCATCGATTTAGGCACGGCCAATACTTTGATTTTCGCCAAGGGTCGGGGACTGGTCGTCCAGGAGCCGTCGGTCGTAGCCGTGAACCAGCGCAACGGACAAATCATCGCCGTGGGTAACAGCGCCCGCGCCATGATCGGCAAGACGCCGCCGCACATCCTGGTCACGCGTCCTTTGCAACGCGGCATCATCGCCGACTTCGAAGTGACGGAAAAAATGCTCCGCTACTTCATCGAAAAAATCCATCGCGAAAGTTCGGCGCTCATCCCGCGTCCGCGCGTGGTCATCGGCGTGCCGCTCGACATCACCGAAGTGGAGCGTAAAGCCGTGGGCGACGCGGCGACTTCGGCTGGAGCGCGCAAAGTCTATGTGGTCGAGGAACCGGTCGCGGCGGCGGTGGGCATCGGTCTGCCCATCTCCGATCCGGTCGGGAACATGATCGTGGACTTCGGCGGCGGCACGACCGAGATCGCCGTCATCTCGTTGAACGGCGTGGTCACGGCTAAATCCATCCCGATCGCCGGCGACGAGCTCAACAAGAACATCATCCAGTACGCCCGCGACGTCTTCAACTTATTTTTGGGCGAACGCGTGGCCGAAGATGTCAAGATCGCCGCAGGTTCGGCTGTTCCTTTGGATGAAAAAATCGAAGTTCCATTGCGCGGCCGCGACCTTTTATCCGGTTTGCCCCGCGAAATCATAGTCAACGACGGTCAAATCCGTGAGGCCACCTCGCGTTCGGTCAAAGCCATCCTGGAACACATAAAATCCATCTTGGAGATCACCCCGCCGGAACTGGTGGCCGACATTTATCGCCGCGGCATCGTGCTGACGGGCGGGGGATCGTTGCTGCGCGGCATCGACAAGGCCATCACCGAAGGGACTGGTTTGCCGGTGCGCATCGCCGAAGATCCGTTGACGGCCGTGGCACGCGGCGCCGGCGCTCTGCTCGACAACCCCGGACTCCTGGATGACGTGGCCCTGCCCGCGACGGATCGGATGGCGTAGGAGAAAATTACAAATGCCAAATTACAAATGCCAAATTGATCCTGAATTCGTCATTCGTCATTTGTAATTTGAAATTGATATGTCGCGCCGCATCCCGTTGCCCGTCATTACCATCGGTCTCGTCCTAGGGATCACGGTTTTGTATGCGGCCGGGGTCTTGACCCCATTGCGCGAAGGTTTGCGCTATACGCTTTTGCCCGCCGCGCGTTTCATGGCGGCCTTAGGTTTTCAGGTCGGCGGCAGCGCGTCCGTCGATGACGCCAGAGCCAGGGAATTGGAGAGCCGTTTGGCGTCCATCAGCGTCGACTACGTGAAGCTGCGCGAGTTGGAAGAGGAAAACCGCTCGCTCAAAGCCGTGACTAAATTCCTGGCTGACTCGGGGTATGACCATTTGGGCGCACGGGTCATCGCGCGCAACGTAGATTCCAAGACCGCCACCGTGCTCATCGATCGCGGAGCAGCCGACGGGCTTGAGACCGGCATGGCCGTGATCGTGGGGGACGGCGTTTTGGTCGGCAAGATCGTGGCCATTAGCCCGCGCGTCTCGACCGTCATGCTGCTGTCCGATTGGCGCAGCCGGGTCGCCGCTTCGCCCGTGGGCACGCAAAAACTTTTCGGCATGGTGCAGGGCGAGGGGAACGGCGTGTTGCGTCTTACCCTCGTGCCGCAATCCGAACCGCTCAAGACCAATGACGTGACCGTGACCGCCGGCAGCGAGGAAAAAATTCCGGCCAACCTGCCCATCGCGCTAGTCGACGTGATTGAGGGCAAGGCGACCGATCCCTTCAAGACCGCGACGCTCCAGCCGCTGGTCAGGGCCGAGAGGTTGGATCTGGTCGTGGTCTTGCGCCCCGCCGCTTTGCGCCCAGAGTAAAACCATGAACGCGCTCAAATATTTGGCCGTCGTCTGCCTGGGATTGCTCCTCGGTTTGTATGAGCAGACGTTGCGCACGTTTTTGCCCGCGCCCATGAATCTCTTGTTCCCCGTCTTTCCCATCTTGATCATGCTCGCCGCTTTGAATCGCTGGCGTTATGCCTACGTGCTCGCCGCCTGTGCCGGAGCGGTGGCTGATGCCTTTGCGCCGGAATATGCGCATTTCGCCTTGATCGAGTATCTGCTCATCTTGACCGCGCTCCAAGCGGTGGCGCACGCCGTTTTCACCAACCGCTCGTTGTATGCAGCTTTGGCCCTCGTGTCTTTGGCGCGCATTTTGGATTGGATTTGGCTGAAAGGCATGCAACTCATCACTGCTTACTCCGATCAGGTCGGGCTAGTGCAGGACCTTAAATCGACCGCCATCATCTTAGCCTTTGATTTGCTGTTGACCGCGGCCTTCTTCCTGTTCAGCGTCTTCGTGTTGCGGCGCTTGAATTGGTATCGGCAAAAAATCGAAATCTATGGATGAATCAGGCGACAAACTGTTTCCGTTGAAGGAACAGGGGACCGGCATGTCGGTCGAACTCAACGGCCCAGAAAACTTCGCTCACGAGGTCATGTTCGAGGAGGAATACGTGCATATCGGCGGGCAGAATCCAGTTTTCATCGGCCAAACTTTGTCACAAAATCGGTTCAAGTTCGCCGGCGCAACCTTGGGGCTTTTGATCTTGGTTCTGATGGGACGCGGATTATGGATGCAGGTCGTGAGTTATGGACATTATCGCGAGCAAGCCGAAGAAAATCGGTTGCGCCACGTTTATATCCCGGCACGCCGGGGTATCGTGCGCGACGCCAAGGGCACGGTCTTGGCCGAGAACGTCCCGTCTTTCGACTTGCAGGCTATGCCCTGGCTTTTGCCGCAAAAAGAGGATGAAAAAGATGCTTTGCTGGGTAACGTCGGGCGCATCTTATCCGTACCGCTGAACGACCTTTTGGCCGTCATGGCCTCGTCTACGCCGGGCGAAACGCTGACCGTGGCGCGCGACATCCCGTACGATCGCGCCATCGCTCTTGATATTAAGGTGGGACAAGACCCGGCCATGCAATTGGTGGTCGGCAGCAAGCGGCATTATCCGCTCTCCGACAAGGTCAAAAGCCTGTCGCATCTCTTGGGTTATGTCGGCGCCATTTCGCCCGAAGAACTTACCGCGCATCGACCTGAAGGCTATCGCCAAGTGGACGCTATCGGCAAAAGCGGGGTCGAGTCGACTTACGAAAAGATTTTGCGCGGTGTAGCTGGAGAGAAAGTATACGAAGTTGATTCATTAAATCGCGTCATGTCGCTTTACGGAGATGAAGCGCCGCATGACGGAGGAGATTTGCGGCTGACTTTGGACGCGGATCTGCAGGCCGCCGCCGAACAAGCGTTGTCCAAAGAATTGGCCGCTATCAAACTTACGCGGGGTGCCGTCGTGGCGCTTGATCCCCGCGACGGATCGATTTTAGCCCTGGTTTCGTTGCCGTCGTATGACGATAATTATTTTTCCGGCAGCGTCTCGTCCACCTATTACGCGTCTTTGCTCAAAAACGAAGACCACCCGCTCCTGCCGCGAGCTTGGGCGGGCGTCTATCCGTCGGGTTCGACCATCAAACCGGTCATCGCCACGGCCGGACTGGCGGAAAAAGTCATCACGCCCAATACCACCGTCAACTCGGTGGGCGGCATCAAGCTCGGCGCCACGTTTTTCCCTGACTGGAAAGCCGGCGGACACGGCGCCACCAACGTACGCAAAGCCATCGCTTGGTCGGTCAACTCCTTCTTTTATACCATCGGCGGCGGTTACCAGAACTTCGTGGGTTTGGGTGTGGATCGCCTGACCAAATGGATGCGCGCTTTCGGCTTGGGTGACAGACTGGGTTTGGATTTGCCGGGAGAGAGCGCGGGTTTTGTGCCCAGCAAAGAGTGGAAAGAAAAAACCAAAGGCGAACGTTGGTACGTCGGCGACACTTATAACTTATCCATCGGACAAGGCGATTTGTTGGTCACGCCGTTGCAAGTCGCGGCTTTTACGTCGGCCGTGGCTAACGGCGGGTTCAAAGTCCGTCCGCATATCGTGCCGGCCAGCGATGCGCTTTCGACCGAACGCCTGGCGGAGGCGAGCGTCATAGAAACAGTTCGTTTGGGCATGCGCGATACCGTGATTTATGGTTCGGGCAAAGCGATGCAAGGCTTACCTTTCACGGTCGCCGGCAAGACCGGTACGGCGCAGTGGCGCAATGATCGCAAAAACCACGCTTGGTTCGCCGCCTTCGCGCCTTTCGATAAACCTGAAATCGTAGTCGTCGTGCTGATTGAAGAGGGGAACGAAGGTTCGACCGTCTCGGTGCCTGTAGCGCGCGAGATTCTGCAAGCGTGGTGGAAGCTAAAAGGGAAAACCGCTAACAGTAAGTAGGGGATTCCTGTAAACTATCCCACGAAGGCTCCTATTTCGCATAAAAGCCATGCCCACCAACCCCTTCGAAACCGCTCCGAATCTCACCGCCGCCCACATCCGTCGGCAGGATTTGCCGACCCACGTCAGGAAGCACGCTGACAACCTCGCAGCCCAGATAAGAGAAATTTATGCCAAATACGGAGCCAAGAACTTCGAAGAGCTTAAAGCGAACAAGAAGCTATCGGCGCAAGATGCCAGGAAGGTGGCTGATTTGCTCAAAGCCTTCCAGAAAGCCGTCGAGAAGAAAGAAGTCGAACTCGACCTTGAAGGAGCAAATGAAATCCTAGGCCGTGAGAACGTCCACGGCATAGAAGACGTAGAAGCCATGTTAGGCGAAGGTTTCGTTGATATCTCCAAAGTCCCGCCTATCCCATACACCTCGGAAGATCTAGCCAAATCCAAAGAAATCAAGGAGAAAACCGGCGTCGAAGAGATGCTTATCCTCTTCGTCGCGGACAAGGACGGCAAACCCCTCACGGGAGAACGCATGAACAGTCTCATCCAAGCTGAATATACCAAGCTCGGCCTAGGTAAATTCCTCTTTAAAGTCGATGATTGGTACAAGAACGAGGACTTCTTCACGAAGCTGGGCTTGAACTACGAATGGAAACTCATCACCAAACAAACCATCCCTGGTTCGAAGAACAAGCGTCATCACTACGAACCAGGAGACACCTTCACCCACCAAGACACCCAAGAATACTGCATCGAGGAATACGCCAAGAAGCTCGATATCCCACGCAATCAACTGCATCGTCCAGAGCCGTTCCAGATGCTCTATGCCATGGCTCTTCATTTGATCGCGACCGAGCGTCTTAATAGTCAGGGTAAAGGTGAACGCATCCTCGCAAACGAACATCACTGGTCCGATGTTCGCTCCTCGGATGAGGACTTTGTATACGTAGGCTATGCCGTTCCGGACGGCGCGTACGTGCACAGATATTCCCACGACGATCGGTACGACAATTTCGGTGTCTGCCTTTCGCGTGAGCCTTCTTCCAAATCCTTGGACACTTGATTCTTGACCCTTAGCATGTCGTTCACAGACAACGTGCCCTGGGTTTTGTTTTTTGAGCTTGACGCTTTTTGAGGCTTTATCTATTCTACATCCATACACAAAACGCGCTGTTGAGATGGCGCGTGTTTAATGCTTATGTCGGATAAACTGACTTACGTGACAGCGGAGGGATTGGAAAAGCTCAAAGCAGAGCTCACGTATTTGAAGACCATCCGGCGCCGCGAATTGGCGCAGCGTATCGAATCAGCTAAGTCCATGGGCGATTTGTCGGAGAACGTGGAATATCATGACGCCAAGGAGTCGCTGGCTTTCGTCGAATGTCGCGTGCGTGAGGTCGAAGACATGCTTAAAAACGTCTCGGTGATCCAAGCCGGTCCCGGGGGCGACGAGGTGCGTATCGGTTCGTCGATCGAAATCGAGGTCAGAGGCTTGCGCAAAAACTATAAAATCGTCGGTTCGAACGAAGCCGATCCGCTGGCTGGCCTTATCTCAAACGAATCACCGCTCGGCACGGCCTTTTTGGGGCATAAAGTGGGGGAAAAGGTAGAAGTCGAGACACCCTCTGGCATCAACGTTTACACGATCAGAAATATTTCGTAGACCAGTAGGGGCGAATGATTATTCGCCCCTACGGATCATCTCCCCATCCCTTGATTTTTTCATTGATTTAGTTTTGAAGAACGGCTATCTTGCAAGCATCTTATGCAAGACGAGATTGAAGTGCGCCGGGAAAAGCTGCAAAAGCTCCAGGAGCGCGGTATCGCGGCTTATCCCTCCGCGGCGGTAAAAGCGGAAAAGATCTCGGCCGCGTTGGAGCATTTCGACGCTTGGGTCGAAAAGAACAAAAAAATCACGCTAGCCGGGCGCATCATGACCACGCGCGTGCACGGTGGTCTTATCTTTTTCGATCTGCGCGACGCCACGGGCAAGATCCAATGCTTGCTCAAACAAGACCAGGTCGATGCCGCGACTTTCGAGACCTTCCGTGATTTGATCGACCCGGCTGATTTCGTGAGCGCACACGGCACCTTCTTTACCACCAATCGCGGCGAAAAGACTTTGCTCGTGACCGAATGGACGCTCTTGGCCAAAGCCTTGCGCCCGCTGCCGGAAAAATACCACGGCCTCAAGGATGTGGAGCTGCGCTTTCGGCGCCGCGAGCTCGACCTCATCGCCAATCCCGAAGTGCGCGACGCCTTCCGTAAACGCTCGCTCATCATCCGCACGCTGCGCGACAGCTTGGAGCGCGAAGGTTTCGAAGAAGTCGAGACGCCGCTGCTCCAACCCGTGCCGGGTGGCGCCACGGCCAAACCTTTCATCACCCATCATAACGCGCTGGATCTCGATTTATATCTGCGCATCGCGCCTGAGTTGTATCTCAAGCGCCTCATCGTGGGCGGTTACGAGAAAGTCTACGAGATCGGCACGCAGTTCCGGAACGAAGGCATCGACTGGTCGCATAACCCGGAATTCACCTCGCTTGAGTTCTATTGGGCTTATCAGGATTACGAAGCGCTCATGGCTTTTACTGAAAAGCTTTTATGCGAAGTCATCCAAAAAGTGAACGGCAGCCTCAAAGTCACGTATCAAGGCGAGACGCTTGATTTCACCCCGCCCTGGCCGCGGCGCAAATTCGCCGATGCGGTGCTTGAAGCTTCGGGAGTGGATGTGCGCAGCGCGCGCCGCGACGAAATCGTCAAACGCATGCAGGCGCTAAAAATCGAGTGCGATTACAAAAGCGCCAGCTTGGGCAAGCTGTACGATGAATTATACAAAGAGACGGTGCGTAAAAATCTGGTGCAGCCGACGTTCATCATCGATCATCCGCTTGAGATGGAACCGTTGGCCAAAAAGTGCGCCGATGATCCACGTTTTGTGCAGCGCTTCCAACTGGTGACGGTGGGCGCGGAATTGCTCAAGGCCTACACCGAATTAAACGATCCTGTGGATCAACTGGCGCGTTTCCAAGAACAGCAGGCGGCGCGCGACGCGGGGGACGAGGAAGCGCACAGCATCGACATGGCTTTCGTGGAGGCGTTGGAGCACGGTTTGCCGCCCACAGCCGGCTGGGGCATGGGCTTGGATCGATTTGCCATGCTGCTGACTGACATGCATAACATTAAGGAAGTAATCCTGTTTCCGACTTTACGGCCAGAAGAAGTATGAAGAAAATCGTCATGTGTTTCGGAGCTTTTGATGGCCTACACGCGGGCCATGAGGATTATTTTCGCCAAGCCAAACAGCATGGCGACGAATTGATCGTCATCATCGCGCGCAACACCACCATAGTGGAGCTGACCGGCGAACTGCCTGCGCGGAGCGAAGAGGAACGTCTGAAACGCGTCGTCGAGCATCCAATGGTGGATGATGCGCGTTTGGGCTACGACGATGATAAATATCGCATCATTGAGGAGCTCAAGCCCGACATCGTGTGTTTAGGGCACGACCAAGACGCATTCACTGAAAATTTGGACACTGAACTATATCGCCGCGGCATCTCGCCCCAGATTTATCGTTGCGATCCGTATGAGCCGGCGCCGCCCTTCAAGATGCCGTCGTACGAGACGTATGAAGAAGAGAATAACTTCGCCGAGGCGGAATACGAGGATAGGGGACTGCCGTTGTGACAATTAAAAATTACAAATTAAAAATGTCGAATCTGTCATTTCGAGGCGTAGCAACGACGAAACAATCTCCGGAATCCAGAGATTGCCGCGCGCTATCAGATTATGCGCTCGCAACGACAATTTCGGAAATTTGTAATTTGTAATTTTTAATTGTCATACGCTATGTTGGATCCCAAATACATCCGTGAGAATCTCGAAGCCGTCAGGTTGAATTGCCGCAACCGCAATTCTTCGGTCGATGTCGACGCTTGGCTTGAAATGGACGTGGCGCGGCTTACCGCTTTGCGTGAAGTCGAGAGCTTGCGCGCCGAGCGCAACGCCGTGGCGGATAAGATGAAGACGGCCGCCGCCGAAGACCGCGCCGGATTCATCGCGCGCGGCAAAGAATTGAAGCAGGAGCTCGCGATCAAAGAAGGGGAATTGAATGAGCTCGATGCTGCTTGGAATGCGGCGCTATTATCATTTCCTAATCTGACGCATCCTGATTCGCCCGTTGGTTTGAGCGAGGCGGACAGTCGTGAAATCAAGCAAGTCGGCAAGATACCGGATGTCACGATGCCGCTTAGCCACGTGGAATTGGGCGAGAGATTGGATATCTTGGACTTCGTGCGCGGGGCTAAAGTCGCGGGGGCTAAGTTTTATTTTCTCAAAGGCAAAGGCGCGCTATTGGAACAGGCGCTCGTGCATTTTGTTTTGGATTATTTGGTCAAAGAAGGCTTCGTCCCCATGACCACGCCTGATTTGGCTAAAGACTCCGTGCTCGTGGGCACAGGCTTCCAACCGCGTGGACCGGAGACGCAGATCTATTCCATCGAGAATTCAGATTTGTCGCTGATCGGCACGGCCGAAATCACGTTGGGCGGTTATCACATGGATGAGACGTTGGAGGCGGTCAAGCTGCCGCTCAAATACGTCGGCGTGTCGCATTGCTTCCGCACTGAAGCCGGCGCCTATGGCAAAGAGTCATACGGCTTGTATCGCGTGCACCAGTTCACTAAAATTGAAATGTTTGCCTACGCTTTGCCGGAACAATCCGAGGCAATGCATCAGGAGATCCTGCGCCACGAAGAAAATATTTTTCAGGCGCTTGAGATTCCGTACCGCGTCATCGACATCGCATCTGGCGACTTAGGCGGACCGGCTTATCGCAAATACGATTTGGAAGCTTGGATGTGGGGCCGCAATGGCGGAAAAGGGGAGTGGGGCGAGGTTACGTCCGCCTCCAACTGCACAGATTTCCAAGCACGCCGCTTGGGCATAAAGACCAAGGATGAAGAGGGGAACTCGATTTTCGTGCACACCTTGAACGGCACAGCACTCGCCATCTCGCGCGCCTTGATCGCTTTGCTCGAAACCCATCAGCAGAAGGACGGCAGCATCAAAATCCCCAAGGCGCTGGTGCCGTATTGCGGCTTTGAGAAGATCGGCAAAGGACCGTTGAACACCAACTTTGAACTTTAAGTTTTAAACTTTAAACTAACTCCCATGGACTTCAAAGGCACAATCGTCGAAGAAAGCCTCAAGGATAAAAGTATCTTAGCCGACCTTAAAGTCCTGGATACTTCGGTCGAAGACGTCAATGACGAGGATCAAACGCCCTGGCTTAAGCAGTGGACCGTGCTCACCGTCGAGGTCCCTGAAGAGCAGGCGCAGGCCATGGCCGAGAAGCTGACCCGGGCGCTGGAAGATGAACACGCATGGTATGCGGATTTCAAGAACGACAAACGGCATTACATCATCTTTAAAGATAAATTTTTCGACGTCGATCGTGCACAAACGGATGGTTACGCGGCTGCTAAGGCGTATGGCCTGTCGCTAGGCATTCCGGAACAGCAACTGGATTTTTCGCCGGAGATATAAAAGCAATTGTCATCCTCGAGCGAAGCGAAGGATCTTCCTATTCCTTAAGGCATCGGAAGATTCTTCACGGAGTTTACCCTGCACTCGATGCGGGGTTCAGAATGACATTTTTTTAATGTCTTCATCCGTCGTTTCGTGTATCCGTAGGGGCGAATAATCATTCGCCCCTGGACGATTCGGCCCAAACAAGGGAAAATAGGACGCATGAAGAACCGAGGAAAAAAGACCTGGGTAGAGATATCGCGTTCCGCCTTGACCCATAACATCAAGTCGTTCAAGCGCCACGTGGGCAGCAAAACCGCGCTCATGGCTGTGGTCAAATCCAATGCCTATGGCCACGGGTTGCGCGAAACGGCGCTAGTTGCAAATCAAGCCGGAGCGGCCTGGTTCGGCGTCGATAACGTGGACGAGGGTCTTGAATTGCGCCGCGCAGGCATCACCAAGCCCATTCTGATCCTGGGCTATACGCTAAATTCGCGTTTGCGTGATTGCGTCGAAAATGGGCTATCATTCGTCGTCTACAATCTCGAAACCGCGGCAGCTCTCAAGCGTCTGCATCTCAAACCTGTGAGCCGGCACCCGGCCAAAAATTCCAAAGCCGCTTTTGTGCATCTCAAGATAGAAACCGGCACTTCGCGCCAAGGTATCGCGGGTTCCGAGTTGAAACGTTTGGTCCGAGCCTTGAAAAAAATCCCGGGAGTCGTGATTGAGGGTATGTCTACGCATTACGCCAACATCGAAGACACGACCGACTCATCTTTTTCCGAACTGCAGCTCAAACGTTTCGAAGACGCCGTGGCGCTTTTGAAGACTGAAGGTATTGATCCGCCCTGGAAACATACGGCCTGCAGCGCCGCCGCCATCCTGTATCCGCGCACCTATTTCAATTTGGCCCGCCTCGGCATCGCTATGTACGGCTTATGGCCGTCGCGCGAGACTTTGGCCGTCGCCAAGCGCGAAAAACGAGTCTTGATCCTTAAGCCAGCTATGACCTGGAAGACTGTCGTGGCGCAGATAAAACGCACTCATCGCGGTACGCCAGTGAGTTATGGGCTGACGGAAGCCGTGACGCGCGACTCCAAGCTGGCGATCGTCCCGGTGGGTTATTGGGACGGCTATGATCGGCGCGGCATGTCGCATGTTGGACAAGTTTTGATCCGCGGTAAACGCTGTAAGATCATCGGGCGTGTGTGCATGAATATGTGCGTGGTTGACGTGACAGATGTTCCGGGCGTCAAACCCGAAGACGAAGTCGTGCTGTTGGGCACGCAACGACGGCAAATAATCACGGCCGAAGAAATCGCGGCCAAACTCGACACCATCAACTACGAAGTCGTGACGCGTATCAACCCCCTGCTTCCGCGCTACGTATGCCCCTGATTCGCAACGGCACCTTCTCCGCTGAACGGCAGGGAATGCAACGTGCCGGTAAATCGCTCGTGATATTGCTGGTCATCGGATTTTTTTGCGCTGCCACGCTGTGGTTCATTTTTGTTTCAGGTTTTTGGAAGGTTAGCTTTTTTGAAATCCAGGGTCTGCAGATGTTGGACAGGGGAGAAGTGGAGAAGATCGCCTTTACGGCGCTGGACGGGGGAGCCTGGAAGCCGTGGGACAAGCGCAACATTTTTTACGTGGACGAAAAAAAGTTGGCCGAAGATTTAAAGAGCCAGCTATTCGCAGAAAGCGTGACTGTGGATAAGTCCTATCCTAACGTTTTACGACTCATCATTCACGAGCAGCAGAGGAGTGTGGTCATTGCGAGCAAAGACCAGTTATTGGATGTTGATTTCAACGGCTACGTCAAAGGCGAATTGACGGGAAGTGAGGCTGATAAAGCCAGAAGTCGCCTGGCTGGCAAGGCTTTGTCCGATCCCACACAGCCGCCGGTCGTTATCGTAGATCTGCCTGAAATGGCCGTAATCGGCTACCAAGCAGCTAACGGAACGCGTATCAGGCAGTGGTTGGACGTCTACAGCCTTTTAAACGCCTCTGGGGTGAAATCCAGGTACTTCAGGCTATCCTTAACCGATGCCAAAACGTTATACGTCAGATCAGACGGCAACTTCTTTATCATCTTTGACCTGTTTTCAGACCTAGCGCCGCAGGTTGATTCCTATAAGAGATTCATGCAAGTCAGACCCAAGGACGCAGCCATTAACGAATATATAGATGTTCGTGTGCCAGGCAGAGTTTATGTGAAGTGACTAACGTAATTCGAGCATCGAATTTCGAATATCATAACAAGCAGATTTTACGCACGGTTTGAATGCGTAAAATCTGCGCAAAGTTATACGGCGCTAAAGACGGGTTTCTGCCCTTTAGCGCCGTATAACATATATTGTGCGACGCATCATAATATCGACTAACTACGCTTTCCCGCTCTACCCCCTCCCCCGACTGTCGTGATTTTTGAGCTTTTGGTTGTACTCCCTATCGTTCCACGAATAAAAGTTTTTGAATTTTTTTACGACTTAATAACCTACGCGTTATAAAATAAATATATTTTAAAAAAGTTCCTTACTGTTTAGTCTCACTCCATAAAGCGGTCCTCCGGTTGAATTGCTTAGTTTTAACCCCCTAACGCATTTCCACTCCCCTGTTCACACGGGGAGCGTTGTTTATTTTTCGTGCTATCATCCCGCCAGTACTTTGCGACAAGGAGAAGGTTCCATGCCAGGCTGGCGAATTCTCGTCGGGTTGTATCACAATCTTTTCAACCTCAAGTTCGCCGTCATCTCGGCCGTGTTCAACGGAGCTTTGGTGATGGTAGTCAACGGCAAACACGGGCTGCGCGTGTTGCTCATGGCTGGTTTAGCGCAAGCTGTCTCGAGCTTTTTCTCGACTGGAGTCACGGCGCGTCTGGTGCAGCATTTCTCGCCGCTCGAAAGCGTACCTAAGTCCTATCTGTTGGGCAGCTGCATGCCTGCGGCGTTGACGCTCTTGTTAAGCCTCGGCGTGCACTTTCTCAATCACACGCCAGAACTTTTGGCCAGCTGCTTGCCCGCGACTGTGGTGAGCTTCGTGACGAGTTTTGGCACGAACTTCATAACTCGGCGCGGCTATCTGCGCCCGCCGAATTATCCAAACTGAAGACGCCTCGGCAAAAATTTCGAGGCTTTTTTTATAAGTAGCCTTTCGACCGCCGCGTAGGGGCAATTCATGAATTGCCCCTACGGGAATATTATTGTTTCATGTCTTAAGTCTGTTGAAGGACTACCGCGTCCCGTCCCATGGCGAATGTAAAGTCGCTATTTAGGACTAAGGTTCGTTAGTGATATTGAGATAACAGACTCGTTGACATTTTTTGTAAGGTCTTGACTTGATTTTTATATCAGTTTAATATCGCGGCAGCACTTTCTCTCATCCCACGGAGGTCGCAGAAAAATGAACAGGCACAGCGATATGGAGCAGGTTTCCGACTTTCTCGAGAAGGTCGAGAAACATCCGCGATTCCGCCAGCGCGTCAGCACGTTCCGCCAGCGCATAGCTGCGCTAGGCACGCAGCCCAGCGAACCTCTGCGCATCGAGCTGGCACGCGCCGCCATCGAGTTCCAGTACGAGCTCCGAGGCGCCGAGATCAGACTGACCCGGCCCATGCACGAGGCGCTGAACGTCTTCTCGACGGGCGCTGCGCTCGTCCAGGACGGTTTGGCGCGACGACTCGCCTCTGTCTTCAAGCTCGGTGAATCTGTCCAAGAGGCTGCGACTCCGAACTGAAGGCGGGAACCTCCGCCACTCGTAAAGGCCGACTCCAGGAGTCGGCCTTAAACGTCCTTGACAATCGGCGAGGCCTGCCGTAACCTTTGGCCTCCCACGTACTTTACAGGGAGGAAGTCAGCAATGCAGTTCGATCTCACTGAAGAAAGACACGATTTCAAGAAGCTCATGGGTCGTCTGACCAAGCGAAGCGAGTACTTGGCGCGTTACTATGATGCCGCCAAGGGTTTGCTCACCGAGTTGCGCGCGCAACATGGGGCATGTAAGGCCAGCGAGTTGTCGGCGGTGACGGAGAGAAGCTCCACGCTGTGCCGTCTGCTCGAAGAGGAAACGCGACTTGATCTCCACAACGTGACGCCGCTCTGCCTGTTCATTACCGCTCGCCGCTTTGGCAACGAAGCCGAGTTCATGCAGGTCTTCGCGGTTATGTCCGAAGTCGCCTGCGAGATCCTGAAGCCGGACTTCGTCCACCAATCAGTGCCGCCTCCGGCAGCCTGAACAACACCTTGCCGTCCCGCAACTCCAGCGGGACGGTCTTTTAATACAAGTAGTTAGCATTTAGCATTTAGTAGTTAGGGTCAGAACCCCCTAACTACTAACTACTATCTACTCTCTCTCATGCCGGCGAGCGCGGCGACCAGATGTTCACGTCCAACCAGGCGAGGAAGCTGGCTAAGAGATCGCGCGCCCAAAAATATTCTTGGCGTTCGTAGATGTGTTTATCCGCCGTGACTCCGATCGCGTCCACGCCAAGCCGCGTGCACAGATAAAGCGCGCGCGCCAAATGGAAGCGCTGGGTCACGATGACGGCCTCCGTGTAGCCGGCGGCTTTGGCGTTTTTGCACGATTCGTAGGTGCGATAGCCTTTGGGATCGGCCAGCAGATTCGCCTCCGATAGCCCGCGTTCCACAAGATAATTTTTCATGACTGAAATTTCGTCGCGACGATAAGCGCCGTCATCACCGGTCACGAGTATTTTGGTTTGCGGATTTGAACCATGCAGCTGCAATCCAGTATCCAAACGGTCTTCCAGCGCGCTGGAAGGCGTTTGGTCGTCTTTGACGCTCGCGCCCAAGACCATGATTACCGTGCCCGGCGGTACGTTTTTGAGCGGTTGGTCGATCAGATTCAAGACCGAGAGCTGCACGTAAGCGATGATGCCCAAGGCGGCCACGAGCGCGGTGGCGGTTGTTCCTAAGATGATTTTTGTGATGCGGTTAAATTTCATGCTCGATGGACCAGCTTTCGCTGGAATGACGAAGGGGCGAGATCGCCTAATGATGACTTTAGACTTTCAACTTTTGACTCACAGTTCCGTTTCCGGTTTGCTCAACAGCTCGGTTTGGTAGCCGCTGGAGCTGCCGGAGAGTTTGAGCACGTCCTTGTCTATCTTGGCCATTTCTTTGTCCGCCAGGTTGTATTGGTTGACGACCGTCGCCAGGTTCGAACCGACGCTCTTGAAATGCTTTTCGTATTGCCCCAGATGGCGGCCCAGCTCCCCAACCCGCAGGATGACTTCTTTGGCCTGCTCTTCAATCTGCAGCGCGCGCAAACCTTGCAACACGGTTTGCAGATAAGCCAGGAAGGAAGTCGGCGACACGATGATGACGTGCCATTTGGCCGCGGCGCGCTGGATGAGACTCTCGGTGTCATCCCCTACTTCGCCGATCTTGTTGACCAGGAGATCGTAATAAATCGCTTCATGCGGGATGAACATGAAGGCAAAATCCATCGTTCCCTCGCCGGGCCGGATATATTTGGCCGTCTCTTTGATGCGGTTCTTGAGGTCGTTCAAGAAAAGTTTCTCCAGCTTGTCGCGTTCCGCCGAGTTTTCCTCCACCGCCAAGCGATTGTAATTCTCCAGGCTGAATTTGGAATCGATAGGCACGATTTTATCTTTGATGAAAACGGCCGCGTCCACGATCTCGCCGTCAGTGAAACGATACTGCATCTGGAAGCTCTCGGGCGGCAGGACGTTCTTGAGCAGCGTCTCGAGGAAATATTCGCCCAGCACGCCGCGTTGCTTGGGGTTCTTCAGGATCTGTTGGAGCTTTTGCAATTCAGACGTCTCGACCAGCACTTGCTTGGCGATCTCCTCGACTTTGGTCATGCGTTCGGTCACGTCGCGCACGACATTGGTCGAAGCTGCGTATTGCTGGCGCACGGCCTGGTGCGTCTCGCCCATGCGCTCCCCTAATTCTTTTTGCAGCGCGGCCATCTGGTTTTGCAGAAGCGTGAAGGATTGATTATCCTCCCGGGGCTGTTTCAGCGCTTTAAGCGCGGCTAAAATCCAAAGCGCTAGCCCGGCTAAAGCCAGGATCCCAAGCAGCATCAATATCTGGGTTAAATCCATAACCAATACAGACTGCCACGGCGGCGGAGCGGAGGCAAACGGGACGGGCAGTCGAAAGTCAGAGGTCTAAAGTCGAAAGTCGCTGGTATTTATTGACTTTAGACTTATGATCTGGCTATCCTCTACCCTCTAGCCAACAAACTTGACAAATTCCGGTTATCCACATTCCATACTGAAATACTTTTTGCTATCTTCATATTTGCCTAAGTATTTATGCTAAAAATCGAGATGATCAATATACCTAACAATGATTTCGATGAGTTCGAGGAGGAGCCGACTGACGAGCTGGCTTCCGCTGGTTTTCGCATTGTTGACGTCGAGGGCAAAGATGACGTCGAAAAAGACGATGACGAAAAGCTTGAGGAAGAAGGGATTGTCGAAGTAGAGCTGGACGTAGAAGAAAAAGACGAAGAAGAAAAACCTGAAATCTTGGATGGTTTGAAGGAATTGGAGGAAATGGAAAAGAGCTACGTCGCTCCCCCGCTCACCTTCGCGGATGAGGAATAGATGCGGAGGCTATAGGCAATAGGCGGTTGCCAAAAAAGAAGAATTGTCATCCTGAGCTTGTCGAAGGACCTTTACAGGCGTTGGTCTGAACCGATGGCTGCTAAAGGTCCTTCGACTACGCTGCTGCTCCGCTCAGGATGACAAATTTTTAAAACTCTCCTTCGTCCGTCTATCGCCTACCTTCTGTTTTGTTTGATGTGATACCAGACGTAACCGATGAGCGCGCCCAGGACGAGCGCGATGATGGCGATGTCGAATTTTTCCCAGATAGGGCGCAAGACATTCCAGTTTTCGCCTAACATATAGCCGACATAGACCAGCGCGTACGACCAAATCAATGAACCGACGAAAGTCAGGAGTACGAAAGTCCAAAACGGCGCTTTCCAAATTCCCGCGATGAACGAGATGAAGGTGCGCACCACGGGCAGGAGTCGCGAGAAAAAAGCCGTGGAGTTGCCGTACTTGCTCATCCAGCGGTCGCCAAGCGCGACTTGCTTGGGACCAAGCAAAAACCATTTTCCATATTTATCCACGACCGCGCGGCCCAAGCGTTTGCCGATCCAATATGACGGAATTGAACCAAGGAGGCAGCCCAGCGCTCCGGCGAAAGCGGCCAGATGCAGATTCAGCTTGCCTTGCGAAACCAAAAATCCCGCGAAAGTCAAAGTGACTTCGCTCGGGATGGGGATGTTGGCCGATTCCAATCCCATGAGCAGCACGATTCCCGCATAGCCGAACTGCGCGATATGATCCGTGATGAAGGGCCCCAGGAATTCAACCATATATCAACGCACGAACGGGACGCGAGCCTTGAATTCGGTGCGCTTCTCCTCCCCGGCCGGGATCAGTGCGCTGCCCAAGTTGAAAGCGAGACTCTTGAAGCCGATGGCGATGAGCACCCACCAGACGAGGCTCGCCAGGGCCCAGTTGCGACGATATTTTGCGCAATACGCGAGACCGGCCCCAAAACCAAAGACGGGCAAAGCCAGCGCCACTACCCAATCGTTGCGATCCATCGCGCTAAGGTCCGCATTCTTCCCCAGATGCAAAAGCGCGGCCAGACGCAGCAAGAGCGGGAAAATCATGAGCACGGCGAGGAAGGTCAGGAGTTGCGCGGTGCCAAGACCGAAAAGCAGATAAGTCAGCTTGGTCGCCGCCGCGTTGCTAAGCAATGATTTGACCACGAAAGGCAGTGACAGGAAAAAACCCAAGAGCGGAGTGAACAAGATCCAAAAGACGCGCCGTTTCCAGACGTACCAGTACCAGATGATGGTGCTTGGGTTGAAGAACATCGAAGCGGTCCAAAAGAGCCGCTGGGAGGTTTTGGTTTTGGGCGTCGAGGCTGCGTGGATAAGACCCCAAATCCAAAAAATAGCGTAAACCAGGAGCGAAATCGCCAGGATGGAGTACGCCAGGATGTATTTAGGCGGCCAAGTCCAAAACTCTAAACCAAGTTGCATAAGCGACGGCAGTTTAGCATGGAGGGCAGGATTTATCACGCTTCAAAGTAGGGGCGACCCGCTGGGTCGCCCCTACGGATCAAGGGCAAATCTGATGTTGTTTCAATAATCTATCCCCTCCCGCGCTTCGATGCCGGCGTCGAAATAATGTTTGTGTGCTTTCATTTCCGTCACCAAATCGGCGAGCGCCAGGAATTCTGGCGGAGCGTTGCGACCAGTCAAGATAATCTCGATTTCCGGCGGCGCTTGTTTGAGGAGGTCGGCGACTTTTTGCGCGTCCACGATGCCGAGCGCGGCTGAAGAGTTGATTTCGTCCAGGACAATCAGGCCGTGACGTTTTTCGTTCAAAAGACGTTCTAGAATCTCCAAGCCACGTTTCCCTTCCTCCATGTCTTGAGGCAAGACGGAAAAGCGGAATTGGCCGTCGGCCATGATGCGGTCGAGTCCGGTCACGAAATATTCAACTTCAGGCAAACGCTCGCGGATAGTCTTGCGTTCCGAATAATGTCCCTCGCCGCCTTTGTCAAAAGCGATCCAAGCGATTTTTTTGCCCGCGCCCGTCGCACGCAAAACCAAACCCAGCGCCGCAGTAGTCTTACCTTTGCCCTCGCCGGTGTAGAGTTGGAGCATGGGGGGGTAGTAGTAGCTAGTATCTGGTAGCTAGTAGCTGGTATGGTCGGAGATACCAGCTACTTGAGATTTAGAATCTTTGTTGTAAGTTGATTACGTTTATCCCCATGGCCCGCAATTCTTCGTCGTAGGGCAGATTTTTGTCCCAAGGTTGGAGACAGAACAGGTCTTTGCCTAACGCAAAACCAAGACCAAGCTCGAGGAACGTGCTGGGGCCGATATAGCCGTCGTAGGAGCCGCGCGGCCGGTCATTCACCGCCAGCACCGTATCGCAGCCTTTTATCCGTTCGTACATGCCGCGCAGGAATTCGGTCTTGGCTTGGCGCCGGTCGCCGAAGCGCGCTTCCGAATCATCGATTGGCATGGTGACTTTGTCGTGCCGCTCGCGCAGCACTTTGGCGATTTCTTCGATGCGGTCCAAATCGCGCATGGACCCAATGAGGCAAGCGTTCATAGGTTGGGGGAGAGTGAATATAGAATATGGAATTTGGAATTTAGAAGGTCGAATTCCACATTCCAAATTCCATATTCTATATTCACCTGTTTTATTGCTTTTAGCTACAACGTATGGTAAATCATTCGGCGTACCTTCTCAAACCGGGGAGACCTAAGATGCGCTTCGCGTCAATATGCGGCTGTGTCTTTTTTCTCGCGGCTTGCGCTTCGTTCGGCCAAAGGCCGACCGACCTGCAACCCGCGGTCATCGTGCCTTTTTCGCCGGCAGCGGCGGATAAGCGCGCTGCTTTGCCCTGGGATGATTGCTTTGATCGAGCCATCGCCGCCGCGCCGGATCTCATCCCTGAATTGGCGGAAAAATGCTGCCTCATTTCGCGGCTTGAGCAATCCGAAAGCTGGTGTCGCCGGCGCAAAAACATGAGTTGCGACCCGAGTTTCTACGGCGACTCGGATGTGCCTTATCGGCGCATGCGTTGCGAAGTGAGCAATTGTCAGCTCCTCAAATCGCTTCAGAGGTTCGATCCTCAAGCCCAAGTGACGAATTCGGAGATCGAAGCCCAATGCCGCATAGCCGAAATCATGGAAAAGAAAATCGGCGATTGATCTCCCCTGCCCAAGCCCGGTCCTCCAGCCGGGCGGTTTTTTATCCAAGTATCTGTCATTGCGAGGAGTAGCAACGACGAAGCAATCTCCGAATTTCAGAGATTGCCGCGCGTTTTTGGATTATGCGCTCGCAATGACAATCATGAGCATCCGCTTGTCGCTCCGCAGTTCAGGCATTTGTAGCACGCGGCGTTGCGCACCATGATCGAACCGCAGGTGTCGCAGAACGGCGCGTCGGATTGGTTGTCGATGGTCGCCGTAAGCTTAAGCGTGTCCGACTGGAATTCGAGCAAGCTGGGTTGGTTCTCGGCGATTTCGACCGCGACTTTCTCTTCTAATTTATCCTCCAGATCTCCCGTGGAATTCAGCGTCTGCTCCGGCAAGCCGTTGATGCCGATGGCGCGGCAATCTTCGGCGTCCAAGAATTTCATGCCCAACCAGCGGAAGATGTAGTCCACCAGCGACTTGGCCATGCGAATGTTCGGGTTTTGGGTGAAACCGGACGGCTCGAAACGCACATGCGAGAATTTGTTGACCAGGGTCTTCATGGGCACGCCGTACTGCAAGCCGATGGATACGGAGATGGCGAAAGCGTCCATGAGTCCGCGCAGCGTGCTCCCCTCTTTGGACAGCGTGATGAAGATTTCGCCCGGTGTTCCGTCGTCGTACAGACCGACCGTGATGAAACCTTCGTGCGAACCGACTTTGAATTTATGCGTGATGGATTTATGTTCATCCGCCAGCCGGCGCCGCCGCACATACGGGATTTCGTGCGTCACGACCGGGGTCGCGCTCTTGGTCTCGGTCACGACGAGCGGTTTGGTCTCGGCTTTAGCGCTGACTTCTTGTTTAGTCGTGGTCAGCGGTTGCGAACGCTTGCAACCGTCGCGATAGATGGCGACCGCTTTCAGTCCCAGCTTCCAGGCTTCGGTGTACACGCTCACCACGTCCTCGATGGTGGCGTTGGCGGGCAGGTTGACCGTCTTGGAGATTGCGCCCGAGATGAAAGGCTGCACCGCGGCCATCATGTGGATGTGTCCGCGATAATTGATGGAGCGGCTGCCTTTGGCGGGTTTGAAAGCGCAATCGAAGACGGGGAGATGTTTTTCAGCCAGCTGCGGCGCGCCCTCGATGGTGTCGTTTTTGTCGATGTAATCCAGGATGTCACGGATTTGCTGCTCGGTGTAGCCCAGATTATGCAGCGCTTCGGGGACGGTGCGGTTGACGATCTTAAGCATGCCGCCGCCCACCAGCCACTTGTATGAGACCAGCGAGATGGCTGGTTCGACGCCGGTCGTGTCGCAATCCATGAGGAATGAGATGGTGCCGGTGGGCGCGAGCACGGAAATCTGCGCGTTGCGATAACCCCAAGTCTCGCCCGAGGCCAAGGCTTCGTCCCAGGCGGTGCGCGCGCGGTCGGCGAGATCAGTCGGTACGCCGCTTGTGCCCATGCCGTATGCCGCGTCGCGGTGCATCGAGATGACGTGCAACATGGATTCGCGGTTGGGTGCGAAGCCCAAGAAGGGGCCGAGCTTTTCCGCGATGTGCGCGGATTGATCGTAAGCCGTGCCCGACATGATCGAGGTGATGGCGGCGGAGACATTCCTCCCCTGCTCCGAGTCGTAAGGCAAACCGAGGGACATGAGGAGCGCGCCCAAGTTGGCGTAGCCCAAACCGAGCGGGCGGAATTCGTGCGAGTTGCGCTCGATGGCCGGCGTGGGATAGCTCGAAAAACCGACCAAAATCTCTTGCGCCGTGACCATGACGCGGCAGACGTGTTCAAAAGCGGCAACGTCGAGCCGGCCTTGGGCGTCGCGGCACTGCATTAGGTTGACCGAAGCCAGGTTGCACGACGAGTCATTCAGGAACATGAATTCCGAGCACGGATTCGAAGCGTAGATGCGGTCGGTCACGGAACAGGTATGCCAGCGGTTGACCGTGGTGTCGTATTGCACGCCCGGATCGCCGCATTGCCAGGCGGCTTCCGACAGCTCGCGCAAGGTTTGGCGCGCGTCCAACTCGTCGCAGTTGGATTTGTCGGTCACGAACTTGGTCCAATATTTGGCGCCGTTCTCGGCTGCGCGCATGAAGTCGTCGGTCACGCGCACCGAGTTGTTGGCGTTTTGGAAAAAAATTGAAGAGTACGCTTCGCCATTGATGCCGCCGTCATAACCCGCGTCAATGAGCGTGTGAGCTTTTTTCTCTTCTTTGGCTTTGCACCAGATGAATTCTTGGATGTCGGGGTGTTCGATGTCGAGGATGACCATCTTGGCCGCGCGCCGCGTCTTACCGCCGCTCTTGATCACGCCGGCGAACGCGTCGAAGCCGCGCATGAACGAGACCGGACCGGAGGATTTGCCGGATGAGTTGCCCAGGTTCTCTTTGGATGAGCGCAGCGTGGACAGGTTGGAACCAGTGCCTGAACCGAATTTGAAGAGCATGCCCTCGGTCACGGACAAGTTCAGGATCGAGCGCATGTCGTCGGCGACTGAATTGATGAAGCAGGCGGAACATTGGGGCTGCGGATTAACGCCCACGTTGTACCAAACCGGGCTGTTAAAAGCCGCGCGTTGGTTAATCAAAATAGAAGTCAACTCGTCCTCAAAAACCTGGGCGTCCTCTGCGGTTTTAAAATAGCCGCCGCGCCGTCCCCAACCCGCGATCGTCAGGGCTATCCGGTCTACGACCTGGCGCAGAGACGTCTCGCGCTCGGGCGTATTCAGGCGCCCGCGGAAGTAATGCGAGACGACGATGTTGGTGGCGGTTTGGCTGAAATATTTGGGCATCTCCACGCCCTTTTGTTCAAAAACCACTTTGCCTTTTTCGTTGGTGATGGAAGCGTCGCGTTTTTCCCATTCGATGGTGCCGTAGGGGTGGACGCCGGGTTGCGTATAAAAACGCTGGATGGAGATGCCGCGGTCATACACCGGCACTTCGGAATTGGCGCCCGCTTCAAGCTTGTAGCCCAGATATTTGCGCGCGGCATGCAGCAGGTTTTGGTCGATGAGCGTCACGCCCACGGTCTCGTGGATTTCGGTCGTGCCGGGCACGGTGTGGCCGTTGAAGCGCCGCGACAGGCGCGACATGATGCTCTCCATGGCGCGTTTGAGCTGGAGCTGATTGGTGATGCCGGCTTCGGAGCAGGCTTGGATGAGCGAGCGCTCCAATTTGGAGACGTCAAAATCCTCGATCCGGCCGTCTTTTTTACGCACCTGCTTCAAGGCGGTGATATGCTTCCAAATCGCGTCGGCTGCGCCTTGCGCCCCGACGTGCGTTGCGGAATGCGACGCACCAAAAACAACAGACTCGCTCATAGTCGTGAAAAATTAGATGAAAGAAAAGATTTTGTTTCGTTCGGCTCGTCAGACGAGCCTTCATCCCGTTTGACGGGACTTCGCCGCGTAGAACGCGGCTTCGCTGCACACCGGTGGACGGGAATTTCCCCGAGCTGGTCCGTTTCCGGACTCGATTAGGGAGGTGCGTGATTTTCCCGTTCCTGGCTCCCATCCGGGCTATTTTGGCCGCGGACGAGGGTCGTGCCGGCTGAAGCAGCGACCACTATATCTTGTGGTCGCTTTCGCATTATACCACAAGATGTAGTAGTCGCTGTTCCAGTCAAGGTTGGGTTAGAAGGTAGAACGTAGGGGCGCATGCCATGCGTCCTGCCGGTAGACAGTAGCCAATGTTTCGTTCAGTTTCAGAATCCAAGCGATAGATTTAGGGGCTTTTTTTCGCCGGCTTGGACGGCCTGGATAGGCATGGGTACGGTCTGTTTTTGCCCCATGCGGTCGAAAAAGTGGATTTTCTGGTGCTCCAGCGCGTATTCGTAGACATCGCGCGTCACCCGAACGTCTTGCAGGCAATACTCGCACAGCTTGTCTATCTCCCCTTTTTTCCAGAACTCCACGGCTTGCAACCCGTTGCCGCTTTTGCCCATGCCGAGCGTCGCGTGCGCCACGTCGTCGAGCTTGATGCGGAAGCCGAGGCGCTTTTCTATCTCGAGCAAAAGATCGACCGTCGGGATGCGCTTCAAGTCTCCCGTGTAATACGTCTGCATGCAAGGGTAGTCGAAGCCGAACAAGTTATACCCTATCACACGGTCAGAACGTTCGAGTCGCGGCCAAAGTTTGGGCAAGTCCTCCTCCAAGAAAGTTTCGAAAGTATCGGTCTCGTAAAAATAACAACCGATGACCGAAATCTGCAAGAGCGCCGGGTTGTAGGCGCCTACGTCTTGGAAAGAATTGCGGGTCTCGATGTCGAGGACGATCTCGGTGCGCATGGGAGTTAGCTTAAAGTTTAAAACTTAAAGTTTAAAGTTTCGGTACGCGGCCTCGGGCATTCAAAGTGCAAGCAAACCCTTCCAGAGTTTTAAGCTTTAAGTTTTGAGTTTTAAGTTTTCCTTTGACGCCCGCGACTGTAGCATACGGAAAAATGCAATGCGAGAGGATAACTGGAAAGCTTAGACGTAGGGGCGCGGTTTCCGCGCCCCTCGAGGGGCGGGATGACCCCGCCCTACAGCCTTTTTCGTTTGATTTTTTATGTCCTTATGCTAAGGTCGCGGCGGTACATTTCAGGAGTAAAAAATGAAGAAAAAGCACCTGACCGTGTTTCTGTGCGGTCCGATTCGTTGCCGGCGCAGCGAATCAAAGGAGAAGTTCGAGGAGCTCGTGTTCAGATGCGGCAGCGACCCCAGCCGCCGCTTCGACAGCTTCAAGAATCTCGATGCCGCGTCTGACGCGATTGGTCGTATGCCGCTCATCACCTCGGGAGAGCATAAACCGCTCATGGTGTGTACGCTCACCAATCCTCTCAATCTGACGGCATTGCGCTTTCGCAAAGAGCTGTGCGCAAGATATCCGGTCTTGAGCGCCACGCTGTGGGTCATCTGCGTCGACACCGAACTCGACCCGTTCTTTTGGGACAACGCCGCCAACTTGGGGTATTTCGATGTGCCACTGGGAGATCCTGCGGAAGACGGAAAAAAACTCCAGTTATGGAGGCCGGCCCCCAATCAGTGCTCTTGCGTCGGCGAGCGCCATCTCGTCATCACGGAGCAAACGGTGGCGGACGAAGGTTTCTTGAAAGGAATCGAGACGCTCTGGGTGAGGCTCAATGAACTGCGCACTCATTCCGGCACGCTGCCCGCGTCCAATCCATCGAACGGTCAGAGCAGTCATTCGCAAACGCTGCACGCCGTCACTTCCCCGCTGTCGCAAAGACGCTAAAACGCCCCGTTCCAAGACTCGGAACGAGGCGTTTTTTTGTCCATAAAATCGTTATTTCAAAACTCGCGATATAAAACAACTGTCATTCTGAACGCAGACCCGTCGGACGGGTCGGAGTAAAGAATCTTCAAATTCCTTAAGGTATAGGAAGATCCTTCGCTTCGCTCAAGGATGGCATTGGTTGAATATGGCGGAATTGCAGCGCGGGCTGATAAAAAAACCGCCGATATTTTGCCGGCAGTCATTCATCTCTGGCTTTGAACTTCGAAGCGTGACAGCCTCGAAAGCCTAAGGGGAGACGGGACGGTCGGGTAGGCTGACCGTCCCCTGTGCGGCTGAGTTTCAGGACTGGGAAGTCCTGTCGATCAGTCTGTCGAGCAAGCGACAGACTGGTTCGAGCAGCCAGGCAATCAAGTACATGGGCGGGAAGACATATTCGTCCCGCGCGACCGAATCCGTTCGAGCCATGTTTCCTCCGTGTTTGATTGATTTCGTTTGCGTCGTGCGTGAATGCTCACGCTACGAAGCTGTGAAGGAACGGGTGTCTGTTGCGACACCACTCGCGGAATTCACGATCGAGCTTTCGCTGCTCGTCGTACTTACCGGCGTTGAGCAGGAATTCGTCCTTGAGCGACTTGCGCTTGTCGCGCAGGTCGATCACGAGCGCTGCGCCGCAAACGAGCCCGATGAGAAAGATGCCGATGTAGGCGATGATCTCTACCATGCTTCCTCCGTCTTTGGATTTCTAACTGACGTATTCATCCTCGGGAACCGATCATCAGGCCGAATCCCACAAGAATGATACCGAGCACGACAACCACGATAGCGATTATGACAAACAGACTCATGCTTTCCTCCGTCTTTGGATTTCGAAGCGGGCTTGCCTCGAACTCCCAAGGAGAGAAGGGACCGAAGGATTCGGTCCCTTAGAGCATTCATATGAACATACTGAGAACGGGGTGCCTCCGCGAAGACCATTCGCGGAACTCGTGGTCGTCACTCCATTCTTCGAGAGTGCTGCGGCGGAGGAAGTCGTTTCTCAGCTCTCGTCGTTTCTCGTGCCCCCAATTCACGATGTAGCCTCCGAGAAGAACTCCGAGAAGAAGAGCTCCGAACAAAGCAACATTCAAAATATCGAGACTGATATCGATCATGGACCTTCCTCCGTCTTTGGATTTCGAAGCGGGCTTGCCTCGAATTCCCAAGGAGAGCGGGAACGTCAGAGGACGTTCCCTACGTTGAAGCGGACGTTGCGTCCACCTTCACATTCCATTGGCGCGCATGAAGTCGCCGATGGGGTCGAATCCGACCGCGTAGAGGAAGGATAGACCGACCGCGTTCATGAGAACCAAGCAACCGATGAAGATGAAGGCGAAGACCGCAACGAAGATCGGAACGAACACGAGCGGCGTGATGTACGCGGTTACAGCCTTGGTGCCGAACGAAGCGCCTTTGTCCCACAGGGCGACCTTTTCCATGTTTTTTGTCCTTTCAAAGGTGGCGTCAGAGCTTATTTACAAAAATAAATATAGCATAAAAACCCCCTTTTGTCAAGGGTATGATTTACTAAAATATTAAAAATAAAAAGGCTTAATTAAGCCAAAGCTATTAAAAACAACTTTAAGTAAGGCAATCACTTTCCAATCTTAACCCCCCCCTGTCATTACCCGGTTGAACCGGGTAATCCAGAGAGAGAAAACAAATCCAAAGTGCTTTTCTCTCTCTGGATCCCCCGCTTTCGCGGAGGATGACAAAAGAAAAAGACGGAGGATGATGAAGCCTTATCCGTTCCCACCGGCGCGGCGGCGCTCGAAGTCTTTGAGGAATTTTTTGCGGATGCGGATGTTTTTAGGTGTCACTTCGACCAGTTCATCGTCGCCGATATATTCCAGCGCGTCTTCCAGGCCCATGATGCGCGGCACGTCGAGCGACAACGCGACGCCATCGCCTTTGGAACGCATGTTCGACAAACGTTTTTCTTTGCACAAGTTCACCACGAGATCTTCGGGCTTGGCATTTTTGCCGATGACCTGACCCTCGTAGATCAGGACTCCGGGATGGATGAACAAAAGCCCGCGCTCTTGCGCCATCTTCATGCCGTAGGAATTTGATTCACCGGTTTCGTGCGCGACGAGCGAACCATGGTCAGTCGAGGCAAAGTCGCCGCAGTACGGACGGTAACCCAGAAAGAGTGAGTTCAGTATCCCTTGTCCGCGCGTGTCCATGAGGAATTCGGCGCGATAACCGATGAGTCCGCGCGTTGGGATGACGAATTCGATGAACGCCGTGGCGTTCTCGACCCGCATGTCCTTGAGTTCGCCTTTGCGTTTGGAAAGTTTTTCGATGACGCCGCCGGCCATGCCTTCGGGCAACTCGATTGAGACTTCCTCGAATGGTTCGAGTTTGACGCCTTTGTCTTGCTTGAAGATCACTTGCGGCCGCGAGACCTGCAATTCAAAACCTTCGCGGCGCATCTTTTCGATCAAGATGGCGAGATGCAATTCGCCGCGGCCCGAGACGACGTAGCCGTCGGCGTCAGGTTCCTCTTCCACGCGCAGCGCCACGTCATTCTGCAATTCGCGATCCAGGCGTTCCTTGATGTTGCGCGAAGTCGTGTATTGTCCTTCTTGTCCGGAGAAAGGCGACGTATTCACGCCGAAAGTCATCTTGACCGTCGGTTCTTCGATCTTGAGCACGGGCAAGGCGTCGGGCGCCGCAGGATCGGCGATCGTCTCGCCGATGTTTACGTCGTCGATGCCGGAAAAAGCCACGATCTCGCCGGCCTGCGCTTCGGCCACGTCTTTGCGTTCCATGCCGTCGTAAACCATGACGTTCGAGATTTTCGCCGGGACGACTTTGCCTTCGCGGTTGATCCAAGCCACGGGTCCGGGATGGAAAACGCCGCGGATGACGCGTCCGATGCCGATCTTGCCGCGATAATTGTCGTAGCTCACGTTGGCTACCGAGACTTGCAGCGTTCCGTTCAACTCGGCTTTGGGCGCCGGGATTTCTTCGATGATAGCATCGAACAGCGGTTTGATGCCTTCCATGTATTCCAATTTAGCTTCCCAGCCGGCTTTGCCTTGTTTGGCGGAGGCGTAAATGACAGGAAAATCGGTCTGTTCATCCGTCGCGCCCAGGGTCACGAACAAATCAAAAGTTTGGTTGAGCACCCAATCGGGCCGCGCATCGGGTTTGTCGATCTTATTGATTACCAAAATTACTCGATGTCCGGCGTCGAGCGCCTTTTTGAGCACGAATTTTGTCTGCGGCATCGGACCTTCCTTGGCATCGACGAGCAGTAAGCAGCCGTCCACCAGGTTCATGATGCGCTCCACTTCGCCGCCGAAATCCGCGTGTCCCGGGGTATCCACGATGTTGATTTTATATCCGCCATAGACCACAGCCGCGGTCTTGGAGAAAATCGTAATCCCCCGCTCTCGTTCGAGCGGATTTGAATCCATGATTGTTTCGCCTTCCAATCCCTTTTCGCGGAACGTCTCGGATTGCTTGAGCAACGCGTCCACTAGAGTCGTCTTGCCATGGTCGACGTGGGCGATGATGGCGATATTGCGTAATTCCATTGTCGGCTGATTCTACGCCGTATTTCGCGAAAAGTCAATTGATTAGCTAGAGAATAGAAAGTAGAGGGTAGAGGGTAGCCAGAATCGGCTCGGCTACCGTCGCCTTTTGCATTAAAAAATATTGTCATCCTGAGCCCCGCATCGAGTGCGGGATAAACTCCGCGCCAGCGAAGTCGAAGGACCTTTAGCAGCAACCGTCCTTTGCTGATAAAGGTCCTTCGACAGGCTCAGGATGACAATATATTTTTTTACATCTACCCAAAGGGCGCATGACCATGCGCCCCTATCGTTTATTCGCCGCTTTAAAGAATTTTACCGCTTCATCCCAGAATTCAGGATGACCGCCTTTCTCCTTCATCCAGGCCCACCATTCCAAGCCCCAAAAATCCACGGCTTTGATGCCCATGCGTTCGGCGAATGAGAAGTTGGAGCGCATTTGTTTGAGGTCCATGGCGCCGAGCTGATCTTGGATCGGCGTCTCGTTCAGCGGCTTATTGCTCCACGGTTCCATCTGGAACTCGCTGACGTAGATGCTTTTGACGCCGAACGGCCGCAGCAGCAGGGCTTTGCGCGCGTAAAAGTACGGGGGCAAAAACCAATAATGTAGATTCGCGTTGCCGAAGAGCGGGTTGCGCACTACGCGATAGACGCTTACGCCTAAGCGATCCACGAAGACGCCGAGGGTGAGCCAGCTTGAAAGCTCGCCGGAATCAGTGGTCAGGATTTCGTGTTTAGGATCCAGACCGCGCACGAAGTTGGTTTCTTGGCGGATGAAGAGCATCTCGGGTGCCGGGCAGTCGCCGTAAGCGAAGTGCGGTTCATTCTCGATTTGCCAGGCCATGATGGCCGGGCTTTCGCGGTAGCGCGTGACTACGGCTTCGATGTAGCGCAAAGTTTCTTGGCGTTGTTCTTCGCGCGGCAGTTTTTTCCACCAATCCGGTCCCCAGCATTCTGGCCAGCGCGGCAACTTTTCGCCGACCGCCAGGATGATCTGGCCTCCCCCGCCGCGGATCAGCTTGACTTGCTCGTCCAGCGCGGCGAAATCCCACTTGCCACGTTCCGGTTCCACGAGCTTGAAATAGGCCGGGATGCGGAAGCGTTTGATGTTCAATTCGGTCAGCGCAGCGGTGAGAACTTTATTCGGATCAAGTCCCAGCTCTTCAGCGTAGGGTCGGCTGAAGCTGGCGCCGTAGGTTACGTCCGCCGTCTTCTTCGGCCAACCGACAAACAAAAACGCCAGGACGGCGACCAGGCAAAACCCCGCGAGGGCGAGGATGAATTTGATTAGAGCCTTCATACCACGATCAGATACATGCCGAACGCGGTCAAGACGAGCGCTGCCACTTTGCGCAGCAGGACGTGACGTTCCAGATCCTCACCCAAGAGCGCGCGGGCTCGCGAACGCATGGCGATGGCGAAGAGCACGAGGAAAGCATATTGCACGGCTTGCAGGGCGTTGACGATCGAAGCGCTGCCCATCGAGATGGCGTATTGCACCAAGACGAAACCCAGCGCGCCCAAGCATTGGCCGATGATGGCGAGGAAGGCGGCCAAGCGGCCGGGTTGTTTGTCTTTGGATGAGCCTTGCAGGCTGGGCAAAAAAATCTTGAGCGCTTCACGGCCGGCTTGGCGATCCAGCACGCACAGGATGAAGAGCGAAGTCAGGCTGGCGAAGAGGCGCGTCGCGATGAAGCCGCCCAAGAATCCCGCATTCTCATACACCGCTTTACCCGTGATGGATGACAGCGCAAAGAGCAGCGCCGAAGCCACGCTCATCCAAATCGTGGTATGCGAGATATGTCCGCGCTTGCCGCCGGAGAGCAGTACTGTGGCGATGATCAAGATGAAAAAACCGACAAAGGTCATGTCGGCCAGGCGCTCGCCCAGGAAGACGAAGGCGCCGGCCAGGGTGAACATCGGGATGAGCGAGCCGACGATGGGTACGACGCGGCTGGCTTCGGCACGCGCCAGCGAAGCGAAAAAAGCCCACAGCGCAAAGACGAAACCGGCGCCGCTGACCGCGGCCGCGAACCAGATATACCCCTGCGGCCAGAAATGCACGAAAGGCACGGCAAGGACGAGCACCGTGGACAAAAGCCCGACCAGGCCGGCATACGTGGCGCTGCGCGCAAAAGCCGAGCGCAGGAGGATTTTGTCGATGACGAAAGCCACTCCGTTCGAGAGGTGTCCGAGTATCGCGATGAGGATCCAGGGCATAGGGTTGGGGTAGGGGCGCATGGTCATGCGCCCAGGTTGACGGTTGGCAGAATGGCTAGTAACAAATGACTAATTTCTAATATCTAGTCCGGAGATTGCCGCGCGCATTCAGGATATGCGCTCGCAATAACAATTCAGTAAGCGATTAGTCATTAGTCATTACGAATGCTAGATGATTATCCTTTCTCCATACCGCGGGACTTCGGTTGGGAGGTGGAAGATTTCCGTGAGGCGCGTGGCCAGCGCGGCTGATGCGTCTTCTTCGCCGTGCGTGCACAGGATTTTGCCGGGGAGTTTGGTCGCGCCATGCACCCATTCCAAGAGCTGACGCTGGTCGGCATGCGCGCTGTACGAGCCGATGGACATGATGTCGGCTTTGACCTCGATGCGCTCGCCTAAGCACTCGACTCTTTTGTCGCCGGTATACAGCCTGCGGCCCAGCGTCCCCTGCGCTTGATATCCGATGATGAGCACGGTGGAACGCTTGTCGCTCAAGTAGCGTACCAGATGGTGTTGGATGCGACCGCCGTTCATCATGCCTGATCCTGCGATGATGACTTTGGGGCGCGGCGCTTCGTTGATGAGCTTGGATTCGTCGCGAGTCAAGGATTTGTGCAATCCCGGGAAATCAAACAAGTCTTCGCCGCATTTTACCTGGGAGAGCGATTTTTGATTGTAGTACTGCGGAAATTCGCACATGACCTCCGAGGTCTTGATGGCCAAGGGGCTGTCCAAATAAACATCAACCGCAGGGACTAAGCGATTTTCCACCAGGTGATTCAGCTCGAAGAGCAACAGTTGTGTTCTTTCGATGGCAAAAGCGGGTATGACGAGTACGCCGTTGGCCTTTACCGTCCGGGTGATGGCGGTCTTGAGCGATAATTCGCGCGTATCCATTTCTTCATGCAGCCGGTTGCCGTAAGTCGATTCAATGATGAGATAGTCGCACTCCCCCATTTGGGCCGTGGGTTTGAGGATGGGGTCGGGCATGTTTCCGAGGTCGCCGCTGAAGCAGATCTTTTTGCCCTCGGCTTCCAGCTCGACGAAAGCGCTGCCCATGATGTGTCCGGCATCGCGGAAGCGGAAACTCATATCCCCTATCTTGACCCGTTGCGCATAGTCCACGCCTTCGAACAACGAGACGACTTTGTCCACGTCCTCGCGTTCGTAAAGCATGGGGCGGTATTCGCGGCGGAAATCGTCTTGCATTATCTGCTCCGCGTCATCCAGCACGAGATGCGCCAGTTCGGCGGTGGGCGGAGTCGAGTAGATTGTGCCGTTGAAACCGTATTTGGCGAGCCTGGGCAAGCGTCCTACGTGATCGAGGTGCGCATGCGTCACGATCACGGCGTCGATGTCGGCAGGCTTAAAATCAAAATCGCGGAAGTTTTTGGCATCCGCGAAGGCCGTGCCCTGGAACATGCCGCAATCCACCAGGACGCGGGTCTGCGCCGTCTCGACGAGATAGCATGATCCCGTGACTTCGCGCGCCGCTCCGTAGAAAGACACTTGCATACCACGGACATAGTTTAGCATGATATACTCGCGTTATCTATGAAAATTCTGTATCTTGTTTGCGGCTTGTCACTCCTCGCTTCTTTTGGAGCCGGTTGCTCTAGTCCGACCGCGGCAAGCCAATCGCCCACGCAGCGCTACACGGCCGCGCAACCCACCGCCCCAAAAACAGCTCCGGTCATCCCGACCAACGCCAAAAACGTGCCGCTGCCGGTAACGAAGTAAAAAATTAAATATTCCCTGAGCCCCGCATCGAGTGCGGGGTAAACTCCGCGCCAGCGGAGTCGAAGGGCTACCTAATTCCGACATGGAAGTCCTTCGACAAGCTCAGGAATTATTTCAATATTCCCGTAGGGGCAATTCATGAATTGCCCCTACGCGGGGGTCCAAGGGATACTTATCCAGACACGGTAGTCCTTCGACAAACTGCGGGGTTTCTGCATTTCCCAAAAACCCGCGGCCGCGGGTTTTTGGGAAATGCGGTTTGGGTTAAGTTGCGGAAAGCGCCAGAACTATTTCCATGGAATAGGTGAAATCCTGATGAACCAAAAACATCACAGTTTTGTCCTATCGGCAATTTCTGTGATACGGGCGCGACGCGCTATATTTGATTCCGCGGCTTCATTAGCATAAACTGCGGATAGCATGAACTCTAATCCCTTCGAGATCCCCCAAAGAAAAATAGTCCCTGAACCAGTCGAAGGGCTACCTAATACCTCCGGCATCCGTCGGCAGGATTTGCCGACGGCGGTCAGACGTTACGCCGATAAGCTCGCAGCCCAGATAAAAGAAGTCTACGCCAAATACGGAGCGAAGAACTTCGAAGAGCTGAAAGAGAATAAGAAGCTATCGGCGCAAGACGCACGGAAAGTCGCGGATCTGCTCAAAGCCTTCCAGAAAGCTGTCGAGAAGCACGAAATCGAATCGGTCAGCCCGCAGGAAGCCATTGAAATCCTAGGCCGCGAGAACGTCCATGGCATCGAAGATGTCGAAGCCGTGCTGGGCGAAGGTTTCGTCGACGTCTCCAAAGTCCCACCCATCCCATACACCACGGAGGACCTTGAGAAGTCCAAAGAGATCAAAGAGAAGACCGGCGTTGAAGAGATGCTTGTGCTCTTCGTCGCGGATAAGGACGGCGCACCCCTCACCGGAGAGCGCATGAACGGACTCATCCAAGCTGAATACGACAAGCTCGCTCTAGGTAAATTCCTCTATAAAGTCGATTGGTACAAGGACGAGGACCTCTTCAAGAAGCTAGGCCTGAAGTACGAATGGAAGCTCATCACCAAACAAACCATCCCCGATTCGAAGAACAAACACCATCATCACGAACCTGGAGACAGCTTCGCCCACCAAGACACCCAAGAGTACGTCATCGAGGAATACGCCAAGAAGCTTGATATCCCTCGTGACCTGTTGCATCGTCCAGAACCTTTCCAGATGCTCTACGCCACCGCTCTCCATCTGATTGCGACCGAACGCCTCAATGGCCAGGGCAAAGGCGAACGCATCCTCGTAAACGAGTATCACTGGTCTGATGTTCTTTCCTCGGTTGGGCGCTTCGTGGGCGTCGGCTATGCCGATTCGGGCGGCGCGTACGTGTTTGGGGACTCCCGTGACGGTCGGGATGGTGGTCTGGGGGTGGGTCTTTCGCGTGAGTCTTTTTCTACCAAATCCTTGGACACTTGACCCTTGATTCTTTGACACTTAATTTTTTTGCATTCGTAATTTTTTTCAAAACAACCCCATCCTTTTGCGGATGGGGTTTTGGTCAGAGGGCTTGGCGGGTCTCGTTTTTTGGTCGCAGCAACCAAGCGATTGAAGCGGCGCAGATGAGCGTCAAGCCGGAAAAGAGCCAGATGCGTGAGTCGGAAGTTTCGGATTTTTCGCCCTTCATCATCAACCAGCCGATGAACAGCACGATGCCGAAACCCAGGCGGCTAATCATGGAGTGAAGCGAGCCGAAAGTCGCTTTATACGAGCTGTCTACGCGGTTGTAGATGCTGCCGTCGATGAGCGGATAGAACATACCGCGACCCATTTCATGCAGCAGCACGAAGATGATGGGCAGAGCCATCCCCGGGCACAAACCCAGGGCAGCGAGTCCGGCGCCGGCCAGCAAGTTCGCGGCTACGATGCTTGTCACCTCGCGCTCCCTTAAGTTTTTCCACTCTTCAACGATCTTGCCGCCGGCAGCGAGTCCGAGAGAACAGGCGACCCAGACGCCGAGGCCCAAGCCCACGGACTGCTGCGTAAAGTGCGGGACCCAGGTCAGGTTGAAGGTCAGGACCAGCCCGAAGAACATCGAGACGACGGATATCCAGACCAACATGCGATTGGTCATCAAGAGGCGACAGCTTGCGCGCAGAGCCTGGATTTCGGTCATGCGCCGCAGCGGCTCCCCTTCTCCATTCATCCACTTAAAGGCAACCGCCAGGGCCACGAGGATGAAGGCGGTCCGCGTCAACCACCCGACATTGAAGCCGAGATAGAGCAGGCCAAAGCTTGCGCTGCCGCCGCAGAGCGCTCCGAGCGAACCCCAATAACCCGCTGACGCATAAGCGCGTTTCAGGTTTTGTTTTTCGCCGCGCCGTCCCAGCGCATCCGCCAGCCAAGCTTGCAGGGCGCCGGAGATGAACGAGTTGCCAATGCCCTCGATGATTTCCGCCGTCAGCGCGACGGATATGATGAACCATTTGAGATGAACGTGGCCGGCGAAGGGATAAACCAGCGAGCTGGCTGCGCATAGGAATAGTCCCACGCGCACCGACCAAGCGCGGCTTTTGCCGTCCGCCAAAGCGCCGGTCACCACTTCCGTCGCGAAGATGGTGAGCCAGTACACGGCGTTGATGAAGAAGATCTCGGCCTTGGACAATCCCAGATGATACAGGAATGGGATATAGATTCCGACCGCTAAGCACTCGCCGAAGCGTATGAGGAACTGGAGGAGCGTGTAGAAGCGCGCAGGATGCATGAGTCACTCCGTTGTAAGGTGCGTCGATCATCAACCGTCCAAAAACACAACGACCCGGGATCATTCCCGGGCCGCTGCAAGGCCTGAACGTTAAAAAGGGTTCAGGCATTATGCCGCACGGGAATACGCAAAGCCGCCGAGTCGTAAAAACAACCGGTGGCGTTAGGCGTAATCCAGTGCTGCATATTGTTCATACTTTTAAGCTAGCTTAGATGGCGCGGTGCGTCAAGACCTGATGAACAGGACGGTGATGATGGCGGTTTCGAGCACGAGCAGGCTGGCGACGCTGAAGAAGATGAGGCGCAATCCGATATGGGGATGACCGAAGGTCCGGCTGAAATCGGTTTCGAAGATCCACAATCGTCCTCGGATCAAAGCTTCGAGCAACATGACGAGCGTGAGCGCCAAAGCGCCGTAGAAAAACGGCAAAGCTCCCCAGTCGCCACGCACGATCGAAGCGATATACGAGACGAGAAAAGCCGCCAAGCTCAACAGCGCCCAAACCTTCACCCGCTGCTTTTCGTGGCGCAAAGCATGTCGCTCGGATGCGGTCTGCCGTTTGACTGTTCGTTTGCGCGCGACGCTGCGGCGAGCGGTGATTTTTTTGTTCACCTTTTTCAAATGCTGCGGCATGAAATAAATTATATCTCATCTGGTCTTTGGACGGAAGATGCGGCAGAGGAATCAAACGAGAAGTGTCCTAGGATTCAGAAGAAGAAGGCTCGCGCGAAAGACAAACACCAAGATTACCACGCGGGACGAAACGAGAACGCGCGTCCACGCCCGCGCCATCCGAATCGGCACGGCCGACGTACACAGGTTTCCAATCCGAAGTGCGTACACCGGACCAGTGATACTCATTTGCGAGGGTGCGTTCACCTTTGCCCTTGCCGTTTAGACGCTCGGTCGCGATCAAGTGGAGAGCGGTAGCGTAAAGCATCTGGAACGGTTCTGGACGATGCAGTTGATCACGCGGGATATCGAGCTTCTCAACGTATTCCTCGATGGCGTATTCCTGGGTGTCTTGGTGGGTGAAGGTGCCTTCGGGTTCGTGATGATGTCGTTTGTTCTTTGAATCAGGGATGGTCTGCTTAGTGATGAGCTTCCATTCGTAGTTCAAGCCGAGCTTCGTGAAGAAGTCCTCGTTCCTGTACCAATCGGTGTCGTGCAGGAAATTACCTAGGCCGAGCTTGTCGTATTCAGTTTGGATGAGTCCGCTCATTCGCTCACCGGTTAAGGGTGTTCCGTCCTTGTCCGCGACGAAGAGTACGAGCATCTCTTCGACGCCGGTCTTTTCTTTGATCTCTTTGGATTTCTCAAGATCTTCGGAGGTGTATGGGATGGGTGGGACTTTCGAGATATCGATGAAGTCTTTTCCCAGCATAGCTTCGACATCTTCTATGCCATGGACATTCTCGCGGCCCAGAGTCTCGACTGCTTCCTGCGGGCTTACCGATTCGATTTCATTCTTCTCGACGGCTTTCTGGAAGGCTTTGAGCAAATCCGCCACCTTGCGCGCATCTTGGGCTGATAGCTTCTTATTCTCTTTCAGCTCTTCGAAATTCTTGGCGCCGTATTTGGCGTAGATGGCTTTTATCTGCGCAGCTAATTTATCAGCGTAACGCCTGACCGAAGTCGGCAAATCTTGCCTACGGATGTGGGAAGCGGTGAGATTTGGGGCGGTTTCGAAGGGGTTGGCGGGCATGGTTTTTGCTCAAGTGTCTAAAGATTTGGAAGAAGAAGGCTCACGTAAGAGACAAACGCCGATATCGAAGCGCTGATCGCCGTATAAAATTCCGCCCACGCTCGTTCCGCCTGGATAGTTAAAGCCCACGTTCACGAGGGCACCTTTCGAGTAAATCACGTCAGACCCGTGAAACTCACCCTTGAGGATGCGTTCACCTTTGTCTTTGCCATTAAGACGTTCGGTCGCAATCAAATGAAGAGCGGTGGCATAGAGCATCTGAAACGGTTCAGGACGATGCAGTTGGTCGCGAGGGATATCGGGCTTCTTGGCGTATTCCTCAATGACGTATTCTTGGGTATCTTGATGTGTGAAACTGTCTCCGGGTTCGTAGTGATGGCGCTTGTCCTTTGAACCGGGGATAGGCTGTTTGGTGATGAGCTTCCATTCGTACCTCAAGCCTAGCTTCGTGAAGAAGTCCTCATTTTTGTACCAATCGATGTCGAATAGGAATTTGCCTAGGCCGAGCTTGGTATATTCCGCTTGGATGAGTCCGCTCATGCGTTCTCCCGTGAGAGGTTTGCCGTCCTTGTCAGCAACGAAGAGTACGAGCATCTCTTCGACGCCGGTTTCCTCTTTGATCTCTTTGGATTTAGCCAAGTCTTCGGGAGTGTATGGGATGGGTGGGACTTTTGAGATATCGACGAAACCTTCGCCTAACATAGCCTCGACATCTTCAGTGCCGTGGACATTCTCGCGACCTAGGATTTCGATGGCTCCCTCAAGGTCGAGTTCGACTTCTTTCTTCTCTATCGTGTCGTTGAAGGCTTTGAACAAATCGGCCACCTTTCGTGCATCTTGAGCGGATAGCTTCTTGTTCACTTTAAGCTCTTCAAAGTTAGCGGCTCCATATTTGGCGTAGACTTCTCTTATATGCGCAGCGAGCTTATCGGCATAACGTCTGACGTGATTCGGCAAATCCTGCCGACGGATTCCGGTAGTATAAGGTAGCCCTTCAACAAGTTCAGGGACTATTTTGCTTTTGGATGTCTCGAAGGGGTTGGTGGGCATGGTTACGAGTGTCTGCGGTATAGTCTACATGTCATTCCCTTGAAAAAGGGAATCTAGTCGCGAAACGATCCGGATCCCCGAAGCGTAGGGGCAATTCATGAATTGCCCCTACGCCAGCGGGAACGAGGCTGACATGAGTCGGTAAGCGAAACGATTTCAGTATACGACGATCGAGCCTTTGAAGTTTTTGATCGAATCGCGATACGGATAAGTCCCCGTGGCTTTGAACGTGCGGCGATAGCTTTGTCCCGGCGCCAAGTTGCCCGAGTCCCAAAGCAGAGCGCCATCCGAAGCCGTGGTGTGCGGGGTCGAATCTTTATTCACCCAGACCACCGTGTCGCCCGCTTTGACCGCCAGGATTTGCGGCGAGAACGAACCGGCATAGATCAGGACGGTCTTGGTGCTGTTGGGGACGATCGTATTGACGGGTTTTTTCGCGGTGGTTTTGGGAGCCGTGGTCGGAGCTGGTTTGGCCGTCGTAGTCGTGGCCGGCGCAACGCTCGGCGTCGTTGTCGTCGTCGCAGGTTGGATTTGCGTTTGAGCCGCACTAGGCGCGGTTGTCGCCTCACTCGGAGTTTGCGTTTTGACTGGGTTGCAGCCAGCAGCCAAAAACAACGTGGCTAAAACAGGAATCAATAAAGGCGCGAAGGAATGTTTCATATTTTTTGTTGGGCTTATTTGACTATTGTCTTGGTTTTTTGCCGATCTTGCAAGAGCATGGCTATGCCGAGCGCCGTGCCGTTCCAGACCCGTTGTTGCCTCACGGGGAGCTGGGTGATGGAGGAGAGAAAATTTCCCATCAAGCCATCGCGCGTCACGCCGCCGTCGATCACGAGTTCATGCGGTCGTACGGGAAGCGACTTGATCGTTTCAGCGGTTTTTTGGGCGAGATGTTTGAGCACGACTTCAAGTTTGCGCCGTTTGCCCAGACAAGGTTCGACTAAACGCGCGCATTCCCCCACCTTAGCCTCCAGTGCATAAAGATTTTTTTGGCCGGGCGCCGGGACGAGCGTGGTCTGGAAACCGTCTACGAGTTTGAAGCTGCTGCCTAAAATTTGCGAGACGAAGATGCCTGTGCCGAAAGTCGCTTTGGTCGTGTGGCGTGAGGTCCCCGCGGCGTACAGGCTGGCTTGTTGGTCGCCGCAGACTGCCTTGATCGGCACCGGGGATCCCAGCAGATCACGGCGGGTCACTCCAAAATCCGCGCGGCTCGGCAGGACTCGCGGCATGAGGTCGCGCGGGATGCTGAACATGCCCAGGAGCTCGTCGTCCCATTGCCCGGCGCGGATGTCGAATAGGATCGTGCGCGCCGCGTTGGTCCGGTCGGTAAGATGGGGTTTGCCTTGGATAAAATTCCACATGAGCCAAGAATCTATCGTGCCGAAAAGCAGACGCTTTTTAGCTTGCAGGCTGGCGCAAGCTTTGACGTGATTCAGGATCCAGTGGATTTCAGTGGCTGAAAAATACGGACTCACGGTGAGCCCGGTGCGGCTGCGTACGAATTCGCACTTTTCTCGCTCAAACCGCGAGCAGTATTCCGTCGTGCGTTCATCTTCCCAGACGATCGCAGGATAGACCGGGCGTCCCGTCAGTTTGTCCCACAGAATCGTGGTTTCGCGTTGGTTGGCGATGCCGAGCGCGAGGATGTCGCGCGCGGTTAGTCCGGCGGTGCGCAGAACTTGGCGCATGACCGTGCGGCTGGCGGCCAGGTATTCGCGCGGATCCTGTTCGACCCAACCGCGTTTCGGTCTTGATTTGGATGCTGGTTTGCTGGCCGAAGCTATGAGGTTAAGTTTGCGGTCGAAGACCAGGGCTTTGATGTTGGTCGTGCCTGCGTCCAGAACGAGAAAATGCTTTTTCGGCATACGTTAGAGTTTTGGTATCACTAGGCGTGCGGTTTGCTCTAAGCCGGGGAGCGATTCGCCTTGCCAATTGACCGCGCTCAAGATGATCCAATATTCGTTTTTGCGCACGTTGAGTTGGTTCAGACTGCCTCCGACCCAATAAGCCGCGTCGCCCAAACCAAGGATGTCTTGCGGTTCGACTCCAGATTGATCACGCGATTGACTCTTTGCTTCCTGAAAAGCTTCTTCAGCTGCCGCGCGATTTTCGGCGCGACGCAAAAGCAGGGTCATAATCTTGACCGGTGCGACCAAAGTGGCATAGGCGCAGGTCGTGACTTTGACGTCGCCTTCTTGGATTTCGTTTGATTTCCCCTTCTCCACCACTGCGCCTAAAGCCGTCGCCGCCTCTGCGCCGGATAAGACATCGCAAGCGATTTTAGCCGGTTGGCGTGTCGGTTGCGCGACAGGTTGGTTTTGATTGCATCCGGCACCGACGAGAGCTACCAAAGCCAGAACAGCGATGATCTTTTTCATGGGCGGAGTATAGCAGAGGATAGAGGGTAGAGAGTAGATGGTAGCCAAACACAGTGTCATCCTGAGCGAAGCGCTAGCGTAGTCGAAGGACCTTTGTCAGCATCGGTTCAGAGCTTTCTTATAAAGGTCCTTCGACAAGCTCAGGATGACAATATCTTTAATCCTTAATTTAATTCATTTCGTCACCCTCTACTTACTTGCTGCGGTAATTTTCTTCTTCACCACCTTCTTCGGCGGCGTCTTGAATTCTACGGGGGAGAATTTTTTGCTCTTTAAGCCGTAAGCCAGATATTTATCGGCAGCGTCTTTGAGGATCAGGTAATTCTTGCCGAACAGCGCGACATTCAGGGTCTTCAAATCCAACGCGTATTTGACCGGCACGCGCTCGAGTTTTTCCATCAGATCGTTCGTCTCGCCGGCGTTCAGGAGATCGAGCGAGAGCGGAATCTTCCAACCCTGCTCATGCGTGGCATCTTTGCGCGCCAGCACAAATTTAGCGTTTGCATTCGTGGTGAGCCGAGTGTATTTAGCGGCGCGCGTAGTATCTTCCAAGTTAGAGGCGACGGCCAAGCGGAGTTTGGCGCTGCTCCCCGCCACCCAGGTCGCCGTGCTCGTCGGGGCGTAAAAATCCAATTTGAGCAGGCTTTTGGTCCAAGCCGCCGCCGTCAATTTAGCTTCTTCGGCTACACGCGACTTCTCTATTTTACGCGAGAAGACGCCCAGGGCCGAGACCACGGCACGCTCCCCTGTACTGCCGGCTTTACCGGCCGCGACCAGCGTCTTGCCTTGCGCCACGAGCGCGGTCGAGCCGCCACCGTCCAGCATCATAGCCGTTTGGATGTCGGGGTATTTGCTTTTCAAGAAAGCGCCCAAGGACGTTCCGCCTTTGCCGAAGGCCGGATAGGATTTGCCCGCCACGGTCACGAGATATGCCGTACGGCCATTTTTGGACACGGCCACGGCGGTGCGCGCATTCGATCCGACTCGCCGCTCCCACTGGGTATATTCGTCAAAACCTTCTTTATTGTTTTTGTCGACTGCCGCGCCTTGATCCAGAAAGAGCGGTCCAGCGCCCAAGGCTTGCTCGGGCACGCAAGCCAGCTGTTTCAGTTTTTTCTTGTCATACTTGCCGATGAGCATGCGTCCATTTTTGCATACGATGAAAGTGCTGCGGTCGCTGCGTTCCAAAAGCGTCGCGCCGTCCAAGACGGCGGTGTCCTCCAGTGCGCCCCACGGCCACTCGATATTGAAATACGATCCGTTGACCGCGGCCAAAGCCTGGTCGCGCTTGGCCAAAGCGGAAGTTTTTTCGTACACGAACTCGTCGCGCAATTTCCCCTTTTTAGGATCAGCCGCCGGATTGAAGCTTTCGCGAGGCAAGATGGGACGCACGAAAGCGTCGCCTTGCGTCTTGACGCTCACCACGTAGATATCGGTGTCGAGATCTTTCCAATGGCTCAAGGTCACGTCTTTGTGCAGCTTGGTATCGCTCCGAGTTTCACCATCTACGCCGCCTTGTTTTTCCCATTGGTCGAAACGATACAGGGCCAAAGCCGCGTCCTCGCGCAAAAAGACATCGGCCGGTGCGATTTTGCCTGAACGGCGGTAGATGAGTTTGAGCCGGTCGGCGGCGACAAGCGCGCCGCGTCGATTTTCAGCCGCGCTCTTGAGATCCGGAGGCGCGACGTAACCGGGCGGCTCTGTCTCCAAAGCCTGGAAAGCGAATGAGCGTCGGCGCAAAGCGAATAACTGCTGCATGGCCACGTCGCGGCGCAACTCGCCTATCCCGTCGTCCAAGGGCACGCCGGCGCCGGACAGACAGCCGCGGATATTCTCTTCGCTCCAGAAAGCGTTGGGTTGGCGGCCGAATTCCGGACAAGCGTCGGCGGTACGCAAAAACATCAAGGCGCGCAGCCAGTCAGGGCGCGAGATGGGTTTGGCATAACCGAAGACGCGATCGGCCAACGGTTCCATCCAATCGGCAGCATAAACAGCATCAATCGCCGTCTTTTCGAAAGCGGTCGTCTTGACATCGTTCCACGTCGCGCCTTGGGCAAAAGCCGCAAACGCAAATGAAGCGAAAAATATCAATGTCGCACTGTGTTTCCTCCGCATAGCGCCATCATACCAAGAGTAGCTGGTATCTGGTAGCTAGTAGCTGGTATGAAAAGACGCGGTGCAATCAAATGCGCACATTGCGCCTTAAGTTCCGCGCAGCTAATATCAAGTCATGCAACTCCCCAAACGACGCTCGCAGACCTTGAAGAAACAAGAGGAGCGGGATAATTACCTGACTCCGGACAAGATCGAGCGGCTCAAGCGCGACTTGATTCAATTGCAAAAAGTCGAACGACCTAAGACGGTAGAAGATTTGTCTAACGCCTTGAAACTAGGTGATTTTTCCGAGAACGCGGAATATCAAGATGCTAAAGCGCGATTGGCACGCATCGACGGTCGCGTCTTTTCGCTCAAAGAAAGAATCAAGAACGCCATACCCATTGAATACGATCCGGCTTCAAAAGGCACGGTCCAGATCGGTTCGAGCGTGGTCATGGAATCAGCCGGGCGCAAATTGACTTACGAGATAGTAGGCTCGCAGGAGTCTGATCCTTCGCGCGGCCGCATCTCGCGTCATTCCCCTCTTGGCCAGATTTTGCTTGGGCACGTGGCGGGAGACGTGGTGAGCGTCGCGACGGAGCAGGGAGATAGAGAATACAGGATATTGGAAGTCAGATGACCGAAGTCACGTACAAAGCGACCGAAAATCCATAAGCAGGTAGCCCTTCGACTTCGCTGGCGCGGAGTTTACCCCGCACTCGATGCGGGGCTCAGGGAATATTTATAATAGTTCCTGAGCTTGTCGAAGGATTACCATGCCGCATTTCAAAAAAGCAACTCCGGCACGAAGTTGTGCCGGAGTGTTGTTCAGTTCAACTGTCGGGGCGGTTGAGGTTGCGCGTCCGCCGCGCAGCCGCAGGTCCAGAATCCGGGGACGTATTCCTCGAGGAAGCGCGAGTCGATGACGAAGGAGACGTCGAAGTCCCGGTTGCCCATAGCGACTCTGGCCTCGAACTTGACGCCGCCGAAGTGTTCGACGCATATGACCTGGTATTCGGTGGTGAGCTTGACCTCACCGAGCTCGCCGAGCTTGAAGGCAATCCGATGATCCTTGTCGCGCACCAAGCCGAGAGCTTGGATGTACAAGACCTCTGCAATCACGGGTGAAACGTAGAGACCGTTGGTTTGCATGAAACACATTTCTCTCATTTCAGCTTCCTTTCCCAAAAGGTACGCAGAAAAAGCTACAAGATTTCGTGAGAAATGTCAATACTCGAAGCGTTTCTGACGGTGTTCAGGCTGATTTTGACCGTTGACCAAAGCAGCCCGTAACAAAGTTGACTTTGAGCGTCGCGTGTTTTACGCTGTCAGAACAATTTAAGACCTATCAAGAGCGCAGGAATGCTTAAGGGAACTGGCCCGAAGTCCTGCCCACAACCGACCTCATCACGCAACAAGCGTCATGCGGCACGGTGCGAAATCCAGCCCCAGTCGCGAGGGCTTAGTCCGCGCGACGATCCGGGGAAAGATAACGCTCGAGCGTAACTCTTTTCTTGGACGGAAAGAGCTTTTTTATTCTTCAGGACTTCCGTGTTCGGATGATCGTATATTGTCATTGCGAGGAGTAGCAACGACGAAGCAATCTCCGGAATCCGGAGATTGCCGCGCGCGATTAGTCTATGCGCTCGCAATGACAAGTAGGGCGCCAAACGCGCGAGTCCTATCCTTAATCCCCTTCTATTTATGTCCGTATCTTTTTTTCGAACGGCCGAAAGCGTGACTTGCGGCCACCCTGATAAAGTCTGCGATCAGATCTCCGACGCCATCCTGGACGCCTATCTGGCGCAAGATCCCAAAAGCCGCGTGGCGGTCGAGACTTTTGGCTGCCACGGTTTGCTCGTGATAGGCGGCGAAGTCACGAGTACCGGCGCAGTTGACGCTGAACGTTTGGCGCGCGACGTCTATCGCCGCATCGGTTATAACGACGAACTCGAAGTCGTGACCAAGATCGTGCTGCAATCGCCCGACATCGCGCAAGGCGTAGATAGCGGCGGCGCCGGCGACCAGGGCATCATGTACGGCTTCGCCACCGACGAGACGCCGGAATTCATGCCGCGCGCCGTCGTGCTGGCGCATCGTTTGGCGTCCGAGCTGGAAAAGTTGCGCCGCGACGACCCGCGTTTCTCCTGGCTTGGACCGGACGGCAAGACGCAAGTCACGCTGCACGGCGGCAAACTCAAGACTGTACTCGTGAGTTGTCAGCACGATCCGGCAAAAACGCAGGACGAGATCCGCGACGTCCTCATCGAAAGTTTGATTCGGCCGTTGGCCGGAGATTTGGCGGAGGTCGAAGTCTTGGTCAACCCGACCGGAGCGTTCACCTTGGGCGGATTCCAGGCAGATACCGGATTGACCGGCAGGAAAATCATGGTCGACACTTACGGCGGACTCATCCCGCACGGCGGCGGCGCTTTTTCCGGCAAGGACGCGACCAAGGTCGATCGCTCGGCGGCTTACATGGCGCGTTTCGCGGCCAAGAATATCGTAGCAGCCGGACTCGCGCGCGACTGCCTGGTCTCGGTGGCTTATGCCATCGGCCGCGCCGAACCGGTCATGCTCGAAGCGCTTGATCAAGACGGCAAATCCTTAGCCGAAGTCGTGCGCCAAAAATTCGATTTCCACCCTCAAGCCATCATCGAGCGCCTGGGCTTGCGTTCCCCCATCTTCTCCCGAACCGCCGCCTACGGCCACTTCGGCAAACCCGGTTTGCCGTGGGAAGAAGTGGTGGGAATATAAAAATTTGACAGTCATCCCGCACCCTCCCTGTCTTCCCATGGAAGACTTCTACTCTCTGGATTACCCGGTTCAACCGGGTAATGACAGAAATAAGAGGCGCCATCCTCCGCCCCCCCCCACATCTGTCATCCTCCGGTTTAACCGGGGGATCTAGAGAGAAAAACCTTCCAATGTTTTCAGGGTCTGGATTACCGGGTTGAACCTGTAATGACAGAAGAAAGATGCATCATCCCGGCCCCCTGTCATCCCGGCCCAGCAGCAGCGCGAGCTGGGATCTCTGAAATCGGAGATCCCCGCTTTCGTGAGGATGACCTTAATCAGAGTTTTAACGGGGTCAGGCCCCATTTATTTGGTCGCACAATGTGTCTTTGTGCGACACTCGCTGCAACTTGTTTTTCCAGAAAAAATCTCTTGGCAGTAAAAATCGTTTGAGTTCATAGGCTTTTCTCGACCTCTGCTGACAGAGGTGAGTTTGGTTCATTTATCACTCTCTACAAGCGCCCAGTTGAAGGGCGTCTCCCAAAGCTGAACAGAATAAAGACGAATACCCCCTATTTTTTCGAGTTCATTTTTAATGTTGGTAAAAAGCCATTGCGCGATATTCTCCGCCGTTGAATCAAACGGCACGGTAACGTGCTTCAAATCAGGATTCTGTTGGAAGAAATCCGTCATGATGGTATCGCTCTCCGCGACCATAAAAGCGTGGTCGCAAATGTCATGAACGTATTTCTGTAAGACTTCTTTCACCTCTCCAAAATCAACCACCATTCCTCGACTTGAGGAGTTTTTCTCTTGGTTGATTTCGCCCTCGATCACAACTTCAAGCACATACTGATGTCCGTGAAGGTTCCGACAACCGCCCTCATGGTTTGCTAATCGGTGCCCCATGCACCACTCAATCCGTTTTGATATACGCATAACTTTATGTAAGACAAAGATAATATCCCAACTCCGTATCAACAAGATATGACCGCCAGTACTCCTCACCATAGGCATCTATCCCTTCCTTGGAAACAGCTGGCGTGATTTTCCGCACGGTAGAGAACCCCGCCTCCTTGAGAGCTGCTTCGAAAGTGGATGGTGCAACGAAATACGCCTCCAATACACAGATGAGCTTCTCATTACCATCAAAAAGCTCCAACGTCATAGGAGTGCCATCTGCATAGGAACCATGAACGGTTTTGCGTGCGCCGTATTTCTTCAAATCTCGACCGGAAGGAAGGTCGATAACAAAAATCGCTCTCCCGCCTTCACCCAATGCCTCTCTTACTTTTTTGAGAAATGCGACAAGTTCAGTCTTTGAAGAAAGATAGTTTATGAGAAATGACGCACAAACAATATCTGCCTTTGGCAACAAAGCTTTGAAAACATCATCGACAAGGTATTTCACGTTAGGACGTGGCTCTTTTTTTGCCAAATCAACTTGAGCCGCAGAACTGTCGATGCCAAGCACATCGCTCGTGCCTGCATCAGCTAAGGCACGAGAAAAGAACCCGCTGCCACAACCCAAATCCAAAACGGTTTTTCCTGACAGATCGCCAACCGCCTGCAAAACGGTAGGTAAAATCGAAAAATGCTTGTCGGGTTTCAAATCAGTCTCGCGGTATTTTGCGGCTAACAGATCGTAGTTATTCAGCTCCATAGTCAACGGGGTCTAATTTACTTTATCAAGCACATTGCATCCATGAACCATTTTGTTTTACTGATTACTGAATTGATCCAAACAGTCTTGTCGTTGCTTTTGCTGTTCTCCACCGTTTACGCCCAACGGATTATAGATTTTTCCAAACAGGTCTGCAATTCACGACTTTTTTCCTGCTATCAATAAGATAGGAACTACCCATGGCATCGGCTCGCGCAACCCCCGATTTATACCGTCTATTTCGTGAACACAAATAAGCGGCAGAGCGGGATTTCGGCCAGCTCGCGGTATTTCGGGACATCCGTCATGTAGGCTTCGGTGGGCTTCATGCGCCCATTTTAAGTCAGGCATGTCGTATTGCTGCGGATTCGTCGCTCTTTCGAATATCGCTTTTTCGGTCATACGTTGATCGACATTCTAACTCACGCGGTAGCAGACCGCAAAACTTGCGTTTTCGGATGAATATACTTTTGTCATTGCAAGGAGTAGCAACGACGTAAAGTCGCGTTGCGACCACGTCGCTTTACGCGACGAAGCAATCTCCGGAATCCAGAGATTGCCACGCGCTTTTGGATTATGCGCTCGCAATGACGCAAGTCACATAAGTGACACTCCTATTTGTTCGTGTTATACAGTCTGCATGAAAATCGCGGTGATCGGCGGCGGCGCGGCGGGGTTGATGGCTGCGGCGGCGGCGCGAGAGACGAATCCGTCCGCGGAGATTTTTGTGCTTGAAAAAAATGACGGGTTGGGAAAAAAAGTCATTCTTTCCGGCGGCGGGCGCTGCAATCTGACGACGGGCCTGCATGACATCCGGACTGTGCTGACCAAATATCCACGCGGCGGAAAGTTCCTCTTGTCCGCGCTGTATGCGTTCGGTCCGGAAGCGATTTATGCGTGGTTTGAGAATCACGACGTTCCTCTGAAAATCGAAGACGACTTGCGCGTCTTCCCTCGCTCGAACGACGGCAAAGACGTGGTTCGCGTATTCGAGAAACTTTTCCGAGCCTCCGGCGTCCAGGTTCTATTGCGTTCGTCGGTCGAACGAATCGAGAAAACGAAGTCAGGATTTTCGATCATCCTTAAAGACAACCCAGAGCCGTTGATTGTCGAGCGGATCATCTTGACCACCGGCGGCCAGGCTTATCGGCAGACGGGTTCGACTGGTGACGGTTATGCTTTTGCGCTTTCCTTCGGTCACACGCTGACGCCTCTGGCGCCGAGTTTAAGTTCGTTCGAGACGCGCGAGACTTGGCCAGCCGAAGTGAGCGGCTTGAGTTTTGTGGGCGCGCGGCTTTCCGCCAAGACGCCAGCCAAAGCGCAGTTCATGGGACCGTTTTTGTTTACTCATAAAGGCATCAGCGGCCCGGCGGTGTTTGCGCTTTCGTCGTTGCTTGCGTTCGAGCGCTTCGGCAAGGATCATCCGTTGGAAATATCCATCGACCTCTTTCCGGAAGCGACGATCGAACAGTTGCGACAGCGTTTCGTGGTGGCGCTGCTGCAGACGCCGAAAAAGCAGCCGGAAAATATCCTGACCTCGTTGATCCCAAAATCGTTGGCTCAAATCGCGGTGCGTGAAATCAAGCTTGGAGATAAGCGCGCCAATGAACTTTCCAAGGCCGAGATTCTCGCGCTCGTGACGTGGCTCAAGAATATTCCCCTGCGCGTCGTCGCCCGCGGCACCGGCGACGAATTCGTCACGGCGGGCGGCGTGAATCTCAAAGAAGTCAATCCGAAGACGATGGAGTCGCTGCGCTGTCCCGGACTTTTTTTCGCCGGAGAAATATTGGACATCGACGGCTTCACCGGCGGTTTTAATCTGACGTCAGCTTGGGCGACCGGACGAAGCGCCGGCGAGCATGCGGCGTTGCCCCCTCGTCATTGCGAGGAGTAGCAACGACGAAGCAATCTCCGGGATTCAGAGATTGCCGCGCGCGTTTAGATTATGCGCTCGCAATGACATTTCAGTCATAATTCAGTCATAAAAAAAAGACCGCGGCACAGTCAGGGCGACTGCGGCGCGCGGTAGGCTGGGGCTAGCGTTCCGAAGGTTCGGAGATTTCCTCCAGGTTTTCGCGTTTGAGCGAGAGCTGTTGCATGGTCCACTCGGCGTAAAGCGTGTCGAGGTGGAGCTTCATTTGGGCGAGCTTGATGATTCTCGCCTCGTCAATCACTCCTGTTATCGACGCCGCGAGTTCGGCGGCCTTGATTTCGCCTTCCATCTCGTTCTTGAAGGCGGCGATGTGTGGCGGGATTGGACTTCGGGCCAGTTCTATGAGTCTCATGGCATCTTGCGGACGCAGACAAAGTACGCTCATTTTCAACCTCCTGGCCGACACTTTAGCGCATGCTTTGGAATAGTCAAGCATGCGGAGCTAGAGAACAAAAAATAGAGGATAGCCAAAAAGATAAATTGTCATCCTGAGCTTGCCGCGCCACGTTCTACGTGGTCGAAGGACCTTTACGAGCAATCTCTGAACCGATGGCTGATAAAGGTCCATCGACTGCGCTGCTGCTCCGCTCAAGATGACAGATTTTAAAAGGGCACGATGACAATCAAATGATATCAAAAACCGCCGGGGGTTCCGGCGGTTCGTGATGTTTTATTCTTCGTCATCCGCGATTCCAGCTGCGGTCAGGGCTTCCAGGATCTTGTCCAATTTGGCGTTCAAGGTCTTGAACTGTACCTGGCTGATGCCGCCTTCGGATCTTTCGGCCGGGGCGCTGAACCGGGGACGATCGGTGGATTCGAACCTGGCTGGTTGGCGTTCCCAAGGTTTCTTGGAACCGGGCGCGCCGTCTTGCTTAAAGCAACGGCTGCACAGCACCGGCTTTTTGCCGTTCGGCTTGAAAGGCACTTCGCACATCTCGCCGCATTCCGCGCATTTGGCTTTATGCAATTGGGGAGGACCGAAGCTTTTGCCGCCAAAGCTGCGTTTTTGAAAATCCCCGCCACCGAACTTCCGGCCCGGTTTGTCGCTGTGATAGGGGGTTCTCATCCCTTTTGGTTGGTAGGTCATAATAGAGTTCACGGAGCATAGCCGATTTCGGGATAAAAAGCAAGGGTTGGACTAGACCCCCCGCTTCGACCCCTCTTTTTTCAATCGTTCTATTTTTACTGGCTAGGAAAAAGGAGACGCTTTTTGTTCAAAAATGGCACGCAGTCGTGGCACGAGTTGATTACCTGTGTTTCCGCATGAGGCGGCTACTTCAAGGGCCAAATCTTCTATTTCTCTACTCGTGTTGCTGCTTTTTTTGATTGTTTAAAATACCAAAAAAAATAAAGCAACAAATGGCACTCCTTTTATTTCCGTCGTACCTACGATGATTCTTCGCCACTTTAAAAAATAGATTTGCGGCGGCAATTGCGAAATCGTCTGTACATTCCGGCAGCATACGTACCAACTCGAACAGCGTGAACATGTCCTGGGCTCATCGATTGTCCATAGGCGGAAGATACGGGAACTGCAAACTCAAAAGCACATCCTTATATCTATGCAAATCCTCTTCACTTGGGTAGACCAAGCTCACACTACTTCACCGACAACGATTTTAGAGCGTCGCCATACCGAGATACGACTTCGCGGGCTGCAACCTCCGCTGCCTGGTTATTTTTTGCGTTTCGCGAGACGGCCAACGGTGTAACCTCAAACTCCTTCTCCTTGTGGACAGGAAAGTGAGCTTTGAAGAAAGTGGCAATCCGGCGAAACATATGATTAAGCAGAATGTAGCATGAGACATCGAATTATGTCTACATTCATTTATCGGCGCGGGTTATTTCGGCATGACGCAGAGGCGTGGAAGAGCTTGCGCTCCGTGGTTTCATCAGCGGCAGGTGATGTCCAAAGTGCATCCTTCCTCTGTGCTCCTGGTCACCTCAAGATTCGGCTGGTTGTTCTTCATGCACTTAAGGTATTTTTTCTTCACCTCCGGATTTATCGGACAACCCGGTCCTTGCGTCCTGGTTATCGTTTCGTTGGCGGTATCATCTTGCGTCAAACAGACATTTTCCGTGACGCAGCCTGTATCGTCCCTGCGCTGTTCGATTCGTCCGCCCTTGGCGCCGCAAGAGCTTCTTTCGGCCTGGGTCGGTTCTTTCTGGTAAACGCATTTGATCGGTTCCAAACATTGCACCGCCGAGGCCACGCCGGATGTCTCTTTGGCGTAGCTCTTGAGCTCCCAGCCGGGACTGGGTCGGCCTTGGGCGTCGAAGGCGAAGGAAACGACGAAAGGCAATTTGATCTGGCCGAGCTCTTTGGCCACGCAAGCCTTAAGCGTCCCTTCCATATTCGTCCCTTTGGAGACGATCTTGAATTTTTGGCAGGGTGCTACTCCGCCGGTCTGCTCGTCTTGGCGGATGATGGAATAATTAGTGATGGACATCCCGCTGTCGACGTCTTTGAGGATGACGGGAGAAGTCGCGCTCCAGGCTTCGGAAGAATTGAAATTTTGGCCGGCGTAGGCAAAGATGGAATTCATGGTGAGCGCGATATCGAACTGGTTGTATTCCGCCTTGAGATCGTCGAAAGCCAGCTTATCTTCGTTGTCGAATCGGCTGATCGCCATTTGGCCGTTATCGGCATAGATCGTCACTTTGGCCCACGCCGAAGAAGAATTCGGACCGGCATTATCCATCTTCATGACCCCTAGGTAAGCTTCCCGGCCGGCGCATTGCTGCTTGCCTTCCAACCACAAAGTCATGGTCAATTTTCCGCTCGGACCCGTGGGGCCGTAATTTTTCAGCTCGTAGATCAACTTCAGCGGTTCAAAAATTTCCTTCACCGCCGGCTTGCTTGTCGGGGTCTTGATGCTTTCCGGCGTTTTTCCGCTTCCGCATCCGGCGCCTAATAACATCAAGGCAAAAGACATGACCGCTAGCGCGCCGAGCCTGGAGTTGGCTTTCGACATAAGTTTTAAATTATGGTTGGACCGTTAATTATCTGCCTAAGGATAGCATAATTAAAATTAGATGGCCGGGTAAAGAAGAAGTCGCCCCGAGTGGCGACTTCTTCGTTGCTCTCTATTTTTTCCAGATCGCCTTGGCCCAGCGCCAGACGTACTTGCCGATAATGAGCAGGATGAAGAAATAGAGGACGATTTGCAGGATGTACAGGAGCACGGTCACGAGATTGATCGAGACGTCTTGGGCTATCTTGTTGACGTCAGTCACGAACTCTTTGACCGCCGCTTTCCATGAATCCTTGATTTGCTTGCCGTCAAGATATTTGTTCTCGTAGACGCTCAAATAGAAATAAGTGTATTCGAGTTTGTCGAGTTGTTCGGCTTTGGAGCGGGCCAAGCGGTCAAGCTGCGTGCTGATGTTGATGCGTTCTTGGGTCAGACGTTCCAAAGTCTGGATTTTGCTGTCGATAATCTTGGACAAACTGGCCGCGTCTTTGGCGCTGGTGGCGACGGCTGTGATGTCGTCATAGGCTTTGATGGCATTATCCAGCGTATTCTCGACCGTCAATTTCTTTTTTTGTAGGATCTCGATCTCGCTCGTAAAGTCGTCGACCGTCCGTTTTATCGACTTCGTATCCACGACCAGTTCCTTGGGATTGAGTTCCTTTACCTTGGCCAAGATTTCATCCGCGTTTTTGCGTTCGACTTTGAAAGTATAATCGCAGCTATGTTCCGCTTCGTTGGCATTCTCGAAGATGACGTAATCAAGAGCTTTGAGCTCGACGATTTTAGCGCAAGTCGTTTTGAGCTCGCGCGTCTCGATGGTGCCGCGATAGCTCGTGACTTCAAAGTCCTCGGCGGTATTCCCGGTCGTGCCGCTGTCGCCCGAGGGCGGCATCGGAGCCACGTTCCTGACCGACAACTCCGCCATCCCCGCCTCCGGATACGCCGCATCACTCACTTTATAGTTAAAGGTACTTACTCCTTGACTGGAAACATTCGAACCACCCGCCGTCTGACGCAAGGGGCCAACCGACGAATTAAGGAAAGTTAATATTATGACCAACACTACCACGGCCAAGAGGCCGAGACCCGCGATCTTAAAGGCTTTTTTGAGGTCAAAGTTGTGTAAAAAATTCATATGGGCCGATTATAGCAGGTCTGCGAAATTTACACTTTTTTACACGACGTCGGTTTCGTTAATCGATTCTCTCGACTTTATATATGAAGCAACCCGGTTTTACACGTATAACGCCTTTACTGTCCGTATATTTTTTTAAATCATTCAGCAACCCCTCGAGAACGGACCCCGCATCCTCGGAAGTATTAAAATGAGATTCCATGTGAAAGTTACAATAGTACTCGAGCGCTTCGTTCAAGGACTTAAATTCAATCGTCTCGCCGATGAAGTGCTCACAGGTAAAACGGATTCGATTTTTTTCAGCAAGTTCGTCCAACAGTCCGTCGAGAATAAGTTTCGACGGACTCTGATTGTCACTGTTTTGAAAGACAGGATTATCCCGTTTTCTTTGTTGGATTGATATCCGTTGTTCTTCGGAAAGAGAGTCGAAATGAAGCAGAAAGAATGAACCGCCTTTATTTAAATTGGTCGTCAGCAATCTTGAGACGCCCTCTCTCACTTTCTTTTTACCTTCCGCCATCCCTAGTTTTTTAAGATTTTGATGAACGGAGTGAGAGAACGACCACAGGCAATAAACAAAATCGTAATCGTCTTGTGTGTTGAGAAGAAAGTCGATCGCATCCGCATTCACATAGGTCATGTGCCCATTGCCCTCAAATTTTTTTCTACACCACTCCAGCATCCTCTTGCTTAAGTCAACGAGTGTCAGGCTATCAATCCTTTCGATTGCATGAAGCATAACACTGGTCGCTCTGCCAGAACCAGGTCCAAGCTCTAAAGCTTTATTATGAGTAGGCAGATTCTCGGCCCACTCCTTCAGATAATCAAGATCATGCCTCCCGTTAAAAGTGTAATCCTTCAGGATTTTGTCGTAATATTCCGGATCAATATATTGTTCAAGCGTCGTTGTGACGTTCAACCAAGGATACTCCTGTGCAAATTCAATTTTGGACATAAAATAAATCTAGCGCTTTTTTAACATATTCCTCCGCTAAAGACCAATCAATCGGATCGCGCGAGTCTTTGCTGCTTCGGAGATTCGCTTCTGCATCAATGCAAAGATTCGGAAATTCTTTCGTGAGAGGCTCCACGAGATTTAATGATTTTGGACCCAGGCCACCGGCGACAGCAAGAGATATGTTTGGTAGCTTCTCCTGAATAGTTTTAAGTAGTGGCCGAAGAAATGCGTTATCCATTCTTAATCCCTTACCCATACTTTTATCCAGAAGAACACAATCGATTGCACTACCGTAGTCTGCGATTTTTCGAACTAAATCTTCATTCAAATCGTTAAGTAGCTCAAAAGCCGGCGTATTAACCTGTAAAATTATCTGAATCTGCGGGAATTGGTTCCGGTATTGCTTTATCAACATTGGATCCGGCCAGACCATATCTAACTGAAGTGCGTGCATATACTTCCCGCCAAGCTCCGTAATCTTTTTGAGATTCGCAAATATATCGATTCCCTCTAAGTCGACATAGTGAATTGTGTTGAGAAGCAAAGAATGATCGATGAAGATATCGGCTATTAGTCCATTTTTTGGCACAGCATCAGTCCATTCAGACGGCAAATCATTCAGCGTTTCATGCAGAGAAACCACGCCAACCATGAGCTTATGGCGGATCGGTTGAGTGTATTTTTTTATTGCGTTTTCAAAAAAGTTCGCCATCTCTCGCGACTGTTCAGAAGACATGAAATCAGTAATTCCAATGTATGGAAACTTTGCGTTCATTTCGATTCCCAGCAAGAGTATATCAAAAATCGCCTTCAAACAAGGCGATTTCTGATGGCTCCGGGGGTGGGGATCGAACCCACGACCAATTGATTAACAGTCAACTGCTCTACCGCTGAGCTACCCCGGAATATGACTAATCTGGGTTGCGTCCCGCCCGCCGAGCATGCGGATGCTACTGACCCGAATGGCTAAGCGTCGTACCGAGAGGCGGGAGCTACCCCGGAACGAGTAGCGGGAAAATACTACCTTTCTGCGGTCGGTACGTCAAGAATCATTCCAGTCTTGACAGATTTGAATTTTCAAGCTTAATTAGAAGGAGTCTTTGAAAGGAGATGGCATGTCTAAAATCAGGACTTTGTACATTTTTTATGCGGATCCCTCGACTTATCCAACGGTGAACCTGGATAGGCAAAAAGTCCGTGAGACCTCCAAAGGAAACGAACCGCTCGAGCCTTTCGGCTACTTAACCGATAAGTCGGGGAATGTATTCCTGCGGGACGTGCCGGGCAGCCCGTCGAAAGTCGGCCACCTGGACCGGCTGTCGGTCGAGGGCAAGGAAGTCAGCTTCTATACCTTCGATCGTCATGTCGCCTTCGCCCTGCTTCGCGCTTACCGTTCCGGTCGGCGCGACGGCAGCCATGACGTGAAATCCGCAGTCCGCGCTGCGCTCAAAGCGTGAAAAAAAGCCGTCGACGCTCTCGGCGGTTTTCAATTTATCTTGTTGCATTCGCTCCATGTCTCATGCATCATGTTGCCATGACCGAAAGCGAATTCGAAGACAGCGTCAATCAAGCTTTGGATGAAGTGGAAAAAGCCTTTCCCGGAGCTTTGGATAACGTTGCGGTGATTTGCGAATTGAATTCACATGACCATCCGGGCGCGATCAGGATCGGCTCGCGCGGTCGGCTCTTGGGCTTGTTTGAAGGCGTACCGCATACCGTCCGCACCTGGAACGAGGCGTATGTCTTACCCGACAAGGTGACTTTGTTCAGCCAGACGATTTCCGCCGAAGCCGCATATCTCGGGATAGCTGAAAACCAGATGATCCGCGAAGTCGTGTGGCATGAGATCGGTCATCTGTTGGGCTTGGACGAAAAACGCGCCCGAGCTGCCGAAAAGCGGAGACGAGGAGGCGAGTAGTTAGTATTTAGGGTTCGTCCCCCTAACTACTAATCTGTATCAAAAAATTGTCATTCTTGAGGCCGTTTGACGGCCGAAGAATCTTCCTATTCCTTAAGGAATTTGAAGATCCTTCGCGGAGTTTACCCCGCACTCGATGCGGGGCTCAAGGATGACATTCTCTTTATTTTGGCTACCGTCTACAGCCTACCCTCTACCCTCTCTCTCAATAATCCGCCAGCCTGCGAATCATGGGATGTTGTTGGATTTTTTCGATGGCTTTGGCTTCGATTTGGCGGATGCGCTCGCGGGTCACGTCGAATTCTTTACCGACTTCTTATTGCACCTTGGTCAAGGTAAACGTTCCAGTGCCCGGCGAGGTATAGATGACTTTGCCGGAAAATTGCGTGTCGGACAACGAAGGAATCAACAAGTCAAAAGCGCAAGTTTGTCCGGCGATACCCAGTGTACTCTGCCGTCCTCCTGGCGTGACAGCACGCCGTCCCTCTGGGTTATCGCATGCATTTAGGCTGATGATCGCGGCTGATTCATTTTTATAATAGGAACCCTGGCTGCTGTAGGCTCTGACTTCGAACGGAAGGTTTGAGGTTGATCCGCCGACGAGCACGCAGTTTTCAGAGTCCCAGTCATTGTGCGGCTGTTGCGAAGCCACGCTTTCTGAACCGCTCAAGGTTCCAGTGCCTCGGCGTTTCCAAGCTTCATACCGGTCGGTTCGTTTCATTGCTTCGGCTAATGTTTCAGGCAAGGTAAAGGTGAAGGTCATACTGCCGACGAGCGATCCGTCCCAAGTGTCGCAGCCGTCTCCAGATGCATGAGAGCATACGCACCGTCCTTGGGTCGTAATCGTGCCCTGCCAGGTTTCCGAGAGGACCTTATCTTTGACATTGAACACGACATCTCCGCACTTTTCCGTTTTTGTAGCATCTGTCACGCACAAGTGAAACGCAAAATGCCCTTTGGCCTTTGGCACGCCCGTCAGGCGAGCCTCCGAACCGACGGTCGTGATCTGCATGCCGAACGGCAGCGCGCCGCTTGATGCTTCGCGCATAAATTTATACGGCGGCATGCCGCCGTCCGCCGTCGCAATCGCTATGTTATACGATTGGCCGACTGTCAAATCAGGAGGATTCGTGGTCTTGATGCTTGGCGCGCTCGGCTTAACCGTGATGGAGAGTTTTACGGTATGCGTTTTTCCTTGTTTGTCCCTCACTTGTGCGACAAAGGGGGCGAAGATTTTTTTGGTGACGCCTGACGGCAAGATGGCCATGCCTGAAATGACGCCATCCCGAGTGAGTGAAAATCCGTTCGGCAGCGTTCCGCTCTTGACGCTCCAGGCGAGAGGGGGCGCGCCGCCTTTGGCGATCAGCTGATATTTGGCTTGTGCGCCCGAAATCCAGGCTGGAAGACCGGTGGTTGTTATGCGCAGCGCCGCATAAACCACAGATTTAGACGTGGCCGCATCGATTTGTATGGTCGCAAGCGCAACCACCACGGATACGACGGCTGCTACAGCGGCTGCGGTAATAAGATAAGGGACGCTTTTCTCCTTCATAGTACAAATATAATATCACAAACGCTGACCGTTTGAGCGAAGCGATAGCGCGGATTTTTTGGCTACCGCTTACCAACAGGGCGCATGGCATGCGCCCCTACCCTCTACCCTCTCTCTCAATAATCCGCCAGTCTCCGAATCATGGGATGTTGTTGGATTTTTTCGATGGCTTTGGCTTCGATTTGGCGGATGCGCTCGCGGGTCACGTCGAATTCTTTACCGACTTCTTCCAGCGTATGCGACACGCCGTCGGTCAGGCCGAAGCGCATCTCTAGGATTTTTTGTTCGCGCGGGCTTAAATCCTTGATGATGTCGTGCACGTAATCGTGCAAGAGCTGCAAAGCCGCGGCGCGATCCGGCGTGACGTTTTTGATGTCTTCGATGAAGTCCTCGAGCGTGGAATCTTCATCATCTTCGCCGACTGACGTCTCGAGCGACACCGTGTCCTGCGAAATCTTGATGATGTGGCGCACCTTGTCCACTTCCTCGCCCATCTCGGCCGCGATTTCTTCGGGCAACGGTTCGCGTCCCAGGTCCTGGATAAGCTGGCGTTCGATCTGTTGGAATTTGTTGATGGTCTCGACCATGTGCACCGGGATGCGGATGGTGCGGCTTTGGTCGGCCAGGGCGCGCGTGATGGCTTGGCGGATCCACCAAGTGGCGTAGGTCGAGAATTTGTAGCCTTTGCGGTATTCGAATTTTTTGACCGCGCGGAACAAGCCGATGTTGCCCTCTTGGATCAAATCCAAGAGCGACAGCGATTTGCCCATGAACTTTTTGGCGATGGACACGACCAGGCGCAGGTTGGCTTCGATGAGTTTTTTCTCTGCTTCTTTTTCGCCGCGCTCTTTGCGTTTGGCCAGCGCGACTTCCTCTTCGGCGGTTAGCAGCGGGATCTTGCCGATCTCGCGCAGGTACATCTGGATGTTGTCAGCCGTCATGTCGAACGGATCCACCTTGCCGCGCTTGTCGTCAGCGCTGTGCAGCAGCTCAAGCGTGTCATGCCGTTCTTTTTCGCGGCCCAGTATCCCCTCTTTCACTTCGATATAACCGATGCCCGCGGCGTCCAAACGATCGATGAAAGCTTCGAAGCTGGGGATGTAATCTTCGACTTCCGGAAAGGCGTAGAGGATTTCGTTTTCGGTGATGAAGCTGCGCGTGCGCGCTTTGTCGAACAACTTATCCAAAAAATCCTGCGACGGCGCCGGGGTTTTGACGTAAGGTTTGACTTGCCCTTTGGCTGCAGGCTTAGCCTGCTGTTTTTTCGCTGGCGCGGATTTTTTCCCGCTGGCGATATTTTTCCGGATCGGCTTGTGAGACGCGTAATGCAAATGCTTCGTGACTTTCTTTTTGGCGGCCATAGATTGTGGCAAACCCGTATCGGCAGGAATCCCGAAGGTCACGTAGGACGTGACGTCGAGGGCCGCCGGAATGGGTTGCTTTAATCGGCTGAATTGGTTAATTTTGAAAATTCTTCAAGCAGCTGGGAAATTTTGTTTTGGTCGCCCGCGATTTCGGCTAAACGCATGGCTTGCTCCAGGACCCCGCGTTTTTGGGCCATGAGCGATTCGCGCAACGCTTGGCAGGCGTTGTCGAGCACGTGTTTTAAAGTCTCAAGCGACTGGTCGCCGAATTCACGGTCGGCGAGCAGAGCAAGATAGTCCAGGCGCTCATCTGTCTGCAAGATTGGCTGATAGTACTCCTGCAAGAGTTTTTCGGCAAGTGTGGATAGTTCCGGCTTGAGATATAGGATGGCGTGGATGCGGTCGAGGAGATCGTCCTCCCTCGAATGTCGAATGTCGAATGTCGAATGTCGAGATTCTGCCGCCGATTTCTTATCCTCGATATTCGATCTTCGATATTCGACATTCGTCCTCGACATCTTCATCGCTTCGCGCAGCGAATCATCGGATACCGCCAAGTCGCGGGCCAAGCGCGTGAGCCAGGCGTCGCGTTCGACCGGATCAGGTAGGCGTTTGATCTCGGATAAGATATCCCGCGCGATGAGTTTTTTTTCTTCGGGTTTGTCGGCAGCGTGTCCGCGGAAGGCGTTGCGATAAAGCCAATCCATGATGGGCAAAGCGTCGCGGATGGCCTGTTTCCACAACTCCGGATTTTTGCGCACCGCGTCATCTGGATCTTTGCCGGCTTCGGGCGGCAAGGTGATGAGCTTGAGATTCAGGTCCTGCGAGCGCGCCAAATCCAAGCCGCGGACTGTCGCGGCGTTGCCGGCTGCGTCCGCGTCGAAGGCGATGGCCAGATTCTGTGTGAAGCGTTTGATCAGCGTGAGTTGCTCGAGGGTCAGCGCCGTGCCGGATGAAGCCACCACGTTGGTGATGTTGAATTGATGCGAGCCGACGACGTCCATGTTGCCCTCGACGATCACGCACATGTCTTGTTTTTTGATTTCGCCTTTGGCTTTGTCCAAGCCGTAAAGGATTGAACTCTTTTTGTAGACCAGCGTCTCCGGCGTGTTGACGTACTTAGCTTCGTTTTTGTCGGCGGACAAGACGCGCCCCGTGAAACCGGCGATGTTGCCGTGTACGTCAGCGATGGGGAACATGAGCCGATTGCGGAAGCGATCATACACGCCTCCCCTCTCGCCTTTGTTGGCGAGTCCGGCTTTGATCAACTCTTCGTCTTTGACGTCTTTGCTTTTGAGCGCGAGCGCGAGCGCGTCCCAAGATTCCGGTGCGTAACCCAAACGCCAGACATCCACCGTCAGATCGTCCAAGCCGCGACGCGCGACATACTCGCGGGCATGCGCGGCAGCGGCGGAATTCATGAGCGCGGAGCGGAAAAAGCGCGCCGCCAAATCATTGACCTCGAAAATGCGTTTGCGTTCCGACGAAGCTTTGGCGTCGAACTCGGGGAGCTTGACCCCGGCTTTTTCAGCTAAGAGGTGCAAAGCTTCGGGAAAATCCAATCCCTCCATTTTTTGCACGAACGAAATCAGGTCACCGCCTTCGTCGCAGCCAAAGCAATGCCAAGATTGGCGCGGCCGATTGACCATGAAGCTCGGCGTCTTTTCTTGGTGGAACGGGCAGCACGCCTTAAAACTCCCGCTGCCTGCGGGCTTGAGCTGCAGATATTCGCCGACGATATCCACTACATCGAGCCGTGATTTGACCTCCTGGGCCGCATCCATGGCCATACCTTACAGTAAATAAGAGCGGGATGCCATAATCCCTAAAATTTGTCATCCTGAGCGCAGCGCTAGCGAAGTCGAAGGACCTTTATAAGCGACATCGATTGTTGATTACGTAGGGGCGACCCGTTGGGTCGCCCCTACGAATGCGCCAGCGCCGCGATGACACTTTTTGGATTCTTTTTATCTTGCTCTGCCGTGCCTGACCGGGCGTTTTGGTTTGGCTGCGTTCGTGGTTTTTTCGCGTTGTTTGATTTCTTTGGTCAAGACGACCATCTCGTCGCGCAAGATCGCCGCCAACTCGAATTGCAGATCGCGCGCCGCATCTTTCATCTCGACTTCTTTTTGTTTGAGTATCTCTTTCAAATCATGCGTCTCGGCGCCGAGTTCCAACTTCAAGACATCTTTGACGTCCACCGGCTCGGTCGACAACCCCAGCACTTCGCGGAAATCTTTGATGGCTTTCAGGATGGTCTTAGGCGTGATGCCGTGGGCTTGGTTATACGCCACCTGTTTGGCGCGGCGGCGATCGGTCTCGGCGATGGCGCGTTTCATCGAGCCGGTCGGGTTATCGGCGTACAGCACCACTCGTCCGCGTACGTTGCGTGCCGCGCGGCCGATGGTTTGGATGAGCGAGGTATCGGAACGCAGAAAACCCTCTTTGTCCGCGTCCAAGATGCAGACCAGCGCGACCTCGGGCAAATCCAGACCTTCACGCAACAGGTTGACGCCCACGATCACCTCGTACGTGCCTTTGCGGAATTCGGATAGGATCTCAAGCCGCTCGATGGTCGAGATGTCGGAGTGGAGATAGCGCGCTTTGATTTTGCGTTCGATCAGATAGCCGGCCAAATCTTCCGCCATCTTCTTGGTCAAAGTGGTCACCAGCACGCGCTCGCCTTTTTGCGTGGCGTCGCTGATGCGCTCGATGGCGTCGTCGACTTGAGACAGACCGACCCCGCGCGGCGTGATTGGTCGGACGATGACTGCGGGATCCACCAAACCCGTCGGGCGGATGATTTGTTCCACGACTTGGGTCGAATGTTTGAATTCGTATGGACCGGGCGTGGCCGAGGTAAAGACGACTTGGCGCATCTTGTGTTCCAGTTCTTCGAATTTGAGCGGCCGGTTGTCGCGCGCCGAGGGGAGCCTGAAGCCGTACTTGATCAAAGTCTCTTTGCGCGATTGGTCGCCGTAGTACATGCCGCCGAGCTGCGGCACGGTCACATGCGACTCGTCGAGCATAAGCAAAAAGTCGTCGGGGAAATATGAAAACAGAGTATCCGGCGGCGCGCCCGCTTTGCGTCCGGAGAGCGGGCGCGAATAATTCTCGATGCCGTTGCAATAACCCAGGTTCTCGATCATCTCGAGGTCGAATTTGGTGCGCCGCTCGAGTCGCTCGGCTTCGAGCAGCTTGCCTTCGCGTTCGAATTTTTTGAGCTGCGGCGCGAGTTCGTGGCGGATTTCGTCGAGCGCGCGTTCGCGGTCAGGACCCAAGGTGATGAAATGCTTGGCCGGAAATATCCAGACGTCGTTTTGCTCGCGTTTTATCTTGCGCGTCACCGGATCCACGGCCATGATGGCTTCGATTTTTCCGCGCGGCGCTTCGAGGCGAAAGATCGTCTCTTCGTTGGCTGGCATGACCTCGAGCACGCCGCCGATCACGCGGAAAGATCCGCGCACCAAGTCCGTCGTCGAGAGGCGGGTGAATTGCATCTCGACCAAGCGTCCCAAGACATTTTCGCGCTTCATGTCTTCCCCGACTTTGGCATGGATGGCCGTCGCTTGGTAAGCCGACGGCGCGCCCAATCCGTAGATGCACGAGACCGAAGCGCAGATGATGACATCGCGGCGCGTCAACAGCGCCTGCGTCGCGCTGTGGCGCAAACGATCGATCTCCTCGTTGATCATCGCTTCCTTTTCGATGTAGGTGTCGGATTTCGGGATGTACGCCTCCGGTTGATAGTAATCGTAATAGGATACGAAATACTCCACCGCGCTGGCGGGGAAAAATTCGCGGAACTCGTTGGTCAGCTGCGCGGCCAGCGTCTTGTTGTGCGCGATGACGAGCGTCGGCTTGTCCATCTGCGCGATGACGTTGGCCATGGTAAAAGTCTTGCCCGTTCCTGTCGCGCCGAGCAGAGTCTGGAATTTGTCGCCGCGCTTCAGTCCTGTGACCAACTGCTCAATGGCTACCGGCTGGTCACCTGAAGGTTCATAGGGTTTTTTGAGCTTGAAATCTGACATGTTTGGAAATTCCTTTATAGACCATCCAGATGATTTGGACAAGGCTGCCGTAGATTAAAATATTGCTTAAGAGCAAGAAATAAAAAATCACCCTGTCGTCACATGAGCCGGAAAACGCCGTGCCTGCCAGTTCCGGAGGCAAAGGGCAGAAAAAATCTTCCAGACGATCGTAGGATGTCTCACCGATCGAATGAGATATCAGACTGGGCGCAAAGAAAAAAATTTTAGCGTAAGCCGATTGGGATACCCAAGGAGCAGTGATGAATCCGGAAAAAGTCAGGAGTATGCCAAAGACACAGCCCAGCACGCCGGGCAACCAGACGGGGAGCTTCTTGTTCATCCTCATGCTTATTTCATTCTAGCATCCAGGCTTGAATATGGAAGGGTCGATGGTTGGCTTGACCTTTAGTTCATTTAAGGTTAAATATTGCGCAGGTCTTTAAAAAAGGAGCGGCTGATGCCGGTAAAAGTTTTCAGACTGCGCAGGGATGCGAACTCTCTCGTCAATCTCATCATGGCAGTGCCCAGCGATTGGGCTTGGCTGGACGGCGTCTTGTGGGCGCCGCGGAGGATGTTGGAGACAGGGCAAGCCCTGGATTCCGTTGGCCTGAAGTTCAGCCGGTTCGTTTCGGGCGGAGTCAGGCTGATGAGCAATTGTCGGGAGATGAACCATATTTCGGGCGGGTTGATCCCGGCGCGCGATTCGGAACTTGCGCCCGACTTGAAAGCCGTGTTCATCGAGCAGAGGCACCCGGGGTGGGTGCAGCTCGATGAGGTCGGATACTACAAACACGATGGTTTGAGCCTCCTGCAGTTCAAATATCTGGCTGCGGGGTATGCGGCGCTTGGTTACCAAGGCTGGCTGCATTTCTACAGCGGCTGTTACCGCGACAACAAGTTCGACAATCCCGAGCGCTGCCGATTCCAGTTCTCCGACAAACCCGTGCGGCCGGGTGAGCACGAAAATTATTCTTTGTCCGTAACGCACAACCCTGAATTCGGCGGCCAGGAAGAACGGCTTGCTCTCTTGCTCGAACGGGTCAAGCAGAACGATCTGATTCCGCTCCTGTCGTGAGCGTGGAGGATAAGATGGAGAAGCACCTTCGATTTTCTAAGCTGACTGACACGCGCCAGTTATCACACTTGATTCGCAGCGTTCCGGACGATTGGGGTCTGGTCAACGGGTATCTGCTGTCGCCGCGATTCCCGACGTCAACCGATCCATTGAGCTTGAGCGTCTTGATGATCAGCCCCAGAGGCTTTTCATTGCATCGCGCGGATAAAGTCCCGGATCTGTTCGGGCTGTTCGTCGGCAAGAAAGACATCGACAAAGTTGTCATCGACATGTACGACGCGCCGTCATGCGCCGAATGCCGGTCGCTAGCCTCTGGATTGGTGGAACGCGGATATCGGGGCGTTCTGTCCTTTGCCCTGACGGCGCAACGGACCGTTACGCTTTGCTCAATCGGAATGTCCATCCAAGAACCCGCCAATGCCTCGGAGTTGAATGTTTATTGCGACTCGTCCTATCCTGCGAGCGTGACGGAACCCATCCTCCGCGTCTGCGGGCAACTCGAACACGACTAGGCTGTCGAGTAGTCCGCCTTCTGCAAGCCCCGATGCTCTCGGGGCTTTCGCTTTTTTGCACGCTGTTACTCGGGGGGGGAAGACGTAAGGGTTGACATTTGGTCTGAATTGGCTTTAAATCAACCCAGTTCCAAGGAGGGTAGGATGAAGAAGCACATTAAATTCACTAAGCTGACCGCTACCTGCAAGTTGTCCGAACTGATTCGGTGCATTCCCGACGACTGGATACTGATCGATGGGTATCTATTGGCGCCCAACTTTCCGACTTCAGCGGATTCCGTGACCCAGAACGTCTTGTACATCGGCGACAAAGGATGCTCGCTGCACAAGGGTCACGTGATGCCGGATCTCTCCGCGTTGTTTGCGTGGAAACAGGATATCGACAAAGTCGTCTTCGACTTATCAGGCCGCTCCATCAAGGAATGCAGATCCTTGGCTTCCGACCTGGTGGAACGTGGCTACTGGGGCATCGTAACTTTCAGCAAACCGACCCCTGGCATGAGTTCCGTCCCGCTTTTATCGGCAGGCTTGTCCATCCAGAGGCCGGCCGATACCTCGGATCTGCACTTATATGCAGACCCGAACTGGCTTTATAAGGACATGGATCAGATTCTCCGCGTCTGCAAACAACTCGCAGCGTAAGGACTCTGACTCCAAAGCCCCGATGCTCTCGGGGCTTTCGCTTTTCTGCACACTGTTACTCCGGAAGATCGTTTTTCTTATGTCGTTTGATTTCTGACCAGAAGAGCCAAGCGAAATACGCAACCACTCCGTAGAACAGCGCCGAGGCTATGATCAGGGTAAGTGCCGACGTCACTACATAACATCCCCAATTTGATACGGTAAAATCTACCATGTTTTGGCAGTAGGATCGGAAATTGAGGCTTAAACCATTGATGACGGTAAGCACCGGAATCAAGGGCCAGCGCAACCATTCTACGAGCGTAATTTTATCCAACAAACTCGCGATGATATCGGCTATCGAAATGACAAGGCCGAGACAAGCGCCGTATAAAAAAGGGTGAGGTTTGTTGAACCAACCGCGGATGGACATGTGTTCATTCTAGCATCCACGTCCGAGAATGTAAGGGTTGACAGGACGCGTGAGTTGTTCTTAAATAAGCCAAGGTGAGGAGGACAGAATGGAAAGACAAGCTCATTTCTTGCGCCTCGAAGATTCGCGCCAGATGTTCCACATCATGCGGTATATCCCGGATGATTGGAACTGTATCGAAGGCACGCTCAAGGACCGCGAGCCCCGTGCCTCGACCGGTCTGATCAGGGAGAACATCCTGAACATCAACCAGCTCGGTTTCACGCTTTCGTCGGATACCTGCACGCCTGACCTGCTCGGGCTGTTCGCGGGCAACCGACGCATCGAGACCGTGGTGTTCAATCGAAGAGGACTCGACGGTTTCCGCGAAAGCCGCTGTCTGGCCACGGGTTTGGTGGAGCGCGGATACTGCGGCAACGTGTCATTCGCCAATATCGCCCTGGATCAGACGCTGATCGCGCAGGTCAGGTTCCTGATCCCTGCTCCGACGGTGGCGGTTCATCCGACCGTCGAGATCTACTGGAAGTCGCGAGTGCGCCCAGACGAGTTGCTGCAGCGCCTAAGCCAAGCGTGCCAACAGCTGGATCCCCGACCGCTCCCGGGATGAATTCTTCCGCACAAGCCCCGATGCTCTCGGGGCTTTCGCTAAAAAAATCCTACTTCGAAGGTTCCGGCCTGTTGATTTAAGGCAGGTCAATCGCCTCTTCGACGGAAAAAGGTTGTCCTTCGACCAGGCGGCAAAATTTTATCTTTAGCTTGTTGTCCTCAAGTTTCATTCCGTAAACGTAGACTTCAGCGTCGTCATAGCTCTTCCAGACTCCCTTATGCGTCATCAGATGTTGGCTGACGAAATTGCGTTGTTCTGGCGAAAGCGGCGACACATCGATGTAATCGCGGATGAAATGTTCGGTGCATGCGGCTTCGAACTTTTCTTGCTCTTGTTCGATTGATTCTTTACTTTCGATTTTCGGGCCGGTTGGTTCTTTGATCATGCGGACATATTACTTTAGCTCCAGCAAAATGCAACCCGACTTGCCCGATCGTGCAAGGTGACGAAATTGCTGATCCGTGTTATTTTCGTGCGGCATGAAGTGGTTTGAAACGCAAAGACCCATCGTCGCGCTCGCGCCCATGGCCGACCTCACGGACGCGCCGTTTTGCCGTATCGTGAAAGAGGTCGCTTCTCTCTGTCATCCTCGCGAAAGCGAGGATCCATCGCTCGTGATTTTCCGCGAGATGATTTCGTCCGCGGCGTTGATCCGCGGCAACGCCAAGACGCTCGCCATGGCGGAGATTTCGGATTTCGAGCGCCCGGTCATCCTACAGATCTTCGGTTCTGATTCGGCGACCATGGCCGAGGCCGCGCGCATCCTTGAAGAAAAATTCAGACCTGACGGCCTAGACATCAACATGGGTTGTCCGGCGAAAAAAATCGTTTCCAACTTTGACGGCTCATCGCTCATGCGCCAACCGGAAAAAGCCACGGCTATCATCCAGGCGGTCAAAGCTGCGGTGCGTTTGCCGGTGAGCGTCAAGACGCGGTTGGGTTGGTCAAGGCCCGATGAGATCCTGGAGTTCGCAAAAACAATCGAGGCCGCGGGCGCTGATTTGATGACCGTACATGGCCGGACCAAAGACCAAGGCTATTCCGGCGCTGCGGATTGGGAGATGGTGGGGAGAGCGAAAAAATCCGTCTCCATTCCCCTGCTCTTGAACGGCGACGTGGTGGACGGCGCTTCGGCTGCGCGTGCCTTGGAAATTTCCGGCGCTGACGGCGTGATGATCGGTCGCGGCGCCTTGGGCAATCCGTGGGTGTTCAGGGAAATTGAATCCGTGTTGGGCGATGTAGGGGCGCGTGCCACACGCCCTGGCCGCATGGCTTGTGCCCCTACGCTGATCGAACGCATCGATGTCGTCTTGCGCCACGCGCGTTATCAAATCGAACGCTACGGTGATAAGGGCTTGGTCAATCTGCGCAAGCACCTGCCTTTTTATTTCAAACGCGAATTGAAAGCGGAGTATCCGAAGGTTGATTTCATGCAACTCCGTTCGGCGCTCGTCAAAGTGACGACGTTTGAAGAGTTGGAAGAATTAATGAGGAAATTAGGATCGTAAAGTCATTGACAACTGTCATCCTGAGCTTGTCGAAGGACCTTTCTAAATATCCTCTGGTTTTTTTCTGCAATCCAAACCTAGCGCTGATAAAGGTCCTTCGACTTCGCTGGCGCTACGCTCAGGATGACAGCAAGTCATTCTTCCAGGGTCAATTCCGGCAGATAGTTTTCTGCGTTGACTGGGATGCCGTTTTGGCGCACTTCGAAGTGCAGATGCGGGCCGGTCGAGAGTCCGGCGCCGGGCTGCCCAGGCATGCCGCCGGTATAACCGATCAGATCGCCGCGTTTGACGTAAGTGTCGGGTTTGGCCGCGAAGCGCGAGAGATGGCCGTAAATCGTGGCCACGCCGCCGGGATGGACGAGCATGATGTAGTTGCCGTATGACTTGCCGGTTTTGTTCCAAGCCACATAACCGCCGGCTGCGGCGTAGATGGGCGTGCCGACCGAAGCCCGGAGGTCAGTGCCCGGATGCTCGAAGCGCGCGCGAAACGGGTATGACGGATCGTGGAAATGCGCCGTGATGGCCGTGATGTTCTTTAGCGGCCAGCTCAAGAGCACGTCGCCTCGCGCCAAAGATTCATCAATTGCATCCAGCTTGTCCTTGAGTCTATCTTCGAGCGAGGCGATTTCGTCCGCCGTGGCTTGTTGCTGTTGTTGCAGCTCGTAGATGATGCGCTCGTATTCCGATTCCTTGAGCTGCGTTTCCGAGGCTAACGAGGCTTTGAAGTTGCGCTCGGCTTCAAGCTCCATCTGGACTTTTTTAAGGAGTTTTTTCTCGAGATCCACGGCCACACGCTTACCATCTTGGTCTTTTTTCGATCGCTCCAACGATTGTTTTTCGCCCTTCAGTTCCACCGTGGCGTCTTGTAGCTTAGCTTGTAAGCGTTTTGTTTCTTCCAAGCGGTCGAAAAATGTCGAAAGCGAGGGTTTGGAGAGGAAAATTTCGATGATCGAGACGCGCTGCGCCGCATTCATGCGCTTAATGAGTTCGGCGGAGGATTTTTTTTGTCGTTCGATATTCACGCCTTTGTCCGCGATTTGCCGATCGAGCGACAAGATCTCGAGGCGCAGCGCCTCTAATTCCGCTTTGGCGCGTTCGATGTCTAGTTCGGTTTTTTTGATGCGGTTATCCAGCATCAGGACTTCATTCTCCAACGAGGCTTGCTTTGATTCTTGCACCTTGATGCGATCGGCATATTTGCTGATCATGGAATCCAGCTCGCCGACTCGATCGCGTTTGGTTTTTATGTCGACGTTCAACGAATCGACTTCTTGTTTGGTATCACCCGTCTGCGCCCTGGCGAGCGGAGCGATTTGTCCCAACATGGCCAGTACGCAAAGCAGCGTCCAAAGCTTGAACGCTGAAAATTTCCTCCGCCTATACTCCATGCCAAGATTATCCAGCTTGCGCACGGGATAGTCCAGCGCCCCGTGTCATTGCGAGCGCACAAATTAAACGCGCGTGGCAATCTCCGGAGATCTCTCCGCTTGGCCATTCTATAATTTGTGGATAGGCCGTCGGTCGAGACGACGAAAAAAATCCGTCATTCTGAATTATTTGTTCAGAAAATCGATTGCTTCTTCCAGCCGTTTGAGGCTATATTCTTTGCCGTAGGTTTCGATTAATTCGAAAGGCCCTGGGGATTTTTCGAGGCCAGATAAGGCCACGCGCACGGGCCAAAGGGTGTCTCCGTTCCCCCAAGTCTGGTCGGCGATAAGTTGTTTTATGGCGCTTTCAATTTTCAGTCGTCCGTTTCCGATTTCGAAATATGAGTCATTCCATGCGCCAATCAAATCTTTAACCGCCTCCAAACGTTCAACTGCTTGTTCTTTGTCCTGGTTTTTCCAGGTCAGGCTGACGCTTGAGTAATCTTGCGTGTCGACGAACAAGAAATCAGTCAATTCGGCCACTTGCGATGGCAAATGTACTCTGTCACGCACCAACAACACAGCTCGACGGCAAAAATTTTGATCATCAGACCTGCTTTGAATAAAAGATAGAGTCAATGCCAGATACTCGTCTTGAGATAAAGACTTCAAATAGTGTTCATTCAACCAATCGAGTTTTTCGAGGTTGAAGACCGCTCCGCCTTTGTTCACTTTTTCCAACTCAAATTCACCCGCCAGTTCTTCCGGCGTATAGATTTCCCGTTCGCCGGAAGGGTTCCAGCCAAGCAGGGCGATGAAATTAATCAGCGCAGCGGGCAAATAACCCTTGTTGAGATAGTCCTCGACCGCCACGTCGCCCTGGCGTTTGGATAGTTTGGAACGATCGGGATTCAAAAGCAGCGGTAAATGCGCGTATTGCGGCGGTTCCCAGCCCAAAGCCTGGTAGATGAAGACGTGTTTCGGCAAAGACGAAAGCCACTCTTCGCCGCGGATTACGTGGCTTATCTCCATGTCATGATCGTCGCACATGGCGGCCAAGTGGTAAGTCGGATAGCCGTCGGATTTTACGATGACTTGGTCGTCGATGAGCTTCCATTGGAATTCGATTTCGCCGCGGATTAAATCGTTGATTTTGATTGTGCCTTCTTTGGGCAACTTGAGGCGGATGACGTGGCTTTCCCCTGCCGTCGCGCGCTGCGCCGCTTCGTCTTTGTCGAGCGTGCGGCATTTGCCGTCATACATCGTGGGCTGCTTCATGAGTTCCTGCGACTTGCGCAACTCTTCTAGCCGTTCGGACGAGCAAAAACAATAATAAGCTTTATCTTCTGCGATAAGTTTTTCAGCGTAGGCCAAATGCTTCTCGCGGCGTTTGGATTGCAGATATGGCGCAAAAGCTCCGCGTTCGATGATTTTGTCTTCATCATCCAGCCAAATCCCCTCATCCGGTATGACGCCCGTGGCTTTTAGTGAGCGGCAGATATTTTCGATTCCGCCCTCGACAAAACGCGCCCGGTCAGTGTCTTCGATGCGCAGGACAAATGTACCGCCGTGTTTTTTGGCGAAAAGCCAGTTGAACAACGCGGTGCGCAGGTTGCCGATATGCAAAAAGCCCGTCGGGCTGGGGGCGTAGCGTACGCGGACTTGGGTGAACGGGTTGGGCATAACGTTCCAAGGTTACGCGGTTTTTAAGTAAAAGAAAAGAGGCCGCCTTGAAGTAAGCGGCCTCGTGCAAGCATCAGACGTCCAGAGAACGTCAGACGTTCCACAGCGTCTTGAGCGAAGAAAGATACCAGTCGTGTTCGGAATGTGCGCGCTGGAGCGACTCTCGACACATTGATCCGCTCGTACCCACGCGCCGCCTTCGGGTCTCCACTTCATACAATGTCCTGTGTCGCATCTCCGGAGTGATGCGTTTCAGCTGATCCCAGCTCGGCAGCGAGTATTGGTGGGCAACAGCGTTGATGTGATCAATCAGATGATTGAATCCGTACACGTTTTTGACCAGCTCGTGGTACTTTTCCGGACCGTAAGCCGCGATTTGCTTTTCGAGGCTCGGAATCGTTCTTCTCGGCTGCTCGTCGACTGGCATCTCTTTATCTTGCGCGAAGAACTTGTCGTGCACGAAGAAATGGATTTCCCCGTCAAGCAGGCACTTGTGCCTGGGATGGCGGAGTTGACGCAAAGCCCTATGTTCGATATGGAGAATGGTTTGCTGGCCGCACTCGTAACCTTCTCCGATTTCTTTGAGCGTCATGCCATCGAGATGGTCTTTATCCAGTCCGAAGCGTAGACGTATGATGCGTTCGTCCCTCGGTAGCAGGGTCTTGAGGGCTTCTTCGATCGCTTCCCGCTCGTGCAAGGCAAAAACCTGTTTATCGGGCGACGGGAGGTCTTCGATTCCGGTCATGGCGCGCCAGGCTTCGACGAATCTGGGATCAGGTTTGCCGTCGGGCGAGCTGCCGGAGTTCAGCGCGGAGAGAAAGAACGAGCGTTCGGAGTCATCGCTGGATTCTTCCTCCGCTCCGTACCTTCCGTACCACCTGTCGCGCAAGAGCAGTCGATACGCTTCGCCTTCAGGACAGACGCGGCGCAAGAGCGCGGCGTAACCCATGTCGCGCGTAGAACTGCGGCGCAGACCTAGGTGGCGCAAGAGCTGCAAACCGCGTCCGCGGAACAGTTCGTGGTCGAACATGAGCCATCTGAAGACGCTGTACTTGGGCGGCTTGGCGGGATCGAAGCCAGCGCAGGCTTCGAGGACTTGGCGTATGCCTGCTTCGTCTTTGGGATCCAGCTTGGGTGGCTCGAAGCTCGAAGTGTGGATGATGCGCTGCACCAACTCCACTTCCTCGATCGGCGATTTGCGCAGTCGATCGGGCTGGGGCGTACTCTCTTGCCCTGTTCCGGTTTTCGGTCCGACCAGATCACCTGCCAGATACGCCCCTTGCAAAGCACCGGAAAAGACTTCGGTCGGCAGCACGGGCCAGACCGGCAAGCAGCGCGGGATGAAGCAGTAGATGCGCGCTTCTTGGTTTCCGTAGCTCGTGAGCACGCGGCTGTATTTCTGTCCGCAGCGGACGCGCGAGAGCGACGGCGCCAGGTCCAAAAGCAGCTTGCAGCGCGGCGAGTTCCAACCTTGGATGAGCACGCCGACATTGATCAGCGTGTCGTAAGTCCCTTTCTCGAACTTGGCCAGGACTTTTTCACGCTCGCTGCGCGGGGTCGTTCCCAGCAGCAGTTTGGGCGGCGGCGTCTTCTCCGGCCGATGGGTGTGGAGATAATTGCGCAGCGCGATGGCCTGGCTGCGCGTGGTGCAGCAGATCAGACACGGCAGTCCGCGATTTTCCGGCAGATAGCGGAAGACTTCCACGGCCTTGAAGAACGGCGCCTCGGTCATCACGTTCGCGATTTCGCTCTCGACGTAATCGCCGTTGAAGATCTTGACCTTTGAGCCGTCGGCATCCACCTCGGCCAGCCAAAAGCGGAACGGCGCGAGCAGCCCCAGCTCCATGGCTTCCAAAAAGGTGATCTCGTGGATCAGCTCCGGGAAGTAGCGGTCCAGCGTGCGCTCTTCGCTGTAATCCGGCGTCGCGGTCAGCGCCAAGCGCACGACCTTGGGGGCGAAGGCGCGGTTGAGCAAATCCTGCCGCAGCGCGGTCATGCATTGGTGCGCCTCATCGGCAAAGACCAGCGCAGCCTGCTTGAATTCCCGCGGCAGCCCATCTTTTTTCCAGGCCGCGTTCGCCATCTGGTAGGTGGTGATGTTGACGCCGCTTGCGACCAGATTCTTTTCTTCGCCGTAGTACGTGCCGACGTCGAGGTCGGGCAACCACTTTCTGAACTCTTCTTTGGCTTGGCCGATCAAGATACGCGAGGGCACGAGATAGACGGCGTTGAGTTTGGTCGCGCCGACGATGTGCGCCGCGATGACGGTTTTGCCTGTGCGCGGCGGTTGGATGATGCGCGCGAACGGGAGTTCTCCGCCCGGCCGCGTCGCCACGTCCATCAGGTATTCCGAGAAATCCTGGAACACGTCGACTTGGTCACCGCGCAAAGTCGCAGGGACTTCCGCGTGCGCCTTATCCAGACGGCCGGCAGCCGCCAAAAGCGCGTCTTCCACCTCAAACCGATTTTCGTCACGTTCCTCCATCATTCACTCCATTGTCTAAGGGACGAGCTTAATTAAGCAGTAAAAGCACGAAAAGTCAACCGAATTAACGGTCGAAAACAACTCGGATTTTTCGAATATCCCATAATTCAATATCTGCGCTAAATTTAGATTTTATTCAGACCTCTTGTCACTAATTTGACGCGGTCGGTCGAATTAGCGACAAGTCGGTCGTAGATAATGCGTATTTTACGCACAATTTAGAGACATGAGGCTTGACAAAAGCCTTGTTTTGTGTTATCTTAATTTGTCATTTAGGCGGTATTTTGTCCGCTTGAATGGAGGAAAAACGTTGAATGTTCGCCCTTTAACAAGGGAGAAAGGCTAGCTAGATGAATAAGCTCACGTGGCTGTGCTCGGTCGTGGTTCTTGCTGCCGCGAATGTGGCATGCGGAGACACCTACGAGACGACGAATAACTACATCGTCGAGGGTCAGGCTGGAGCGGCTGGTTCGAGCGCGCAAGCAGGCAGCGGCGGATCAGCGGGCGCTACGCAGGATGCGGGTCATGAGGCTGCGGCTGGATCCGGCGGAGAAGCTGGATCAGCCGGCGCGGCAGGCCAGGCCGGATCCGCGCAAGGCGGAGCGGCTGGTTCGAGCGGAGCTGCCGGGAGCGGCGGTACGCAGAACCTCGGTGGGATCAAGGCGCAGACCAAAGTGGGATACGAGAATTCGGAAGCGCAGATCATCGTCCCCACTCCGACGCCAGACGGCCATATCGGTGACATGGTCGGTTACGCCGAGATCCTGCTCACGAATGATGCGAATTCAGTTCCCATCAAGATCGTCGGCGCCAAGATCTGCCAAGTCAATCCTGACGGCGACGCGGCGGACTTCGAGCGCGTGTCCTTGAACTGGGCCGGGGACGAGATTGTGTTCGCGAATGTGCGCGACGGTGAATGCTGGAACCTGTTCCCGAACGGCAGCAAGTGGACCATGCCGCCCGGCGGCGGAAATCTGATTTGGACCGCCGTCAAGGTCGCCAAGCCGCTGTCGAATGCGGAAGCGGGCGGCGCTTGGCATGGAGTCCCGCGTTCAGGGCACGTCTCGATCCTGCGGTTGACCGAGCTCAAGCTCGAATCGCTGGACGGAACATCGAGCCTGACGCTCACGCCGAACCACGAAAGTTCGGCCCTGACCTTGCGCGCCGGAGTCGTGTCCTTCCTTCAGGACGATCTCCCCTCCACGCTGCTGGTCGACGGAGCGGAGACGGTCATCCATCGCGCGGAGGCTCTCATCCATCATCAAGTCGGTCTGCGGCACCTCGAAGTCTCGGTGGAAAAGAGCCTCGGCTTCAAACTCACGGATTTCCGGCTGTATCGCTGCGATGTGTTCTTCGCCAACTGCGCGCCGGTGCCCCAGGGGCAGGTCAAAATCAACACCTACTGCGACATGGTCAACGGCGTCCTGGATTACATCCGCGAAGGCGATCTCGGCGCGCCGGTGAACATCGAGTTCCTGGCCGAAGAGGTCTTGCTCAACGACGGGTACTACCAGTTGACGGCCGTGCCCAGCGGCGTGAAGTCCGGCGACTATCTGGAGACGTATTACTGGAAGTCGCTGAACAGCGGCGTCGTGACGGGGCAGTTGGGTCCCATGACCTACGGCACCTTCTCGCTGCACGCCAACGGATTCAATAGCATCGGACCCGTGATCTGGAGCGACCTGTCCGAAAAGACGGATCACAATCCGGCCGTCTACGGTTCAGCCGACTATACCAACGACTTTCAAGTTCGCTTCGGCTTCGAGTCGTTGAATCCACAGACCAAGCTCGTCGCTCCGTAGGCCTTTCTCCCCTCCTCTCAAAAGCACCCCCGGTGTCCAGTCCTTGGATCCGGGGGGTTTCGTTAAGAAAAATTACAAATTACAAATTACAAATGCCAAATTCAGGATTAATTCGTCATTTGTAATTTTTAATTTGTAATTGTCTTCTCTGACCACATCATCCAACGTTCGGTGCGTTGACGTTCGGGGCCGTCCAGATCGTACCAGACCTTCTCGAATTCTTGGCGCGTGATTTTGCTCGTCGGTTCATCTTCCTGCGGATCGACCAGGTGCACGTATTCCCCGTCGACGGCGTAGACTATCGAATAATGATCGTCGTCTTGAGACCACCAACCCACGAGCACGGGCGTATCTTTGGCGAGCAACGCTTCGATATCGCTCAAACTCGCTCCGGAACGCGATTGCGCGCTGAAGCCCAATTTTTGCGCGGTCTTCAGCAAGCTCGTGTGATCGGCCCCGTATTCCGGTGTCGCCTCGCACAGCTCCGTCAGTTCCTGTTCCGTCAGTTCTTTGCCGTAATAAGAGAACAAGATCCTCAACGATGAGGGCCCGCAGAGGCCAGGCGTTTGGCGGTAGTGTCGGGGAGGCTGCATAGGATCAGGTATATTGTTATAACCCAGGATTTCTCCTTGGTCAATCTGCGTAGGATTTGATGACCAGACGGTATGGAGAAAAATTACAAATTACAAATGCCAAATGACGAATTTTGATTGGTAATTCCGGCTACCGTCTACAACCTACCGTCTACCAGCTAACTATATGATCAGCCGCGGATGAAGTCCGCCACGCCGTTTTTGCGTCGGGCCATTTTTTCAGCTGCGATGGCGAAGTCGTGCGCGTCCAAATAAGCCATGCCATGCGCCATGAGATTGCGTTCGTGCAACTCGTGGACGAGGGTATATTTGAACTCGCGTTTGTCTTGCCGCGTGTCGATCCAGATGTGGTTCTTCGGGATGTAGGGATAAACGAGGTCGTGTCCGCCTTGGATGAAGTATGGATCAAACTTGCGTCTGACGCTCGCGCCATCGACGTATTGGATGCGCAGCTGTTTGATGGTTTGCCGCTTGACCACCACGAGTTCTGCCATCTCGTCGCTGAAATGCTTTTGCGCCGCCGCGCGGATTTTGCGGAAGGGCTTGCCTTTCATCATCTGTTCAAGTTGGTATAACGCCAAAAGCCGATCCTTTTCAGGGCGCAAGAATTTGTCGATCCAAATTTCGCCTTTGGGGATGAAAGGATAAGTGACTTTATCGCCCCATTGGCTGAAATCGGTTTCGACAGTGTTGCGGATTTGATATCCGTCCACGTAGCGGATGCGCATAAAACAAGCATTTAGTAGTTAGTAGTTAGTAGTTAGCAGTTAGGGTTTTGAACCGTCCTCCCTAACTACTAACTACTAAATGCTAACTACTTTCCCCTTAACAAATCCCACGCAAAGTACAGCGGGAATATTATGACTGCGTCGGCGATTCTTTTCCAGCGCTTAGGCTCGGCGAATAATCTGTATGACCATTCCAGACCCAAAGTCCGGAAAATGGCCGGCGCTCTTTTTTTGGAACCGCTCCAGTAATCCAACGTGCCGCCCACGCCCACCGCGATTTTTACGCTGGGCAATTCAGCCAAGTGGCGCAAGATCCAAGCTTCTTGTTTGGGATGGCCGTAGGCCACGAGCAGGATGTCCGGCGCGAATTGGGTCAGACGGAAACGCGCTTCGGCTCCTTCATCATCATCGCTGCCATCGGTCGCGACTTTGCCTTTGGATTCGGCTATGACCTGCAGATTCGGAAATTCTTGGCGCAGAGCCCAGGCCGCCTTATCCGCCGCGCCTGCGATGTCCCGACCGCCGCCGACCAGCGCGACTTTCCAACCTCGCTCTGCCGCTGTTTTGACGAGCAAGCGCGCGAACTCGACTCCAGCGATGCGGCGTGGATTGGCGCCCTTCATCCAGCCCGCAATCTTGGGACCGCTGCCGTCCACGAGCCTTAAATCAGCCTGACGCAGGATGTTCCAATACGTCGGGTCGCGTCGAGCGTGGAGCAAAATCTCGGCATTGGCCGTGACGACCATGACTTGCTGTTGTTGCTTCAAAAGCTCATCCAGCTTATCCAAAACCTGATCCGCGCCATAACCGTGGATCACCAATCCAAAACAATTAAACGCGCAGTTTGAATTCATGGCTGTGTCGGTAGATCGGACCTTGTGCAGTCAACGTGCTGTGCACTAAGGCCAGGATATCGGGTTGCCAAACGAGGGGCTCTATCCCCTCGTTCCAAGCCGGCAGACGCGCATTTTTCGGCGCTTTACCGATGGTCACGTGGGGATGCCAAGGTTTGCGGTCGATGCCCGGGGCGACGAGCGAGACCACGTCGCGCAAGCTGTCGATGAATTTTTTCCAGGCCTCTGAATTTTCCGGTTCGGCATGTGCCGTGATGTTGGCCAGTTTCTTCGCGGGAAAAGTCTCGAAGCGCGTAAAAGTCCAGATGCCGCTCGGCGTCGTTTTGAGCGCTGAACCGATCAGTTCGGCCAGAGCGGGCAATTTTTGCTCCGGCACGTCATCCAAAAAAGCGATGGTCATGTGCCATAGCTCGGGTGGGATCGCGCGATATTTGAATTTTTCCGCAAACGGCTGCCACGCGTCCTGAAGGTTTTTTTTCAGGTCGTCATGCAAGGGCAGGCCGATGAAGAGACGCATGCTTAATTATAGCGGATTGTCGCGTCAAACGCGATTGACGTCCGGAGGCAGAGAGGCGCTGTCAATCGTCGGGGTGTGTTTGGGGCTTTTATAGCGTTTAGCCAGCTTGTAGCGCGCCATCTCGCGTTCCATCCCCGCCATGGCCATAGCATAACTCTTATCGTCGGCTTGCACGGCTTCGCGCATGACTTTTTGGGCGCGGGTTTTTGCTTGTTCGATCGCCGTCAAATCCAATTCTTCGCCGCGCTCCGCGGTATCGGCCAGGACGCGCACGTTATCTCCTCCTACTTCGATGAAACCGCCGGAAACCGCGACCTCTTCGACCTGACCGCCGGTCTTGAGACGCGCGATGCCGGGAACCAAAGCGGCGACGAGAGGTATGTGCTGCGGCAAAACCGTAATCTCGCCCTCTGCGGTGGGCAGGGTCACTTGGTCGACTTCCTGCCGGAAGACGACGCGTTCTGGAGTGATGAGTTCGAAATGCATATTGGTCACGGATCAAAGATCACGGATCATTGAACATCAGGATTGATCCATGCTCCATGTTCCGTGTTCTATGATTGACTTACCTCTTCTATTCCACCTTTCATGTAGAAAGATTGCTCTGGTTTGTCGTCGTGTTTGCCTTCCAAAATCTCCTCGAAGCCGCGGATCGTGTCTTCGAGTTTGACGTATTTGCCCGGATGGCCAGTGAAGACTTCGGCTACGTGGAACGGCTGGGACAGGAATTTTTGGATCTTGCGCGCGCGCGACACGGTTTTTTTGTCGTCTTCCGAAAGTTCTTCCATGCCCAAGATGGCGATGATGTCCTGCAAGTCTTTGTAGCGCTGGAGCACACGTTGCACGCCGCGAGCCACGGCGTAATGGCGTTCGCCCACGATGTTGGGATCGAGCATCGACGAGGACGAATCGAGCGGGTCGACGGCGGGATAGATGCCGAGTTCAGACAGCGAACGGGCCAAGACCACGGTCGAGTCCAAGTGGCTGAAGGTCGTGGCCGGCGCCGGGTCGGTCAAGTCGTCGGCCGGCACGTAGACCGCCTGCACCGAAGTGATCGAGCCTTTTTTGGTCGAAGTGATGCGTTCCTGCATGACGCCCATTTCGGTCGCTAATGTCGGTTGGTAACCCACGGCCGACGGGATGCGGCCCAACAGCGCCGAGACTTCGGAACCGGCTTGGGTAAAGCGGAAGATGTTGTCGATGAAGAGCAGCACGTCCTGACTCTCCTCGTCGCGGAAATACTCGGCCAGCGAGAGTCCGGTCAAAGCCACGCGAGCGCGCGCTCCGGGCGGTTCGTTCATCTGTCCGAAGACCAGCGCCGTCTTGTCGAGCACGCCTGACTCTTTCATCTCGCGATATAAGTCATTGCCTTCGCGCGAGCGCTCGCCGACTCCGGCAAAGACCGAGAAGCCGCCGTGCTCGCTGGCGATGTTGCGGATGAGTTCGGTGATGACGACCGTCTTGCCCACGCCGGCGCCGCCGAACAAGCCGATCTTGCCGCCTTTCAAGAAGGGGCAAATCAGGTCGACGACTTTGATGCCGGTCTCGAGGATTTCCGCTTTGGTCGATTGTTCCGAGAAAGGCGGAGCTTTGCGGTGGATGGGATAAGATTTTTTGGTCTTGATCGGGTCGAGTTTGTCGATGGTGTCGCCGGTCACGTTGAACATGCGTCCCAAAGTCTCGCGTCCCACGGGTACGCTGATCGGTCCGCCCGAGTCTGTCGCCGCCATGCCGCGCATCAGGCCGTCGGTCGAAGACATGGCGACCGTGCGCACTTCGCCGCCGCCCAAATGCTGCTCGACTTCGAGCACGAGTTTTTGCCCGCCGTTGTCGACGTGCAGGGCCGTATAGATATCCGGCGGATCGCCCGCGAACGCGACGTCCACGACCGGCCCGATGACTTGCGTGATGTGTCCTTGTCTCATAGTTTAGTCAATTACGAATTACGAATGCCAAATGCCAAATTGATGTAAAATTTTCTTAATTCGTCATTTGGCATTTGTAATTTGGCATTTATTCCAACGCCGCCTTGCCCGCCGAAATCTCCGAGATCTCGCGCGTGATGGTGGATTGGCGCGCCTGGTTGAAGGTAAAGGTCAGATCCTCGAGCATGTCGCTGGCGTTATCCGTGGCGCTGCGCATGGCGGCGGTGCGCGCCGAGTGTTCCGAGGCGGTCGATTCCAGGAGCGCTTGGTAGACGCGCATCTCGAGGAGTCGCGGCAGGAGCGTGTCGAGCAATTGCCGCGCATCAGGTTCGAAGAGCATGCGCGGTTCGTCGGCTAGTTCATCCGGCTCAAAGCCCGTGTCGTTTTTACCCAACTCATTTTCCGGCACGATGGGGAGGAGCTGCTCGATGAGCGGAATTTGCGTCACCGCATTCTTGAAATCCGTGAACGCCATGAACACGCGATCGCATCGCCCGGCCACGAATTCGCCGTACAGCAAATCGCCGACCGGCCGCGTGCGTTCGAATGAGGGCGCGTTGGAGATGGACTCGAAGGCCGCGACGATAGGATAGTTTGCGCGCCGCGCCGCTTGTTCCGCGCGCTTGCCCACGGTCACGATGCTGACCGTCTCGGTACGCGTCTTCAGGAATTCCAGGGATTTTTTTACTATCTGCGCGTTGAACCCGCCGCACAAGCCGCGATCCGACGAGGCGATGACGAGGAGTGAATTTTTAGCTTGGCCGCGACCCGCCAAGAGCGCATGCAGGCGCGGATCGACGTGGCCACGCACGCTCTCCACGACTTTACGGATGGTCGCGGCGTAAGCGCGCGAAGACAGCGTGAGTTGCACGGTCTTCCTCATCTTAGCCGCGGAGACGAGCTCCATGGCCTTGGTGATCTTGCGCGTATTGGCGACGGACTTGATGCGCCGTCGGATGAGTCGGGTGGAAACGGCCATAAGCTAGAATAAGCAATAACCAATAATCAATAAGCAATTCAGGCTTGAGTGAAGACGGAATTCCAGGCTTCCAAAGCCCCTTTCAAGACGGTTTCGGTTTCGGGTTCGAGTTGTGTCTTTTCGGCCAGCGTCGTGATGAGTTCGGAGTACTCGCGGTCAAGATAGGCGTGCAAGCCTTTTTCCCATTCCCCTACCTTCTCCACCGCAATGCTGTCGAGGTAGCCGCGCGTCACGGCATACAGCACCGCGACTTGGTGCTCCATGGCCATCGGTTCGTATTGGCCCTGCTTCAAGACTTCCACGGTGCGGCGGCCGCGTTCGATTTGTTGGCGCGTGGCTTCGTCGAGGTCGGTCGCGAATTGGGCGAAAGCTTCGAGCTCGCGGAATTGCGACAGGTCGAGGCGCAGCTGGCCCGCGACTTTCTTCATGGCCTTGGTCTGCGCCGCCGAACCCACGCGCGACACGGAAAGTCCCACGTTGATGGCCGGGCGGATGCCGCGGTAGAACAAGTCGCCTTCAAGATAGATTTGTCCGTCGGTGATCGAGATGACGTTGGTCGGGATGTAGGCGGACACGTCGCCGGCCTGCGTCTCGATGATGGGCAGCGCCGTGATCGAGCCGCCGCCGTATTCCTTGGCTACGCGGCAGGAGCGCTCCAAAAGCCGCGAGTGGAGATAAAACACGTCGCCCGGATAAGCTTCGCGTCCCGGCGGGCGGCGCAGCAACAGCGAGACTTCGCGATACGCCCAGGCTTGTTTGGAAAGATCGTCGTAGATGACGAGCACGTCCTTGCCCTGGTCCATGAAAAATTCGGCGATGGCGCAACCGGCGTAAGGCGCGATGTATTGGAGCGCGGCCGGATCGCCGGCGCCGGCGATGACGACGATGGTGTGCTCCATGGCGCCGAATTCCTGGAGTTTGCCCACGGTCTTGGCGATCTTGGAATCTTTTTGTCCCACGGCCACGTAGACGCAAATCACGTCTTTGCCTTTTTGGTTGATGATGGTGTCGATGGCGATGGCGGTCTTGCCGGTTTGGCGGTCGCCGATGATGAGCTCGCGCTGGCCGCGGCCGATCGGGATGACGGAGTCGATGGCTTTGATGCCGGTCATGAGCGGCACGGAGACGCCCTGACGCATCATCACGCCAGGCGCGATTTTTTCCACCGGATAAAGCTCTTTGGCTTTGATCTCGCCTTTGCCGTCCAAGGCTTTGCCCAGAGGGTTGACCACGCGGCCCACCAGCGCATCAGCCACGGGCACGGACAAGATTTTGCCCGTGGAAGTCACGCGGTCGCCGGCTTTGATCTTTTGCCACTCGCCCAAGATCATGGCGCCCACGCGATCATGCTCCAGGTTGAGCACCACGCCCATCTCGCCGCTTGCGAACTCCAAGAGTTCCATCGAACGCGCTTTGGCGAGTCCGGATATCGAGGCGATGCCGTCACCGACGCTCGCTACCGCGCCTGATTCCGATTCCTCGGCGTCGGCTTTGAACTCGCGGATTTGTCGGCGCAGTTTGTCGGCGATTTGGGCTGCGGCAGTTACGTTTTTCATCGTCATATGATTAATTCAAGATGCAGGTTACTTCGTCTGCGGGATTACTCCCCCGTGTCATTGCGAGCGCATAAACTAATTGCGCGCGGCAATCTCCGAACTCCGGTTCCGAATAGCAGAGATTGCTTCGTCGCTGCTGCTCCTCGCAATGACAACTGATTTTCTGAATTTCGTGGTGTTTTAAGCGCATAAATTTTGTTTGAGTCGATTGATTTTGCTCTTGAGGCTGGCGTCGTAGGTCCAATCGCCGACTTTGACGATGAGGCCGCCTAAGATGCCCGGGTCCACGTTCTCATGGACACGCTGCGTGCCTCCGAATTTTTTTTTGAGCGCGGCTTGCAGATCTTCACGTTCCGTTTTGTTCAGCGGCTGGGAGCTCGTGACCATGACTTCGCGATGGTTAGCGGAAGTCTCGGCCGCGTCGAGCAGCGCGACGAAGAATTGATCGAAGTGCTTGAGCAGTTTGGCTGCGTGGAGCATGAGCAGGGCGTTGATGAGCAGCGGATTAGCGGAAGTCTTGAGCGCGTTGCGCAAAGCTGCGCGGCGCGTTTCGAGGGGAATCGAAGCTTCATCCAAAGAAGCGACCAAGCTGTGGTCGGCGGCGAACATCTGTTCCAAGACCTGGGCCTCGGCGACGATGTCCGAAGTCTGGTCAGCGGCCTCGGCGACGAGCGCTTGGGCGATTTCTTTGATGAGTCGGTTGAAGGACATGCTGCGGGTAGTTAGTAGTTAGCATTTAGTAGTTAGGGTTACGACCCGAATCCCTAACTACCATCTGCTAAATGCTAAATGCTAAATGCTATTTCTCATTATGCTACTTTTAATTCTTTAATCGCTTCGCGGATTGAGTCGCGGCGTTCTGCTTCACCCATTTTGCCTACGACTTTGGTGGTGGCTTCGGCGACCAGCTCGGCGATGTCGCCTTGCAGCGCGCTGAACGACGCGGCGCGTTCATTCTGAATCTTGTCCTTGGCTTCGGTTACGATCTTCTCGATTTCTTCTTTGGCTTGTACCAGTTTTTCGCCGCGCATTTTGTCGGCTTTGCTCTGGGCTTCGTCCAGGATGGAGTTGCTCACGACGCGCGCTTCCTTGAGTATCGCCTCTTTCTCCAGATTAGCGTCGGCCAAATTCTTTTTGGCGGCTTGGGCATTTTTGAGCCCATCCTCGATTTCCTTGTTGCGTTTATCGAGCACGACCAAGAGCGGGGTGTAGACCCATTTCCACATGACGAAAACCACGATGCCGAAGTTCACGAGCTGTGCCATGAACAGCATCCAGTTTATGCCGAGCGTGCCGAGCACGCTTTGAGTGACTTGAGGTTCCATATTATCGTTTGGTCTATCCCACGTAGGGGCGAATGATTATTCGCCCTTACGTGGGAATTCATCAAGCGACGATCAGAGAGTGAAGACTACCACCAGCGAATAGATGGCGATGGCTTCGGCAAAAGCTGCGCCGAGCAACATCGGCACGAACAACTTTTCGGTGGCGTCGGGGTTGCGCCCGATCGATTCCATGGCCTTGGCCACGATCTTGCCGATGGCCAGGGCCGGGGCAAAGCCGCCGATGGCGATGGCGCCCGCTTTGGCGAGCAACTTGACTGATTCAGCATCCATAGGATTACGCGTTGCGGTCGACGATGGTGGTTGGATTTAACGTCGCCTTGCGCGATTTAAGGAATAATCACCGAGTACTGCGTACCCAGTCCCGAGCGCTCAATTTTAAGTTGAGGCTTCGGGACTAAGGACCAGCGGCTCCTTTTCGTGTTCGGCGTGTTCGGCGTGTTCGGATCCGTGCGGCGCCGTCGACATGGTGCTCAAATAGACCAGGGCGAGCATGGTGAAGACCGTGGCTTGGACCACGCCTACGATGAGCTCAAGCGCCATGAACGGCAGAGGCACGATAAAGGAGATGAGCGACGCGATGACGGTCATGAGCACCTCGCCCGCAAAGACGTTGCCGAACAACCGCAGCGAGAGCGAGAGCACTTTGGCGGCTTCGGAGACCAGTTCCAGCAAACCCACGCCGAATTCCACGATGGCAGTGATGATGGTCATGAGCTTGCCCGAGATGATCGCCTTCCATAACGATCCGAGTTGGATGAACTTATTCCAGTGCGTGAAGAAGCCCAAAGTGAACATGCCGAGCAGGTGCGAGGCGATCACCGTGGTGAGCGCCATGGCGAGCGTCAAATTCAAATCGCTGTTGGCGGAACGAAGCACGGGCACGAGTTCCAATTCGCCATGCACCAAGAGCCAGCGTCCGATAGTCCCCGTGCCGGGCAAGAGTCCGAGCCAGTTGGAGAGTAGGATAAAAAGGAAGAGCGTGCCGACGAGCGGCAGGAATTTGCGGGATTTTGCACGCGAACCCGTGACTTGATCAAAGTAGCCAAGCAAAAAATCCAACAGCGCCTCGACCGCGACTTGGAGGCGACCTGGTCGGCGCCGCACCAGCCGGCTGAAGATCAAAGCAAAAACGACGAAAACCAGCGTGACCAGGGTCGAATTCACGTACGCGTTGGTCACCGGGAATGATCCGATGTGGAAAATCGCTTCAGCGGCTATGGGGATGTTCATGGCTTGCTTTTGAGTTTAAGCGCGATCTCCTTGGCTTTGCGCGAGACGAGCAGGTAGACGATGCCAAGCGAGGCGATGAGCCCGACCAGGATGAAGAGCGGCGAGGTGTGGAATCTGGTGTCGAGCCAGCGTCCGCCAAGCGCAAAAAGCGTGGTCGGAAGCGCAATCGCCACAATCACTTCCCAGACGAGTCCCAGGGATTGGAGAGCTTGTAATTTACCCGGTTTCTCGTCTTGGTCCATAAAAAATGGCGCCACAAGTTTACGCGTCGCTGCGGAATAAGTCAATGGATTCGGAAAATAGACGGTAGGGGCGGGGTCACCCCGCCCCTCGAGGGACGCGGAAACCGCGCCCCTACCGAATAATTTCAAGACTTACGCGTTTGGATGATCGTATCCTGTCATTGCGAGGAGTAGCAACGACGAAGCAATCTCCGGATTCCGGAGATTGCCGCGCGCTTTTGGACTATGCGCTCGCAATGACAAACAGAATGCCAAATGCGTAAGTCCTAAATTTATAGCCTGAAAAATTCAACGGCCGTTTCGGTCGTCGCCCGTGCGACCTCTTTGTATTCCATTTTGCGCAGCTGCGCGATTTTGCGCGCCACGTACTCAACGTAAATCGGTTCGTTTTGTTTGCCGCGGAAAGGTTCCGGGGCGAGCCACGGCGCGTCGGTCTCAATCATCAGTTTTTCCAGCGGCATGCGCTCGATGACGCGATGTGCGTGCTTTTCCGGATCTTGTGATTTTTTCACTGGGAAAGTGATGATGCCGGTGAATGAGATGTGCAGACCTAAATCCAAGAGCGGTTCAGCTTCTTCCCAACTGCCGGTGAAGCAATGCACCACGCCACGGATTTTTTTGCCGCTTGTTTGTTCGTCTTGGATTATCTGCGCCAAACGGTCAAGCGCTTCGCGGCAGTGGATGACCAGCGGTTTGTCCGTGGTTTGCGCAAGTTGGATGTGTTGGCGAAAAGCTTTTTCCTGCACGTCTTTGGCGGCGTCGCGGTCATACGTCTCGTCGATCCTGAAAAAATCCAAGCCCGTCTCCCCTATGCCCACGACCTTAGGATTGTGCGCGATTTTTTCCAACGCCGCGAACTCGTACGGCTCATGCTCGCCTTCTGCTTCATCGTGGAATGAACTGGTCAGATGTTCGGGATGATAACCAACGGTTGCAAAAACTCCATCATGCGCACGAGCAAATTCCACGCCGCTCTGTGAAGTCTTGGCCGTGGTGCCGACGGTGATGGCCCAGACATCCTGCTCGCGCATGCGCAAAAATTCGGCTTCCGCGCGGTTGGCGTAAGCCGGGAAATGTAAGTGGCAATGCGTGTCGATGAGGCGGGGCATAGAATTTTCTATTTATTTGTCATTGCGAGCGCATAGTCCAAAAGCGCGCGGCAATCTCCGGAATCCGGAGATTGCTTCGTCGTTGCTACTCCTCGCAATGACAAATAAAAAAATAGTTGTCACAGCAAAATACCCAGCACCGAATGAAACACCCCCAGGATCCACGGCGCGATTTTTGAAGTCGTGAGCCAGGTGACCAGATGCGGTTCAAGTTTGAAACCTAAGATGACATAGATGGCGCCGCCCAGGATGATGAAACCTTCTAGGAAACCGAGGATCGCGCCCAAGAGTCGGTTGACGGATTTGAGGAACGGCAAGATGGACAAGATTTCGAAAACTCCGTCCACGAGCTTGAAGGCCAGACCAACGACTCGCGTGATGAAGATGAAGATCAGGATGAAAGCAAAGAGCTTGGCCCAAGCCGAGGGCATGAAAAACGCAAAAATCGTCGCCAGCTTGAGCGACCAGGCGCGCGCGGCGACGAAGCCGATGACCGCACCGATCAAGCGCCCTAAAGTATGCACGAATCCGTCCTTAAGCCCGGCACCCACGAACCCGAGGAGCAGGAGAAGCAGGACAATGTCGACGATGAGCATATGACAATGGTCGGAAATGTAGTTCCTGAACCTGTCGAAGGACTACCTAAAATCGGCATGGTAACCCTTCGACAGGTTCAGGGAATATCTTCTAATGTAGTTTACCTTTTAACTTCCGGTCCGACAATCACTACGAACTCCCCTTTTTGGCTGGTCTGGCGGAGCCTGTCCAGGACTTCGCTGCAAGTTCCGCGATATAAAGTCTCGTGCAGCTTGGTCAATTCGCGACCGACGAAAATAAGACGTTGCGGATCCAAGACTTTACTTAGCGCTTCCAACGTTTTTTCGATGCGATGGGTGGATTCGAAAAAAACGGAAGGCGCAGACGAAGCGGCGATGAGTTTGAACAGCGTTTCGCGGCCTTTTTTATGCGGCACGAATCCGTGATAGGCGAATTCATCCATGGGAAAAGCGCAGACCGATATCGCGGCGGTGAGCGCGGAGGCGCCGGGGATCGGTTCGATTTTTATGCCGACGTCAAAAGCCAAAGCCGCAAGTTTGCCGCCCGGGTCGTTCACGCCCGGCGTTCCAGCGTCAGAGGCGTAAGCCACATTTGCGCCGGCTTCGATTTTCTTCACTATCTCCTTCAACTTCGCCGCGTCGCTGTGCTCGTGCAAGCTCACAAGTGGCTTTGAGATCCCGTAAGCTTTGAGCAGCTTGCCGGTCACGCGGGTGTCTTCGCAGGCCACGAGCGAACACGCGTCCAAGATTTCCTTGGCGCGTACCGTCATGTCTTTGAGGTTGCCGATCGGCGTAGCGACGAAATAAAGGATTCCAGGCATGCGGTAAGTATATAGGTATGCCCTCGGTCGAACAAATGGCTTAAAAATATTTGTCATCCTGAGCGCAGCGCTAGCGAAGTCGAAGGACCTTTATCAGCGACCGATTCGAAACTCCCGACCCAACTATAAAAGGTCCTTCGACAAGCTCAGGATGACAAATGCTTCATGTAACTCGCCAGCTCACTTCGAACAACTGGCCTTAGTGGCGAATCGCGTGTTAAACTTCCGATATGTCCAAACGCACTCTGACTTTTGTCTTGGCTTTCGCGCTGGTGTTAGGCGGCGCGGGCTGTTGGAAAAAAACCGAGAGCGCCAAAACTCCCGGTCAACCCGGCGCGGTCAAACAAGAACAACAAAAACCCAAACCCACGGATCCGAAAGAGGCGGTGCTCGAAGCCATCGCGAATTTCAGGAACGTGAAGTATTTCAAAGCGCGTTACACTATCCCTCTGGAACAAGGTTCGGGCGTGGGCGAACTTTCGTTCATCAAGCCCGACCGTCTGCGCGTCGCCATGACCGCGCCTGGAGCCGCTTCGAGCGAGATGGTGCGGGTCGGCAATTTTTATTTCATTAAAGTCGGAAACGGCGCCTGGCAGGATATCTCCAGCACCACGGCGGCCAAACAGAGTTACGAATCGATGAGTCAAGCTTTGGCGCAAGGCGATCAATTGCAAAACGCCGACGGCTTGAAAGTCACCTCCACATATTTCGATAAAGCCAAGCAGTGCGATCTTTACACCACTGAATTCAAGGGTCAGGATCAAAAATCAGCGACAGTACTTATCTGCGTCGGCGAAAATCGCATGCCTTTGTACTTTGACGTGCCTTCAGCCAGCGGAAAAATCCATCTCGAATATTACGACATAGACAAGCCATTTTTGATCGAAAAACCGCTATAATAAGCGATTGACAATTGGCACTCTAATATGTAGAGTGCTAGTTATTGGCGTTCAAACCGCCTGTCATTGCGAGGAGTAGCAACGACGAAGCAATCTCCGGATTCCGGAGATTGCCGCGCGCAATTAGTTTATGCGCTCGCAATGACGACCCTTCTGGCTACCCTCTATCCTCTACCCTCTAACTTATGATTCCGCAAAATTTCACCACAAAGTCTCAAGAAGCTCTGCAAAAATCCAATGAGCTTGCCATGTCCGGCGGGCAGCAGGCTGTCGAACCGGTGCATTTGCTCTTGGCGCTTTTGGAGCAAGAGGGCAGCGTCGTGCCAGCGGTGATGAAAAAGCTGCAAGTGGACGTGAGCGGACTCAAGTCGGCGCTCGACGCCATCGAGCTCCAATCCCCTCGCCTCCCGACTCCGCAAGGCGGTTTAGGCGAGATTTTTTTGGCGCAGGATTTGATCCGCGTCTTCACTGCCGCTGAACGCGCTTCAAAATTCTTCAAAGACGAATATATCTCGACCGAGCATCTGCTCTTGGGTCTGTGCGAAGGTCCGAAAGATTTAGTCGAGGCTCTGGGTCGCCATGGAGTCACGACGGATAATGTATTGAAGGCGCTCAAGGATGTGCGCGGCAACGCGGTGGTCGATACGGCCGAACCGGAATCCCGTTACCAAGTGCTCGAAAAATACGCCAAGAACATCACCGAGCTGGCGCGCCAGGAAAAACTCGACCCGGTCATCGGCCGCGACGAGGAGATCCGCCGCGTCATGCAAGTCCTGACCCGGCGCAAAAAGAACAATCCGGTGCTCATCGGCGAGGCGGGCACGGGAAAGACGGCTATCGTCGAGGGTTTGGCGCAACGCATCGTCGCGGGCGACGTCCCCGAATCCTTGCGCGACCGCGACATCGTCGCGCTGGATATCGGTTCGCTCGTGGCCGGCACCAAGTTCCGCGGCGAATTCGAGGAGCGCCTCAAGGCTTTGGTCAAGGAAGTCGAAAAATCCAACGGTCGCATCATCCTGTTCATCGACGAGCTGCACACCCTGGTCGGCGCCGGAGCTTCGGGCGAAGGCGGAACGCTGGATGCTTCGAATCTGCTCAAGCCGGCTTTGGCGCGCGGCGAGCTGCGGGCCGTCGGCGCCACGACGCTCAAGGAATATCAAAAGTACATCGAACGCGATCCGGCCCTCGAACGCCGCTTCCAACCCATTTTCGTGGATGAACCGAGCATCGAAGACGCCATCGCCGTGCTACGCGGCATCAAAGACAAGTACGAACTGCATTTCGGCATCCGCATCACCGATAACGCGCTCGTCGCCGCGGCAAAATTATCGGCACGCTATATCACCGACCGTTTCTTGCCGGACAAGGCCGTTGATTTGATCGACGAAGCCGCGGCGGCACTCAAGATGCAAGTCGAATCCATGCCGGACGAGCTGGATCGCTCCAAGCGCGAACTCATGCGTTTGGAGATCGAAAAGCGTGCGCTCTCAAAAGAAGATGACGCCGAATCTAAATTGCGCCTGAAGGAACTGGAAAAACATCTGTCCGAGGTGCAGGAAAAAGTGCACACAATGGAATTGACTTGGAAGGCCGAAAAAGAAGTCCTGCAAGCCAACGCTGCGCTCAAGCAACAAGTCGAAGGACTGAAAAGCGAAGCGGAAATCGCGGAACGCCGCGGTGATCTGGAAAAAGTCTCCGAGATCCGCTACGGCCGTTTGCCTCAAGCGCAGGCTGAATTGACGCAAAGCGAAACGCGTCTCAAAAAACTCCAGGGACAACGCGGACTCTTGCGCGACGCGGTGACCGAGGAAGATATCGCCAAAGTCGTGGCACGTTGGACCGGCATCCCCGTGGCGCGCATGCTGGTGTCAGAATCCGAAAAACTTGCGCAGCTGGAAGATGAATTGCATAAGCGCGTCATCGGCCAAGACGAGGCGGTCAAAGCCGTAGCCAACGCTTTGCGCCGTTCGCGCGCCGGCATCGGCGACGAGCGTCGGCCTATCGGCTCGTTCCTCTTCTTGGGCCCGACTGGCGTGGGCAAGACCGAGCTGGCCAAAGCTTTGGCCGAATACATGTTCGACGACGAAGACGCTGTCGTGCGTTTGGATATGAGCGAATATTCCGAGCGCCATACCGTGGCGCGCATGGTCGGCTCGCCGCCAGGCTATGTGGGTTATGACGAAGGCGGCCAGCTGACGGAAAAAATCCGCCGCCGCCCCTACTCCGTTGTGCTGCTGGACGAAATCGAAAAAGCGCATCCCGAGGTCTTCAATATCCTGCTGCAAGTACTGGACGACGGACGCTTGACCGACGGCAAAGGCCGCACCGTCTCGTTCCGCAACGCCATCATCATCATGACTTCGAACATCGGCTCGGACAAGATTTTGGAGTGGGGCGTCAAAAACAGCGCCATCGGTTTTGCCGAGGAACATGCGCTCAAACGCGACGACGAAGGTTTGCGCACACAAATCATGGACATGCTTAAGGACAGCTTCCGCCCCGAATTCCTGAATCGCGTGGACGAGATAATCATGTTCAAATCTTTGACCCAGAAAAATCTGCTCAAGATCGTCGAGCTGCAACTTGCGCTCGTCGCGGAAAGGCTCAAAGAAAAACACATCTCACTCGAGTTCACGGATAAGGCCAAAAAATTCATGGCGGAGAAAGGCTATGATCCGGTCTACGGCGCCCGTCCGCTCAAGCGCGCTATCCAAGAATCAGTCCTGGATGAACTAGCTCTGCGCATCGTCGAAGGCAAAATCAAAGAAGGCGACACGGTCAAGATCGACGCGGCGCATGGGAAAGTGGAGATAAAGTAGGGGCGCATGCCATGCGCCCTTTAGATAGGCGTACACAGGACTCTTGTCATCCTGAGCGGAGCAGTAGCGCAGTCGAAGGACCTTTATCAGCATTTGGTTCAGACCAACGCTTACAAAGGTCCTTCGACAAGCTCAGGATGACAGGTTTTTATCACACTCCTCCCAAAAGGCGCATGGCATGCGCCCCTACGAATGTTTCGACGCTTTGCGTTCTTCGCGCAGGATGTTTTTGATGCGCCGCCGGGTGGTTTTGTTGTCATGCTGGCGCAGCTCCACGGCAATGCCGAAATAGCGACACGACGCCGAGAGCCACGAATCGGCGTGATGGAACCAGGTATACAGCTCCGGGCTCGTCACGTAGACGCGGCCGCGCGAAATCAAACCTTGAGTCAGCAAAAACACCAACTTCAAGACATCGCTGGCCAGTTTGCGTTTTTGCCCGGGCTTGGGCGAATCCTGTCCGGACTCGCTTTGGCAGATCTCGATGGCTTCGCGTGTGGTCGGGTTCCAGCCGTCTATTTCCACGAAACCTTCTTTCTCGTCGATCAGGTATTTGAAATTAAAACCATGCTGATAACCTGGCGGCAGCAGCTTGGCTTCCGTCCGGCGCAGTTCCTCGGTATGTGACATAGCGCCGGAAAAATCAGGTCACATCTTTTTGATTTTACGCACCTCTTTCATCTGCTTCTCGATTTGGCTCCACTTGCCCAGCAGAAAATCTTTGACCTCCGGCATTTCAGTCTTGGCGATGTCTTTGCTCTTGGCGTAATACGCGGTCACGCTGTCCACGATCTCCTCGTATTTGTCTTTGGTCAAATCTTGGACGCCCTGTAACTCTTTCATTAACTTGGCTTGCAGTTTAAGGGCCTTTTTTTCCGCGTCACGCAGGATGACTTTACCCTTTTTGCTTTGGATGAAAATCCCCGCCGCCATGCCGATGATGGCTCCGGCCATCAGTCCCAAGCCCAGATGAGAAGTCTTTTTGCTGTCTGACATAAAGTTAGCTTAAAGCTTAAAGATTAAAACTTAAAGTTTAAAGATGGAGGAAGCGCCGGTCGTGGATTTGGCGTCTAAGAATTTCCAGAACAGCTTTTTGCCTGCTTCGACGCCGGGTTGGTCGTAGGCATTGATGCCGTAGAGTTTGCCGGCCATCGCGACCGCGAGTTCGAAAAACATGAACAGTCCGCCCAGTGATTCCGGCGTGAGATCTTTTAGCTTGAGCGTGCCGTTTGGTTTACCGGCCACGCGTAAGGCTTCGGCCGTGGCGCGCTGCTCGCTGTGGATGAGGTCTTGGAATTTTTTGCCGGCTAATTTTTCCAGGCCGGTCACAACGCGCGCCGCTGCTGGCACGCTCATGGCGTTGTTGAATTTTTCCACGGCGATGAAAGTGACGATCTTGTCGGCTGGTCCCTGCATGTAGAGTTGCGCTTGCGAATGTTGATCCGTCGCGCCCAGCGCAGCAATAGGCGTGGGTCCCGCGTTGTCTTTACCCAAACTTTCAGCCCAGAGTTGGCGATACCAGCGCCCGAATTCGGTCAGACGCGCAGCATAAGGCATGAGCACATGGATGTTCTGTCCCCTTTTACGGTTACCTAGATAATGCAGCAAGGCGTAGGCCGCGATCGGATCTCGGGTCACGTTATTTTTCAACCAGGCATCGCGGACTTGACGCGCGCCTTTCAAAAGTCGCGTCACGTCGATGCCCGCGCAAGCCAAGGGCAGCAATCCGGCCACGCACAGGACCGAAAATCTGCCGCCGATATTTTGCGGCAGAGACAAAGTGCCGAAGCCTTCTTTGTCGGATAAAGATTTCAATGAACCTAGTACCGGGTCGGTCGTGGCCACCACGTGCGCGGCGTAATTTTTCCCTACTGCCTTGATCAAACGTTCGCGCGCCACCAGGAAAGCCGACATAGTCTCGACCGTCTGGCCTGATTTGGAGACTACGTTGATCAAGGTTTTTTTCCAATTAAGTTTACGCAAGACATCTTCCAGCTCGTCTGGATCCGTGTTGGCTCCCGCGAAATGCAGTCTCATGCCTGTGTTTTCACGAGCTAAAACTTGATACGCCGCGCGCGCTCCAAGATCAGATCCGCCGATGCCTAAGACCAAACATTCGGTGAAGCGTTGTTTCGTGTTGAGGATTTTCGCGATTTCCGCGAGCGCCGCCGTGTCATCCGGACAGCCTAACCAACCCTGCACGTCATTCCGCCACTCGGCGATAATCTTATCTTTCGCGCGTTTGAGGGCGGGACGATACTTTTTTAATTCGTTTTTTTCCGCGCCATTCCGTCCCACCTTGGGGCGGAACATGTTGCCGGCGTCGTAGGTAAGGAAGGTCATAAAGCAGTAGCAAGGTTAACCACGGTCTTCTCTTCTGTCATCCTGAGCGAGCTTCGAGCGAGTCGAAGGACCTTTATCAGCCATCGGTTCAGACATCGCTTATAAAGGTCCTTCGACAAGCTCAGGATGACAGAAATGACTAAAGTCTGCTAACCAATCTACACCAAAAGACAGCGTCGGGCTAATCAATCAAGTCCGTAGGGGCGGCCCAACGGGCCGCCCCTGCTTGAAGGCTATATTTCCGTGCAAGCCAGGTATGACGCGATGACGGCCGCGGTTTCGGCGCGCAGCGTCAGGTTGCCCAGGCTCGCGGTACGGAAGCCCAAAGCCGCGGCATGTTCGAATTCTTCGGGATCCCAGCCGCCTTCCGGCCCGATCCAAATCCCGAAAGCTTTTGATTCGCGTTTTAAGCCGTTCAATGCGTGCAGACCTTCGCCGGCGGCGTCGAACAGGAGTTGGGGCATTTTAGCCGAGTAGATTTTAGCCGCATCGTGGAAATATTCCGCGGTGCTCACGACTGGAATGATTCCTCGTCCCGCTTGCTCGGCGGCTTCTTTGACGATCTTGTCCAAGCGTTCGGCTTTGAAGTCAGTCTTGATCGTGCGTCGGCTGATAACCGGATGGATCTCGGCGATCCCCGTCTCGACCGCTTTTTGCGCTACCCATTCAAAGTTCTCGCGCTCGAGCAGGCAACAATGCAGAGTCACTTTGACGCGTGACTCGCTTTGGTTCTTGGCGAGTTTTTCGAATTCAAGCTCGACGCCGCGCGCATCCAAACGCGCGATGGTATAGATGCCTTCGTTGCCCGTCCCGTCGCACAGGATGACTTTTTCGCCGCGCTGCAAACGCAAGATGTCGACGATTTGATGCGTCAACTCTTTATCCCACAAAAGCATACGCGGCTCGCGCGGATCGAATTGGGTGAAGAAGCGATGGAGTTTCATATGAATCCAGGTAGGGGCAACCCGCTGGGTCGCCCCTACGACTTTACCTTTTCGTGGCTTCTATATACATAAACAACGGAATCTCTTTGCGTGCTTTGTTCTCGGCTGCGGCGCGCGTGCCGGTTGCGCTGGTGCGATCCGAAATCCATTCCTCCAGCCCGGTGACCGCTAAACCGGCATGGGCTAGCCATTTGAAATAAGTTTGGAGCGGACGGTGGTACGAATAAGTCACGGCGCCGGGATCCTTGCCCGGATGCATGCGAATCGTGGCTTTGGATTCGGATAGATAGCCGCTGATCTTACGGATTTGCTCTGTGCCTTCATAATCCCACGAGCTTTTTCCTGGAATGCGAAAGGCAGGATGGTTGAGCACGATATGGATCGTACCCTTCGGTTTGAGCAGCCTGGCGCACTCTTTCAAGACTTCATCCGGGTTGTGGATATTCTGGATCGCCGAGATGAGCGCGATCTTGTCGAAACTTTGCGCGTTCAGCCCAGTTTGATGTGCTGGTGCGACGAGGAATTTAAGGTCAGGATTTTTTTGCTGCGCCAACTTGATCAGATTCTCCGCCGCGTCCGCTCCCGTGACCTGCGCGCCGGCGGAGGCGAACTCGCGCGCAAAAAAGCCTTGGCCGCAAGCCAGGTCTAGGATTTTTTCGTCGCGTCGTAGGCGCAAGAGCCTAAGTAGGCTCGGTAATATCACTCGCGCTTGATATGAGTCGCCAGCTTCAAGATATTCGTCATACCATTCCGCGGATTTGTTCCAAGCGGTTTTCGTCGTCGCCGCGACTTTACGCGCAGGTTTTAGTCCCATGCGCATAATGCTAGCAGACCGTAAAGGCGTAACCAAGTATCTAGTGTCTGGTAGCTAGTATGGAACGGATTAAAAATACTGTCATCCTGAGCTTGCCGAAGGACCTTTATAAGCGTTGGTCTGAACCGATGGCTGATAAAGGTCCTTCGACTGCGCTGCTGCTCCGCTCAGGATGACAATGCGTCTGGCTACCCTCTATCTACCCTCTTGCTTGTGATAAAAAAAGCCCCCCGAGGTCGTCGGGGTGCGAGGTTCAGTCTTTGAAGGGGTCTCGGGGATTAGGCAGCTTGTCCTCGGGACAGCCGCACATGACGGCGAGATCGCGGCAGGCCTTCACCCAGGTATCAGGCATGAAGCCCATCTCGACGATCCTGATGCGCGTCTCGAACCACGCCTCAACAGCCCCATCTCCGCACACGAGTTCGAACTTACGCTCGCCGTGATCGTGTTCGGTGTTGTAGCGTTGGTTCAAGGGCTGGGGCAGGAAGCGTGTCAGCCATTTCCACTCGAGGTCGAGCCGCGTATAGTGCGGATCGAACGGTTTCTTGGCGGCGAGCCCATCCGAGTCGGTCAACGTCAGGCTGGAGCACTGCTTGGTCTGGATCACCCAGAATTGATCGTCGAGATCGACGCGTTCTGCGTCCAGGAGACACATGTGCAAGTTGATTTCCGTATGGAAGCTGCGGTCACGTGGTTCCCATGTTCGGGTGACATAGACGACCAGACACAGCTGGCCAATCTTGCCGATGAGCTTAGCTTGAAGTTCGCGGATGTACGTCTCGACATCCTCATCGGCGCTCCAGTGCTTGATGACGTGGTCGCGGATGGGATCGCCGGTCGTCGTCCCGTCTTTCTTCATGGCCTTCTGCAAGCGCGCCAGCAGCTTGGTCGAGGGCGGCGGCAAGGCTTCACGCTTGCGCGCATCTTGGATCTTGAAAAACAGCTCGTTCAAGTCGGTCATTCCCCTTCTCCCTGGTTGGAAGGTGCGTTGAGCAGGACTTTAGACCGAATAGAGGCAGTAGGCAATAGCAACGATGGGCGCACCTAAAAAATTGTCTTGAGCGCAACGCTAGCGCAGTCGTAGGGGCGACCCGCTGGGTCGCCCCTACGTAATCAACAGCCGATCCAGACGTCTATTTAAAATACTGTCATCCTGAGCGAAGCGACAGCGCAGCCGAAGGACCTTTATCAGCCATCGGTTCAGACCAACGCTTATAAAGGTCCTTCGACAAGCTCAGGATGGGCTTAATAGACATTCTGTGGTGCTGGAATATTCATTTCTTGGCTTGCGTTAGCTGTAAT
>Ga0265292_1000116_pt1 | contig 166202 bp, 142 predicted proteins | sample Munlanlewell296A_FD_189080 | JGI IMG/M metagenome (GOLD analysis project Ga0265292, IMG submission 189080) | Leachate microbial communities from a municipal landfill in Southern Ontario, Canada - Leachate well 296A | ecosystem: Engineered > Solid waste > Landfill > Unclassified | place... | reverse complement strand
TTACCTTTTTGGCTCATCATGTACCACGTTATGTGTTCACTTTTCAAGTTTTGTTCATCAATTGGAGCATTTCCCAGCGGTTCACTTTTGAAGTGTTATCGGTTCACTTTTCAAGTTGCGTTGACACTGAATTTGGCAGTCCTTGACATGCAATCGGCTTCGAAGTAAAATACCGTTACCCTCGAAAAAGGGCCTGTAGCGCAGCTGGGAGCGCGCTTCAATCGCACTGAAGAGGTCAGGGGTTCGAATCCCCTCAGGTCCACTGGGGGCAGTCAGCCCCAATACACCCCGCAAACAGCGGACTTTACCAATCGAGTGTACATACTGGGCCCATAGCGCAGCTGGGAGCGCGCCTCAATGGCATTGAGGAGGCCGAGGGTTCGAATCCCTCTGGGTCCACTCAAAAACGAGCGTCGAATATAACTTCAGGCTCATTTTTGAAAAGCCTTAACAGGAGTAGTAGATCATCCGTCAGCGAGCCGGGAGAGCGAGGTGTGAGCCCGGCAATGCGCCAGCGGAGCGTGCAGATCGAACTCGCCTGTTCGCCTGAAAATCAGGCAGGCTGTTCTGGTGAAATAATAGTAGCCAGAATCGGGTACGCCCGTTATCGCGTTCGAGGTGGTTCGGGATTTCCCCGGACAACCAGGGTGGTACCGCGGAGTTCATCCTTCGTCCCTGATCGGACGAGGGATTTTTTGTTAAAGCAAGGCAACCGTTGGAGGACAAGATCATGTCGAACGCAGATAACCCGATTTACAACCCGGCAGAAATCGAAGGGAAATGGCAAAAGAAATGGGATGATGATGGCCTGTATCATTCCAACATCGATCCTTCCAAGCCAAAACATTATGCGCTCACCATGCTCCCTTATCCATCCGGCGATTTGCACATCGGCCACTGGTTCGCCATGACCCCTCCCGACGCCCGGGCGCGTTTTAAACGCATGCAGGGCTACAACGTGCTGTTCCCCATGGGTTTTGACGCTTTTGGCCTGCCGGCCGAAAATGCCGCCATTAAGAACAACATACACCCCAAGCAGTGGACTTACCGCAACATCGAGAACATGCGCAAGCAGTTCCGCAGCCTGGGCGCAATGTTCGATTGGCGGCGAGAGGCGGTCAGCGCCGATCCGGATTACTATCGCTGGACACAGTGGTTTTTCACTCAACTGTTCAAGCACGGGCTGGCCTACCGCAAATCCGCGCTGGTGGATTGGTGCCCGCATGACAACACAACCCTGGCGCGCGAGCAGGTATGGGGCGAAGACCGCCATTGCGAACGCTGCGGTACCCCGGTAATCAAGAAAAACCTGGAGCAGTGGTTCTTCAAGACCACGCAATACGCCGATGAGCTGCTGAAGTACGATGCCATCGATTGGCCAGAACGTGTCCGCACATTGCAAACCAACTGGATCGGGCGCTCGGAAGGCGCTGCCGTCTATTTCACCACCGAACAGGGCGATGTGTTGGAGGTCTTTACCACCCGCCCGGACACGCTGTGGGGCGCAACCTTTATGGTGCTCGCGCCTGAGCATCCCCTGGTAGCCAAACTGACCAGCGCTGAGCAAAAAGCGCAGGTAGAGAGCTATGTCGCGGAAACGCAGCGCATGACGGATATTCAACGCGAGGCCACCGACAAGGAAAAAACCGGCGTGTTTACCGGCGGTTATGCAATAAACCCGGTCAATGGCCGCCGGATTCCGGTCTGGATTGCAGATTACGTGCTGCTGACTTATGGTACCGGCGCAATTATGGCAGTTCCGGCGCATGACGAACGCGACTTTGCCTTTGCGATTAAGTTCGGGCTGCCGATCCAGCCGGTAATCGACCGTCCTGATGGCATGTCCAAATCCTACGCCCCGGCTGGGACGATGGCGGCCGGTTTTGTGGCTGCCCTGCAGGCGGCGGGGATTCCCTTTGTTGAGAACAACGGCGCAATCAAGGTGACCATTCCGGCTGGCAAAGTGGATGCTTACGTCAAAATTGCGCAGGAACACTTACAATCAGGCAGTTGGAATGAGATCGTTGGCGCCCGCTGGCAGTTCATCTTCGACAATGGAATCTGGAATTGGGAATCGGTTGATTCGGGAGCACGCATACTGGGTCGTTGCAAAGAGATCAATCCCGGCGTGAACTCCGCCCGCACGCTGATGGAAATGCTGTGGGGCTGCGAGTTCTACCGGGATATCCTGACCCACTCGGATTACGGTGCGATGATCCATTCCGGTGAGTTCAGCGGCACGCCGGGAAGCGAGGCGAAAAAGAAGGTCACTCGCTGGTTGGAGGAGAACGGCAAGGGGAAGTATTCCGTCAATTATCGCCTGCGCGACTGGTTGATCTCGCGCCAGCGTTATTGGGGCGCGCCGATCCCGATTATCTACTGTCCTACCCACGGCGCGGTACCGGTGCCAGACGACCAGTTGCCGGTGCTGCTACCCGATGACGTCGAATGGATGCCCACCGGTCAGTCGCCGCTCAAGCTGCACCCCACCTGGAAGGTCACCTCCTGCCCGGTCTGTGGCGGCCCAGCTGAACGCGAAACGGATACAATGGACACCTTCATGTGCTCCTCCTGGTATCACCTGCGCTATTTGAGCCCGCAGTACCAGCAGGGTCCGTTTGATCCGAAGGAATACGATTACTGGATGCCTGTAGATACCTATACCGGCGGCATCGAGCACGCCAACATGCACCTGATCTACACCCGTTTCTTCCATAAAGCCTGCCGTGACATGGGCATAACCAAAGGCGACGAGCCAATGCTGCAACTGCGCAACCAGGGCATGGTATTGGGTGAAGATTCAGAGAAAATGTCAAAGAGTCGCGGGAATGTGCTCTCGCCCGACGACCTGGTACAAACCTACGGTGCAGACGCTGTGCGCGCTTATCTGATCTTTTTCTCCCGCTGGGATCAGGGCGGACCATGGAGTTCGGGCGGTATCGAGGGCGTCAACCGCTGGATACGCCGCGTCTGGGCGATGATCATCGAACCTGGCCCGGAAGGGTCAAAAGATGAAGGTGCAGTCCGAGTTTTGCGCCGGAAAGTGCATCAAACGCTCAAAGCGGTCACCCGCGACTTCGAACAATTCGAGTTCAACACCATTGTCTCTGGCCTGATGGAGCTGGCGAACGAAATGCTCAAAGCCAAACAGCAAGGGCTGTATAATTCGTCCGCCTGGAAGGAAGCAGTTGAACTGTACCTGCTGATGCTGGCGCCCGTTTCCCCGCATGTTGCCGAGGAACTGTGGATGCGCATCGGCAAACCATACTCGATTCACACCCAGAACTGGCCAAAAGTAGATGAGGAAGCCGCGCGTGAAGACGAGATCACGCTGGTAGTGCAGATCAATGGTAAAGTACGCGACCGGATTCAACTCCCGGCTGGCATCAGCGAGGTGGACGCTAGGGCGCATACACTGGCGTCGCCCGTTGTCCAGAAGCATCTGGAAGGCAAAACGCCGCGCCAGATCATCTATGTGGCCGGAAAGCTGATCAATATTGTCATCTAGCTGCTGGCTGGAGAAAAAATTATCAAACCAAAAACCAAGCAAAAGAGGTAGCCGATGCGACTCGAAGAACTGAACTGGATGGATGTCGAATCCTATTTAACCGAAGAAGACCGCATCATTTTGGTGTTGGGCGCCACCGAGCAGCATGGCTACCTCAGTTTGTTGACGGATGTGAAGATTCCGCAGGCATTGGCAGATGCAGCCAGCGCCAGCACGGGTGTGCTGGTAGCCCCGCCTTTGAATTTCGGCGTTTCGCCCTATTTTTCCACATATCCCGGCACGATCAGCTTGCGCACCAGCACCTTTTTAACCGTTGTCGAAGATATTGTAAGATCCTTGTATGGGGTCGGGTTTCGCCGCATATTCATTATGAACGGGCATGGCGGAAACAGCGGCGTGCGTACCCGCCTCACTGAACTTGCAAACGAGATGGACGGGCTGAAATTTGTCTGGTACTCCTGGTGGGAGTCGCACAGCATTGAAGCGATTGCCATGAAGCATGAACTCAAAACCGCTCATGCAAATTGGATGGAGGCGTTTCCTTTTACCCGCGTAGCCAATTTACCCGCTGATGCAAAAATCCCACCGAAGGTGATTGGCGTCCCCAATGCTGAAGAAACGCGTGCGCTCTATGGCGACGGTATGTTTGGCGGCGCTTACCTGGCATCCGGTGAGATCATGGATGAAGTGTTTGCTGCTGCACTGGCGGATATATTGGAATTTATCCAATTTTGAGTTTGTTCACACAGTGTCCAAAAAAGTTAACAAATTTAAACATACTGTTAAAAAATCTAGTATAATATCTTAAAGAACTACTAACCCCCTTTGGCATACTGGCTGAATGAGGTTTGTCTTTAGGCAATAAGATCGTCTGGATAAAGCTGGGCGTTTTCCCTCCCGCCGGGAGGTTTGGTAAAAGTCTAATCGGGCGCAGAGATGCCCATTTCACAGGAGCAGGGGAACTCAAATCCTATCACAATAGATGTGTTCCGCTGAAAAGTATGCTGTCATGCAGCAACAAAAATCAAGGCATTCTGTGAAAAACTGCAAATCTGAAAACAGGTTAACTCGAGCCAATGTATAGACCCGGGATTGTGTTTTCCATAAGGTCTTAGCGAACCCAGACACCTGTAAATCCAACATCTGATGCCAGGCCAGATATGCCGCGTTGGCGGTATGCGGATTCGATGGGTAAGATTACGGCACTTAAGGTCCAAAAACGCAATCCCAATCGGGTAAATATCTACCTGGACGGCGAATTTGCATTTGGCCTGGCTCGAATTATCGCAGCATGGTTGCATATCGGGCAGGAACTGAGCGAAGAAAAAATAACTGAGCTTCAGTCTTTGGATGCCAAAGAAGCAGCTTACCAGCAAGCGTTGCACTATATTGCTTATCGACCGCGGTCCGAGGCAGAAGTTACGAAGAAATTGTCCGAAAAAGGGGCTGATGCCCAGGTCATCGATGGCGTGATGGTACGGCTGCGCTCGGCGCAGTTGGTGGGTGATGACCGTTTTGCCAGGATGTGGATCGACGACCGCAGTACTTTTCGCCCGCGCAGTCACCGTATGCTGCGTTACGAGTTACATCAAAAAGGGGTAGGAGAGGAGTTCATTCAACAGGCTCTGGCGGAGGCACAAAACGAACCAGAGCTGGCGTACCAGGCAGGCACTCGCTATGCCCGCCGGCTGGAAGGGCTCGACTGGGAAGTGTTTCGCAAACGCCTGGGTGGTTTCTTAGCCCGCCGAGGTTTTTCTTACGGAACGATTGCCCCGGTTCTGCGCCAGATCTGGGATGAGAGCCGTCCCGCTGAGCAATAAACCTGACTCTGGAAAGAGGAATTGGACCTATGGGAAATTCACCGATTTTAATCATTTCGATCATCTTAGGCGACATTATTTTGCTCGCCGTCGCCTTCTTTTTTATATCGCGCTATTATGCCAACCGCTTCCTCAAGGATCAGCAGTCACGGGCAGATACCGTGCTGCTAACTGCCAATGAAAAAGCCCGCGAGATCGAGCTGGAAGCCAAAGATAAAGCTTTGAAGGTGCTGCAAGAGGCGGATAATGAGGTTAACCGCCGCCGCGCAGAAACATCACGCGAGGAAGACCGCCTGCAAAAACGCCGGACAGAATTGGATGCCCGCATTGAGCGTCTGGAACTGCGCGAGCAGACGTTGAATAAGCGCCAGAGCGCTTTGGACAAACGCCTAAACGACATCGAGAAGATGTACGAGCAGCACGTCGAAGAGTTGCAGCGCATTGGCCAGATGTCAGTTGAAGAAGCCCGCAGTTTGCTGCTTGCGGAAGCTGAAAAAGAAGCCCGTAACGATATGGCGCGTATCATCCGCCAGATCGAGGCTGAAGCGCGATCCGAAGGTGAAAAACGCGCTCGTGAGTTGATCACCGAGTCGATCCAACGGGTGGCCTCCGATCATGTGGTCAGCGTGACCACCTCAGTCGTGACCTTGCCGAATGAGGAAATGAAAGGCCGTATCGTTGGCCGTAACGGACGCAACATTCGGGCCTTTGAACAGGCCGCCGGCGTGGATGTTATTGTGGACGACACCCCCGAGGCTGTGACCATCTCCTGCTTCGATCCGATCCGCCGGGAAGTTGCCCGCCGGTCGCTGGCGCGCCTGATCATCGATGGACGGATTCACCCGGCTCACATCGAGAAGATCCTGGCTGAGGAACAAAAAGAAGTGGACAAAACCATCATCGAGGCCGCCGAAGAAGCCGCCTACGATGCCGGTGTGGCTGGACTGCACCCCGAAGTGTTGAAAGTGCTTGGCCGCCTGAAATACCGAACTTCTTACGGTCAGAATCAACTGGCCCATGCGGTGGAAGTTGCAAAATTATCCGCGGTGTTGGCTGCTGAATTGGGCGCTGACCCTGAATCGTCGCGGATGGGCGGTTTGCTGCACGACCTTGGCAAAGCAATGGATCATAATACCGATGGCACGCATGCCATGATCGGCGCTGAGTTTGCAAAACGCTATGGTGTGCCCGCCCGAGTGGTGAACATGATCGCTTCGCATCACCATGAGGTGGAGCAGGAAACCATCGAGGCGGTCATCGTCGAATCGGCGGATGCCATTTCAGGCGCCCGTCCCGGCGCCCGCCGCGAGGATTTGGAACAGTACATCAAGCGCCTGCGCGCCCTGGAAGACATTGCCAACTCCTTCAAAGGCGTCAACCAGAGTTACGCCATCCAGGCCGGCCGTGAAGTACGGATCATCGTTCGTCCGGAAGATGTGGACGACCTGGCTTCCACCCGTCTGGCCCGTGATATCGCCAAGAAGATCGAGGAGACCATGCAGTACCCCGGTCAAATTAAGGTAACTGTCATTCGCGAGACGCGCGCAGTCGAGTTCGCCCGCTAAATAACCTTGCACAGCAGTGACAACCCCCGCCTCCGAGATCGGCCGATCTTCGTGAAGCGGGGGTTGTTCGTTTTATTGGGGTGTTGTAACGTACCAAAGATAATCTCGCCAAGTCATCCGTAGAGATAATTGTCATTCTGCCCGCAGGGCACTCTGAGAGTGAGGGAGCCCCGCGACCGAAGAATATCGGTGTGAGCTTCTCGCCCTAAATGGATTGTCACTCTGAAGGATCCCAGCGACCGAAGAATCTCGATGTATACCGGTCATGTTCTTACCAATTTGTCGCGCTTTTGTTCCACTCCCTCCAAAAACTCTCCCAGCAAGGAAAAATCCGCTGGCGCAGTATCCCAAAAACATCGAATGCTTTTATAATGAACGCGAGGGATGAACGGTTTGTGTCCCGATTCCAGTTCGAAGGTCTCGGAATGAAACAACTCTTAAAAAATATGCGCGATGGGCAGACTTTGATTGCCGACGTTCCCGTTCCGGCAGTCCGACCGGGCATGGCGCTGGTACGCACCGCCGCATCGCTGGTGTCGGTTGGCACCGAACGCATGGTGGTTGAATTTGCCGAAAAGAGTCTGGTGGGCAAAGCCGCGTCACGTCCGGACCTGGTGCGGCAGGTGGTGGACAAAGCGCGCCGTGAAGGAATTGTTTCGACGGTCGAAGCGGCGTTCAACCGCCTGGATCAACCTATGGCGCTTGGCTATTCCTCCGCCGGAACAATCGTTGCAGTAGGCGATGGGTTGGACAGTTACCAGGTTGGCGACCGGGTGGCCTGTGCTGGCGGCGGCTTTGCCGTCCATGCAGAGTATGCCTTAGTCCCGAAAAATTTATTAGCCCCGGTGCCGGCTGAAGTCGATTTTGAATCGGCTGCTTTTGCCACTCTGGGCGCAATTGCCCTGCAGGGTTTCCGCCTGGCGCAGCCGCAGGTCGGCGAACGAGTTGCCATTATCGGCCTTGGTCTTTTAGGCTTGCTCACCGTGGGTATCGCCCGGGCTGCCGGCTGTACCGTCTTTGGCATCGACCTGGACCCTTCCCGCATGGCGCTGGCGCAAAACCTGGGGGCGACGGCGGTCTTACGCAGCGGGGCTGAAGAGGCCGGGCGCAGTTTCAGCCAGGGACACGGTTTTGACAGTGTGTTGATTTGCGCGGATACTGCCTCGGCTGACCCGATCACCCTGGCAGGTGAACTTGCCTGTGACCGGGGCACAGTTGTAGCTGTCGGGGCGGTTGGACTGGACATACCGCGCAAAATTTACTACGAAAAGGAACTGCAGGTCTTTATTTCGCGATCGTATGGCCCTGGGCGTTACGATCCAGCTTATGAAGAAAAAGGCCAGGACTATCCCTTCGGCTATGTGCGCTGGACGGAAGGGCGCAATCTTGAAGCTGTAATCGACTTTATAGGGTCCGGGCGCATGGATGTCCAGCCGCTGATCACTCACCGCTTTCCCATCGACCAGGCTGAACAGGCCTACGAATTAATCTCGGGCAAGCGGAATGAGCCGTTCCTTGGCGTGTTGATCACTTACCCACAGGTCGAGGAAGCCACGTTGGCCAGCCGGGTGACCTTGCCGGGTGCGGTGCTGCCGACCCCCAAACCCGGTGAATTGGCGCTTGGGGTGTTGGGCGCCGGCAATTACGCCAGCGCCACCTTCTTGCCAGCGGTTCAAAGCGTAGGCGGTGCGGCTCACATCGGGATTGCTTCGGCGACCGGCCTGAGTGCACGCCATGCAGGCCAACGATTTGGTTTTACCTATGCCAGCTCGTCCGAACAGGAAGTGTTGCAGGACGAGCGCATCAACCTAATTGCAATCCTTACGCGTCATGACCAGCACGCGCGCCAGATCGCTGCCGCCCTGGAAGGCGGTAAAGCAGTTTTCTGCGAGAAGCCGTTGGCCATTAACCCGGACGATCTGGAAGTCGTCGAGCATACATTGACGAACCCCGGCACGCCAATGTTGACGGTTGGCTTCAACCGCCGTTTTGCGCCCTTTTCGCAACGGCTGGCAGCCTTCCTGGCGAACCGTACGGAACCGCTGGCGGTGCATTACCGGGTCAACGCTGGCTTTTTACCCGCAACGCATTGGCTGCATGATCCGTTGGTGGGCGGGGGACGCATCATCGGCGAAGGTTGTCACTTCATCGATTACCTGATCTTTTTAACCGGCTCATTGCCGGTCAAAGTCTTTGCGGCAGCGCTGCCGGATCACGGTCGTTACCATCAGGACAATGTGATGATGACCTTCACCTTCGCAGACGGTTCGATTGGCACGGTAACCTACCTGGCGAATGGCGACAAATCGTTCCCCAAGGAGCGGGTCGAGGTCTTTTGCGGCGGAAAGGTGGCGGTGCTGGATGATTTCCGCACGCTGGAACTGACAGCCAACGGCCGCCGCGAACGGATGAAATCGAACCTGCGCCAGGATAAAGGTCACCGCGCTGGTTGGGAGACCTTTTTGAAGGCCGTCCGTAGCGGCGGGCAACCGCCCATTCCGTACGACCAGCTGCTTGCTGGAGCCAGGGCAGCTTTTACGGCTGTGCGTTCCTTGGCAAGCGGAATTGCAGAAGATATCTCCTGAGGGAGATCGAAATGAGCGACCCACGAACTTTAAGCTTAACCGACTACACCGGGCAGGAAGGGGCCAATCCATTCTGGACCGTGGATCGGCCGGTTGGCTGGTTGGCGGTGCTGCTGCCAGGATTGGATTACTCCAGCGACATGCCGCTTTTGTTTTTTACCCGCCGGATGCTACTCTGGCGCGGTGTGGATGTCCTTAATCTCAACTTGGGGACGCGTTCCGCAGCCTTTCAGGGTGCTTCCGAGACGGAACAACTGGCCTGGCTTAAAGCTGACGTGCTGGCAGGGATCGAGACAGGTCTTGCCCAGGGTGAATACCGCGGGCTGATCCTGGCCGGGAAATCCATCGGGTCATTGGCGATTGCCGGAGCTGTGGAACAAGCGCAAAACCTCTTGCCGACTGCGTTGGTGTGGCTTACGCCGCTGCTAAAGTGGGATGTGGTGCTTAAGGCCGCGCTGTCAGCCCGCGGACCGCAGGTTTACCTGTGTGGCGATGCGGATTCAACCTTTGTGCCGGAGCGGTTGCAGCAAATATTGTCAGCCAAACCGCAAGCCTCGGCTTATGTGGTGAAAGACGCCAACCATTCACTGGAGGTGCCGGGCAATGATCGGGCGACCTTCCAGGGATTCAGCGAGGCCATGCAATTCCTCGGAAAGTTTCTGGATGCAGCATTGGCCCAGATTAACGGAAATCTGGCATGACGGGTGACTCAACCGCAGGGAGAGTGGTTACAACATGTTGAGGAAAATCCGGCTTGGCTGGCTGGCTTTAAAAGAACTGGGCGTCGAACAAGTCTATTTGTATGCGCTTTACCGCCTGGGATTGGCAAGCGGCTACTTTCGGCTGCGTACTCCGGCCAGCCCAAAAATGGTCTCGACAAAGGAATGGAAGCTCCATCCCATTTTTACCATCCCAACGCGTGAAGAACTGGCGGTTTGGATCGGCGGTTTGCGGGAGGAGATCATCCACGAAGCTGAGGAAATTGTCAGCGGACAGGTACGTATATTTGGCGGGCCCCCGGTAGCTTTGAACCTCGCCCCGCCGGGCGCTGACCGGCATTGGTCGCTGACGAGGCTCACCCCCGGCGAAGATATTAAATTCACTTGGGAACCGGCCCGCTTCGGTTGGGCATTTACCCTTGGCCGCGCTTACCTGCTCACCGGTGATGAGCGTTACCCCGAAGCTTTCTGGCAGCATTGGGAGCAGTTCACTGCCGGCAACCCGATGAACTGCGGCCCAAATTGGGAATCCGGGCAGGAAGTCGCGCTGCGCTTGATCGCCTGCCTGTTCGCTGGCCAAGTATTCGAGTTTTCCGCTTGCAGCACTCCGGAGCGTACAGCGGGGCTGGTGAAGGCTGTGGCTGACCATGCTGAGCGCATCTCGCCGACGTTGATTTATGCCCGTGCGCAGAACAATAACCACCTTGTCAGTGAAGCCTGCGGGTTGTACCTGGCCGGGGTCGCTCTGCCAGCGCATCCGCATGCTGCCGCGTGGAAGAAAATGGGCTGGCGGTGGCTGGAATACGCATTACGCAGACAGATCGAACCCGATGGCACTTATGTGCAGCATAGCCTGAACTATCACCGCATGGTGCTGCACCTGGCATTGCTGGCACAGGCTGGGGCGCGAACGGTCCGGCAGGAATTTTCGCCGCAAGCCAAACAACGGCTGGCCGCTGCGACCCGTTGGCTGCTGGCCCAGGTGAACTGGACTTCAGGCGACGCGCCCAATCTTGGCAATAATGACGGCGCCAATATCTTGCCGTTTGGCGCCAACCAGTTTCGCGATCACCGCCCAACAGCACAGGCGGCTGCTGCCGCTTTTTTAGGGGAACGCTGCCTGCCTGCCGGCCCATGGGATGAAATGTCCGCCTGGCTGGGAATCGCTCCGCTTGAGCAGACTGAAATGCCTATACCGGTGGACAGTCCTGCCATCCAACGCCTGGGCAACACGGAAGAGTGGGCGACATTGCGAGGAGTGCGCTTCCGATCGCGGCCGGCGCATGCGGACCAACTGCAGGTAGATTTATGGTACCGGGGCGTTAATGTCTTGCTTGATCCCGGGACGTACGCATACGCCCACAAAGGGATTTGGAATAACGGGTTGGTTTATAACCGGGTGCATAATTCGCCGGTGATCGATGATCTGGATCCGATGCTGCGCGCCGGGCAGTTCTTGTGGCTGAAATGGGACCAGGCGCACTGGATCGAAGACGAGTGCCAACCCGGCAAGCTTTTGACCGCTGAGCATGATGGTTATCAACGCATTGGCATCCGGCACCGGCGAGCTTTGGCATGGCTGGCGCCCGGTCGCTGGCAGGTGACGGATTGGCTTACACCTGTAGGTAAGGTCAAGCAACACCGCACCTCGCTCCAATGGCTGCTTCCAGACTGGAAATGGTCGTTGGATGAAAGTCAACTAATTCTGACCGGCAGCCAGTTCAAGATGTCCGTTACCGTGCGAACCGGTCCGGCTGATATGCTCGACGGTGCGCAGAGGCGCTTGGTGCGCGGGGGAAGGGTACTCATCGGAAAACTGGACCAGGCAGAACCCTTCGGCTGGGATTCTCCCACTTACGGCAGCAAGGTTGAAGCTTTGTCGTATCAGGTTGAAATCCACATGAATGCACCGGTAAAGATCATCACAAACATCCAACTCGAGCCTGCAATTTTTCCATCCTAGTTGCCCTATTTCGATCGTTTCTGCCCGCCGTTAATGGATTAAAATGAATTTATGCATATTCTGTTGATTCATCAGGCCTTTGCAGCGTTGGATGAGGCTGGTGGAACGCGCCATCACGAAATGGCGCGTTTTCTCGTCGCTCAGGGCCACAAAATCACCATTATTGCCAGCCCGGTCAGCTACTTGACCGGTGGAGCTCGCCGGGAAAAAATCCTCTGGAAAAGCCGTGAAGAACCCGAGTCTGGCATCACGATCCTGCGTACTTACACCATTCCGGCGCTGCACAAAAGTTTTGTCCACCGGGTGTTCAGCTTTTTTAGCTTTATGTTTTCCTCCTTCATGGTTGGGCTGGGCGTGCGCGGTATCGATCTGGTGTGGGGTACATCACCGCCAATTTTCCAGGGAGTGACCGCCTGGCTGCTGGCGCGTCTCAAACGGGTGCCCTTTTTGTTCGAAGTGCGCGATCTGTGGCCGGCTTTTGCAGTGGCGGTGGGGGTGCTCAAGAACCGCATGTTAATCCGGCTCTCCGAATGGCTCGAACGTTTCCTCTACCGCCGTGCTGACAGGGTGGTGGTTAACTCACCCGGGTTTATCTCGCATGTGACGAGCCGTGGGGCGCGCTTTGTGGAGCTGGTGCCAAACGGCGCTGACCCCAATATGTTCAAACCCGACGCTGACGGCCGGGAATTCCTGATGCAGAATCAGTTGGACAACAAATTTATTGCCATGTATGCCGGGGCGCACGGACTTTCCAACGATTTGGGCGTATTGCTTCAGGCCGCGTCTCAACTGACTGACCGTCCGGACATTCAAGTAGTATTTGTTGGTGATGGCAAGGAAAAACCTGCCCTGGTTGCCCAAGCCAGCCAGCTCCAATTGAAGAACGTTTCATTCATCTCCTCGCAGCCGAAAAGCCAGATGGCCGATGTTCTGGCCGCAGCGAACGTCTGCATTGCCATTCTTAAACCAATCGAACTTTACCGAACCACATATCCCAACAAAGTGTTTGATTATATGGCGGCCGGCCGGGCGGTAATTCTGGCGATTGGCGGGGTCATTTGCGATGTCATCAACCAGGAAAACGCAGGTGTGGCCGTCCCACCCGGAGACTCCACAGCGCTTGCGGCTGCAATCCGCCGTCTGGCCGATGATAAGGACCTTACGAAAGCGTTGGGCGCTGCCGGGCGAATCGCCGTGGAAAAACGGTACAATCGAATGATAACTTCAAAGCAATTCAACCTTCTGCTGGAAGATATGGTTAGGTAAAACATGGCCGACAAGATCCTGGTCGTAGAAGATGAGCTGTCCTTACAAGAGACTCTGGCCTACAATCTCAAAAAGCAGGGCTATGAGGTCGAAGCGGTAGGGGATGGGCTGGCTGCGCTGGATAAAGCCCGCCAGGCTCATCCGGACTTGATCGTCCTCGACCTGATGTTACCCGGCATGGACGGCTTTGAAGTCTGCCGGATTCTCCGGCAGGAAATGACTACACCCGTGCTCATGCTGACCGCCCGTGACGATGAGATTGACCGGGTGGTGGGGTTGGAGGTCGGGGCTGACGATTACATGACCAAACCCTTCAGCATGCGCGAATTGATGGCGCGGGTAAAAGCCATGCTGCGCCGCGTTCGGCTGGTGCGCGAGGAAATCAATCTGGCGGCAACCTCTCCAGCTGCCGGGCAGCTGTTGATCTTTGATGATTTGATCATCGACGTGACTCGGCGTGAAGTGCGCGCCCAAGATCATGTGCTGGCGCTCAAACCGAAAGAATTTGAACTGTTGCATTTCTTAGCCCAACATCGCGGGAAAGTCCTTACCCGTGAATTCATTCTGGAACGCGTTTGGGGGTGGGAATATATTGGCGACAGCCGCACGGTGGATGTGCATGTGCGCTGGCTGAGAGAGAAGATTGAACCCAACCCGGCTCAACCGAAACGCATTATAACCGTACGGGGCGCGGGCTATCGATTCGAAGGCTAAATCATGCGCGGATCCCTGGTCTGGCGAATTGCGGTTCCGTTTATCGTTTTGATTTTGCTCTCGGTGGGTGGCGTAAGCCTGTATTTCACCCATTACACCGAACAGCGTTACACTGACAATCTGCATGAAAGTCTGAAAACGTCAGCTAACATATTAGCGCGGGATGTCGCGGAACGCATTCAAAACGGCGCTTCTTACGACGATCTGGCTTTGGTGATCAGGTCCTACGCTGAATTGACCCAGACTCGCATTACCTTGATCCGCAGCGATGGGGTCGTGGCAGCTGATTCGCTGGCCGATCCAAAGACCATGAACAATCATTTGGACCGCCCGGAAGTGAAAGCGGCCCTGAAGGGACCTGAGGGAGCTGAGGTCCGTTTCAGCGACACCTTGAAACGCAGGTTTTACTATCTGGCGGTGCCGGTTTTGGCCAATAGTAAAACGGTCGCAGTCATTCGCCTGGCGCGTGACTTATCAGTTATCGAAGGCGAATTGCGCAATCTGCGGATGGGGATTCTGGGGGTTGGAGCGGCGATCACGCTGCTGGCTGTCCTTTTGGCTTATCTGGTTGCAGAAGAAACACTCCGGCCGCTGCGCAAGCTCGCCAGTAAAGTCCAGCGTCTGAAGCAGGGCGACCCGAACCTCGATTTGCCATCAGGCCGGAAAGATGAAATCGGCCTGCTCAGCCGGACATTCGAACAGGTAGCCGGACAGCTTTCTACGCAAATGGCAGATTTTCAGGAGGAACGCGGCAAACTGGAAGCTGTTTTACGTCACATGACCGATGCGGTCTTGATTGTCGATAAAACTGGAAAAGTAATTCTGGCCAACCCAGCTGCAGCGCAATTGTTTCATACCCAGATCGACCAGACACTTGGGCGGTCGCTGGTTGAGGTCGTGCGCCAACACCAGTTCGTAGAATTGTGGCGGGCTTCGCGTGACAGGGGAAAGCAACAAATATCGACGATAGAGACCAGCCCGGAACGCTATTTTGTTCAGGGGACTGCGACGCCGCTTGAATCCAGCCTGCCGGGGAGCACCCTTCTTGTCTTCCAGGACTTAACCCGCATTCACCGGCTGGAAACCGTCCGACGCGACTTTGTCAGCAATGTATCTCATGAGCTGCGCACCCCGTTGGCTTCCCTCAAGGCATTGACCGAAACCTTACAGGAAGGGGCTTTGGAAGATCCTCCCGCTGCCAGGCGCTTTCTACAGCGCATGGAAGATGAAATCGACAATCTGACCCAAATGGTGCGTGAGCTATTGGACCTTTCCCGAATTGAGTCGGGACGCGTGCCATTCGATCGCCGCCCTGTAAATCCGTTGATTATGATAGGCAATGCGGTCGAGCGGATGCGGTTGCAGGCGGAACGCGGGGGATTGATGCTGCAAATTGATGCCAGCGAATCTCTCCCCGAGGTCATGGCAGATGCTGACCGAATCGAGGCGGTGCTGGCGAACTTACTGCACAATGCCATCAAATTTACCCCGCCCGGCGGACAGATCGTGGTGAGTGCCAGTCAGGACGGAGACAAAGTCGTGTTCTCGGTGCGTGACACCGGAATCGGTATTAAGCCAGAAGATTTGGCGCGTATCTTCGAGCGTTTCTACAAAGCTGATCAATCGCGTTCCGGTGGAGGCACCGGCCTTGGACTTTCCATCGCCCGCCATACCATCGAAGGACACAAAGGACGTATCTGGGCGGAAAGCTACCCGGGGCAGGGAAGCTCTTTTTTCTTCAACTTGCCAGTGGCGTAAAGGCATGCTAAACTCAAAATAAGGTTGTTCTCGGCGGGGAAAAAGCCACAGCCAGGGGGGAAACTGCGATTTCCTGCAACATACATGCGAGGGACAAAGATTTTATTCCAATATCTATCTGCGTGAATTTTTAGCCGCCATCCCGTAGCTGGCCAACTGATTGCGGTACTTTATTTGGTCTGTTCAGGTTAACAGATTGCTTATCATCACCCGATAAGGAGCAGGTATGGATCCGACTACCGGAATTCTCTCTCAATGGCAGTTCGCAATTACCTCCATCTACCATTTCTTTTTTGTCCCCCTGACGCTTGGTTTATCTGTTCTGGTCGCGATTATGGAAACCATGTATTTACGCACCGGGCAGGTGATGTACAAGCGCATGACAAAATTTTGGGGCAACCTGTTCATCATCAATTTTGCCATGGGCGTCGTCACCGGTATCGTGCAGGAATTTCAATTTGGCATGAACTGGTCGGAGTATTCGCGTTATGTAGGTGATGTGTTTGGCGCACCTCTGGCGATCGAAGCGCTGCTGGCGTTCTTCCTCGAATCAACTTTCCTGGGATTGTGGATTTTTGGCTGGGATAAGCTATCCAAAGGGATGCATCTGGCGGCGATTTGGCTGGTGGCGATTGGCTCCACACTCTCTGCTTACTGGATTTTGGTGGCTAATTCGTTCATGCAATCGCCGGTCGGTTTCGTCGAAGAAAATGGCCGGTTGGTGCTGCAAGATTTTGGGGCGCTGCTAACCAACCCTTATGTCTGGGGGCAGTTCCCGCATACGATTTTTTCTGGTTACACCACTGGCGCGTTCTTCGTCATTGGGATCAGTGCATACCATATCCTTCGACGTCATCAATCTGACCTTTTCAAGCGTTCTTTCCAGATCGCGGCTGTGTTCGGTGTGATTGCAGTTTTCCTGGTAGTGTTGGTGGGTCACAACCAGGCGCAGCGCATGGTTCAACTGCAGCCGATGAAAATCGCCGCCGCTGAAGGGTTGCTCGAAACCGAAAATCCGGCGTCCTTCTCGCTATTGACCATCATCGACCAAAAAACATTAATTCCCAAGGTATCCATTCGTATTCCGCGCATTTTGAGTTTGCTGGCATACAACCGGCTGGATGGTGAGGTAAAGGGCATCAATGAATTGCAGACATCTTTTGAGGCTCAACACGGCCCCGGCAATTACATCCCTTCGATCTGGATGACCTACTGGGCGTTCCGGGTGATGGTTGGCGCTGGCTTTTTGATGTTGTTGCTGGCCGCTTACGCTTTGTACCGTATCATGCGCAATCAACTCACCGCGAAAACCTGGCTGCTGGGAATTTTTCCATTTGCTTTATTTCTGCCTTACCTGGCCAACACAACTGGATGGATTTTGACGGAAATGGGTCGTCAACCCTGGGTGGTTTACAACCACATGCGCACTGTCGATGCGTTTTCACCCTCCCTCACTCCCGGAATGGTCATCGCCAGCCTGGTTTCCTTCACGCTGGTGTATGGGCTGTTGATGGGCGCTGATATATTCCTGCTGGCAAAATATGCTCGCGCCGGCGCCGAGCCCGCCGGGGAGAAACGCACTGTCGACGAAGAGGCCTACTGGGAATAGGAGCTGAAATGGATCTGAACACCTTATGGTTTATTCTCATCGCGGTTTTGTTTGTCGGCTACTTCATCCTGGAAGGTTTTGATCTCGGGGTCGGCATCTGGCTGCCATTTTTAGGCAAAGATGATACTCACCGCCGTATGATCATCAACACCATCGGGCCGCATTGGGATGGCAATGAAGTCTGGTTGATTACGGCCGGCGGCGCCATGTTTGCCGCTTTTCCGGGTTGGTATGCCACCTTGTTCAGCAGTTTTTACCTGCCGCTGTTGATCATGCTGCTGGCCTTGATTGTCCGCGGGGTGGCGCTTGAGTTTCGCAGCAAGCATGATAGCCTGCGTTGGCGTTCCTTTTGGGATTGGGCGATTTGCATTGGCAGCTTGTTGCCGGCTTTGTTGTGGGGTGTGGCATTTGCCAACTTTGTCCGCGGCATACCGATTGACGCAACCAAGAATTTTGTGGGCAGCTTTTGGGACCTGATCAATATTTATTCGCTGCTGGGCGGGCTGGTCACTTTGACCGGTTTTATGCTGCATGGCACGCTTTTTCTGTCATTGAAGGCGGCTGAGCCCATCCAGTCGATTGCCCGGTATGCTGCCAGCCGCATCTGGGTCGTTGCGACGGCGGTTTTGATAGCCACAGTCATTGCAACCTATTTCTTCACCGACATTTTGCAAAAACTTGGGGTCAACCCCGGGCCGGTTCCGATTGGGGCCGTTGCTGCGGTGCTGGTGTGCGGCTGGTTCATCCATCAAAAACGAGACGGGTGGGCATTTGCCGTTAACAGCCTGGCCATTTTGTTTACCGCCGCAACCTCCTTTATGATCCTCTATCCACGTGTGCTGGTTTCGATTCTCGACCCCAATTTCAGTCTTACCATCTACAACAGCGCATCTGGTCCTCATACCTTACGCATTATGTCCACCGTGGCATTGATTTTTGTGCCCATTGTATTGATCTACCAGGGCTGGAGCTACTGGGTTTTCCGCAAACGCATCACGGCTGATCCGTCTGACTTGCATTACTAAATCTGTGTCAGCTCACCAGGCTGGCAGCCTTATCCAGGTTGAGAACCGCCTGGGAGCTTTACCATTCCGGGTAGTTCGTTTAAAATGAGGAAACATTCTTTCAGGAGGACAGACGTGCATCATTGCCGCGAAAAAGAAATCGTGCAAACGAATAATGCGCCAAAAGCGATTGGTCCCTATTCCGTGGGCGTCAAAGCCAGTCACTTTGTGTTCACCGCCGGTCAAATTGGACTGGATCCGCAAACTGGTGTGATTGTGGCAGGCGGAATCGAAGCTGAAACCCGCCAGGTATTGACCAATGTGCGCGCCATTCTCGAGGAAGCTGGATCATCATTGGATCTGGTTGTAAAAACGACGGTATTCTTGCAGGACATGAACGATTTTGCCCGCATGAATGCGGTATACGGAGAATTCTTCGGTACCAACCCGCCGGCCCGGTCAGCCGTTCAAGTGGCAGGGTTACCCAAGGGTGCGCAGGTTGAAATCGAAGCGGTTGCCCTGATCCCCTGTGAAAAGCATCAAGACTAACTTTCGTTTCAATTTTTCTGAATGTTTTTATCCCTATCGATCAAGTTGTCGATCCTTCTGACTGATCAGGTCATTGCGCTAAGATGACCGGAACTGAAACCGTCTCGGTTGTTGTGCCTTGCTACAATGAGGAGCAGACGATTGAGCTGCTCCTGGAGGCTGTCTATCACCAGACCTATCCGCGGGTGCAAATGGAAGTAATTCTGGCGGATGGACAATCTACGGACCGTACCCGCGAAAAAATTCAGCAGTTTCAAGCCGATCACCCCGAGCTGGTTGTGCGCTTGGTGGAAAATCCGCGGCGGATCATCCCGACCGGGATAAACCTGGCCATTCAGGCAGCCAGCAGCGACTACATTGTCAGATTGGACGCACATTCCGTCCCCGAAGAAACCTATATCCAACGAAGCATCGATCATTTAAAGGCCGACGACGGTGAGAATGTTGGCGGTTTGTGGATCATTCAACCCGGGAAGCCTGGTTGGTTGGCGCATTCCATTGCTGTCGCTGCCGGGCATCCGCTGGGCGCGGGGGACGCGCGTTACCGCTACTCGAACGTCGCTGGTGAAGTCGATACGGTCCCGTTTGGCGCCTTCAAACGCAACCTTTTCGATCGCATCGGTTATTACGATGAGACCCTCCTTACCAACGAGGATTACGAATTCAACGCGCGCATTCGGGCGAATGGTGGTAAGATTTTTTTTGACCCGGCCATTCGTTCCCAATATTTCGCGCGACCGACCCTGAATGCCTTAGCGAAGCAGTACTGGCGCTACGGCTACTGGAAATGGCGCATGTTGCGACGTTTTCCCAGTACGCTGCGCTGGCGCCAGGCCTTACCTCCGGTATTCGTATTGGGGATCATATTGCTTTTAGTGCTGTCGATCTGGTTTACACCCGCTAGGATTTTGCTGGCCGCCGGGATCGGGTTATACCTGACCTTGCTGGTTGGCGCATCCCTGCCCTACGCTCGCCGCCACAAAGAATCACGTTTATCGGTCGGGATTCCTCTGGCCATTGCGACGATGCATTTTTCCTGGGGCAGCGGGTTTATTTGGAGTATATTTCGTTCGAATGGATAAGTAGAATTCATGAGTAAAATGGAATCAGGCGCTCCTCTGATTAAACCTTCCTGGCGGTTGCGTCCGGCTGAAAGACGCGGCACGCTTTTCTTTGGCGATCTGCTGGCTTCGATCATAGCCTTATTCCTGGCCCTGTATTTCTGGACACAGGGTAACGAGTGGCTGAATTTTTCCTGGGTTTTTTTGGAAGAACGGGTTCCCGCCTGGTTCTACCTGATGCCGGTGATCTGGCTGCTTTTGTTGATCGAATCCTATGACATGCGAAGGTCGTCTGCCCGGCTGGAGTCATTCAAAGAAATCAGCCTGGCCGCCGGCGTCAGCCTTGGTTTATATCTGATCATTTTCTTCGTTTCAACACCCGATTCGCTCCCCCGGCGGGGTGTGATCCTCTTTATCGTGTTCGTCTTTGTTCTGACATTGCTCTGGCGGTTTATCTTTGTAGGTTTGTTCACCGCCCCGCAATTTCTGCGCAGGGTGATCATCGTTGGCGCTGGCAAATCCGGCGCTCAACTGGCAAATATAATCCACGACATGTGGCCGCCGCCCTTTAATACCATTGGTCTAGTGGATGATGACCCCGAGAAGTTAGGCACTGAAATTTCGGGCCTTAAGGTCCTCGGCACGAACGCGGACCTGTTCGACCTTGTTCGCAAGCACCAGGCGACTGACCTCATTTTTTCGATTATGGGCGACATGGATGCAGCGGTGTTCGAGAAGGTGCTGGAAGCTGAAGAACGCGGCATCGAAGTGACTACCATGCCAATGGTCTATGAAGAGTTGCTTGGCCGCGTGCCGATTTTTTTGTTGAAATCAGATTGGGTGCTGCGTTCGTTTGTTGATCAAACCCATGTCGGCGGGTTTTACGAACTCGCGAAACGGCTGATCGATATTATTGGCGGATTGATTGGTGCGATCGCCCTGGGACTCTCGTTTCCATTCATTGGAATAGCGATTTTGTTGGAAACTGGTGCGCCTATTTTTTATTTGCAATCCCGCCTTGGCAAGAACGGGCGCCTGTATAATATGATCAAATACCGGAGTATGATGCAGGATGCCGAAGCGGATGGAATTGCTCGCCCGGCAGCAGCCCACGATGTACGCGCCACGTTTATCGGCCGTTTTTTGCGTATGTCTCACCTCGACGAGTTGCCACAAGTCTTAAACATCCTTCGAGGCGACATGAGTCTGGTTGGGCCGCGGGCAGAACGTCCTGAACTGGTTGGATTACTGCAAGAGCACATCCCGTTTTACCGAGCGCGCCTGTTCGTTAAACCTGGTCTGACCGGTTGGGCGCAGGTCAATTATGGGTATGCCAACGACTATGAGACCAATGGCGTCAAGCTTGAATACGACCTTTATTACATCAAACACCGCAATTTACTTCTTGATTTTAATATTATGATCCGGACGGTGGGGACCGTGATCGGCTTAAGAGGTCGCTAATCCATGCGCGGAAAAATCAACATCCGGAACCGTTATATCCTGATCGGCGATTTAGCTCTCATCCCGATCGCAGTGTTGGGCACGTTTGTCCTGCGCTTTGAGCTTGGCACGCTTTTCTTTCAGTATCTGCCTTTTGCCTATTGGATGATTGGCGCCGCACTGGTGGTTAAGCCGATTGTTTATTACTTCTTCGGGCTTTACCGGCGTTTGTGGGTTTATGCCAGCATTCAGGAACTTAAACTGGTCACTGCGGCAGTGACAACTGCATCAGTCGGTCTGGCGCTGGCGATGCTCCTGTTGTACACGCTGAACATTGTCGATTCGTATCTGCGTTTTGTTTTTGTCATCGACTGGTTGTTGTCGCTGGTAGTGGTCGGTGGGCTGAGATTTACCTTGCGGTTGATTGCTGAAACGTGGCAAAATCAGACGGCTGGCCAGACCAGCACGCGCGCAAAGCGGGTGCTGGTGGTGGGTGCTGGTGATGCCGGAGCGATGGTGGTGCGGGAGCTCCAGAAAAACCCGCAGCTAAATTTGATTCCGGTAGGCTTCCTGGATGATAATCCCACCAAACAGCATCAACAAATTCATGGGGTACCCATCGTGGGTACGATTACTGACCTGGACCGGGTGCTCGACCGGCTGCGGGTCAATGAGGTAATTATTGCCATCCCCAGCGCGCCTGGCCGGGTAGTACGCACCGTGGCCGACATAGCCCGTTTGAAAGCCATTCCATATCGTACCATGCCCGGGATCTATGAATTGCTGGGCGGCAAAGTGAGTGTCAGCCGTCTGCGCGAAGTGGACATTTCGGACTTGCTGCGCCGCCAGCCGACGCGCATTCGCGATGAAAAGGTTGGCCTGGGTCTTTCCGGAAAAGTTGTGCTGGTGACCGGGGCAGGCGGGTCGATTGGGCGCGAATTATGTCGCCAGATTGCCCGATGGGGCCCGGACGAATTGATCATGCTTGGGCACGGTGAAAACAGCATCTTTGACGCATTACTGGAGCTCAAAGAGGCCTTCCCATCGCTCATTGTCCATCCAGTGATTGCCGACATTCGCGATTCGATGCGTTTGCATAATGTTTTCGCCCAGTTCCGCCCCCAGGTGGTGTATCACACCGCTGCGCATAAACACGTCTCGTTGATGGAAGTCAACGTCGAAGAGGCAGTTACCAATAATATTCAAGGTACGAAGAATCTGGTCGATACTGCATTGCAGCATGGCGTCGAACGGCTGGTCATGATCTCCACCGACAAAGCCATTCGCCCGGTCAATATCATGGGCGCCACCAAGAGGATCGCTGAAATGGTCGTCCTGGAAGCCGGGCGGCGTACGAATCGGCCGTTTTCAGTGGTGCGCTTTGGTAATGTGCTTGGCAGTCGCGGCAGCGTCGTGCCAATTTTCAATCGGCAAATTGCGCGCGGCGGGCCAGTTACCATCACGCATCCGGACATGAAGCGCTATTTCATGACCATCCCCGAAGCGGTTTATCTGGTTTTGCAGGCAGGCGGAATGGGCCTTGGCGGCGAGACGTTTGTCTTGAATATGGGGCAACAGGTGCGTATCCTTGACCTGGCTGAGGATTTGATCCGACTTTCAGGGCTGGAACCCGGACGGGACATTGAAATTGTGTATACTGGCGTGCGCCCTGGCGAAAAGTTAGCCGAAGATTTATGGGACGAAGGCTTCCAGTTCAAATCCACCGAACACCCGGACCTTTTCCGGCTGGATAACACCGAACCGCTGCTGGGTGAACGCTTATATCAGGCCGTCGATGAATTGATTCAACTCTCCAATGACGGCAGCCGGGATGAAATCATTGACTTGCTGGACAAATTTATTCCCGGAGCGGCCGTACGCGCCACGCCACCGCCAGAAATCACCTCGATTATTTAATGGCCATCCTCGATATTACACAATGGGAGCGCTTTCTCGCCGATCACCCTGATGCTCATGTGTTACAAACCGCAGCCTGGGGAGAATTAAAGGCTGCTTTTGGCTGGCGCCCCGTTCGGGTCCAGGCGGGCACGGGCGGCGCCCAGATTCTCTTTCGCCAGCTTCCCCTGGGGTTAACCGTCAGTTATATTCCAAAAGGCCCGGTAGGCAGCGGTTGGCAGGCCCTTTGGCCGGAGGTCGAGGAGATTTGCCGGCAGCAACATGCCATATTCTTGAAGGTCGAGCCGGACTCCTGGGAAGAACAGCCTTTTTCCGCCGGTGACGGACTGGCAGGTGCATGGCCTGCCGATCCCATTCAACCGCGGCGGACAGTGGAGGTCAGCCTGGCAGGCAGCCCGGAGGATTGGCTGTCCCGCATGAGGCAAAAAACCCGCTACAATGTGCGGTTGGCAGAGAAAAAGGAAGTGGTGGTTAAGGAAAACGCTGATGTGGCCGGTTTCTACAACTTGATGCAGGAGACCGGTAACCGGGATCAATTCGGCGTCCACAGTCTGGCATATTACCAGCGCGCTTACGATTTGTTTGCTTCCCAGGGCGCCTGCACCCTGCTTACGGCGGAATACCGCGGCAAACCGCTGGCAAGTGTGATGGTTTTTGCGCATGGGCGGCGTGCCTGGTATTTTTACGGCGCTTCCGGGAACGATGAACGCAACCGCATGCCGGCTTATCTGGTTCAATTTGAGGCCATGCGCTGGGCAGCTGCGCGCGGCTGCCAGGTGTATGACTTGTGGGGCATCCCGGACGTGGATGAAGAGGAGCTCGAAAAGCAATTCTCTGGGCGCGAAGATGGGCTTTGGGGGGTGTACCGTTTCAAACGTGGGTTTGGCGGAACCGTGCGGCGATCATCAGGCGCCTGGGATAAGGTTTTCCAGCCCATGCTTTACAAGGCCTATCGGCTTTATTCCCGCCGGCGTGGAGGAGAGTAAACGTTCCGATGGCATACTGCTTTCGATGCGGCGCTGAGGTAGAAGAAAAATCAGTGGACAGGCCAAACCCATGACATCCAGTCACGAAACTCGAAACGGCTGGAACGAAACCATCGCTTCGCTGCCGGGCGCGCATATCCTGCAAACCTGGCAGTGGGGGCAGTTCAAGGCCATGTATGGCTGGCGTCCGTTACCCCAGCTCTGGCGGGCGGAGAACGGTCAGGTGCAGGCGGCGGCTATGGTGCTGGAGCGAACGGTTCGACTTACTCCGTTCGGGCCGCGTCTGAAGGTGCTGTACGTGCCGCGCGGGCCGCTGCTGGACTGGGATAATGCTGACCAGCGCAGGCTTGTCCTGGACGGTTTGCAAGACCTGGCCAAAAAAGAAAAAGCGATTTTTATCAAGATCGACCCCGAAGTCTTTTCAGGAACCGGTGTTCCAGGCTCGTCTGATGAAAGTCAATCGGAATCCGGGCGGGTTGTTCAGGCGGACCTCGAGGCCCGCGGTTGGCGATTCTCGCAGGATCAGATTCAATTCCGCAATACCGTCTGGCTCGACCTGAGCGGCAGCGAAACGGAATGGTTAGCGCGCATGAAACAAAAAACACGCTATAACCTGCGCTTGGCGGAGAAAAAGGGCGTCACGATTCGTCATGGCGAGGTTGACGACCTGCCAGTGGTTTACCGCCTGTACGCTGAAACTTCGGTAAGAGACGGTTTTGTCATCCGGCCAGAGGAATATTACCTGCGCGTCTGGAAATACTTTCTGGATGCCGGGATGGCCGAGGTGCTGCTGGCTGAAGTGGACGGTGAGTTGGTTGCTGGCTTGATTCTGTTCTTCATTCGCGGTCGCGCCTGGTACCTGTACGGCATGTCACGGGAAGCCCATCGTGAAAAAATGCCGAATTATCTGTTGCAATGGGAGGCCATGCGCAGCGCACGAAGATTGGGCTGTATGCAATATGACCTGTGGGGCGCGCCGGATGTATTCGCTGAAAACGACTCGATGTGGGGCGTCTTCCGCTTCAAGGAGGGGCTGGGGGGACAGGTTATGCGCTTTATCGGCGCCTGGGATTACCCGGCGCGCCCGTTTATCTACCAGGTATATACAAATTTACTTCCGCAGTTGTTGAATATCATGCGGCGCAGAGGAAAAAAGCAAACCCAGCGGGAGGTTTCTCTGTGATACCGAGAATTCTTCTGGCACACTTGCCTACAGCGGTGGAAGCGATGCCACGGCTTACCGCAGCTCTCGGCGGTCCGCGCCTGTTTGTCAAACGCGATGACCAGACGGGCGTGGCTTTTGGCGGCAACAAAGCCCGCAAGCTGGAATTTGTGCTGGCCGAAGCCCAGGCCGGTGGTGCACGCACCCTGATCACAGTCGGCGGCATCCAATCCAACCACTGCCGGCAGACGGCAGCGTTGGCAGCGCGACTTGGGATGCGCTGTATCCTGGTGCTGTCCGGCGAGCCGGCTGAAAATCCCAATGGGAACGTCCTGCTGGACAACCTGTTTGGGGCAAAACTGGTTTGGACCACCCGAGCGGAACGCGACCGGGTGGCAGAATACACGTTCGATGTTGCCTGGGAGGAAGGAGAGCGCCCGTTCTTAATTCCTCTCGGCGCCTCGACCCCAACGGGAGCGGTTGGCTATGTCACTGCTTTTGAGGAATTCATTGCGCAGCAAGTCAGCGTGGACTGGATCATTGTGGCATCCTCGTCCGCAGGTACTCAGGCCGGACTGGCATTGGGGGCGAAGTTGGCCGGTTGGCGTGGCAAAGTGCTTGGCATCAGCATCGACCATCCCGCTGCGGACTTGCAGACGGATGTAGCCCGGCTTGCAAGCGATGCTTCAGAAAGGCTAGGAAAACCCATTCACCTCATGCCAGAAGAAGTGCTCGTCAATGACCAATATTTAGGCGGTGGGTATGCGGTAATGGGAGAACCTGAGATCGAAGCTATTAAGTTGTTTGCCAACACCGAAGGTCTGCTGCTTGATCCGGTCTATACCGGGCGGGCGGCGGCTGGCATGATTGATCTGATTCGCAAAGGCTATTTCAAACCGACTGACCGGCTGCTTTTCTGGCATACTGGCGGCACCCCGGCGTTGTTTGCTGAGCCTTACGCTCGCATGTTATACAGCGGCGATTGACATTGCTCTCAGGCGTCAGGATTTAGGAACAGGTCGCCAGGCAGGGCCAAAATCGAAATCTTTATCGGTGGTCAACCGCATTTTGTTCGATCCATTAATCGTCATCAGATAAATGTCATGATTGCTGCCGTCTGGCCAGCTTTCATATGCAATCCAGTTGCCGTCCGGCGAGATGTTGGCCTGAGCGACTGGACCGACATCCGGTTGACCGCGCGGGGGAACACGGGTTGAATTGGTTGTGTTGCGGTCTTCGTAGCGCAACGAAACCAGCCAGGGTACATTGGCCGAATTGAGTTGTGAGAACAGGATGTAATTCCCATCAGGCGACCAGTTGGGCCACATATCGTTGATTTCACCGCTGACCGAAAAGCGGGATTGATACTGCCCAGTGTCCGACATGATCCAGAGCTGCGAGTAGGAAATATCGCGCACAAACGCAATCTGGGTTCCGCTGGGTGACCAGGCCGGGTATTTTTCCGGGGCGCGGTTGTTGGTCAGCTGCATCAGGGATTGGTCGTTCAGGTTGAATACAAAGATATCCGGGTTCCCCGCGCGGGTGGAGGAAAAAGCGATTCGATCGCCATCAGGCGACCAGACTGGATCATAATCTTCAGCCGGGCCTGGGGGAACGGGCAGCGGGTACGGGGCAGATTCGTTGGCAACATCCAATATGAAAATTTTCGAACCGTCATAGCGGTCCTTGCGTTCTTTGCAGGGCGAAATAAACGCCAGTATAGCTCCGTCCGGTGACCAGGCTGGCTTGCAAGCCCCGTCTGGCAAGTTGGTCAGCGGGTGCTGCTGGCTGCCATCCGTGTTCATCAGCCACACTTGCATGCTGCCGGTGCGGTCGGAAGAAAAGGCAATTTGCCCGGCGCTGCCGCCCACCTTTGTCGGGGTGGGGGTCGGGGTGATGGTAGGGGTTGAGTTTGCAATTGGAACCGGGGTTTTCGATTCACTACCGGTGAGTGAATCGGTGGGGGATGGATCCCCTGAGGTCGCTGCCGGGGTTTCGGCTGGCGGGCTGCTCGTGAGCGTCTCGTTTGGGTTTACTGCTGCCAATGTGGGCGTACCGGTAGGCGGCGACATGATCCATCCGAGTACGGTTCGCGGGATTCCAGGTTGCAAAATGGCGATGAGGGCTATCGCTCCAACAATCACCAGTGAAATGGGCACCATTTTACGCGACCGATTGCGGCGGGAAACCGGTAGCGATAAGCGCCGCACCACCATAGGATCCTGAGGGGTCGAATTGTAACCAAATGCAAGGGTGGTCCCTGCGGGTTCCAGTTCCTCAGGCGGCGGGGTATAGGGCGGCGGCGTCACCAGCGACTGACCTTCGGGCAGCCTTTCCATATTTCCGGAATTTAGTAAGGCTTTGCGAAACTCAATTGCCGTTTGATAGCGGTCTTCCGGGTCAACTTCCAGCGCCTTCTCAATAACAGACGCTAACTTGCGATTGGCCTTTGGCATTAATGCTCGCACCGGGGTTAAATCTGCTTTCCCGGTGGCGCGCGCCAAAGCATCCTCCGGAATGGCGCCGGTAAAGGCAGCGTAGAGGGTGGCTCCCAGAGAATAAATATCCGTACGCGAGTCGGTGGGCGCAGTGCCGTATTGTTCGGGCGGTGAGTAACCGGGGGTCATGGCGCGGGCGCCAGTGGTAGTTTGCTGCGTCCCGATCATCAATTTGGCCAGACCAAAATCGACCAGCGAAACCTGACCCTCGGGTGTGATTTTGATATTACCCGGTTTGATGTCCCGGTGAATGATCGGTGGATAGCGGTGATGCAGGTAATTCAAGGCGTCGCAAATGGCTGCCCCGATCAAGATAACTTCTTCATCGGGGAGGGTGGTGATGCGCTCGATGCGCTCGCGCAGGTCCTCCCCTTCGATAAAATCCATGATCAAATACTGGCCCTGATTGGGCACGGTGAAGTAATCGCCCACCCGCGGTAAGCTGGGATGGCGCAAACTGGCTAGAATATTGGCTTCCCGTTGGAATTGACGTGCATACTCGTCGGTTAGAAATTGATTTTCCTTGACCGCGACAGAGATGCCCAGGTTCTCATCCCAAGCTTGATAAACCGACCCCATTCCACCCTGGCCGAGGATGGAAACAATTCGGTATCGATTGTTGAGAAGAGTCCCCGGAGTGAGCGTCATATAGATGGATTTTACCCTTGAAAAAAAATATACGCAATAAGATCGGCTGTTTTACCGGGAGACTGCAAGGTCGAAGGAACGCCCCACAATTTTACGCCGGGACATTATTCTCTTTTCCGCGGGTATGGATCTTGCCGGGGATGGACAAATCATGAACATGCTATAATCACGTCAGCACGGATCCTATTGAATTATGATGAATCTGGATATTCGCACTGCAGTACAAACACTGATTGTCTTGATTCTCCTGGGAATGTTCCTGAGCATTTTTGCAGGTATCCGCACCATTCGCTCAGGAAAACGTCTTTTGTATTTTCGCAAACGCCGCGAGATGGTCTCGCGTGGTTGGCGGACGATTTTCGGCGCGATGATACTGGCAGGCTTCGCGTTCATGCTCAACCGGTACGCGGAACCGGTAGCCTACCGCTTTTTCCCGCCTTCTCCAACCATAACATTGACGCCAACCATTACGTTGACGCCGACGATTACCCTCACGCCGACAATTTCCCTTACTCCAACGATTACCAATACCCCCTCGATCACGTTTACCCCGGCGCTGCCCGACAGCATCCGCTCTGGCATTTTAACCACCATTACCCCCAATCCGGAGGCCGTGTTCAGCCCGGTTTTGATTGCGCGCGAGATTGACGAAAACTTCCAGCCGGTTGACCCACAAACCGAATTCGCCAACCCGCTTACCAAATTGTTTGGCACGTTCAGTTACGATCAAATGGTGCCGGGCTCGCACTGGGCAGCGCTGTGGTACCGCCTGGCTGACCAGAAATTGTTGTGCTTCGAATCCAAGCCGTGGGATGGTGGCTCAGGCGGATATGGGTACACAGAATGCGAGCCATCGTCCGATGAATGGCTCGCGGGTGAGTATGAAATACAAATATTTGTCGGCACCGAGTGGAAAAGTTCCGGACGCTTCAATGTAAGCGGCAGTCCACCGACGCCACTCCCGACCAGTACGCCGACGCGTACGCCAACTGCCACCTGGACCATTACGCCCATGGGCACCGCAACATTGCGGCCAACCATCACCCCCACGCCGACCGTGACTCAGACACGCACCGCAACGCCGACCCCCAGGCCGTCCGCAACCCGCGCTCCAACCGCAACGTATTAGTTGCGAGAAAACAGCGCGCCCTGGTCGATATTCGGAGGTGGTCTACATAGTAACCTGGGCCTGTGGCGCAGCCAGCGCCACAGCAATTTGAGCTGCCAGCCGGGCGTTGGAACGCAACAGCGCCAGGTTGGCCTGCATGCTCTTTCCGCCCGACAGCTGATTCACACACGAGAGCAGGAAAGGCGTCGTTGCCGCGCCGTGAATCCCCTGGGCTTCCGCATCTTTGAGCGCAGCGCGGATGCTTTCCTCTATTTCCTCATAGGGTAAGGCGCTTTCAACCGGGGGTGGGTTGGCGACCAGTACGGCGCTTTTGACGCCTGCCTGCCAGTGGGCGTTGGCGATGGCTGCAATCTCCTGTGGGCTGTCGCTGCGGGCGTTGAGCTGCAAACCGCTTGAGCGCGAGAAAAAGGCTGGAAATTCATCCGTCTGGAAGCCAATTACCAACACCCCCTCAGTCTCCAGGACTTCCAGCGTGGCTTGCAGGTCGAGGATTGACTTGGCGCCGGCGCAAACCACTACCAATGGGGTGCGGCCAAGTTCGATCAAGTCCGCAGACACGTCGAAAGGCGCGTTGCGGTGAACACCGCCAATCCCGCCGGTGGCAAACACTTGAATCCCCGCCAGATTGGCGGCATGCAAGGTGCCGGCGACCGTCGTACCGCCAGGTACCCGGCGCGCCAGCGCCAGTCCAAAATCCCGGCGGCTGACTTTGATGGCATTCTTTGCCGTCGCGATCATTTCCAACTGGCTCTCGCTGAGTCCAATCTGGATTTTGCCGTCCAGGATGGCGATGGTGGCGGGAACGGCTCCTTCCGCCTTCACATTCGCTTCCATGTCGCGCGCCAGATTTAAATTTTCGGGGAAAGGCAGGCCATGCGTAATAACAGTGGATTCGAGCGCGACCAAGGGTAAATCTGCCGACCGCGCACGGGCAACGGTTTGTGAATAAGCCAGCGGGAGTTGGGATGCAGCCATTCTTTCCTCGTTAATCGTTTCCAATGGGTCGAAGTAACCTTTACGGTGTCGACTGGATCATTTTATCCCAATTCCATGCAAAAAATAGGGTCTATACCCGCTGGATGGTTCCCACGCTGCCGTCAACTGCGTGGAGCAGGCGTTATGTTAGAATTAGGTAGATTTTCGTCCGAATTCAAGCCTGGCTTCGAGGTTCAATGCTGCGAGCGTTGTTTATTTCACTATCCAAAGCCCGTTGGGCGCAACGGTTGATTACGCAATGGAGATTTGCCTGGAAAATGGCTTCGCGGTTTATCGCCGGGGAAACGGTGGAAGATGCGATGCAGACTGTCAAACAGCTCAACGCAGCGGGGATGCTGGCGACGCTGGATCACCTGGGGGAAAACACGGACTCCCGGGCGGCGGCAGAGCAGTCAACCGCGGATATCCTGAAAATATTGGCTGCCATCCACGCGGCAGGTTTACGCTCGAATGTTTCCATCAAACTTTCCCAGTTAGGCCTGGTGCTGGACTCCGAACTGGCCTACACCAACCTTGTGACCATCCTCGAGCGGGCGCGGCAGGTTGGTAACTTCGTGCGGGTCGATATGGAAGACTCCAGCCTGGTAGGCATTACTCTCGAATTGGTGTTTCGGGCGCGGGCTGCGGGGTTCGACAATGTTGGCACGGTCATCCAATCTTACCTTTACCGCAGTCCTGAAGATACGCGCAGCCTGGCGCAGTCAGGCATTCGGGTAAGGTTGGTCAAGGGCGCTTACAAAGAGCCAGCATCGGTAGCCTATCCTAAAAAGGCGGACGTCGATGCCGCGTTCGATCGACTGGTTGATATTTTGCTGCAAACCGAACAGGCACCCGGCGCCTCCGGCGGCAGCGCCGACGGACTATTCCCGCCGCTGATTGCGGTTGGCAGCCATGATCCGCTGCGGCTCAAATACGCCCGGGAATCGCTGAAAAAGCTGGGTTTGCCGGACCGGGCAGTCGAATTTCAGTTCCTCTACGGCATCCGCCGCGATCTGCAGCAAGAACTGGTGAAAGCTGGTTATCCAGTGCGTGTTTACGTGCCGTATGGCACCCACTGGTACCCTTATTTTATGCGCCGCCTGGCGGAACGGCCGGCCAATGTCTGGTTTTTCATTTCGAGCTTTTTCCGGAAGTAGAGGGATGGCTCCATTGACAGAATCCTCCCGAAACGAGCTGGCCCTGGTCACAGGTGGGGCAGTGCGCCTGGGGCGCGAAATTGCCCTGGCGCTGGCGCGGGAGGGCTATGCAATTGCATTGCATTATCATTACTCGGCGGACAAGGCTGAAGAAACTGCCCGCGAGATCGAAAAACTTGGCGTTCCGGTCTATCTACTCCAGGCTGATTTGCGTGAACCCGGGCAAATCAAATCCTGTTTTGCGAAGATCGCCGAACTGCCTCAGTCCCTGACCGTCCTGGTCAATTCCGCATCGGTTATGCCGCGCGGCGACTTGCGCAGCTTGCCTGTGGCCGAATGGGATGATACCCTGGCGGTGAATTTACGCGCGCCCTGGTTGTGCGCCCAGGCGGCTGCAGAATTGATGCAGAGCCATGGCGGTATTATTATTAATCTGTCCGATAGCGGCGCCCGCAAGACCTGGACCGGTTTCCCAGTTTACACCATCAGCAAAGCCGGGCTGGAAGTCCTTACCCGATTGCTGGCGCGTTCCCTGGCACCCGGAATCCGGGTCAACGCGGTGGCGCCAGGTTTGATTCTGCCGTCCGAAGATACCTTGCCCGATGAGTGGCAGCGTTTGGTACAGCGGTTACCGGTCAAACGCAAGGGGTCGCCGCAGGATGTTGTTCAGGCTGTGCTTTTTTTGATCGAAAACCGCTACATCACCGGGGAAACCCTGATCGTCGATGGCGGATACCAACTCATATAACAACGAGTATCCTTTATGTCCTCCACGCATCGAACTCCTCTGGCTGATTTTTTTCATATCTCTTCCTGGCCGACTTTGTTGGCAGGCGCATTTTTATACGCTCTTGGAGCGGGTATCGTCGTCTATCGCGGTGACCTGTTCGACTGGCGGAATTTCTGGCTGGGGTTGGCCCTGGTCGTCGTGTTACAGCTTAGTTGCTCATACCTGACCATCTACTACACCCGTTTGCAGTCCCCGATGTTGGACCGGTCGGCCGACGCCGAAGGCTCGAATGGCGGTGGAAGCCCATTGACGCGCGGCACGCTTTTGCTGTTGGCAATAACCACGTTGACCGCCGGGACGATGATCACGGTATCGTTGGTTGCCGTTGGCGCCGTTACGCCAGCAGTGGTCCTGGTGCTTGGGCTGGCGTTTGTTTTGGTCTTTACTTATGCGGTGCCGCCTTTCCGGCTGGTCTATACCGGCTATGGTGAACTGGTCATGGCCGTCCTGTTGACCAATCTGGTGCCAGCGCTGGGTTATCTGTTGCAGACCGGCGAAATGACCAGCCTGCTGGGAACGTTGACCTTCCCTTTGACTGCCCTATACCTGGCTATGGTGCTGGCGCTCTCCCTTGAATCGTATTACGCGGATATCAAAGCCGGCAGGCAAACTCTGATGGTCCGGCTGGGATGGCAGCGCGGCATGTTTTTGCATAACGTTCTCATTCTGGTTGCATATTTATTGATCGGTATCGGCATGCTGCTGAGCATGGCCTGGGCGCTGACCTGGCCGCGCTTATTGACCCTGCCGATTGGGCTGTTCCAATTCTGGCAAATCTGGCAAATCAGCAATGGGGGCAAAACTCGTTGGAAGCTGCTACGCATTACTGCCATCGCCACCTTTGCCATTACGGTGTATTTGCAGGCCTTTACCCTGTGGGTGGGATAAGCCATGTCTGAATTCCTTGAACTGCTACCCCCGGCAGCCGCACTGGAGAAATTATTGGCCCACCTGCCTCTTCCAGCCTTACCGACTGAAAAGGTGGATACGGTTGCAGCGCTCGGACGGGTGCTAAAAAACCGCGTGTTGGCCAAGGAACCTTTGCCCGCGTTTGCCCGCAGCACAGTGGACGGCTATGCCCTGCGCGCTGCCGATACCTACGGCGCCAGCGAGTCGCTGCCTGCTTATTTGCCGGTGGTCGGTGAGGTGCCTATGGGTGCTGCTCCGCAATTCGCCTTGCAGCCCGGCACTGCCGCCAGCATTCATACCGGCGGTATGCTTCCCCAGGGTGCGGATGCCGTGCTTATGTTGGAATATTCTCAGGTGTCACGCCCTGGCGAACTGGAGGTGCTGCGCGCGGTGGGCGCAGGCGAAAGTATTCTGAAAGTAGGCGAAGACGTGGCCATCGGGCAGGAAGTGCTGCCGTCAGGTGTCAGGCTGCGCCCAGCTGAAATTGGCGGCTTGATGGCGCTGGGTCTGACGGAGGTCGAAGTGATACGCCGGCCGCGAGTTGGCATCATTTCCAGCGGCGACGAGGTGGTGCAGCCGAATCAAGCAGTTCGTCCCGGTCAGGTACGCGATATTAATAGTTACTCATTAAGCGCGCTGGTTACCCAGGCTGGGGCGGAACCGGTGCGCTACGGCATCGTCGCTGACCAGGCGGCTGCGTTGGATGCTGCCTTGCGCACGGCGCTGGCTGAATGCGACCTGGTGCTGGTCACTGCCGGGTCGTCCGCCAGCGCTCGCGATCTGACGGCTGACGTGGTCAACCGCATGGGGCAGCCTGGCGTGCTGGTACACGGCGTCAATGTTAAACCAGGTAAGCCCACCATTCTGGCCGTATGTGACGGCAAAGCCGTAATTGGGCTGCCGGGTAACCCTGTATCCGCGCTGGTTATTGCGCGAATATTTTTAATCCCGGTCATTGAGAAATTATCTGGGTTGACGCTAGGACGTTCAAGGTTATTCACCCAGGCTCGTTTGACCGTTAATTTAGCCTCGCAGGCTGGCCGCGAGGACTACATCCCGGTAAAATTGATTTCAAAGCCTGAAGGCCTGGCTGCCGATCCGATCTTCTATAAGTCCAATCTGATCTTCATGTTGGCGCGCGCCGATGGTCTTGTGCGCATTCCGGCAGATGCCACCGGTTTGGGCGCAGGGATGATTGTGGACGTGGAAAACCTCTGACCCTAAATTGCGGAGCATTGAATGCCACAATCTGATAGCTTCTATCTGCATGACATTCCGCTGGATCAAGCCTGGCAGCGTTTTGATCAGGCGCTCGAATCCGCCGGGATGAATGGGGTGCTGGGATCGGAAGAGGTTGGGTTAGATGAGAGCCTGGTTGGGAGAGTGACGGCTGCGCCTGTTTGGGCGCTAACTTCCTCACCCAATTACCATTCGGCGGCCATGGATGGTTTCGCCCTGCGCTCCGAAACCATTCGCAATGCCATGCCGACTGCGCCGGTGATTCTGGCTGTCGGTGAGCAGGCAGCCTATGTGGATACCGGCGACCCGCTGCCGGTGTGGGCGAATTGCGTCGTCCCGATCGAGAATGTAGAGCCCTTGAACCTGCTCGGCGCGCCCGCAGCGGATGCCCGCAAACCGGAGCAAATTCGCTTGCGCGCCGCGCTGCCACCGTGGAGCCATGTTCGGCCAATGGGGGAGGATATTGTCGCTACCCAGTTGATTCTGCCATCCGGTCATGTGCTGCGGCCCGTTGACCTGGGAGCAGCAGCAGCCAGCGGCCATAAAATGCTGCGCATAGCCAAAAATCCCAGAGTTGCTATCATCCCAACTGGCAGCGAGCTGGTTGCTCTGGGCAGCGAGGTGCGCCGTGGCGACATTATCGAGTACAACTCGCTGGTTCTGGCAGGGCAGGTGCACAGTTGGGGTGGGGACCCGCAGCGTTTTCCCATCATCCCGGATGATCTGACGAAAATCCGTACGCAGGTGCTGGCTGCTGCTGAGGATCATGACCTGATTTTATTGAATGCCGGATCGTCGGCGGGAGCGGAAGATTTTTCAGCTCAGGTAATTGCGGAGTTGGGTCAGGTTCTGGTGCATGGCGTGGCTGTCCGGCCGGGTCACCCGGTGATTCTTGGCATGGTGCGGCGCAGCAGCGGCCAAATGATCCCAATCATCGGCGTGCCAGGTTACCCGGTTTCGGCTGCGCTCACCGGCGAAATCTTTGTCGAGCCCTTACTGGCTCGCTGGACTGGCCGACCGGCTGCCCAGCCGATCGAGATCGAGGCCGCGATCACCCGTAAAATCGCTTCGCCAGCCGGGGACGACGACTACATCCGGGTAGTGGTTGGGCGGGTCGGCGCGCGCCTGCTGGCTGCGCCGCTGGCGCGCGGGGCCGGAGTCATTACCTCACTGGTACGGGCTGACGGCCTTACCATTCTGCCGCGCGGCACTCAGGGTGTCGAGGCTGGTACCACAATCCGCGTCAGGTTGTATCGCGCGCCTGCTGAACTGGAGCAGACCATCTTTTGCATCGGGTCGCATGATGTGACGCTGGATCTGCTGGCGCAGTTCCTGGTTTCAGGCGGCCGCCGGTTGGTTTCAGCCAATGTCGGCAGTCAGGGTGGGCTGGTGGCGTTGCGCCGCCGGGAAGCGCACCTGGCTGGTGCGCACCTGCTCGATCCGGCCAGCGGCGAGTACAACCTGGCAGCCGTACGCCAATATTTGACCGAGGTCAGCGTCAACATTTACGGCTGGGTAGGGCGGGAGCAGGGGTTGATGGTCGCGCGGGGTAACCCGAAAGGCGTCAAGGGGTTGGCTGACCTGATCCGGCCAGACATTACCTTTGTCAACCGCCAACGGGGAGCTGGTACGCGCGTCCTGCTGGATTACCACCTGGAAAAATCCGGGATCATGCCCGACCAGGTGCGCGGTTATGATTTGGAGGAATTTACCCACCTGGCTGTGGCTGCCGCAGTGGCATCCGGGCGTGCCGACTGCGGATTGGGCATTCCGGCCGCGGCACAGGCGCTCGCGTTGGATTTCATCCCGCTGTTCCATGAGCAATATGACCTGATCATCCCGGTTGAATTTGCCGCCAGTCCGCTGTTGGGCCCTTTATTTGACGTTATGCATAACGAAACATTCAAACGGGACGTAGCTGCCCTTCCCGGATATGACATATCCCGCATGGGAATTCTGATTACTGAAACCCACACATAAACCACAAGGAGATAACCGCATGGTAACTGAAAATTCCCCGGCGCCGGCTTTTACATTGCTGGACGAAACGGGAACTCCCCGTTCGCTGGCTGAATATTTGGGCAAACCGGTTGTCCTTTACTTTTACCCCGCAGACGACACCCCAGGATGCACCAAAGAAGCCTGCAGTTTCCGCGATGACTATGGCGTTTATGAGCAGGCTGGCATTGTGATTTTGGGCGTCAGCCCGGATTCACCCAGGTCGCATGCCAAATTCAAAGCCAAGTACAACCTGCCTTTTACGCTGTTAGCCGATGACGGACATCAGGTGTGCGACCTTTACGGCGTCTGGGGTGACAAAAAATTATGGGGGCATGAATACGAAGGAGTACTTCGCACCACTTTCCTGATCGACGAACACGGGATGGTGAAGAAGATTTTCCCCAACGTTAAACCAAACGGTCACTCGGCAGAAGTACTTGCCGCGCTGAAAGATTGACCGAAAAAGTGAATGCTTATCCAGACCGGATGGTTGGTCAATCCGGTCTGGTAAGATGCCGTGCGTAAATTAAATTAATCAGCAGGAATGGGAGTTTTGTCTTGCTCGGTCTTGGAAGCGGGCACGACATAGTTCTCTAACTGCACCGATCGTTTCACCAGTACATCCAGCGTGTGAGTTACCATGTAATTGATGATCTTTGATTGGAGATCATCCCACATCGATTGAGTCGCGCAGCTTTCCTGCCGAACACAATTATTGTCATTGACTTCAACGCCTGGGGTTATGTTGATCGGACCTTCCAGAACTTCGGCGATTTTGAGCACAGTAATGGTGTCAGCCGGGGAGTTCAAACGCAACCCGCCCCGAGGACCGGGAGAAGCTTTAATCAGGCCGGATTGCATCAAAGTGTGGGCAATCTGGTGCAGGAAGGGAAGGGGGATATTCAACTGCTCGGACAGGCGAGCACTGGGTACCGGCCGATCCCCATCGCTGGCAGCGAGGGCGATCATCAACTGTAACCCATAATCAAGACGACGGCTTATTCGGAACATTGTTCACCTCTAAAGTAAAGATTACTTAAAGGATAATAGAAAAGAAAGGTTATCGTAAGTGACATTGTTAACATCTCGCGATGTAATTATTCATATATATTTGATAATGTTCATATAGGTTTAACCTAACATTAATCAATAAACATAGTTATAATATATTGATGCTTTTTGAACGGCCCATTCACATCATGGAGGACAAAAATGAAGCGTACACTTTTCTTACTGATAACGGTTCTCGTACTGAGCACGGTTGTTTTGGCCGCCTGCGGCGGCGGCGCCCCTGCTGAAACCGAACCGGAACCGCCGGCTGAATATGCAGGTAAAACCAACCCATTTGCCAATCAGGCGGATGCTGCTACCGCTGGTGGTGTTTTATATGTAGAACGCTGTGCATCCTGTCACGGCGCAGCTGGTGCCGGGGACGGCCCGGCAGCTGCAGCACTAGACCCGAAACCTGCTGACCTGGCTACAGTGGTCGGCGACCAGGCGGATGATTTTCTCTTCTGGCGGATCATGGATGGCGGCGCGGTCGAGCCGTTCAATTCATCCATGCCTGCCCAGAAGGGCATTCTGACTGACGATCAGGTCTGGCAGTTGGTGACATTCATCCGCACCCTGGCCAAGTAAAACTCAACAATTTCCTCTAACAATCGATAGAAAACCGTCAAAGTGACGATAAACTGCTTTGACGGTTTAATTTTAAATTTTAGCGCCTGCTACAGCGGTTGGGCTTGCCAGGGTTGACGGTCAAGAAAAGGCAGGGAAGGGTTGTTTCTGGTAAAATTGAGGCATGAAACAATCCATGCACCAGCCGCCGGGAAAGCAGCTTCTCATTCCCGCGATTGTACTGACTGCCATTTTGGGGTTGGAAGCGCTTGTCTGGTATTGGGTAGGGGGAGAAGATGGGACGGTTGGACTACAGCTGGCCTTCTGGGGAATTGCGGCAGCATTAGCAATCAGCCTTTCGGTGCTGGTAGGTCTGTTTGTACGTAAAAACAAGGATCAACAGTCACCTCGCCAACTCAAGGATATAAATCTGGCTGAACGTGATTCGCTACAACACCGCCTGGACGGCATGGTGCAGCTCAACCAGCTGCTGATCAGTTCCCAGAGCGAAAATGAATTGGTCGAAAAAGCGTTGGAAATTATCACCCGCGTGGTCGGCTGCAGCGGGGGGTCGTTTATTCCCTACGACGATTGGGGCCAGCCGTTGCAGACTTATGTATACAGTTCTCAATCCAATCCCGGACTGCAAGCCTGGTTGGAACATCTCACCGCGCCAAACATTCGCCAGCGTTGTGAGGTTTGTACCCGAATGCACAGCGAGGTTACTTCTGACTGCCCGCTGCTCGAACCGCCATTTACCGATGTCGCGAAGATATACTGCTTGCCGCTAATGCGGAATGCGCACCCGGTAGGCGTGGTCAATTTATACCTGCCGGCCGATCGCGAAATTGAACCAGACCTGCATGCCTACCTGGTGATGCTGCTCGACGAAATGGCGCTGGCGTTGGAAATGACCCGTTTGCGCAACCAGGAACTGGTCACCTTCCGTCAACTTCAACTGGCGAACAGCCAACAGGAAGATCTGAGTACGATCGTACGCAACTTGATCGACGGTTTACGCGAAGTGTTGGATTTCAAGAATTTACGGGCAGTATTCCGGCCGGCCGAACCGCGTTTTGCCGGCTTTGAACTATCCAGCGGTTCTGACCCCTGGCTGGAATCGGTTGAGGCGAATGGTATTCTCAATCAGATGGCCAACATGGGTTGCGCCGTTCTTGGTTCCGTTCAAATGCACGCCAGAGAAGATGGAACCGCAATGATCGTTCTACCCTTCTGCCTGCCAGAGGGGACTGTTATCGGTGCAACTCTGATGACGGGGGGGCGGATGGCCCCGCTTCAGCCGCGTCAAACTGCATTGATCGAAACAGTTACCACCCAGGTGGCTATGTTGGTGGAAAACGAACGCCGCCGGCTTGAAACCGAATACCGCACGGTGATTCAGGAGCGGGTGCGGTTGGCGCGTGAAATCCATGACAGTTTGGCGCAAACCCTGGCCTACCTCAAGCTCACATCCGCTCAGATGCAAACCCAGTTGGCTCAGGGCGATCTGGCGCGGCTGGCGCAAAACCTACAACACAGCCACGAAGCTCTATCGGATGCCTATTTGGAGACCCGGCAAGCCATTGACAATCTGCGTTTTGCTCCCCAGCAGGATATGGTCTCCTGGTTAAGCCAAATTTCTCGCAGCTTCGAGGCATCCAGTGGTTTGAAGGTGGTCACTGCGTTGCCAGCGATTCTGCCGCAGGTCAACTCTGAAATTCAGGCGCAGCTGGTGCGCATTATTCAGGAAGCGCTCAGTAACATTCGCAAACACGCCCAGGCCACCACGGTTTGGATCAATGTGCGCGAATGGAACGGCGAGCTGGTCTTTGATCTGAGTGATGACGGCGTCGGTTTTTCAGCGGAAGACGTGCCTGAACTCTCGCGCCACGGATTGCGCGGCATGCGCGAGCGGGCTGAATTAATCGGGGCCGAATTTCAAATCACCAGCCATTCAGGCGGCGGGACGACCATCCATATCGAAGTGCCCATCCATATACAGGAGACTCCAGCATGAGAAGTGCGCCCCTCCGCCTGGCCGTAGTCGATGACCACGCCTTATTCCGTCGCGGTCTGGTTGGTCTGCTCAGTGACATGTCTGAATTTAAAGTTGTCGGCGAAGCCAGCAATGGCCGCGAAGCGCTTGAAATGATTCAGAGCAGCGAGCCGGATGTAGTCCTGCTGGATGTCAATATGCCTGAAATGGATGGCATCCAGACTGTCGAAGCGCTGCGTAAACTGCGTCTGCCCTTGCACATCCTGATGTTAACTATCTCGCAACAAGAGGAAGATTTGATGGGCGCCATTCGTATGGGCGCCGACGGCTATCTACTTAAGAACACTGAGCCGGATGACCTGCGAAAGTCCATTTTACGGGTCGCAGGCGGCGAGGGTACCCTCTCTCCTGAGGTGACCGGTGCGGTGATGCGGGCTCTGGCGCGCCAGTCGGAGATCACCAATCAGACACCGCTCTCGGACCGCGAGTTGGAGGTGTTGACTTGTCTGGCGGACGGCCAGACCACCAGCCAGATCGCATCGCGCCTGTTTATCTCTGAAAATACGGTCAAAACCCACGTGCGGCACATTTTAGAAAAAATGGAAGCCTCGAATCGCACGGAAGCCGTCAGCAAAGCCATTCAACTGGGCCTGATCCAAAAGGCGTAATACTGACCCACGCATCGACCCGAATGTCGACCACGCACAGGCCGGGGCGGACACCCGGGTCCGCCCCTACGTGGGTAACCAATTTGCAAATCCCGCCAACGCGTAGGGGTCGATCCACGTGTCGACCCTGATGCCAACTCGGCCTCTACATGGGGGTCGTTTATATGCCAGCCCGCCCAGACGAAATTAACCGGGTGATTTCCAAATCACCCGCTCGTTAACTTCGATTTAACCTATTCGTAAGGGGGGTGGGTGGAGGTAATTTGGACTGAAAAAGTGTAAATTAGAACCTGTGGGAAACGCGCACAGGTTCTAATTTTTGTTAATTGGGAACGATCCATGTACAATTTGACCGCTCCAGTCGAAAATAAAATCTTGATTGCTTCAGCCAATCCATTGTTTCGCAAGGGATTGGAAAAAATGGTGCTTGGCCGTTATGGGGAAGCGACCATCGTACGGGCGACCACGACGACTTCCGAAACCCTAGACCTGATGGAAAGCTGGCAGCCCGATCTGGTCATTGTCGATTACGACGATAAATCCATCTCACGCGCCGAATTTTTACGCCAATTCGTGGCCGGCGACCTGCCAATGAAGGTCATGCTGGTCTCGCTGCAGGCCAGCGGCGCCGTCGTGGTCTATGACCGGCGCACCCTAACGCCCGCCCAGGCACAGGATTGGCTGAGTACGCCGCAAATTACACCTCAAACCGAAGCCCTTATTTCAAGGAGGAGTTCTTCAATGAAGCATTTTGTTTTTGCCGGGGTGTTGGTGCTGGTCTTAACTTTCCTGGTTGACCTTTTACTCTCGACCACCCGGTTGCTGCCGGTTCAGGCCAGTCTGCAAGCCCAGCCAATCGACCGCCTGTTTGACCTCGAGATCATTGCTATCTCGTTTTTATTTTCCTTGATTGTAGTTTTCATTGTTTACAGCCTGATCGTTTTCCGGCGCAAACCTGGGCAGGAAGAGGATGGCGCCTATTTCAAATCGAACAACCCGCTGGAAATTATCTGGACCATCATTCCACTGGGTGCGGTAATCGGGCTTTCCTACTTTGGCGCCATAACCCTTGGCCAGACTCGCCAGGCGGACCCGGCGCCGTTGGAAATCAAAGTGGTAGCCGGGCAGTGGTTCTGGCGCTTTGAATACCCGGAATACGGCATCGTTTCCGACAAAATGGTCATGCCGGTAGATCAGCAGGCCAAACTAACGCTGACTTCAATGGATGTCATTCATTCTTTCTGGGTGCCCGAGTTCCGCGTCAAGCAGGACCTGCTGCCAGGGGAAAACCTGGTGCGCGAGCTGCGCATCACCCCGACCTTGATTGGCGAGTATAAAGTGCGCTGTGCGGAAATGTGCGGCACCTCTCACGCCTATATGGAAAGCCCGGTGATCGTCGTATCGCAAACGGATTTCGATGCCTGGGTGCAGGAAGAATTGGCAGCCATCGGCACCGATCCGGCAGCACGCGGCGAGCGCTGGGCCAGTACCAACGGTTGCCGCTCCTGTCACTCAGTGGACGGGACCGCGAGCGTTGGGCCGAGCTGGCGTGGATTGTTTGGCAAAACGGTGGAATTAATGGACGGCAGTTTTGTCGTGGTTGACGATGCCTACCTTTATGCCGCCATCGTCAGCCCAAACGCGCAAGTCGCCAAAGATTCGATCCCCAATGTTATGCCGCAAACGTACGAGGGAAGCCTTTCTAACGATCAAATTGCGGACATTATTGCCTTTATCAAAACACTCCAATAAGTCCGGTTGCTGAGGAGCGCTGATATGAAAAAATTCTTATCGATTGGATTTGTCACCGGCATGATCGGTCAAATCATTGGCACGGCTGTAGGAATCGGTTTACTGGCTGGCATTCGCGCCTTAATGGGCCTCGCGCCCAAGGCCGAACCTGCTGCCGTCCTGGGCGCCGCTCTTGGCATCGTTGGTTTCATGATCGGGGTTGGTGGTTTCCGCGACTGGTTCGCCTGGGCGAAAGGGGAAGATACCTATGAAGCGGAAGAGTTCCACGACCGCCCTGGCGTTATCCGGTATTGGGGCTATTCACTCGACCATAAAGTGATTGGCGTGCAGTATGGCATTCTTTCGCTGCTGCTGATGGCGCTTGGCGGCACTTTTGCCCTGATTTTCCGGGCTGAGCTGGCGCAAACCGGTATGCAGTTCATCTCGCTTGATTTCTTCAACACACTGATCGGAATGCACGGCATGGTTCTGATCATCTCGATCCTGCTTGGCATTTCAGCTATGTCCAACTACCTGGTGCCGTTGCTGATCGGCGCCAAAGATATGGCTTTCCCGCGCTTGAATGCCTTTGGCTTCTGGCTGGCAGTGCCCGCCTCGATTGTAATCGTGGCAGCGATCTTCACCGGCGGTTTCGACACCGGCTGGACCGGCTACCCGCCGCTCTCGGCGCGCGCCCCGCTTGGCATGCAAATGTTTTTCGTGGCCGTATTTTTTGCCGGCTGGTCGTCGATCCTCGGCGCATTGAACCTGATCGCGACCATCCTGCGCATGCGTGCACAGGGCATGAACATGTTCCGCATGCCGATCTTCGCCTGGGCGGTGCTGGCGACCTCTTTGATAGCCTTGACCGCCACCCAGTTGATTGGCACCTCATTCCAGATGGTCAGCTTCCAACGCTTGTTTGGCATGGGTTTCTTTGATCCAGCCAAAGGCGGCAATCCGCTGCTTTTTCAGCATCTGTTCTGGTTCTATTCGCACCCGGCAGTCTATATATTCATCCTGCCCGGGCTTGGCATCATCAGCGAACTGCTGCCAGTGTTCGTGCGTAAGCCTTTATTTGGCTACAGATGGGTAGCCATGTCTTCGTTAGGAATTGCGTTGGTTGGTTTCATGGTCTGGGCACACCACATGTTCGCCTCCGGCATGGAGGAGTACCTGCGCGTTCCGTTCATGTATTCCACCCTCCTGGTAGCGGTGCCGACCGGGATCAAGTTCTTTTCCTGGACAGCCACCATCTGGCAGGGTCGCATGCGCTTTGCGACCCCCATGCTCTTTACGCTGGGAGCCATCATTGTATTTTTGTTGGGCGGACTGACCGGTCCCCCGCTGGGCACAGTGGCAACTGACCTCCACTTGCATGACACCTACTTTGTGGTCGGACATTTCCATGACACGCTATTTGGCGGCTACATGTTCCCATTATTCGCCGCCATCTACTTCTGGTACCCCAAGATCACCGGCCGCCGGATGAATGAGACGCTTGGCAAAATTCACTTCTACCTGATGACGCCCTCGTTCCTGGTGATGACTTTCGGTCAAATGGCAGTCGGATTGTTGGGTATGCGCCGCCGCATCGCAGATTATGACCCGGCTCAGGGGTTCCAGACGACCAACTTCATCATAACCATTGCCGCTTTCCTGATTGCCCTGTCAATATTGATTTTCTTCATCAATCTGTTTGTCAGCGCCAAAAAGGGCGAAGTGGCTAAGGGAAATATTTGGGAGTCGCGATCTCCGGAATGGTCGATTTTGCCATCCCCTGCGCCGGAACATAACTATGCCCAACCGTTCAAAGTGGTCGGCGACCCCTACGATTACGGTTTGAAGGGCTCAAAATTTGTCGAAACTGCTCCGCAGCAATCCGCGGATCAGGAAACCCGAGGAACTCATGGATAAGAAAAAACCTGTGTCTGAATTACGCCGTGGTGTGATGGTTTTTCTGGCGTTGGCGGTCCTTACCGCTGTGGAATACGCCATCGGTACGAATGAAGCACCGCCGATCTTCTTATGGGTTATTGCCATCCTCAAAGGCGCGCTGGTGCTGGTTTACTTTATGCACATCACCCGCCTCTCCGGCAGCGAAGGGGGTCATGAATGACCACGCCTGCCACAACATTAGCAAAACAGGCTTATAAAATTGGCACCGCCCGCGTTGGGTTGTGGCTGTTTTTCCTGTCTGACTCGTTTGTGTTCGCAGCGCTGCTGGTGTCGCGTTTCTACCTGTTGGGTGACAAGCGCCCGCATCTGGAACAGGGCCTGGGCTTGATCGTCACCTCGGTATTGTTGATCTCCAGTTTTTTCATGAACCGCGCTGAAGTGCAGATATCGCAAGGCAACCGCAAAGCTTTTGTGACCAGCACTTTGATCACCATGCTGCTCGGGATTGGCTTCCTGGTGGGTGTGGTTGGCTTCGAATGGGGTCTGGCGCCCTTTGGTCCGGCGGACGGTGTTGAAGGCGCCATTTTCTACATGATGACCGGCATGCACGCTTTCCACGTGCTTACCGGGGTGGTTTTTCTCTTCGTCATTCTGCGCAACGGCATCAAAGGCCGGTACGGCCCCGAAAAGCACTGGGCGGTGGAAGCCGCTGCCAACTATTGGCACTTTGTGGATCTGATCTGGATTTTCTTCTACCCGGCTCTATACCTGATCGGGACCGTTTAACCTGAATTGTTGTCCGGCGAACGAGGGGGTTCGCCGGGTCTTTTAGAAAGGTACACAATGCAGCGCACAATACTATTCGGAGTAGCGGGGACCCTGGCGTTGGTGCTGCTGGTCTGGGCGGCGGCGTTTGCGCGCCCGTACAAACTGCACGGCTCGGAAATCACGACCGAGGTGCAAGCGCCGGCAGTTAACCTGACGCGCGCGGACGGCTCTCCGTTCCGGATGAGTGCGCTGAAGGGCAAAATCGTGCTGCTCTTCTTTGGCTTCACTTCCTGCCCGGACGTCTGCCCGACCACGCTGGCGGACTTTAAACGCGTCAAGGCTGACCTTGGCGAGAAAGCTGACCAGCTTGCATTTATATTCATCACCGTTGATCCACAGCGCGACACTCCCGAAGGTGCACAAGCCTATGCCGCCGGTTTTGATCCCCAATTCATCGGCCTTTCGGGCAGCGAAATAGAACTTGAACCGGTCTGGCAGGGGTACGGGGTTTACCGGAAGATTACCGAGTCCGGCAGCGCGGCTAGTTATGAGGTCGATCATTCGTCCCGGGTTTATCTGGTGGACAGCACCAACCGGCTGCGGGTGACTTACCCTTACGGCACGCCGGTTGAAGATTTAACCGCCGACATCCGATTTTTATTGAAAGAAAAATAAGATGAGCCTGGTGGTACGCGCTGCATTAATCCGCCTTGGAATCAGTTTCCTGGTCAGCATGGCTTTTGCTTACCTGGTGGCGGAGTTTTCGTACCAGATGGTCAAAAACCAAACTGAACGCGCCCCGCGCCAGATCGAAATTCTGATTCCGCCCGGCACTGCCGCGGAAATTGCCCAGGGGAAACCCGGTCCGGCGCTGCCTGACATGCGTTTTGCCGAGGATGACCAGATTATCGTGCGCAACATGGATTCAGTCAGTCACCAGTTGGGCCCGCTTTGGATTCCAGCCGAATCGTCCAGCGTGCTCACGCTCGACCGGCTAAGCAGCTACAGCCTATCCTGTACCTTCCAGGCGTCGCAGAGCATCGATATCGAGGTAATTGCTCGCGCCAAAGCCTCTGACCGGGTGTTGGGAATCCTCTCCATTGGGATGCCGACCTGGATGCTGGTCTGGCTGTATTCGCTGATCGCCATTCCCATGCCGGTTAACCCTCCTCAACCGACCTCGGAGCAGTAAAACCGAATCATGTTGAAACGTCTGCTCACTTTTCGCTGGATTATTACGACGCTGCTGGTCATTGCCGGCGTAGGCGTTTTGATTCGCCTGGGAATTTGGCAGTTGGACCGGTTGGAGTGGCGGCGAGCCTTCAATACCCGTGTAACTGCGCAAATGACCGCCCCTGCGTTGGATTTAAATACCAGCCAACCGGTGGAAGATTTGTACGATATGGAATACCGTAATGTGACCGTGACAGGTCGATACGATTTTAGCCAGGAAGTGCTGCTGCGCAACCAGGTGTGGAGCAACCGGCTGGGGTTTCATGTGTTGACGCCGCTGCAAGTGACCGGTACCGATTGGTACGTGCTGGTTGAGCGCGGCTGGATCCCTTTCGAAGACGCGGCTGATCGGGAAAAATATTATGAGCCCGGCATGGTAGCCGTGCAGGGCATGATTCGGCGCTCGCTGGAAAAACCAGACTTTGGCGGCGTTCCCGATCCGACCCTTGCGCCCGGTGAAACGCGTTTGGACGCCTGGAACGTGGTCAATGTGCCGCGGATTACGGCGCAGTCCGGATTAAAGCTGTTGCCGATATACATTGACCAGGCGCCCGACACAGCCTGGACTAATCTGCCTTACCGCAGCCTGCCGGAAATTGAAATCAGCGAAGGTCCACACCAGGGCTATGCACTGCAATGGTTCACATTTGCGACCATTCTTGGGTTAGGTTATCCCTTTTTTGTGCGCCGGCAATTGAACAGACAATTCCGCCAGGCTGAAGCCCAACCGGAAGTCATTTCCGGACAATCTGAAGTTGGCCGGGGGAGTTGGAAAGATGAATGGAATGAATAATATGAACAAGCGCAAAGATTGGTTCCGACGCGCATTGATTGCCGCAGCGATCCTGACTTTTTCAGTCGTTATGGCAGGTTATCTGGTGAGATTTGACGGAACAGAGAGCGCCTGCCCGGATTGGCCGACCTGTTACGGCCAGTGGGGCCTACCGACCGGTTTGGCCGCTCAACTGGAAATGGCACACCGCGTATTGGCAGCCGCCGCTGCGCTGACAGTGCTGGGAATTACAACCTGGGCATTTACCCGGCGGGCAACGCGCCGCAGTGTGCGAATTTTGCTGGCAGCAGCGCTGTTTGGCATCCTCGCTGAAGCTGTGTTAGGCGAGACCATGGTCAGCAGCCTGACCGCTGCCTGGTTATCCAATTTGCATCTCGGCCTGGCGCTGGTGGTCATGGCTTTGGTCACCGCGGCCGCTGGGTTCGGGAATCTTGCCGGTGAGACCCAGGCAGCAAAACCCTTCCGCTCAGGATTCTCAAAGCTGGCAGCGGCAACACTGCTGGCTGTCTTTGTACTGATGGTTTCCGGGGCGTGGCTGGCGGCCGCGGGCGGCGGATCAGCCTGCGCGGGTTGGCCGCTGTGCGCCGGCAGGCTGCCGGACAGCCCGCCAGGGTGGCTGGCTTTCTCGCACCGTATCCTGACCCTGGCAGCCGGCGTTCTGGCAGCAGCCCTTTTGATAACTGCCTGGCGCAAGCATTTCTGGCAGCCGGTTATTCTCACCAGCACAACGGCGGTTGGGCTGCTGTTTGCCGGGCAGGTCCTCATCAGTGCCCTCAAAGTGAGCCGCACTTACCCTCTTGACCTGGTGGCACTGCATGCCGCCGCTACAGCCGCTTTGTGGGGGGCGCTGGTGCTAACCCTCACCGCTGCAGTGGGAGAGAAAGAAGGCGCTTCCCTGGTCGAGGAGGCAGTCCGTCCAGCGGGTATAAAACGCTTCAAAGCATTTTTGATGCTCAACAAACCAATTATTGTTGTTCTGCTGCTGGTTACCACTTTTGCCGGAATGGTGGTTGGTGGCAAACAATTGCCTGGTTTCTGGTTGGCCTTTTGGACTATGCTGGGTGGGGCGCTGGCGGCTGGCGGGTCATCCGCGCTGAATCAGGTAATCGACCGCAAGATTGACGGTCAAATGCAGCGCACTGCCAACCGTCCCTTGCCTTCCGGTGCGCTGACCCCTGCGGAAGGATTGGCTTATGGGTTGGGTGCCTGCCTGGCCGCATTTTTCATTCTGGCAGGCTTCGTCAACCTGTTAGCAGCGGTGCTTTCGTTGGCAGGAATGATCTATTACGTGCTGCTGTACAGTGTGTGGCTGAAGCATGCCACCGTGCAAAATATTGTCATTGGCGGCGGTGCAGGCGCCATCCCGCCGCTGGTGGGTTGGGCTGCCGCAGCAGGATCATTGAACGTACCGTCGTTGTTCCTTTTCGCCATCGTGTTTATGTGGACGCCGCCGCATTTTTGGGCGCTGGCCATTGTGCGTAAGAATGATTATGCCCGGGCGGGCGTGCCAATGCTGCCGGTAGTCAAAGGAGAGCAGCATACCCGCATCCAGATCTTTGTTTACACGCTTGAACTGGTCGCTCTCACTTTGCTGATGCCGCTTTTTAAAATGACGGGCAGCCTTTTCCTGGTTTCAGCCGTTGTGCTTGGCCTATGGCTGATCTATGCCGCCTGGAATGTGCTGCGCAAACCGGGGAACAAGGTGGCGTGGACGATGTACCGCTATTCGAGCATGTACCTGGCGTTCATATTTCTGGCGCTGGTTCTGGACGTGTTGGTTTAAGCAGCGAGAGACCAGCCTGACTCGCTGGCTGCCCGCAGAGCGTCCCACCTGAAGGGTGCTCTGTGAGTGCAGACAGGGCACGATTGAAGCCAAGGTTTGCGGAATGGGCATGCCCATTCCCTTGTATTTCGATATCATTGAACGGACTTGGTGACGGTCAGATGGTCAACCCCACCCAACCCGCCCCATTCTTGGGGCGGGCTTATTCTAAATCGCGTGTTTTTGCGCCAGTTCGGCGCAAAAACACGCAAAATTCATTAAACCCCCGCTCCCAGGTGGTTTCGTTGGCTGCGAATAACGAATCACTTCCGGGGAGCGGGGGTAGGGGGTGAGGGGCAAAACTGTATCGGCCACCATGACAATAGGCGTCTCCTGCAATGGTATGGGTTTCCCTCAAGACGGTATCTACAAAACCAACGAACCTCCGTGCTGCTCACAGGGCAGTTTTAACCTGCCTGATAAACATTCCGCGAAGGATCTCTGGTGCAGCAGACGAGATGTTTCGGGCTAAAAACCAGCCCTCACTCACAGAGTGCCCTGCGGACAACATGACTATCTATACTCACATTGCTTGCGTTTCTCATCTGGAGTATGGCTTGAAAGCTAGATGTTTCCGCGCCTGACGCCAGTTTATTGTAGTCTGACCAGGACTTTACCTTTTGACCACAATTCTTCCAACCGATAATAATCACGCTGTTCGGAGGAAAATAAATGGACTACCACATCTCCCAGGTCAACCACCACCCAGCCTGATCGGGGAGCGCCTTCGATGCGGCCGTTGATGCCAAAATTCTTTTTAGCGTCCTGTGACGCCTCTTCCGCCAGCGCATCCAGCATCCGATCGCTGGTGCCGGTGCAAATGATGAAATAATCTGCGAATGAAGAAATTTCCTGGATATCCAGGAGCAAAATATCTTCCCCCTTCTTGTCCTCCAATGCATTCATGACGCTGCGAGCAACTTCCAAAGTGTTCAGTTGGCACCTCTCCTTAAAGATTTCGGTTTAGGGACAATTTTAACATAGTTCGCATGTGAAAAGCAACGCGTCACTTGCCCGGTCCGGCGAGGGGAAAATGCGCCAAAGGCGTGTACAACGGTCCTTGTGGCCGCAGGTCGCTGTGGAAAAGCGTGAAGGAAACCGCGGTCATGGAACCGAGGTCACTGGCCTGCATGGAAGTCAAAGCGCTGCTCAGAGTCTGAAGGTCTGCCGGGGAAGCATCGTTTCGCACCCGGCCAAGCGTGAGATGCGGCGAAAATTTGCGTTCTTCGACAGGTATGCCTATTTGGGTGGTGGCGTCCTCGACAGTCCCCTGCAATGCGTGTAACGCTGCCGGAGCCTGCAGCCCTACCCAAACCACCCGCGGTTTGCGGTTGTTGGGGAAGGCGCCGATCCCGCTCACCTGGAAAGTAAAGGGGGAAAATTCTGCAGACCTGGAAAGCAGGATTTTGGATAGCTTATCCAGGTCAGACCGATTCGTATCACCGAGAAATTTCAGGGTCAAGTGAATATTCTCGACTGCCACCCAGCGTACCGCATCGGTACGCAGCAATTTGAAATTTTGAATTAACTGCCCTAGTTGCAGGCGGATTTCCGGTTTGAGTTCGATGGCGATGAAAGCACGAATGACGTCCACGGTCAGGGCAGCTCCTTTTTATGTTTTGACCAGTATAGGATGCAGGCAGACGCCTGTCAATATGAACACTGTCTATTGTCATTGCGATGAAGGTGGCCAAAACTCTCATGCTTTAATGAAGTCCATACCCTCCAGCTCTTGACTCGTTCATCCTACCCAGTCATTTATTTTTGTGATATAAATTGATTAGCCCTGCTGTGTTCGTGATGCAGCACGACCGGTTTTGAGCCAACACCCCCTTAAAGGGACCCACATCAATCCTGTGAAGCGATAGGCTTCGGCCAAGGCTGATCAGGGCTGGAGGGCCCCGCCTGCGAAAGCAGGTTCAAAACTATGCGGCACACGGCACGGCGGGGTCTTTATTTAAGGGTATGCATAGAGGGGACTGAGTTTCGACCATAAATCGCGTTGACACGTAAGCCGTATTTCGCTAAACTAATAAGGAAATTGTGAGCAAGGAGGATTCGATGAACCCCACCTTCAGACTGATATTGAAATCTGGTCCCAATAGTGGGCAGGTTTTCCCGCTCGAAGCCAGCGAAATTGTCATTGGGCGAGACATCAACGCGACATTTGTAATCAACGACCCTGAAGTTTCCCGCCGACACGCCCGTTTAACCTTGCAGGGCGCCAATTACATCATCGAGGATCTCGGATCCACCAATGGCACCATGGTAAGCGGTCAGCGGTTGGCTGGACCTTATATCTTGCGGCCGGGTGAGATGGTCACTCTGGGCGAGCACACCCATGTCCTGTTTGAGAGCACTGACCCGAATGCAACGGTTGCCTCGCTGCGCTCGATGGAAGCTCCGGCGCAATCCTCCTTTGGCGGGTACGCCGCACCTGCTGCGGCTGCGGCGAGCGATTTTGGGAATGAGCCAGCTTACGCTGTTCCTCCAGCCCAGGAATATGCAGGTAAAATCCCCTCCCAACCGCGCCAGACTGCACGCCCGCGAAAAAAGAAAACTTCGTCTCTGGTTGTTATCCTAATCATTCTGGTTGCCGTACTGGCCTTCGGTTGCATCGTCTTTGCCATCTTTGATGCGCTGAACCTGTATTGCGAAATTCCTGGGGTAATGAACTTTTTGATCCCGGGAGCTTGCCCGCCATAAAAAACAGCGCTCTTGGAATGTTTTCTACATACCCCTCCCTGTTTATAGCGGAGGGGTTGTCTTGGCACTAATCCACTCTTTTTCTGTAGTATTCACAGATCAGATAACAAATGTTGTTTTGCCCTTCGCCTCCAACCCCCGCTCCCCGGTTGGTTTTGTTCTTCCCAGGCGGGCAACCTTTCGGGTAGCGGGGTTAAAAAGAATTTCGAGTGTTTTTGTGCCGTATCGGCACAAAAACACTCGATCAAGATGTGCCCGCCCCAAGAATGGGGCGGGTTGGGTGGGGCTGATAACCTTATGACGGTGATTGGGTTCTGATGCTATCAAGATACAAAGGGCGATGGTTTCCCCACCTGGCGAGCAAATCGTTTCCGGGTTAGCGTAATATGCCAAAGGGGCTATTGCACTCGTCAAGCCTTTGGGTAAAATAGGTATATCGAAATCCATACGGATGTGAGCATGTCAGACGAAATCGTCTCGGGTAACCCAAAAGGAACAAATTCCTCACCGCGCTGGAGCAGCACAACCAAGATGGTTGTCGCCTTATCGCTCATCGCTCTCATGGCCGGGTTGATCATCCGTTTTCGGCAAATTGTTGCTCCTCTGTTTATTGCATTCCTGCTGGCTTATGTGCTTTACCCGGTCGCATCGTTCTTGAACCGCCGGTTAAAAATATCCTGGCGCTTAGCCTCAGGCATTATTCTCCTCATCCTGCTGATCACCATTATCGGGCTGTTGACGTTGGGCGGTCTGGCTATTTTTAACCAGATCCAGAGCCTGATCAATTTCCTTCAGGAACAGATCACCAACATCCCGAGTTTTGTTAATGACCTGACCAGCAAGCCGATTGTATTTGGCCCATTTTTTATCGATTTGACCACCCTGGATGCTACTAACCTGGCGAACCAGCTGCTTGGTCTGATCCAGCCTATCCTTAGCAACACCGCTGCCATTCTCGGCAATATCGCGACAGGGGCTGCCACAACCGTTGGCTGGATATTTTTCACCATCTTGGTGGCCTACTTTATTCTCTCGGATTCGGGCGGGGCTCGCAGCCGGTTGATCAACCTTAAAATTCCCGGGTATTCGGAGGACATGGCTCGCCTGGGACACGAGCTGAGTAACATCTGGCGCGCTTTTGCCCGCGGACAGATGATTCTGCTGGTGATCACGGTAATTGTCTATGTGATCATTCTTGGCGGCCTGGGGGTTAATTTCTACTTTGGATTGGCGCTGCTGGCCGGGCTGGCGCGTTTTGTACCGTATGTCGGCCCGTGGGTGGCCTGGATCACTTATGGTCTGGTGACTTTCTTTCAGGAAGCCAATTATTTTGGGCTGCAGCCCATTGGTTATGTGATTCTGATTGTCGGCATCGCAATTATCATTGATATGGTGATGGATAACGTAGTCGTCCCGCGAATGATGGGGGACACGTTGAAAGTGCATCCCGCGGCCGTGATGGTGGCAGCCATCGTGTTCGCCAGTCTTTTCGGCATCCTTGGGGTGCTGCTGGCTGCCCCGGTGATGGCAACTGTGACGTTGATCTTGACCTATGTCGTCAGGAAACTATTCGATATCGACCCCTGGCTGGGGTTTGAAACGCGGAAGGTCAAACCGCTGCCGCCGGTTTTCCGCTCTTTAGGAGCCTTATTTGTACGATTCGGGCGTTGGTTAAAAGCGAAATACGATGCCCAATGGCCGTATGGCATTCCATTTTTCCGCAAGGCCGGAACGTTTTTTGCCAGGTTATGGCAGAAAATCACCCGAAAACCGGAAACGCCACCAACCACAACCACTGGAGGAAAAGATGAGCAGCTCGATGGAACCCAAAACTGACACACTTGCTGAAACCGAAAGTTACATGGCCTGGCGCGCCGAAGAACCCGATGGCGAGACCACATACCATCTGGAATTAAACAACATCACCATCCATTTTTTCAATGAGGAATGGGACGAGTTCCTGACGCTGGTGCGCGCAGTGGTGAAGGAAGCGGACGGGAAGTAACCCGGTTATAAATTAATATCGGCCGCGCATTTGCATAGGCACTGCGGCGGTCATTTCCTCTTCGAAGGCGGGGGCAATCCGCACCACGCCGGCCTTGTATTCGGGAATCTTTGCCTGCGGGTCGACTGCATCGGTCGTCAGGATGTTGGCGGCCGCTTCCCAGAAGTGGAACGGAATGAACACCACCCCCGGGTTGGCCTTGGGTGTTACTTTGGCGCGCAGGACGATCGAACCACGGCGCGAAGTCACCCGCACCGGACCGCCGTCACTGATGGCTAAATTCGCAGCGTCAGCCGGGTTGATTTCCATCAATGCTTCCGGGAACAGGTCGTCCATCCATGAGTGGCGCGTCATCGTACCGCCGTGCCAGTGTTCCAGCACGCGCCCGGTGCTCAGAACGAACGGGTATTCATCATCCGGCATCTCGGCATTCGGCACGTATTCCAGCGGGTGGAATTTACCTCGTCCGCGCGGGAAATCTTTGATGTAAAGGTAGGGCGTTCCCGGATGATCCTCAGTGGGCACCGGGGTTTGCAGCCCAACCTTTTCGATATGAGCGTAGCGCACGCCGGCGTAGTCCGGGACATTGCCGCCCATCTCCGCCAGGATTTCGGACGGGTGAGTGTAATCCCAATACGCAGTGTTGGGCCGGCCCAGGCGCTTTTCGATGCGCTTGGCGATATCGCAAATGATCTGCCAATCAGCGCGCGCTTCGCCGCGTGGCGGGAATGCCTGGCGTACGCGCTGAACGCGCCGGTCGGTGTTCGTAAAGGTCCCGTCTTTTTCAGCAAATGCAGCCGCGGGCAGGAATACATCGGCAAATGCGCCGGATTCATTGATGAAGAGGTCTTGCGCGACCACAAACTCCAATTCTTCCATCTTCTTGCGCGTGTGATTCAGGTTTGGTTCAGACATCATCGGATTTTCGCCCATGATATACAACGCCTGAACTCCGCCGGGGTGGACGGCGGAGAGGATTTCGGTGGTGGTTAAACCGCGCTGGCGGTTCAATCCGCCGGCCTCGATATTCCAGGTCTTTTCCCAGCGCTGAGCGTTTTGTTCGTTGTCCACAGTCTGATAGCCAGGGTAGTGCCAGGGCATGGCGCCGGAATCCGATGCACCCTGTACATTGTTCTGCCCGCGCAGCGGGTTCAGCCCGGTACCGCGGCGGCCGATTTGCCCGGTCAGCAGCGCCAGATTGATCAAGCTGAGGGCGTTGGCTGTGCCGTGCGTTGATTCGGGAATGCCGAGCGCCCAGTAGATGGCGCTTTTGTCGGCAGCGGCGTACATGCGGGCTGCGTCGATGATCAGTTGGCGGTCGACGCCTGAAATGGCTTCGGCATATTCCGGGGTAAACTTTTCCATCGAAGCAGCGAAGGCTTCGAAGTTTTCCGTTCGTTCGGCGATGAACTGCGCGTTATGCAGATTCTCTTTCAGGATGACATGCGCCATGGCTGAAAACACAGGCACATCGCTGCCAGGTTTGATGGGCAGGTAGAGGGCTGCATAATTGACCATTTCAATGCGGCGCGGGTCAACCACAATCAACTTTGCGCCGTGTTTTTGGACCGCTTTCTTCATTTGCAGCGCAATGATGGGATGGTTTTCCGACACGTTCGAGCCGGTTAGCATGAAGACGTCACTTTCGACCACCTCAGCAGCCGTGTTGCTCATTGCAGCCGATCCAACGGCCATTTGTAGCGCCACTACGCTGGCAGCATGGCACAACCGGGTGCAGTGATCCACGTTGTTGGTGCGAAAGAGCGCGCGGTACATCTTTTGCAGCAGGTAGTTATCTTCGTTGGTGGCTTTGGCACAGCAGTAAACCGCCATGGCTTTAAAGCCATCACGCCGGTAAATTTCGACCAGGCGGTCGGCAGCGTAATCCAAAGCCTCATCCCAGGTAGCCTCGCGCCATTCGGAGCGGTCAAACGCCTGGGCGCGCGAGCCAGGAACCTGGCGGGTCTTGCGAATCAGTGGCGTGGTTACGCGTTGCTTATTATAGATATAGTCGTAGCCAAAGCGACCTTTGACGCACAAATTGCCGTGGTTGACCACGGAATCAAAGGGCGAGGTCACCCGGTAGATAAAGTCATCCTGGATGTGCAATTGCAAATTGCAGCCAACGCCGCAATATGGGCAAGTTGTTGAAACGATTTTTTCGGCTTTTAACATGATTCCTCCGGTCAGACCTGATCGTTTGAGGGGACATCCACGCGTCGCCGCCGGTTGCGGCGTTCTGAACGCGTCAGGTCCATAATCTCATCGGGGGTGCGGCCAAGTTCCAATAACCACTGTCGTTTGGGTTTCAGCGCCCCGGTAGGGCAGACTGCCACGCATTGCCCACAAAAGACGCAGGTTGATTCGGGCATGGGGACTTCATAGAAGGTGCTGATCTGGGTATCATAGCCGCGGCTGGAGAAATTAATCGCATAGGTATACTGGGCATCTTCAGCGCAAACCTGCACACAGCGCCAGCACAAAATGCACTTGGCGTAATCACGCAAGTACATAGGGTTGTCATCGATGGGCGCTGATGCCCGGCTTTTTGCCTGAGGGAAACGGTCAGCATCCGCCTTATACGCCACGATCATGGTTTGAATCTCGGGCGCGTCCGAAAGGTCCACGGTCGATTCAAGCATTTCTAAAATCGTCCGGCGGGAGCGCGTCACGCGCTCCGATTGGGTCTGTACTTTCATGCCTTCACTGACATGGGCCACGCAGGACGGCACCAATACCCGTGACCCCTCGACTTCCACCACGCAAATCCGGCACAGCGCATTGGAGGTGGTTGCTTCGTGAAAACAAATGGTGGGAATTTCGATGCCAGCCTCACGTGCGGCTGCCAGTATGGTGGTGCCAGGCGGAACGGATATTTGCTTCCCGTCAATGATCAAGTTGATCGTATCGCTCATCACGGTTCCTCTCGGTTATTGTGCCAGAGCTTCGGGAGACTTAAACAGGTGCGGCCAGTGTTTCATGGCGCTCATTACTGCGCTGGCCGCGGTTTGACCCAGCCCGCATAACGATGCATCCGTCATTGTCCAACCAATGTCATGCAGCCGCTCCCAGTCGCCGGGGAGGACTTGTCCATCCATAATCCGCTGAATGATCTCGACCTGGCGCTGGGTACCCAACTGACACGGGTAACATTTGCCGCATGATTCGTCTGCAAAGAAATGCGCCAACCGCAGGCAAATATCGCGCATGTCGCGGGTTTCATCGAACACCGTAATCACCCCGGAGCCTAACGGCAAGCCGGCTGCGCGTAGATCTTCGAAGCTGAGGTGTACATCCAGGTGGGAATCCAGCGCAAATGCTCCCGCAGCGCCACCAAACAACGCCGACTGGAAATGATGCCCGCTGCGAACACCTCCGGCCAGGTCGAAGAGCAGTTCCCGGAAGGTAGTCCCAAAGGGGACTTCGTATAATCCCGGGCGTTCCACATCTCCCGAAAGGCAGAATAATTTTGGCCCGGGCGATTTCTCGGTACCGATCTTGCGGTATTCGTCAACGCCCATCCGAAGAATGAGTGGCACGTTGGCCAGCGTTTCCACATTGTTGATCGATGTGGGTTGGCCGAATAAACCGTGGGTAGTCGGATATGGCGGCTTAACACGCGGGAAGCCGCGTTTCCCCTCGATGGACTCGAACAGCGCAGTCTCTTCCCCGCAGATATAGGCGCCTGCACCGCGGCGGATTTCGATGTCAAAATTGAAATCGCTCCCGAAGATATTTTCGCCAAGCAAGCGGGCTTCGCGCGCTTCCTGTACCGCAATTTTCATCATCTGGTACGGACGTAAGTACTCGCCGCGGATGTAAATATAACCCTTGCTGGCGCCGACGGCATAAGCCGCGATCATCAGCCCTTCCAGAATGGAATGAGGGTCATCTTCCATCAAGACCCGATCCTTAAAGGTGCCGGGCTCAGCTTCATCGGCGTTACAGACCACATACTTTTGGGTGCCAGGAGCTTTGGCAGTGCCTTCCCATTTGACTCCCGTGGGAAAGGCTGCGCCTCCTCGGCCAACCAGCCCAGATATTTTTACCGCATCGACTACCTCCTCCGGGGCCCCTGCCAGGGCTTTGCGGTAGGCCGTGTATCCACCTCTGGCGACATATTGCTCCAGACTGAGCGTATACCCCAACCCGCAATTAGCGGTCAGCAGCCGAATGCTGCCGTCAACTTTTGTATCCGGCGGACGTGGGTCGCTTTCCACCATTTCTTCCCAAGTTCGTGTATTGGCTTGGCCAATCGGCTGGCCGTTGACCAGCATTGCGGGGGCGTGCTCGCATAAACCAAGACACGGAGCGCGTTCAATGGTGGCGGATTCCTCGGTGTGATTTTTCCCGTTAAGTGATTCAACGTGCTGCGTAAGCCTTTTTAGCATGGGCTCTGAGCCAGCCATGGCGCATGCCGGGTCAGTACACACGTGGATGACCGTTTTCCCCACCGGTTCGCGGTAAAACAAAGAATAAAAATCGATAACGCCAAACACCTCAGCCAAAGGTACGTTCAGGCCGCGGGCAATTTCAGCTGCCACAGGTTCCGGCAGATAACCATAAATTTCTTGCGCTGCGTGGAGGGCTGGGAGAAGCGCAGTTCTTCCCTGGGGAGCGTATCCTCCCAATACCGCTTGTAGCGGGGTCAGGTCGAAATCGGTCATATGGCCTCCTGGTGGATTTTAGGCGATGCGGGGATTTGGAAAAGAAATCTTACCTTGAAAGGTATAATTATAATCAATGTCGCTTTCAATTGTGATCCAAGCGGGTGGTGAATCGCACCGAATGGGTACCAATAAGGCCCTGCTGCCATTTTTAGGGGTTCCGTTGATCGAAAGGGTGGTGGACAGGGTCGGCCGTCTGGCTGCCGAAATGCTGGTGACCACCAACCAACCTGCTGAGTTTGCCTTCCTTGGCTTGCCGCTGTTCCCGGATGCCGTACCCGGACAGGGGGCTCTGGCTGGCTTGCACACCGCGTTGTCGGCTGCCCGACTTTCCTATGTAGCAGTCATCGCCTGCGATATGCCGTTCGCCAGCCCTGAATTGATCACTTACCAGTTGGATTGTCTGGTGAACGAACAAGTTGATCTGGTTGTACCGCTCACTAATCAAGGCTACGAACCCTTTCATGCAGTTTACCGGCGGGATGCCTGCCTGGCAGCGGTGACAGACGCCTTGCAAAACGGGAAGAAACGCATGATTTCATGGTTCGACCAGGTTAAGGTCAGAGAATTGGATACCGGCGAAATACGCCGCTTCGATCCGCGCGGTCTTGCCTTTTTGAACGTCAACACACCGGAAGAATTCGCGGCTGCGGAGCAAATGGCTCAAGCCAGTGAAGGTTGAGCCGGGCTCTCGACGGTTTGAACCGCCCAATTTTCGGGCGAGTAGAGGCGTTCAGGGTGGGTGTACACGTTGCACTGGCTGCGGCGGGCGTAACCTACCAGGGTAATGCCAAATTCTTCCGCCAACTGGATCGACATGGAACTGGGTGAGGTGCGCGACACCAGGATGGTCGCACCCATGCGCGCCGATTTCTGCAGCATTTCAGAGCTGATGCGTCCGGTGGTAACAATCATGCGCGGGCCAGGGGGAACATGTTCCAGCAACAGTAACCCGGCGATCTTATCGAGCGTATTATGCCGGCCAATATCCTCTGCTTGCGCTAAAATGTCCTTGCCGTCCGTCAGGATGGAGCAGTGCACGCCGCGCACTTCGCGATAAAGCTCCTGTCTTTCCAGCAAGCGGTCCATCCAGCCAAGCAACACATCCACCGAGACCTGCTCGCTGGAAACCAGACGCTCGGTTTTCTCCTGCGCCGCATCCGAGGTCACGCCGCCGGTACATCCGGAAGTGCGCCGCCAGTGGGGCGGTTTTTCAACCGGATGGTTGAGCCATACGTCCACATTGTCACCATTTTCGCAGGGGCGCATGACTTCAATTTCATCCAACGAGTGGATGATCGCCTCGTTGAATAAAAATCCGACTGCCAATGCTTCCAGCAGAGTGGGGGTGCACATAAAGGTCAACCACAACTGTCCGTTCACCGTTAAACCAACATTCGCCTCGGTGATGATGCCGCCCGAAGACGGTTCCCAGCCGCGGCTGGAGATTTTGGTGTATTGAATGGGTGTAAAAGGAAGGGGTGTCATCCGTTTTCCTTGTTTAAATCTGATAGATAAATGTAATCTAATTCTATCAAGTTTAGCTAAATCCTGCCTTAAAGAGCGGGGTATCCTGTCGAATATGTTACAATCGGCCGCCCTGCTGAAGTTAAAAATAAGGGGTAGAATAGACCTGAAGTTATGAAATTTTACTCTACATTGGCCATCAGACTGGTCATACCGGGAATAATTAGTGTTACGCTGATCTCCGCCTGTAATCTCCCAGGGGGAATATCCTTGGATTCAGTAAATATCACCGCAGTTTACCAGACCGCCAATGCGGTGGTGAGTCGGGGTATCAAAACGCTGCAACCCAATAACCCTGCAAGCGAAAAAACACCCCCTCTACTGGTCATCACCCCCACGCCCATGCAGGCGACGAGCACAGATATTCCCACGGAAGGGTTAACAACCAACACGGCGCAGCGCTGCGATCAGGCTGGCGCCGGCAATCCGCTGGACGTCACAATTCCAGACGACACCCGCCTGGTCCCCGGCGAGGAATTCACCAAAGTATGGCGGCTTCTCAACCTCGGGACGTGTGATTGGTCAACTGGATATGCGATGGTCTGGTTCTCGGGCGACGATATGGGTGCGGTGCGGGAGCAGCCTTTCCTGTCCTCGGTGGCGCAAGGTGAAACAATCGATTTCGCCGTGGATATGGTCGCGCCGGCTGTTCCAGGTTTGTTCTCGGGTTACTGGATGCTGCGCAGCGCCTCTGGCGACCTGTTTGGCATTGGCCCCAATGGAAACTCGCCGGTCTGGGTTCGCATTCAGGTGGTGGCCGTGGAAACCCCAATTCCGACCAGCACCGCTACCGTGGCGCCGACATCCATTGTGCAGGCTGAAGGTCCAGGCATTTTGCTTATCGGTCAGACCTTTGACCTGGACTCCGGCCAAACTACGGCGGATAATCAAGTGGATATGCGGCTGGAGGGAACAAATCCAGACACCCTCCAGTGGACGCCGCTTAACAATGCTCGCTTCGCAGTGTTTGGGTTAAATACCCCTGGGGAGTTAGAGTGCCAGTATGCGACTATGACCGACCAGCCGCTGGCTGTGAGTAATTTTGAAGCAGGGATTTATCTTTGTTATCGAACCAGTGAGGGACTGCCAGGTAGGCTCAAGATCGAGAGTTTGCCTGTCGATGGTTCACCTTTGACCTTAAATTTTACAACCTGGGCTGTTCCATGAAAAACCTTTTATACCTGAGGAGATTGCTGCATGAACCTGGACGATACCAACCGGTTTAAAGAATTGGATTCGCTGAACATGCTGGGGGAAGTGGATGGTCTGCCGGATCAATTGGAAAGCGCCTGGTCGCTTGGTAATCGTCTTGAGCTGCCGGCGCTGCCCGGGATTAGCCGTGTGCTGGTGGCGGGAATGGGCGGGTCAGCCATTGGCGCTGATCTGCTGGCAGCTTATATAGAACCATTCTGCAGCGTCCCGCTATTTATTCAGCGCGACTACACCCTGCCTGCCTGGGCTACCGGTAAACAGACGCTGGTGATCGCTTCCTCGCATTCCGGCAATACCGAGGAGACCCTGTCGGTATTCGAACAGGCGCGCCAGGCAGGTTGCTCCATGATCGTGATTTCAACCGGCGGCAAGCTGGCGCAGCTCGCGGCCGAGGGCGGCATTCCGACCTGGAAGTTTGAACATTCGGGTCAACCGCGAGCTGCGGTAGGCTATTCCTTTGGGCTGCTGCTGGCTTTGTTTGCGCGGCTGGGCTTGATTCCGCCGCAGGGTGGCGATATCGCGGACGCTTTGCAGGCGTTGCGCGAACAGCAGGCTCTGCTGCGCGCAGACGTCCCGGCGGCGAAAAACCCGGCCAAACGTCAGGCTGGTCAAATGATGGGGCGCTGGGTGGTGGTGCTTGGAGCCGGGCTGCTGATTCCAGTGGCACGCCGCTGGAAAGGTCAGGTCAGCGAGGTGGCTAAAGCCTGGGGGCAATTTGAAGCCCTTCCGGAGGCCGACCATAACACCCTGGCTGGCATTGAATTTCCCGAAACCGTGCTCACCAATACCCTGGTCATTTTTTTGCGTTCTGCAGCCGATCACCCGCGCAACCGCCTGCGCAGTGAACTGACCCTGCAATCCTTCATGATGGCCGGCATGGCCACCGATTTTTACAAAGCCAAAGGCAGTACCCGCCTGGCTCAACTGTGGACCACCTTGCATTTCGGTGATTACACGGCATATTATCTGGCCATGGCGTATGGAGTTGACCCGACCCCGATTCCTGCAATCAGCGGGCTCAAAGAGGCCATGTCGTAATTTGTAGTTAATTCCAATCATGAATTTCGACAGAAATTTGTTGAGTGCAGCGCGCCGGGAATGGCTGGCGCTGGCGTTGACGATCCTGCTGGGCTTTTTGGGTGGTCTGGCCATCATCCTTCAGGCGCGTCAGTTGAGCGCCATTCTTTCGGCAGTTTTTATTGAAGGTCAAACCCAAGGCGCTGTTGCTCCACTAATTATCCCGCTGCTGATCATCCTGATCGTCCGGGCGCTGTTTGCCTGGCTGGCCGATGCAAGCGCCGGGATATTGGCAATCCGGGTGAAGGAACGCTTACGCAGCCAACTGGTTGGCCATTTATTTCGTCTGGGACCAGCTTACGCGCGCGGTGAAAACAGCGGGGAACTGGCCAATACAGTCATGCAGGGCATCGAGAATCTGGATGCATATTTCAGCCAGTACCTGCCGCAGGCCGCGCTGGCCGCCTTGATACCGTTGGCGGTGCTGGTTGTTGTTTTCCCGGGTGACTGGCTTTCCGGATTGATCATGCTGCTGACTGCGCCGCTGATCCCAATCTTTATGATCCTCATTGGCAAAGCGTCCGAGGCAGCCACCCACCGCCAGTGGTATGCGCTCAGCCGGTTGAGCGCTTATTTTTTGGATACGCTGCAGGGGCTGCGCGAGTTGAAACTGCTCGGTCAGAGTAAACGGCGCGCCGTGAAAGTGGGTGAGGCTGCCGAGCAGTACCGCCTGACGACCATGACTGTTTTACGGGTGACCTTCTTATCTGCGCTGGTGTTGGAAATGGTGAGCACCCTCAGCACTGCGGTAATTGCTGTTCAAATTGGACTGCGTTTGCTGCGCGGCGGACTGGGTTTCGAGCAAGCATTTTTTATTTTGCTGCTGGCGCCAGAGTTCTACCTGCCGCTGCGGTTGTTGGGTCAGCGCTTCCATGCCGGCGCCAACGGGATCAACGCAGCCCGCCGGATTTATGCCATCCTGCAAACGCCAGCCATGTACGAGCCGGCCACGACCGTTGAAACGGCGGCAAATATCACTGCCCCGCCGCTAACGATCTCATTTCAACACGTCAGCTACGCTTATCCCGGTCAGGCTGGCCTGGCGGTGGAGGATGTTACCTTTAATCTACGGCGCGGCGAGTTGACCGCGTTGGTCGGCGCAAGCGGGGCTGGCAAGAGTACCCTGGCACACTTGCTGCTGCGCTTTGCGCTCCCGACCGCCGGTCAAATTCTGGTGGACAGTGTGGGAGTAGACGACCTTCCCTCGGCGATATGGCGGAAGCAGATTGCCTGGGTACCGCAGCAGCCCGTCATATTCCAGGGTACCATCGCTGAAAATATTGGGCTGGGAAAACCGCTGGCGTCTCTGGCTGAAATTCAGGCGGCTGCGCATCTGGCGTCGCTTGATCAGTGGATTGCAGCGCTGCCATCCGGCTACAATACGGTCCTCGGCGAGTTTGGCGCCCGGTTAAGCGGCGGCGAGCAGCAGCGCCTGGCTTTGGCGCGTGCATTTCTGCTGGATGCGCCACTGCTGGTGCTGGATGAACCTTCTGCGTACCTCGACCCTGCTTCGGAGGAGTTACTGGAAGAGGCGATGCACCACTTGTGTGCCAACCGCACGGTTTTGATCATTGCTCACCGCCTGCCGACTGTTTACCGCGCTGATCAGATCCTGTTGCTGGATCATGGGCGCATTGTGGAACGCGGCACGCATTCGACTTTGATCGCAGCCGGTGGAGCGTACGCCCGGCTGATGAATTTTTACGGCGGGAGCCGCGCATGAAAACCACCGGGCGTTTGCTGCAATTCTTGAAACCCTTCACGGGCTGGGTGGCGCTTTCGGTATTATTGTCCACCGCGACTATTGCCAGTGGGATTGGGCTGCTGGGCACTTCAGCCTACCTGATCTCACGCGCGGCTTTGCAGCCTTCGATTGCGGTTTTACAGGTTGCCATCGTCGGCGTGCGGTTCTTTGGCATATCCCGCGGGGTTTTCCGTTATTTGGAACGGCTGACATCGCATTCGGTCAATTTTCGGCTGCTGGCGCGGCTGCGCGCCTGGCTGTACCGCACGATCGAGCCGCTGGCGCCGGCTAAGCTGCAGGATTTTTCTTCGGGGGACCTGCTCAACCGCGTCCTCGCTGATGTGGATACCCTGGAAAATTTTTATGTGCGCGTAGTGGCGCCGTATGCTTCCGCCGGGTTGACGATTATTGGGATGGGGTGGTTCCTCGGCAGGTTTGACCTGAAGTTAGGGCTGAGTTTGGCGGGCGGGTTAATTCTGAGCGGAATTGGAATTCCGCTGGGGGCATTCGTAATAGGTCGCAGTCCGGGGAAAGCAGCAGTCGCTATAAAAGCGCGTTTGAGCACCGCGTTGATTGAATCGATCCAGGGCATGGGTGATTTGACCGCTTTCAACCGCAGCGAGGCAGCGGCTGCTCGCTTGAACGGGTTAGGCAACAGGCTGGCGCAGGCGCAGCGGCGCATGGTCTGGGGCAGTGCCTGGATCAATGCCGGCAATGGGTTGCTGGCAAACCTGACCATGGTTTTGGTCTTGTGGCTGGCCATCCCGCTGGTCGCCAGCGGCCAAATGGAAGGCTTTCTGCTGCCCGTAGTGATTATGCTGGCTCTGGCCTCCTTTGAAGCGGTCACTCCGCTGGCGGTGGCGGCTCAGTACCACAGCGCTAGTCTGGAATCGGGCGCGCGATTATTTGAGCTGGAGAAAATCCCTCCCGCAGTGACCGATCCGACTACGCCTTTGACCATTGCGCCGTCGCCGCTCCGACTGGAACTCCGCGATGTCAGCTTTCAATACAATGAAAATACAGATGACGCGCTGACGGCTATCAGCCTGCGGCTGGATCCAGGGAAGAAAATTGCGGTGGTCGGTCCAAGCGGGGCCGGTAAAACTTCGCTGATCCATGTTTTGCTACGATTGTGGGATTTCGATCGCGGAGAAATCCTTCTGAACGGTACGGATAGTAGGCTTTTCCGCCCGGCGGATGTCCGCGCCCAATTTTCGGTCATCTCGCAATCCGCCTACATTTTCAACGCCACCCTGCGACAGAATTTACGTCTGGCGCGCCCGGATGCCGGAGAAGCTGACCTGCATGCAGTCCTGCTGCAGGTCAGTTTGGCAGATTGGGTGGCTGCGCTCCCGGATGGGCTGGACACCTGGGTCGGTGAGCACGGGCTACGGTTGAGCGGCGGCGAGCGGCAGCGCCTGGCGGTTGCCCGGGCGTTGCTGCATGACACCCCGCTGGTCATTTTGGATGAACCGACTGCCAACCTGGATGCAGTCACCGAAGCTGCGCTGCTCCGTCAATTGCAATTCGCCCTGGCAGCAAAAAGTGTGCTGTGGATCACTCACCGCCTGGTCGGCCTGGAGTGGATGGACGAAATTCTGGTGTTGGATGGCGGTCAAATTGTTGAACGCGGTAAAGCAACTGATCTGATAAAAACAGGCGGGCTTTACGCCCGCCTGCATGAAATTCAACAGCGCGTGATACCGGCTACTTTTTCATCGCCGTCATCATTGTGATGCGCAAGGCGATGCGGTTGATCTCTTTGAGTTTATTGACCAACTCATCAGGCTGATTTTGCGCTTCGGTTTGGGCAATCAAGCCGCTTAACATCTGCGTGAATTCCGGCGTCACCATTTCGGCTTTGGACTGCATCAATTTCATCCGCTCATCGTAAGATTCGAGCTCCAAAAGCTGTTCAATGAATGTGATTTCCGGGGGCGGAGCGGAGGCTTCTTCGATTACAGCAGTGATTTTTTGCAGTCTGCCAATGCGGTTAAGGTCAGCAGCGGCGCGGGCATTTTTCAGTTCTTGATCGACCAGTTGCATGAAATATTCGTCGATTTCTTCAATGTGCTCTCTGGTCGCTTCGCCCGGGTTGGGCGATGCCAGAATGGCATCCAGCAGTTTGCGGGTTTGCTGCATTTGAACCTGGCGCTGGTCATCGATCTCTTTGACATAACCGAGCAATTTTTCGCGCATCGCTTCGAGTTTGGCTTTCTTTTCATTCTCGAAGGTGTTGATTTTGTCGGTGAGCAACTGGAAGAAGGTGTAATCCAGCCCGGTGCGGATCAGGCTGACCAGGGTGGTCAGTCGCACTTCGCTGTCCGCCGAGTCGATGAAAATATCCACCAATTTCTCTCGAGTAAGCCCATCCTTACTGGCTTCCTGCAGAGTCTTGATGACTTCCTGCGCTTCGCGCGACTGATCTTGAATTTTCTTGCCGACTTCCGTGTTTTCCACCAGTTCCTGCTGCACAGCGGCCAGGGCGCGGGCGGAACGCTCGTCGCCTTGCGCCATGGTGGCTTCCATCAGCCGGGCGAACATGCTGAAGAAATTTTCGTCGATCAGGGCTTCTTCCTGTTTGATGACTTCCAGACGCGATTCAGCCGTTGGGATGGAAAGCAAACGCTGCAGTAAGGCCAGCCGTTTTTGTTGATCATCGATCATCTGGCGGCTGATGCCGTCCCCTTCCAGGATCTTTTCGATCATGGTTTGGAAAGTGAGCATCGATTGGGGGCGCAAGATGTAGGCTTTGCGTTTTTCAAGCGGCAGACGATTTACGACCTGGTTGATGAGCGGACCGATCACCCGTTCCTGCTCGTTCAAAGGCAGTCCCATTTCGGAGGGGAAGAAGGTCAACAGTAATTCTTTTTCGGGGTCGTGGTAAATGACAGGCGTCCCAACCATTCCATCATAGCCGCAGTTGGGGCAATGGATTACATTAACCTGACCGGAAAGCAGCCGCTGCTTGGCTTGCGGATCGTGGTTCAGGTCAAAAATCTGCTCGACCTCAGCAGCAACTGGTGATTTACAACGTGGACAACTGGTTTGGACTTTAGCCATGTACGGTTCTCGCGATTCTTTTGGTATCTATAGATTCAAACGCAATCAGGCGGGTATTTCTTTAAAATGTTGAGTCTTGCCGGGTGCTCGATGTGCAGTTGAGAGCAACCATGAGAAGACGACGTTCGCCGCTCATTGCGCCGTCGAACGCAAAATTATACCATTTTTCCCGAAGGGAGCGGGTTCAGCTTGCGCTTTCCTGCCGGGGCAGCAGAAAACAGAAGCGCGCGCCTTTACCAAGCTCGGAATCGACCCAGATGCGGCCGCCGTGGGCTTCGATGATCGAGCGCGTAAGGTACAATCCCAGGCCAGCGCCCTTGGTGTGACGGGCAGCATCGGATGAGCGGTAGAAACGGTCGAACACGTGCGGAATGTCCGGCTGCGCGATGCCTGGGCCCTGATCGCTGACGCAAACAATGACGAAGTCCGGGCGAACCTGGCCGCTGACTTTGATTTCACCCCCCGGCGAATATTTGATCGCGTTTCCAATCAGATTGGTCATTACCTGGCTCATGCGGCTCTCATCCGCCAGGATTACCGGGAAATCGGCCGGAAAATCGCAGATGATCGTATGCTGCCCGGTCTGGGTTTGCATGCGTTCGGCTGTCCGGCGTGCCAGATCTGGCAGCAGGACATCGGAAGGTTTGATGGCCAGGCTGTTGGCCTGCAGCCGTGAGGCATCCAACAGATTTTCGACCAGTTCAGCCAGACGGTCGGCTTCTTCTTCGATCACGGCCAGACTCTCTTTGACGATCGCGCGGTCCCAACGTGCATCCTCGCGGCGCAGAGTACTGACATACCCCTTGATCAACGCCAGCGGAGTCTTCAATTCGTGGCTGATGACCGAAACGAACGTGCTTTTCAGCTCATCAGCCTGACGAAAATGCGTGATATCGCGTACGGTCGCGATAATATTCAGCAATACATCGTCATTCGACATAAGCGGGGAATAAGTGATCCCCACCGGCAGCGGCGGCAAATCATCGTCCACCTTGAGGTCGCCCTCCACATATAAATGCGCATGTGGGGTAAGCGGCCAACCGCCGGCGATGGCCTGCTCTAAGGTCATATCCGTGGTGCGTTTGGCCCAGCGGATGACCTCGTCATGGGCTTTTCCCTGAATGGCGATCCCGTTGAGCCTTAGCAGCCGTTCCAAAGCCGGGTTGCTGCGTTCCACGCGCTGGCCGGGGGTGAGGATCAAAATGCCGTCTGCAACCGAATCCAGTAGACCGTCAAGGCGCTGGCGGCTGCGCACCGATTGCTGGTACAACTGGGCGTTTTGTACTGCGATTGCAGCTTGATCGGCAAAACTACGCAGCAAGGCGCGGTCGTTGACCGAAAACGTATCGGAGTAAGAGCGGAACATAAATATCACGCCTACCACCGATTTATGCGTGACTAGCGGCAAAACTACCCCGTTCAGCAGCCCGCGGGAGGCTTTGTGCGCCAATTCGATTAACCGGCGATTGATTTCAAGCAATTCAAACTGATCCGCATCCTCGGCTTTGGAAATTTCAGCCAGGTACGGCACCAGGTATTTCAAGAAAGCATCGGGCAGGCCGTTGGAAACCGGAACGCTCCAGTTTTCCTGTTCATCGCGCAAGGCAATTAAACCGGCCTGTCCGGCCAGCATTTCTATGGATATGGCGAGAATGCGCCCCAATAGTTTTCCGAGGTCGAGTTCCTGGGTGATTGCGCGCGAAATTTCGAGCATATAATCGCGCTGGCGGACTCGAAAATCTGGGAGCAGCATGAGTGGCCCTGATTAAGCGATTTCTGTGTCCGCCTGGCTGACGAACAGAAGTTCGTCTTCAGCGCGGGTTATCACCCGGTCGAAAATCTCTAGCGCCTCTTCCATTTCGCCATAGGTGGTGCACAGCGGCGGTGAAACCCGGATGACGCTGCGGCCGCAGCCCAGAGTAAGCAGCCCTTCTTCGAAAGCCAGATCGACCACCCGGTCACGCAGTTTTACTGCCGGTTCGCGCGTGTCACAGTCCTGCACAAATTCAACCCCGATCATCAAGCCAATGCCGCGCACCTCACCTATTGAGGGGTGGCGAAGCTGCATCTGGCGCAACTTATCCAGTGCAAAGGCGCCAACCGCCACAGCATTATGCATGTATTCTTTTTCGATCAAATCCAGCGTTGCCAGCGATGCCGCGCAGGAGATCGGATTGCCGCCATAGGTGTTGCCGTGCGAACCGCGCGGCCAGGTGACCACGCTCTTGCGGGCAACCATCAACCCCAGCGGCATGCCCGAGGCGATGCCTTTGGCTGCACAGAAAATATCAGGCTCCACGCCGAATTGTTCAATCGACCACCATTTTCCGGTGCGGCCGGTGCCGGCCTGCACCTCGTCCGCGATCAATAAAATTCCATGGCGGTCACATAGGGCGCGCAGTGCCGGGAAGAAACCGGGCGGAGGAACGATATAGCCGCCTTCACCCTGGATGGGTTCGACCAGGATGCCCGCGACCGCGTCCGCCGGCACGATGCGGCCAAAAATTTCAGTTTCGATATAGCGCACGACTGTTTCCCCGTAATCTTCGCCGTTGTTTCCCAGCAGAATGGGGTGGTAAGGATCCGGGAAGGGTGCATGGACCACGCCGTTCATCAATGGGTAGAAACCGCGGTGATATGCGGCTTTGCTGGCGGTAAAAGTGACGGCTCCCATCGTCCGGCCATGGAACCCGCCCAGGAAGCCAATAAACTCGGTGCGTTTGGTATGGTAACGCGCCAGCTTTATAGCCGATTCGACCGCTTCGGTGCCAGAGTTGGTCATAAAACTGATCGCATCTTCCTTGAAGGGAGCAATATGATCGATTTTTTCAGCCAGCTCGATCCATTTGGTGTGGTAGAAATCGGAAGAAATATGAATGAATTTTTCTGCTTGTTCCTGAATGGCTTTAACGACCAGTGGATGGCTGTGTCCGGTGGAAACAACCGCAATGCCAGCCGAAAAATCAAGGAACCGGTTTCCATCTACGTCCCAGACTTCAACACCCCGGCCATGATCCATCACAAAAGGATATCCGCGAGGATAGGATGGTGAAATGACCGCTTGATCGCGTTCGATCAAGTGATTGGCATTTGGCCCGGGCAAGCTGGTTTTCCGCATATTTCCCTCCAATGAAAGATGGTGGATACAAGGTTGTTACACGATCTCCAGAAGAAGTCCTGGTTATATCTTTGATATAGATTATAGCATCAGAAAAATTAGGTTCGAGGTGCTGTCCCCATAAATCATGCGTATAGCCGTTAATTTAAGAGGAGCTGAGAAATCTCCCCCAATCGAATTACACCCTTACCCAAAATCGGTGGTTTCGGCCAGCGCCAGTGCGCCGATTAAACCGACATTGTCTCCCAGGGAGGCGGTCACAATTTGGACCTGGTCGAGGTAGGAACGGCCAAGAATATATTCCTGCAACGCTTTCTTGATCGGCTCAAGTATTAAAGCCCCGGCTGAAATTACGCCGCCGCCCAGAATGACGATGGAAGGATTGAATAGATGCAGGAAATCGGCGAGTGTATGGCCAATGTAAGTTCCGGCTAAAGTAATGGCTTGAATGGCAAGTGCATCGCCATTGACGGCTGCCTGGCTGACGTCTGCCGCGCTGGGGTTAGTGATACCGGACAGGGACGATTTAGCGCCCAGGCTGATGCGTTCGGCCACATATCTGGCAATCGCTGTACCGGACGCAACCGCCTCCAGGTGGCCGCGGTGACCGCAGCCGCATAGCGGGCCATTGGGGATAATGGTGATATGGCCAAATTCACCGGCGAGCCCATGGTAGCCGACCAACAGTTTGCCATTAACGATGGCGCCGCCGCCGATACCGGTGCTGATGGTCAGATAAAGCAGGTTGTCATGACCTTTGCCGGCGCCGTAGCGCCACTCTCCCAGTGCTGCCAGGTTGGCGTCATTACCAACCAGCACCGGCACATGGAATTGTTCTTCCAACAGCCGGCGAATCGGCAGGTTGATCCATCCCGGAACGTTGGGGGCCTCGATGATGACCCCTTGATTCTTATCCAGGTAACCCGGTACTGCCACTACAATCGCTGCCACCCTGGTCTCGGTTGGCCAAATCTCTTTAAAGAGCCCTATCATGCGTTCGATGGGCGTCTGCACTTTATCGCGCGTGCGGATTTTCTTGATCCGCAGCGGAATGGGGTTCTCCGATTGGAAAACGGCTGCCCGAATTTGTGTCCCGCCTATATCCGCAACGATATACGTTTCCATGCCCGCGATTATAGCACAGAGGTCTGAACCCGGTCACGCGCGGTCTGCGAGTGCACTCAGGGTAAAGCGCACGTCTGACATGTTTGGACATCCTGGCCGAATCGTTGACTTACAAATAAAAGAGAATTATAAATAGGGGTATATGCAGTCAAGGCAGAAATCCTGGTTAAGCCGCGTGTTTTCTGGCGCCCGGCCGCTCTTACGCTGGCTGGAACCGGGCATTGGTGTTAAACGCTACTTTTTTGTATTTCTGGCTGGCACTACCCTGCTTGGGGTTGGCCTGACGTTATTGATATTGGATGTATACCGGACGGCGCCGGACACCTGGTGGCTGCCGATCTTTTCTTCGCTTTCTTTGCGGGGATTGGAACGCCCGCTGCGGATTTTGATTTTTGGCGGAATTGGGTTTGGGTTGGTCTTATACGGCGTGATGGGTATCAACCGCTCGCTGTTAAAACCGTTTGTCCGGCCGGGGAAACAACTGCTGGACACCGTCAGCAATTACCGCCGGCGCGACCGCGGCCCGCGGGTAGTAGCCATTGGCGGTGGCAATGGTTTGTCCTCGTTGCTGCGCGGGATCAAGTTTTATACCCATAACATTACAGCGATCGTTACGGTGGCGGATGATGGGGGATCATCGGGTGAGCTGCGCCAAAAATTGGGCGTGCTCCCCCCTGGCGACATCCGCAACTGTCTGGCGGCCCTGTCTGACGATGAAGAGTTGATCACGCAGTTATTCAAGTACCGCTTTGGCGAATCGGCCGGGTTGAACGGTCACAGCCTTGGCAATCTCTTGATCACCGCGCTTTCTGACATCACCGGGAGTTTTGAAACCGCAGTGGCTGAATCGGGAAAGGTGCTGGCGGTGCGCGGGCGCGTGCTTCCCTCCACGCTGCATGATGTTAAGCTGGTTGCCGACCTGCATCAGGTTGGAGCAGACCGCGAAGTGCGGGTGAAAGGCGAAAGCAACATCCCCACCACGCCGGGCAGGGTGCAGCAAGTCTGGTTGGACCCGAATAATCCCGAAGCCTACCCGCCAGCCATTCAGGCAATCCTGGGCGCGGAGTTGATCATCATCGGTCCTGGGAGTCTGTTTACCAGCATTCTGCCCAATCTACTGGTGCCGGATATCGCCGCTGCCTTGAAAGCCAGTCGAGCATATAAGTTTTACGTCTGCAATGTGGCCACCCAACCCGGCGAAACCGATGGCTTTTCCAGCTATGACCATGTTCGTACCATCGAACGCCACCTTGGCGGGAGGGTCTTTCATCTGATCGTGTGCAATTCCAAGGAAATGACTGGATTGCCAGAAAACGTCCAACAGGTGATGGCTGAACTAAAATTGGAAGAGAATTATGCGGTTTACAGCACCAACCTGGTGGATGAAGAGCAGCCATGGCGCCACGATCCGATCAAATTGGCGCGCTCCATCATGGACCTGTTCTATGAACGCACTGGTCCACAAACATTACGCGAAGATTACCCAAACCGGTAGGGTCTTACCTGCCGGATGGGATGATACTCATTTTTGCAAGGACCTAGGAGGTCAATCATGACAGTAAAAGTTGGTATCAATGGGTTCGGCCGCATCGGCCGGCAGGTATTAAAGGCCATTATCGAAAACTACCCCAAAGAATTGGAAGTAGTCGCTGTTAATGACCTATTCGATCCAAAAACGAATGCCCACCTGTTCAAGTATGACTCAAACTATGGGATTTTCTCGGGCAGCGTGGAAGTCGTTGAAAGCGATCTGTTGATCAACGGCAAGAGAGTCAAGACATTTGCCGAAAAAGAACCCGGCAAGCTGCCCTGGAAGGAACTGGGCGTCGATATTGTGATCGAGTCCACCGGCGTTTTCACCGATGCGCTGGGTGATCCGGCCAAAGGCAAGGCAGGCGCCCGAGCGCACATCGATTCTGGCGGTGCGAAGAAAGTCATCATCAGCGCCCCCGCCAAAAACGAGGACTTGACCGTCGTGCTAGGCGTCAACGAAGAAAAATACGATCCCGCCAAGCACCATGTTATTTCCAACGCCTCCTGCACCACCAACTGCCTGGCGCCAGCCGTGAAAGTCGTTCACCAAAACCTTGGCATTATCAACGCGGTGATGACGACCATTCACTCCTACACCAACGATCAGGTCATCCTGGACCAGGGTCACAAGAAGGAAATGCGCCGTTCCCGCGCTGCAGGCCTGAATATCATTCCGACCACGACGGGCGCTGCAAAAGCCGTGGCGCTGGTTATGCCCGAACTGAAAGGCAAGTTCGACGGCTTCTCACTGCGCGTTCCGACCCCCACCGTTTCCATCGTTGATTTTGTGGCTACGGTCGAAAAATCGACCACCAAGGAAGACTTGAACAATTTGTTCATCGAAGCTTCCAAGGGCAAACTCAAGGGCATTCTGGGCGTTACCCATGGTGAGTATGGTGATCCGCTGGTTTCGATGGATTTCAAGGGCGACTCGCGCTCCTCGATTGTTGACCTTCCCCTGAGCATGGTAATGGGCGGGAATTTGATCAAAGTGGTCACCTGGTACGACAATGAGTGGGGTTACTCCTGCCGTACCGCTGACCTGGCTGCCATGATGGCAAAATCGCTCTAGACGCTGGAATGACTTATTGGGCGCGGCTGCTTATTGCACCGCGCCCATTGGTTAGATCGGGGAGAAACCCATGTTTAGCAAGAAAACCGTTCGCGATATGGACGTAAAAGGCAAGAAAGTATTTGTGCGGGTGGATTTCAATGTGCCGGTTAAGGACGGCGTGGTGGGGGATGACACCCGCATTCAGGCTGCGCTACCTACCATCCGCTATCTGTTGGAGAACGGGGCGGCAGTTATTTTGGCCTCGCATTTAGGGCGGCCTAAAGGCGGACCCGACCCCAAGTTTTCTCTCAAACCGGTTGCGGATCATCTGAGTAAATTGCTTGCGATGCCGGTGGCCTTTGCGGATGATTGCATCGGCCCGGTCGCTGAAAAGGCCGCCAAAGCTTTGAAGCCAGGCCAGGTGCTGGTGTTGGAAAATACCCGCTTCCATCCCGAAGAAGAGAAAAACGGGGTTGAAATGTCTGAAGCCCTTGCCGGGCTTGCCGATGTTTTTGTCAATGACGCCTTTGGCAGCGCGCACCGCGCGCATGCCTCGACGGCTGGCATTGCAGCCTTTTTGCCGTCGGTCGCCGGTTTCCTCATGGAAAAAGAGATCCAATACCTGGGTCAGGCCATCGACGACCCAAAACGCCCATTCGTTGCCATCCTTGGCGGAGCCAAGATCAGCGACAAGATTGGCGTCATCCGTAATTTGCTGCAGAAAGCCGATGCGATCCTGATCGGCGGCGGTATGGCCAATACGTTCTTCAAAGCGGAGGGTTACCCGGTGGCTGATTCACTGGTGGAAGATGAAGCACTCGATACCGCTCGGGAGTTGTTAGCGGATGGAAAAACCAAACTGCGCCTGCCGGTGGATATGGTCATCGCTGATAAGTTTGACGCTGAAGCGGCTGCCAGGACCATGCCGGCCGGTCCGGTTCCTGACGGCTGGCGTATTCTTGACATTGGACCGGATACGATTAAGGCTTATGCTAAAACCCTCAAGGGCGCCGGTACCGTGGTCTGGAACGGCCCGATGGGCGTGTTTGAGTTTCCGCGTTTTGCAGTCGGGACGTTTGGCGTTGCCAAAGCGGTCGCTGATAGCGGGGCGGTCAGTGTAGTTGGCGGCGGCGACTCTGTGGCAGCCATCAACGAGTCGGGGCTGGCAGATAAAATCACCCATATTTCGACCGGCGGCGGCGCCTCATTGGAAATGTTGGAGGGGTTAACCCTGCCCGGGGTTGCCGCGCTGCTTGATAAGTAAGCGAGTGGTAGTTTGTTGTACAATGGGGTTCGGGAGAAATTTCTCCCGAACCCTTTTTATTCCCGTCAGGCGGGGTAGAGAAAAGAATTGCCGGCTGGCGAATCCGGTATAGTATTCTCTGACATCCAAAAAATGAGCGTTGCATCCATGGAAAATCATCCGAAATTGACATATTCCGGCGTTCTGGCTAAATACGGAGAGTTTCTCGACATCCCGGCGCATACCCGGCCGGTTACGCTGCTCGAAGGAAATACCCCGCTGATCCCCATGCCGCGCCTGGCGCTGGAACTTGGCGGCGGGTTTGAGCTATGGGTCAAATTCGAGGGGATGAACCCTACCGGGTCATTCAAGGACCGCGGCATGACCGTTGCCATCAGTGAGGCGGTCGGGCGCGGCGTGCAGGCGGTAATTTGCGCCTCGACCGGTAATACCGCGGCGTCCGCAGCGGCCTATGCCGCCAGGGCTGGCCGGCGGGCTGTGGTGATCATCCCGCAGGGCAAGGTTGCAGCCGGAAAATTGGCCGGTGCAGTCGCCTACGGCGCAGAGGTGATCCAGATTGACGGTTCATTCGATGATGCGCTCAACCTGGTGCTGGAAATCAGCCAGCGCTACCCGATCGCCTTGGTTAATTCCCTCAATCCTTACCGCCTGGAAGGGCAAAAAACCGCTGCCTTCGAAATTTGCGATGTACTGGGCATTGCTCCGGATTGGTTATGCCTGCCGGTCGGCAACGCCGGGAATATCACATCCTATTGGATGGGATTCAAACAATACCAGAACCTGCGCCAAACCGGGTTACCGCACATCCTGGGCGTGCAGGCTGCCGGGTCAGCGCCGCTTGTGCTGGGTCACCCGGTGGAACACCCCGAGACGGTGGCGACCGCTATCCGCATTGGCAGACCGGCGCGCGGCGAGCAGGCTTTGCAGGCCGCTGAAGAATCCGGTGGGAGGATCATGGCGGTCAGTGATGACGAAATTTTGGCCATGCAGCGCCAGCTGGCTGCCAGCGGGGTGTGGGTGGAACCGGCGTCGGCTGCCGGGTTGGCCGGGTTGAAGCACGAGCTCCTGGCTGGACGGCTCGACTTGAAGGGTCAGCGCGTGGTGGCAGTTTGCACCGGTCACGGGTTGAAAGACCCGGACATTATCGTTAAACATTTCACTGCGCCAAGGTTGTTGCCTGCCGAATTGGCGGCGCTGGAAGATGCCATCATGGTGGGAGAGCGAAAATGACCCCCGGTGTGGTGACCGTTCGCGTACCAGCGACAACTGCCAACCTGGGTTCGGGGTTTGATTGCCTGGCGCTGGCGCTGGACCTGTGGAACACCTGCACCTTTACCGTCGCGCCGGGTGATGTCCGGGTCGAGGTGGCGGGTGAAGGCGCCGGGCAACTGCCTGTGGATGCGCACAATCTGATTGCCCGCGCGTTTTTTGAGGTTTACCGCCGCCAGGGTCAACTGCTGCCAGTCGGGGTGCGTATTGGCTGCGAAAACTGCATTCCGCTGGGTTCAGGTTTGGGCTCGAGCGCGGCAGCGGTGGTGGCCGGCATTGCTGGAGCGAATGCGATTTTGGAGAATCCGCTGACCTCGCTCGATATGTTGCGCATAGCCAATGAATTGGAAGGCCATGCCGACAATGCCGCTGCGGCATTATTTGGCGGGATGATGGCTGTGACCAGCGATTCCGCCGGAATTCCGCTGGTACAAAAAATAGAAAGCCAAATCTGGCAGGTGGTGGCCGTTCTGCCGGATTTCGCACTCCCAACCGTTCAAGCCCGGCGGGCGCTGCCAGAGAATATATCCATGCGGGATGCCGTCTTTAACATCGGGCATTCATTGCTGACAGTGGAAGCGCTGCGCACGGGTGACCGCGGGTTGCTCTTTCAAGCGCTGGAAGACCGGCTGCACCAACCTTACCGGCTCAAACTGATACCTGGGGCTGAATCCGCGCTCCAGGCTGCCAGATCTCTGGGGGCGCCGGCCGCACTCTCCGGGGCGGGTCCGAGCATCGTTGCCTTCCCGGAGAATCACCCGGAAGCCGTTCAATCCGCGCTGCAGGCGGCATTCAGCGACGCCGGACTGCCCTCGCGCGGATGGATTTTAAATACTTCGTTCACTGGTTTGATTACTGAAACTGGATAATTTTCCACTCGTTCTACTTCTCGTAATATCCTTTCATTACAGTACTGATAAAATCATCTAATACTTCCTGCGAAAAATGGACATCATTTTCTCGGATTTCAAGTTGGCAATTTGATAATAATTTGGATGTAATTTCGGCAGTAATGAACGGCACGGCATCGTCGGACTTGCTATGCCGCATATAAATCCTTTCCTTTACATCAGACAACTGAAATCCCCAATCGATACAGCGCAATTTTAAATCTTGCGCAATTCCAAAGCAGTGGTTCATCATCGAATCTTTGATCTCATCTTTAGCCAAGTCTTCTTTGGGCAGATGGGAGAAGAACAATTCATAAGCCAGCTTTTGCATCTCGGTAATACTGGCATTCTTATTCACAGGATAAGGCCAGAAGGAAAGCACGGTTTCATTGTACAAAGCCGGGGTTCCGCTCAGAATGAATAGGTTTCGCACCCGGTCTGGAAACTTATAGCCGATTGCATAGCTGTACGGTGCTCCCGAGGATATGCCTAGAACATCAAATTGCGAAAGCCCTAGTTCATCGACCAGCACTGAAACGATATCCGCCCATTCGCCGATATTTTTCATCACATAGGGTGATGACTCACCATAACCCGGACGGGCAATACTGATCAGGCGGGCTCCTGTTTCGAGAAGACATTTGAACAAATGATAGTCATTGATACTGGCGATTAACCCGTGTTGTATAAGAATTGGATAACCGTTTTGATCACCATACATGGCATACGAAAGCGAATTCCCGTTTTTGTACAGTGCATTTTTTCTCACAACGCTACCTCGAGGAAATAATTGACTTTGTGATCAACATGGCATAAAGCCGCTATCATAGAGACGGGTTATTTTGAAAACCAGATGGATTAGGATTTCCTTATTTTACCCCTTGACGGGCTATCCCTATGCCAGGTGCCCCGCCTGGCATAGGGTATATATAAAATACCCCCTTAAAAGGCTAGTAGAGTGCATTCGAATTGTGAACGCACCGACCCCAATTCGCGCCGGTCTCCCGCCCTGGGTGCATTGCACCTGCCCTTCGCCCGCTGGCTACATGGCCTCTCCCGGAACGCAACCGGGACGGTGTGCGAGTGAACGAGCCCGCTGCCCACTCGCAGGTCACGTCTTATTGTCATTGCGACCGAAGCGAAGCGGAGGGAAGCAATCCAACTTGTTCTTGCAACGCCTTAATCGTTAGGCTAGCGCCATTGCCGACCACAGTAGATTGCTTCGTTTCTCGCAAGGACAAAATAAACTCCATTGCCAGTTCTTGTTGCGTCGTACCTGCCCTTGACCCGCAGTGCACATTCTCACTTGACACAATAGAACATTATTCCTATAATCAACTCATAGCGCACCTTACAACCTCATAAGCATCTACCACCCGGCGCCCACAGGTCAAACTTTAAGTGAGCCCGTTGGGCATTCGTTTCGATTCGTTTTTTAAAAACGAATATCTGCGCAAACGAAACCACTTTTACCCCCAACCGTAGGGTGTGGCTTCAGCAACCGCCACATATAGGCAAAAACTGCCAAGTGGAGTCGGTTTCGTTTCATTCGTTTTTTGAAACGAATAGGTCGAATCGGCTGCATTCGGCTCGCAGAGCGCTCTGTGAGTGTGCGCGAACACGCCCTACAACTCAACGGGGCAACAAATTTCTGAATTTTCTTAGACCACTTTACAAATCTCCAAGCATAGAGTAGAATTCAAGGTCGCAATTCGTTGAACGATTATCTGGAGGAAGAACTTTGGCAAACATCAAGTCTCAAATTAAGCGCAACAAGCAGAATGAAACTCACCGCCTGCGCAACCGCTTTTATCTGGGTAATGCCCGCAAAGCCGTCAGCAAAGCCGTTGTGGCTTTAGGTGAAGGTGAACAGGCTGAATCGCGCGAAGCGGTTCTTCTGGCTGTCCGCGCGCTCGACAAGGCTGCTGAAAAAGGCATCATCCACAAGAACAATGCCGCACGCCGCAAGAGCCGCCTGATGAAGCGCCTGGCAACGCTGGCTAAATAGTTCAATCCCGCCCAGCGGGTATTCCGATTAACCATTTTAGCGGGAGGACCTCCTCCCGCTTTTGCATCGATTGTCAGCAATGGGAGAACGCGCGCAGCGCAAAAGCCCTATGATATAATTCCACCGTTGGCAATCGGCGACCTGTCTATAATTTCACCCAGAGGCTCCGCGACCCATGTTTGACACTGAACAACGACAGATCGAAGAAAAAATCAACGCTTACTGCGCCGCCAACGGGTTGCCGGAAGCTGCCATTCAGTGGAAATGGATCCCGTTTAGCGGTCAATGGGGGATTTCAGCTGCATTTTTTCAATTAGCTGCCCAGGAAGCCCGTCAGGGCAAGAAAATTATCGTCAACCAGCGCGCTCAGGAACTTGCCAGCCAAATCGCAGAGCACCTTGGCACCCCCGCTGGGTTCGAAAAAATAGAAGCGGTCAACGGTTACCTGAACCTTTATTTTGACCCGGCGGTATATGCCCGGCGGGTCATCGATACAGCTATTGAGCAGGGAATTGATTTCGGGCGCGGCGCTGATCGCGGTGAAAGGGTGATGGTCGAATTTTCTCAACCCAACACCCATAAAGCATTTCATGTAGGTCACTTACGTTCTGCCATCCTGGGGGATGGCCTAAGCCGGCTGTTGGCTTTCGCCGGTTTTGACGTGATCCGCGCCAATTATCCCGGTGACATAGGCTTGCACGTCATCAAATGGCTGTGGTGTTACCGAAATTTCCACGCCGGTGAAAAGCCGGACAAGGACATCACCCGTTGGATGGGCAGCATTTACGCGGAGGCCAGCCGCCGGTTGGAAGAAGCTCCGGAATTGGAAACTGAAATCCGGGAATTGTATGCCCGCTGGGACCGCCGCGAGCCGGAAATTGTAGCGCTGTGGCAGGAAACCAGAGAGTGGTCGCTGGACGGTTTTAGAGAGATCTATTCAAGGCTGGACATCCCGTTTGACCGCTATTACTTCAACAGTGAAGAAGAGCAGTCCGGTAAGGAACTGGTCAACGAGCTGATTGCGCGCGGGATTGCCACGGATGAACGCCCGGATGGCGCTGTGGTGGTCAAGCTGGATAACTTGCTCGGCTTGAAAAACGAAAAATACCGGGTGCTGGTGGTGCTGCGGTCTGACGGCACGGCCTTATATGCCACCGAGGATCTGTCCCTGGCGCGCCGCAAGTTTACCGATTACCCAGACATGGCCAAATCCTATTATGTGGTGGATGTGCGCCAGTCGCTGCACTTCCAACAGGTGTTTAAAACGCTGGAGATCGCCGGTTACGAGTGGGCCAATCGCTGCCAGCACATCCCTTATGAACTGGTCACCCTTCCCGGTAACGTCGTAATGGCCTCCCGCGAGGGGACGGTGGTGCTGCTGGAGGACTTGATTACCGAAGCCACCGACCGCGCCTATGAAGTCGTCAAGTTGAAAAACCCGGACCTGACTGAAGCGCAAAAACGCGCGGTCGCTCAAGCGGTTGGCATTGGCGCCATTAAATATCCCATGCTGGCGCGCGAAAACACCAAACTGGTCACCTTTGACTGGGAGACTGCGCTGGACTTCAACGGCCAGGCGGCTCCTTATATTCAATATGCCTTTGTCCGCGGCGGCAGCATTTTGCGCAAAGGCGGGGTGGAGCCGACAGAGTCGGTCGCCCCGGCTTTCGAGTTGACTGCTGCGGAGTTGGGATTGATCGACATGCTGGCGCGTCTGCCGAATGAAGTGCAACGGGCAGCTGGCGAGCTGCGTCCATTGTGGATGGCGACCTACGCTTACGATTTAGCGCGCGCCTTCAACGATTTTTACACGCAGTGCCCGGTTCTTCAGGCCGAAGAGCCGGTGCGCAGCTTCCGGCTGCGCCTGGTTATGGCAACCCGTCAGGCTCTAGCCAACAGCCTGGCTTTGCTGGGCATCACAGCCCCACAAGCGATGTGAAACAGATTCCTAATCTATATTCACATTCAAAGGAGATCCAAACGTATGAGCATTCGAACCCTGATCATGGGCGCCGCTGGAAGAGACTTCCATAATTTCAACGTCTATTTCCGCGATAACCCCGGCTACCAGGTGGTAGCTTTTACTGCGACCCAGATTCCAAACATCGAAGGCCGGCGCTACCCGGAAGAGTTGGCAGGCAAACTCTACCCAGGTGGAATCCCCATTTACCCGGAATCCGAACTTGTTCACCTCATCAAAGACTTGAAGGTTGAACAGGTTATCTTTGCTTATAGTGATGTCTCGCACGAAACCGTCATGCATAAAGCCTCGCAGGTCTTGGCAGCCGGCGCGGATTTCCGCCTGATGGGCATCGAATCGACCCAGATTGCATCGACTAAGCCGGTCATCTCGGTGTGCGCGGTGCGCACTGGCTCTGGCAAATCGCAAACCACCCGCCGTGTCTCGCTCATCCTGCGTGATATGGGTCTGAAAGTGGCTGCCATTCGCCATCCCATGCCCTACGGCGATCTGGTGAAACAGGCTGTGCAGCGCTTTGCCGATTATTCGGATCTCGACAAGAACGATTGCACCATTGAGGAGCGCGAGGAATACGAACCGCATCTGGATAACGGCGTGATCGTGTACGCCGGCGTAGACTATGAGAAAATCTTGCGCGCTGCCGAGAAGGAAGTGGATGTGGTCCTTTGGGACGGCGGTAACAACGATTTCTCGTTTTACAAAGACGACCTGTCTATCGTCGTAGTTGATCCGCATCGCCCCGGACATGAGCGCCGCTACCATCCCGGCGAGACCAATATGCGCCGCGCCAACGTGTTCGTGATCAACAAGGTCGATACGGCCAATCCTGACTCGGTAATTGCTGTTCGCGAGAGCATCCGCGAACTTAACCCGGGCGCGATCGTCATCGAGGCTGCTTCTCCATTATTTGTAGACGACCCGGCTGCCATCCAGGGCAAACGCGTCCTGGTGATCGAAGACGGCCCGACGCTGACCCACGGCGAAATGACTTACGGAGCCGGATGGGTGGCTGCCCGCCGCTTTGGCGCTGCTGAGATCGTTGATCCGCGTCCGTTTGCGGTGGGTTCGATCATCACAACCTACGAGAAGTATCCTGGTACCGGTCCGATCCTGCCCGCCATGGGTTATGGCGAAGAGCAAACCCGTGATTTGGAACATACCATTAACAATGCGGATGTGGATCTGGTCATCTCAGCAACCCCGATTGACTTGAACCGCGTTATCAAGGTCACCAAACCGATGCAGCGCGTTCGCTATGAACTGCAGGAGATTGGCCAACCGACTCTGACGGACATCCTCAAGGCGAAGTTCGCCAAGTAGGAAGCGCGTCTCGTAAAGATTTCTCGAACGCGAAACCAGGAATGATTGTTCGGTAGGGGCGGCTCGCGAGCCGCCCCTGCGCCTGCCAGGGAAGATGGCAGCCAGAGGGTATAATTGGTTTGAGTAGAATTGTGGATGGCGGTTTGAATGTTCATTGATGAAGCAGCAATTTTTGTTCGATCTGGCAAAGGCGGGGACGGCTTTGTCCATTTCCACCGTGAAAAATACGTCAACCGCGGCGGCCCGGACGGTGGCGACGGCGGACGAGGCGGGGATGTGATTCTGCAGGTGGTGCCAACCCTGAATACGCTGGTTAATTTCCGTTACCAGCGCAAATTTATTGCTGAGGACGGCAAAAAAGGCGGCATTAACGATATGACCGGCCGGTCGGCAGAAGATTTGATCGTACCGGTTCCGCCGGGAACCGTCATTTATGATGGAATCACCGGCGAACTGATTGGCGACCTGACCGAAGCCGGTCAGCGCCTGGTGGTATGCAAGGGGGGACGCGGTGGGCGCGGCAACCCGCATTTTGCCTCGTCGCGCAACCAGGCGCCACGCACTGCTGAAAAGGGCTATCCCGCCGAAGAGCGCAACCTGCGTCTGGAGCTCAAATTGATCGCGGATGTCGGGCTGGTTGGCGTACCCAACGCCGGCAAGTCGAGCTTTTTGGCAGCGGTGACCAATGCACGCCCCAAAATTGCCAATTACCCGTTCACTACCATCGAACCCAACCTGGGTGTGGCAGAACTCAATATGGAAACCACGCTGGTGCTGGCGGATATCCCCGGCTTGATCGAAGGGGCACACGAGGGAGTCGGGCTGGGAGATGCTTTCCTGCGGCATATTCAGCGTACGCGGGTACTCATTCATCTGCTGGACGGATTATCCGAAGATCCGCTGGTGGATTACGCGCAGATCAATTCTGAACTGGCACTTTTCGATCCGGAATTGAGCAAGAAACCGGTCATTGTGGCATTGAATAAAATCGATTTGCCGGAAGTGCAGGAACGCTGGCCTGCCATTAAAAAGCAACTTATGGCTCATGGGGTGACTGACCCGGTGGCGGTATCTGCCATGGCGCGCACCGGTCTGGATCCAATCCTGTGGAAATGCGTCGAGCTACTGCAAACCGCGCCTGAGCCGGTCGTGGTTCGGGATTTACCGGTTTATCGGCCAGCCGAGGACCCGCGTGCGTTCGTCGTCACCCGCACGGACGACGGTGGCTACAAGGTCTCTGGAACTGCTATTGAGCGCGCTGCCAAGATGACTTACTGGGAGTTCGAGGGCTCTGTGCGGCGCTTCCAAAAACTGATCGAAACCCTCGGCGTGGAAGACCGGCTGCGAGAAATGGGCATCGAAAACGGCGACACGGTTTACATTGGCGACGACCATGAACTGGAGTGGCAGGACTGACCGTATGCGCATCGGCATATTGGGTGGCACGTTCGATCCTCCCCACATTGGCCATTTGATTCTGGCAGCTGAAGCGCTGGAGCAACTCAAGCTGGACAAGGTGCTGTGGACTTTAACCGCCGATCCACCGCATAAACAAGGCCAGACAATTTCTCCGATAGATATCCGGCTGCAGTTGCTGCTGGCGGCTCTGGCGGATAACCCAGCCTTTGAAATCTCCAGGGTTGAGATCGACCGTCCCGGTCCGCATTACGCGGTCGATACCGTCCGGATAGTACAGGAGCAGCATCCACAGTCTGCTCTTATTTACCTGATCGGCAGCGATTCGCTGCGCGACCTGATTTCCTGGCATACCCCGCAGGATTTGACTGCTCGAGTTGGCGGCTATGGTGTCATGCGCCGGCCAGGTGTTGATATGGATCTAGCAGCTGTAGAACGGGACATCCCGGGTATCACTGCCAAGGTGCAATTTATAGACACTCCGCTGGTAGAAATTTCCGCCAGACAGATTCGCCAGCGCGCTGCGGCCGGCCAAACCTACCGTTATTTTCTCCCGCCGCATGTATTTGAACTGGTGGAAGAATTCAATCTCTACCGGCCGGTTGGCATCCAGGAAAAAGGAAAGTAAGGAGCGGGTGTGCGGCGGATTATCTGGGTAAACCTTATATTTGGGCTGATTCTGACGGGCTGTTCCGTGTTAGGCGCCGATCCCAATGCCGGGCAGCCTACTCCAACTGCGCTGCCAACCACTGATCCCGATGAAGGCTTGCGGGTAAGTGTTTCAACTGCCTGCCTGGTGCGCAGCTTCCCGACCATCCAGGTCGATCCGCCAGCCAGTGACTTGATGGGGTGGAGCCCTGACGGGCAAATTTTTGCCTACATCGCTCCGTTCAATAATCAATGGGGCTGGTATACCGGTAATTTAACGCTGTTATCCATGGAAACCGGGGAAATCCGCGCAACGCGTGACACCAAAGTCACCGGCGATATCACCTGGTCGCCGGACAGCAACCGAATTGCGTTTACTGCGCTGCGTACAACCGAGAACCTGTACACCATTATCGTGCTGCTGACCGCCGACTTTACTCCGTTGGATTTGTATGCCGCGGGGGCTGCGACCGATGATTTTGGCAGCGCTAAAGGGATCGCTCGTTGGACGGACAATAGCCACATTCAGGTGGATGAGACCTGCGGCGTGGATTGCTCGCGGGTGGTGGAAATCAGTGTCTTCGGGCAAGGCCAGCAAGTGTTACAGACCGGCCGCAAACAGGATGATCTCAGCCTGGAAATTGTGCTCGACCAGACCGGTTTCGCTGCCAACCCGGATTGGTTGCTGGCTAATGCATCGCCGGATGGCAGCCGAATTTTCTATGTCGATAATGATGATCAGGCCTGGTTGGCAGCTCCGGATGAGGGTTACAAGTACAGGCTGCCCCTGGATCTGGGGTTTGTGCAAGAGTCGAAATGGTCGCCGGACTCACAGTTGATTGCGGTGCGGACGAACGAGAATATTTATCTCTACGACCTGGATTGTTCCCTCGACCTGCCAGAGTAAATTAAAACTGTCCCTGACTCCCCAATAAATCCCGTCTTTTTGGTGCGTTCACCCCGGTAAGTTCGGGATAAGCGCGATTTATTCCTGGAACCATATCGATCGCTCGTGGGTGAACAGCACCCGAATCTTTGCCCAGGCGCAGAATAAGCTCTGCTCCAGTGTTAGGTTGGGTTGCCCACACCCACAGGGTACTCTGTGGGTGTGGGCAAAGGTTCATATCCTCTCTCTGAGGATGCAGCTCGAAACCCAACAGAATCAGGTTTCTGCGCAAGGGGCAATCCGTTATGTGTCTGGCGAAAAGCCCGTAAGTTGACCCATTTGTCTCGCCGTGAATTCGGATCAAATCCAACTGCCTAACAAGCAAACCTGGCGGCGAAGTATGTTTTCGCCGCCAGGTTCAGCAATCATTTACTGCTAATTGTTCTTTATTGGGAGATTAGATCCAGGGAGCCGACACCCATATCGATTGTGATATCAATTCGCGGTCCTGTGCCGGTTTTCTCGTAAACACTGCCAGTGATCGACCAGGTGCCGCTGGGAGAGACATTATTCAAGCCGCCGGAGACGGTAACCCGGGCAGGGACATTTTCAGGGATGATGATTTCGATTTTGCTCACGCCCGAAGTTACATTGACGGCCAGGTCTTGCTTGAGGGTTCCGGAGAAATCAAGTGTGTAATCCCCGGCGCCGCCATCAAAAGTGAACTGAGAGGTGTTGGCATTGCCAATCCCGTAGATTTTCACTTGAGAAGCGCCGGTTTTGTAGCTGAAGCTGTCCATGGTGACCGGGTTTGGGCTGTTGAACTCCACGGTCGCCTTGCTGGCGCCGTCGGTGATCTTCAGATTGGTCAGCGCCACCCCGCTCAAGTCGATCAAACCTTCATACGCTCCCGCAGAGATTTCAAGATCCGTCGGAAATGCGCCAAGTAAAAGATCCCAGTCGTTTACCACATCCTTATTTGGGATCTTGATATCTTCCAGGCGTCCCTGTTGAATGCCAACGCTACCGTCACTACGGGTAACTTCAGGCGTCCAGCCAAATACGTTGTAGGTGATGGTGCCTTCGACCAATCCTTGCGCGCCGCCAGCAATGTTCAATTTTCCGGCGCCCATTTCGATTTCGACTCTGGCGCCAGCCAGGTCGGTTGGGGCCGGTTCATTGATATCCAATACCTTTGTTTCGGTCAATTTGACATTATCGGTATTGATCGTGAACGAACAGGCAAGGGTGGCTCCAACAAGAACCAGGATAACTAACGTGATCGCGATTTTTCTCATTTTCTTTCTCCTGTGACGGTTTTGCTACGTTCAAAGTGTTCGTGCTGCCTAAGGTTTATTAGAATGATCATCCACTTCAGGCGCTTCCGGCGGCGCTGCGGGCGCCGGGCTGGCAGGCGGGATGACCTCGATAACCGGCGCCGGCGGGGTGCTGGTGGGAGTAGCGGTGCGGCTGCCAAATCCGCTCAGGATCACTCCGCCTAATCCGGCGCAGGCAGCAACAAAGCCGATTAGCCCGCCCACACACGGCACGTAGCCCAGAACCGCAACCACAATTCCGAGCACAATCGTACCCACACCAGCAGAAACTGCATCTGCCCATTGCGTTTTGAACAGGACTTCCATGCGCCGGCCGACCTGGAACCCGAGCGCAATCCAGCCGAAGATGATCGCCACCGCCAGGGCGAGCGCTGCCAGGATAGTGAGGGGGATGAGGATGATCGTGATGGTCAAAATGAGCAGAACAAAAGGCGCTACGAGCAATGTCAGGAGACCTGCGCCGCCGCTCATCCAGGGTTGGTTAGCAATCGAGTCAGCCACCCGGTTGGCAGGGCGGGGCAGTAACAGCACCACAATTACTGCCAGCACGGCCATTGCCAAAAGCTGCATGGTTTTTCCAAGGAACCCAAGGATCCAGCCGCCGACTGTGTTAGCCGGAGAGGTTTGATCCGTTTGCGGGAAACGGAAGGCATCCCCGTCAAATAAGAGCGCGCGCGGGGTAAAGGTGCGAACGCCACCGCGAATGGTTCCCAGCTCAGCGCCGGTGACATTCCCGCCCATGCTGACCACTTCACCAGTCACCAGCGCGCCCTTTGCGAGGGAAACATTTGCCCCAATTGCGGCAATATCCCCATTGACGCTGCCTGTCAGGTCAAGGTTGCCTCCCAGCAAGGCGATATCACCGTTGACCGCTGCGCCGCTTGCAATGGTGGCATTACCACCCAGTACAACCAGGTCACCGTTCAAGGTCTGGCCCGATTGCAGGACGTAGTTATCCCCAAAAATGACCTGATCGCCTGAGGTGACCTGCCCGGTCTGATACAGCGGTTGAGCCAGCGCAACGGTAGGAGCAGCCAGCAATAAGAGGATCACAAAAATGGGAAAGAATAATTTCAGGGTCTTTTTCATCGTAGTAGTTCTCCTTGATGATGAAATCTTTTATAAGTCCACGCGCCGGTTAGGGTGAAAACCAACATCCAGGCTGCGATGACGCTGCTGGCGCCAATCCAGGCCAGTGGGGGAATTTTTGCAAGCCAGAATGCGGCAATAAATCGCAATTCCAGCAGGTTGAAGGGTGCATCGACAATGATACGGATGATCGAACCGATCCAGGCAGCCGGTGAGGTGCGGGCCAGCGTAGAGGCTGCCAGCAATAAGAAGATCACCAGCAGGGAAATGCCAAGTATCCCCAACATTTTCCGCGTTTGCCGGTAATGCGCCAGGCGGCGGCGTTCAGCCAGGCTGTGTTGGAAACGGGCCGAGAAACCGGCGGGAGCATTCACCCGTGGAGCGGTTTTGATTTCGGCCTGGACGCATTCCCAGGCAGCCGCCGTGTGTCTGCATTCGGGGCAGGTCTCGAGATGACGAGCCAATTCCGTCTGTTGCTCTGGCGACAGTTGGGTACGATCCAGGTTCCAGGTTTCAAAAAGCTGGTGATTCATCGTGGATACCTCCCGGTGTGAGTTTCCGGTCTGCCTGGTAAAGGCTGGCGAACTTTAACCGCGCGCGGTGCAACCTGCTCTTTACCGCACTGATGGATAATTGCAGTGCCTGGCTGATTTCTTCTTCAGAAAATTCATACCAGTAGCGGAGGATGATCGCAGCCCGGTCTTGCGGATTTAAAACAGCCAACATTCGATGGATACGTTCCTTTTCTTCACGGGCGCCGGTCATTTTCTCTGGATCTGGAGTGTTGTCAGGCAGCACTTCTTCCATCCAGTCCTCGATCTCCAGCGTTGGCAGGCGCCGCTTGCGCTGCTGGTCGATGCAATAATGTGCAGTGATCGAAAGAAGCCAGGTTGCGAACGGCCGACTCCGATCGTAGCGGCGAATGGCCTGGTATGCGCGCCAAAAGGATTCCTGGGCGGCATCTTCTGCTTCGGTAGGTTCACCCAGCATGCGATAACACAGGTTATAAACCGGATTTTGATACCGTTCCACCAGCTGCGTGAAGGCTTCCTCACTTCCGTTCTGTGCAAGAACCAGAAGCTCGTTCTCGTCGATGCTCACCATTCGCTCCGCATTCGGATTTGTTTCTTGTTTCATATACGCTTTCATCGCATTCAGGTTGCGTGGAATCAGGCCTGACCTGATTTTCTAATCCATATTTAATCTATCATACTGCGATTTGTCTGGTTCGCGGCTTGCCAACGGCTCCTCTGCTGCCTGGCGGGCTTTCGCTCGCTGGCGAAAAGATTGTGACTGGGCCAGCAGGAGAGCTGCCAGAATCAAGCCGCAGCCGAATAGCTGCGCTGGCTGCAGATCTTCATCAAGCAGCCAATAGCCAAACAACGCTGCAAATACTGCTTCCAGGCTGAAAATCAACGCAGCGTCGATGACCGGAGCGCGGCGCTGCCCGAGCACCTGCAGGGTAAAGGCTATGCTCACCGGGAAAATTCCTGAATATAAGACCCCCAACCAGGCTTCGGGTCTGGGCGTGTAATTACCCCATTCCAGCATCCCGGCGCTGATTAAATTGAGCGCGGCAGCAATCCCGAATTGACCCATCGAAAACGCCAACGCATCGGAGTGTTTGCCATAAAGACCAACCACCAGCACATGCCCGGCCCACAAAAATGCGCCAGCCAATTCGAACCAGTCCCCGACGGCAGGGTCAAACACACCGCTGGTACTCAACAACAGGGTACCAACGGCTGCCAGACTGACGGCTGCCCAGATAACCGGCTTGATTTTCTGGCGGGCAAAAATCCAGAGACCAAATGGAATGATGACGACATAAAGACTGGTGATAAAACCGGCGTTGGCAGCGGTAGTGGTCAGAAGCCCGAATTGCTGCAATGCGCTGGCGCCGTACAATAAAAACCCCGCCAGGATAACCCAGCGCCATTGCCCTTTTTTGATTCGTTTTTTGAAGCCGGATACCACCAGCAATATGACAAAACCCAGTAAAAATCTTAGGCCGTTGAAGGTAAAGCTGCCCATGCTGTCGGCAGCCGCCCGTTGGGCAACGAAACCGCTGCCCCAGATGAGGGAAGCCAGCAGCAGAAACCCATCATATTTTATGCGTTGAGAGGAATCGGAAGCTGCCTGCATGCCAAATAGAAAATCTTCCGGGCTGCCTTTCCCACCCGGTCTTGTCCAGTCGGTCAGGTTGAAATCGTTTAGCCGCAGTTGAAAAACAGTCGCGGTTTATTCTTCCAACGAGAAGCCAATCTTCAGCGTGACTTGCCATTGGCTGACATGGTTTTCATCGATCCGGCCGCGCATTTCGACGACTTCGAACCACTGCATATGACGTACGGTTTGAGAGGCACGGGCCACCGCGGATTGAATTGCGTCATCGATGCCGAAAGTTGAGGTTCCAGTGACTTCGATCAGTTTATAAACTGCGTTGTTCATTTTTTCCTCTTTCGTATTCAGGGATGACAATAGCATTATTTTACCTTGAACCAATCCAGCCAACCCGAATGGTTTGTCCGGCTGGGTGGGAAGTAAATGGAATCGTCGGTATTCAGGCCGGCATGGGGTTAAACCGCCCAGCTGCTGTCAACACGCCCAGCGTTTCCACGGTGATCCAATCATTCATTTTGCTGCTGCTCGTTCCACCCCAGTTGACCAGTGAACGGTTACTGGTGTTGCGCTGAGTGACGGTGTAGTAACGCCGTTCGGCGGGGTAACCGCCGTCGGGCAGTTGCTTGGATTCGAGCAGGTTCAGCGCTTCCCGGCAGCGTGGATCAGCAAGGCAGCCGATCTCCCCCATGACCTTCAGGCCGTACAGAATGTTGTAATGCCAGTAATACGGGTAATGTAATTCAATAAAGTGCGGGTCGATGACTTCGCCGTCCGTCAACCGCCGAAACAGGCCGCGCTTGAGGAATACTTCTGCTCCCTCATTAACTGCCATGCGCACGCGCGGGTCGCCGCTTTGGGCTGCGTATAGGTTGAGCGCTCGCAGCGGGATCAGGGTCTCGTGGAAGGAAGAATGGCTTGCCTGGGGCTTGCGGTCGCAGTTCCAACCGCCGTCCGGCCAACGCCAACCAAGCACAATTTCTGCCAGGTATTCGGTCAGGCTGTCCGAAAGCCCTAATTTGAGCAGTGAAAGGATCGCGTTGCCCTCGATCGAAGCGCAGGCGCGGATCAGGCCTTTCGAGTGGATGATGTGTCGCTTATGAATCGGTTTTTCATGCGTCCCGCTAAAAAAGTAACCGTATACCTGTTCGCGTAACGGGATCAGGTCAGTGTCACCCTTTGGATATTCCAAATCAGCCAAAATAGTCAGCACCCAATGCGCGCCAACCCACTTGGTATAAGGGTGGTAGGGCAGGCGGCCATCCGCATTGCGCTCGGAGAGAAGCTGCTTTACCCGGTCGCAGGTGCGGATTTCCTCTTGCAAAGCCTGCATGACCGGCGGCCTGTCAGGCTCTTTCTTTACGAGCAGGCAGCGTGCTTTATAGCGGATGGCTGGTTCGTCGGATTCCAGCAATTTTGCGACAACAGTTTCCATAAAGGTCCATGACTGAATGAGTGAATAGGAGGCTTAATCTTATGCGTGTAGCCGCATTTGAGTTTGCTCCCTGATTATCATTAATTATAGATGCCCATAAAAAAATTCCGCCGATTTTCACGGCGGAATTTCAGGCTAACGCAGATTTTGACACTAACGCGGGACGAAATAAATAAGAAACTCACGACCGGGAAGTTCGGAAGGGATTAACCGCAGCACGCCGTCCGGGTAAAGCCGGTTCAACGTTTCCAGGTCTGGGGTGTCGCTGACGTTAAGGATGAACAGCTTCGGGGCAGGCTGCGCCAGGGTTAATTCAAACTGGTCGGTGAATATGGCGTAATCTTTATCGGGCGTCCCAGCATTGATCCCCACCAAGCGGCTGTCCACCCAATGCGGGTACCCGACCAGGTAAGCCGAGTCGCGGTTGCCCCAGGTATCGACAAAATCGCGCACCACTGCGCCAATTCGGGCGCTTGGCCAGGAGCCGTTATCATAATTGGCGCGGTACTGGTTGAAAACCAGGTCGTAATTCTGGCTGGCTGATAAGAACAGCAGGGCTGCAACCAGCCCACCTGCCAGGGTTCGCCCCGAATTGCCCAGTGCGCGCTTAATGGCGCAAAAAATCCCGTCAAGCGCGAAACCGATGAGCAAAAATACCGGAATGATCGCTCCGGCAGTACGATTCAGGCTTGGATTCTCGGTTGGGAACGCCAGCGAAAAAATGGACGGCAGCATCAGGAACGGGATGGAGATCAGCAGCAGCAAATCCGTCCAGCGCCTCTTGCGGAAGTAGTTGACCAACACCGCCAGAAAGCCAAGATGGTAGAGCGCCCCGCTGACTACATCCAGGATGGGACGGTGAGGGATGGATAGAACCCATACTTCACCATTGTCCCAGGCGAACATGGTCATTGCCCGCCACAGGTTTTGCAGGAAAATCACCACAGGAGAGCCTGGGATGACTTGTTCTGCGGACGTAACCCGCGTTAGCGTGCGGTACATCACCACGTCTGGGTAATCCATCGCGTAACGTAGCAGCGGCAACGCTACGATCATCGCAACCGCGCCAATCAGTATCAGACCCAGAACTGCGTGTTTCACCGCCCGGTTGGAACGCTGATGCAGCAGATACAACGCCACTGCCAACATGATCAGCGCTGGGACGACACGGAAAGGGGAATAACCGTGCAGTCCTATCCCCATAAAGATGCCGGAGAGGACGAAATAACGCCGGTGACCGGTGCGCATTCCGCGCAGGAAATAATAGAAGGTGGGCGCAAAAAAGAACGGATACAGGGTGAAACGCAGGGCAATGCGTGAAATCAGATTTGGCCAGTAAGCAATACCGGCAAAAAGCATGGTAAACAGACCGACCCGCGGACTGCCTAATTCCTTGCCAAGCAGATAAAGAAAAGGCAGTGTTAAAATCCCCAACAAAACAGTGCCTAACTTCAGGCTAAAAAATGTAATTCCGGTGTTGAATAGCTTGATCAGGAAGGCGGTCCAGTAGAATTGGAAGGCTTCGCGGCCGGTGTTGCGCGTGAAGAAGGTTGACAGGTTGCCGTTTAGCACATCCTGAATGTCGTACAGCTTTTCAGCATGGTCGCTGACCATTTGCGAAGGAACCTGGCCAAGTTGATAAATGCGGAAGACAACTCCCAGGATGAAAACGGCGGTGCACAACACCACCCAGGGGGTGACCTTGATGCTGATGCCTGATTTCAGTCGCCGCCAGACGCCTTGCGCCCATTTTAAGAAACTGGCGCCCTTTGGTTTTATTGCATAAATAAAAGCTGCCAACGATCCCAACCAGAACACGGTATTAACCGTGGTGAATTGCTCGCTGCCAAACAAAAGGAAAGCAGCCAGTCCCAGTGCAAGGCTGACGAGCAGCGCAGTCCGGTTAATGGAACCATTTCCATCCGGAAATTCCGAACTGACCGGCTCTGCCAGATGAAATTGGCCGCGCAGCATGGCAAGGGTTAACCCAGCGCCTGCTACAGCGTAAAGAAACACGCCAGTCACCCAGCTGCGGTCAGCGCGCGGTTCCAGCGATAATTGAGCGAACAGCGCCGTCAGAAGTGTCAGCAGCACCAGCCAGGGGAACGGTTGCTGCCCTTCACGGGTAGGGGGCGTTGGCAGTGGTTTGGTATCCGGTCCGGTTCGTGCAGAACGAACGTCTGAAAGCAGCAGCCCAGCCGTTGGCGGTTGGTCCTCAGCCACCGGCGGTGGAATACGGATCAGTTTTCTACTGGGGATGAGGATCGATTTTACAAAATCGAGAACACTGGGTTCCTGGTCGTCGTTCATGGCTACGGCTTTTGACAGATAAAAAAGGTGCAAACACCGTCCGGCTGGGGCTGCGGCTCAGTCCAGGCCGGGTTAACGATCATACGGGTGAAGGCAAAGTTCCAGGGGGCTGGTGCCACAATCCAGCGGCGGAACAGAAGTTTAGCGATCCAGGCTGGCAGCCCCCAGTAATGTCCCCATTCTAATATGGAAAGTGCCCGCGGCGAAAAGTAATTCCAATGCCGCACCACCCGCAGTCCAGCGGTTTCCACGCGAGCCTGCCAGGTCGCCGGGTCGTCAAGGTGGGAATGGCGGGCAATGTGGTCAAACCAGCGGCGGTAAGCTCGCGCCAACCCTTTCAGGCCAATGCAGTCAAAAAAACGGGCAACGCTAAGATTGGGATCAAAATTATGGTTAGGCACGCAAAAATAAAAGGTGCCGCCGGGTTTTAATACCCGCGCCAGGTCGTTCAATACCGGCTGTATGTCTGGAATGTGTTCCAGGACAGAATTGGAAACCGCGCTGGCAAACGTATTGTCCGGCGCTGGAATGCGCTGACCGTAGGATTGCGCGATCACCTGGTAAGCCTTGCGCTGGTTTGCCTCGCGCAAGGGTGTCAACCAGGGGTCGACCCCCAATTCAAGCTGCCGTGGAAAGGTGATCTCGGCAAACAGTCCGTCACCGCAGCCCAGGTCGAGGGTAGGAGCTTCGAGCGGCAAGTCCTGATAAAAACGGCCCTCCACCGCGCGCAGCAGACCGCGGAAGTACGGCAACTCGCTGATATTTTCCCAGAGGAGGTCGCGCTGGGTGGTCAATCCGGCTGGCCTCCACGGATACGCTGTGCACGCAGATAGCCAATATGATCATGGGCGTAATTTTTCCACCACTCAACCTGGTAGCCGTGTTCGGTTAAATATTTCACCAGGTCGTCATGGCTGAAGGGAGTGAGACCGTCGTGGTATTCCATGACGATGCGGTCGATTTTTTCCAACGCAGCCTGAGTGGAATTCAACAGGATATCGTATTCTGCCCCCTCGCAATCCAGCTTGAGTAGATCGATCCGGCCGCCTGCTGAGCCATTAATGATCGATGCCAAACTGACGGCTGGGACTTGCAGCGCATCCCCGGTGGGCGCCAGCAAACCATGCGACGTTTGCATCGAAAGTGGATCATGGGAAGGAGAGCCGAATTGCAGTGTGCCTTGCTGGCTGCTGACGGCCTGGGAAAAGATTTCCACATTGTCGATTTGGTTGAGGTCCAGGTTTTCCCGCAGCAAACGGAAGGATTCCGGGAAGGGCTCGAAAGCCAGCACCCGGACATTGGGGCGGCCGTAGGCTGCAAAAATGGTGTAGTCGCCAATTCCACCGCCAATATCGACCACCGTCCAGTTGTTTTGCACTGCAAAACCGAAACGCTCGTAAAACCGGTCGAGCAGCGTCTCCTTCAAACTCCAGACATCCATTTTGCCGCGTACCCTGAATTTCAATCCTGTTTGGCGCAGCTCAATTTGGGTGTGTGTGGGCACTTTCGCTCTCAGGAATATGCCAGCAACCTGCAGCGGTCTGCGCATGCCGGCAAGCAATGTGATAATGGATGAACCATAATAGGCGTAGCGGCGAAGCAGCATCGTGTTCTCTTCCGGTGGAGTAGCCCTATTATAACCGAGAACAAATCCGGTTTTTATTTGTACGGAAGGATAAGCTCCAGCTTGACCTCATAAGGTCAGGTGGTTTATTACGGCTGTTGGATTTTTACAGTGACGGGTCTGGTTAGAAAGCGGCCAATATCGGCTGCTTCCGTTTCAATTGCCGGCACAAGTCTATCAGGTTGATTTTCGAACCATTCCACCGCCAGTTCCAGGCCTTTACCCTTCGGCGTAGTCTTCCAGACGCCGATCACCTGGCCGTCCAACAGTACTACCGCGCTGATGGTACCACCGCCTTTGAACACCTTTTTATTAAAGGTTGGGTCGATGAGGTTGTCCCGGTTGGCGTAGCCAAGCAGGTATGTATCAAAGCGCGGCAGCAGGCGTAAGACAAGCGGCTGGTTTTCAAGGCTTTCCAACCAGGTTGCTTGTGAACTTAAGATCCAGTTGGGCGTTCCCCCCACCTCAACTGAAAGCATTTGATCGGTCAGCGATTGCCAGAGTAACCGCGCTTCACTGATTTTGACCCCCGACCATGCAGCGAAATCTTCCGGGCGGGCAGGAGCATAGGCTGCCAGGTAGCGCAGCGCCAGTTCGGTCAGGGCTTCTACTCGCGGGCGGGGTTCGAGCGCTCCATAACGCTTTTCAAATAATGTGTAGGTCGGCTTTTTAACCCGGTCAACGCCCGCGCAAATTGCACCTTCGCATACTGCCCGAAAAAGGATATGGACGGTCGCCTGACCTTCAAAAGGCAGGTTGTGGCCTTTGAGGAATTGAGCAATCTCGACCCGGGTCAATTCACCGTGCTGCTCGATGGCACGCCGGATCACTTCCATCCCTTTTTGCGCGGTTTTCTCTGTATATCCCAGTTGAGTCAGGCGCAGGCGGTCCGAAGCAACCAGGTCTGTGGAAAACAGCGGGATCAACCAGCGGGCGTCCTCGACGGTGATCAGGTGCAGCGTGCCGCGCAGCGACCAGCGCCAACAAATCTCCGAGCCGAACTGGCGTTCGTGCTCTACCTGATCGGCTGTAAATCCGCCGCTGCGCGCGCGCAGGGATAGATAGCTGGCGGGTAGCTCCTGTGCCTGGACGGCAAAGATCTGGCGCAGAACTTCTTCGGGCGCTTGCTCTGGCCTGGGGGTGGAAAGCTGCTGGGATCGCATGCGCAGCAGCCTGGCTTGATGAGCGGTTAAGTTAATGGTCATCGGTTCTGCCATATTCTTCCGAAAAAATGGTTTCTTAGAAATAGCAATCGATATTTTTCTGATGCCCATCATACCCGATATGAAAACGAACTGGCAACTGATCCGCGGCCAGGGAGCAACGGCATCTGTATTCCCATTTCCTTATTGTAATCGGCTAGGAAATTTGCTAGAATAAATTCAACTGGTTAGACCTCTTACCAGTATTCTTCTTCCAGGACATGACCATGAACTGGGAACTCCCCCAAAAACCCGCTGAAATCTCTGAAAGCCGCCTGATCGATGCAATTTTGACCGGGAAATTTCCCATCGACACGAACTTGCCAGCTGAGCGCGAACTGGCGGTCTCCCTGGGGGTCACCCGCCCAACCTTACGCGAAACCTTGCAGCGGTTGGCGCGCGACGGTTGGCTGGAAATCCGCCACGGCAAGCCCACCCGCGTGCGCAATTACTGGCGCGAGGGTAACCTGGGGGTGCTGGCAGCCATCGCCCGATACCCGGGCAGCTTGCCGGCCGATTTTCCGGTTAATCTCTTGTCACTGCGCAGCCTGCTGGCGCCAGCCTACACTCAAATGGCGGTCGAACGTGATGCCGAAGCAGTGGTTGAACTACTACTGCCCTTTCAAAATCTGGCTGATGACGCGCAGGTATTCACCGAATACGACTGGCACTTGCAGTTCGAACTTACCTACATGAGCGGTAATCCGGTCTTTACGCTGATTTACAACAGTTTCACCGGCCTTTACCAGGTGCTTGGGGTGGTTTATTTCCAGCATGCCGAGTATCGCGCTTTGTCACAACGGTTCTATCGCAATTTGTTGAAGTATGCAGCCGCCAGGGATGCAGTTGGTGCAGGAAAATTGGTACGCGAGACCATGCAGTCCAGCCAGATGCTTTGGCAGGGGTTGACGGTGTAGCTGATTCCACAGGGACTTGCGACAATCGGTCATAAAGTTGGAGTAGCCGAGGAATGGCAAGACCAGTAAGGCCGTAAAGTGGGGAGGGTGTAATATGCAAGAGCAGCAGCGGGATGCAATCTGGGGCCAAATTGCCGGCTCTTGGGACCTTTTGATCATCGGCGGGGGAATTGTCGGCGCCGGACTGCTGCGCGAGGCCAGCCAGGCTGGACTGCGGGTTTTACTCGTCGAAGGCAATGATTTTGCGTCCGGCACGTCCAGCCGTTCCTCTAAAATGGTGCACGGTGGCCTGCGCTATCTGAGTACCGGACAGGTCAAGCTGACCATGGAATCGGTGCACGAACGCCAACGGTTGCTGCACGAAGGCCGCGGGTTGATCGATCCACTGGAGTTTTTACTGGTCAGTTATAAGGGTGACCGTCCGCCCGCCTGGATCTTTGCAGTCGGCCTGATGATTTACGACACGCTGGCGATGAAATGGCAACACCAGCATGAGTCGGCGGACGAATTGGAAATCCTGTGCCCGCAGCTGCTGCGTGACAAGCTGGCAGGCGGCTTTCGCTTCTTTGACGCCCAGACCGACGATGCGCGCCTGGTACTGCGCGTGCTGCAGGAAGGGATTCGAGCGGGTGGCACGGCGATCAATTACGTGCGCGCCGAAGGACTGCTGCGGGAGCGCAGCGGTAAGGTGTGCGGGGCGCAGCTGCGCGACCAGGTCACCGGACGGACGGCTGAAGCGCGTGCAAAGGTAGTGGTCAATGCCGCCGGCGCCTGGGCGGATGAGCTGCGGGGGCAGGTGGGCTGGCCGCCGCGCTTACGCCAGTTATGTGGCAGTCATTTGATATTTCCACGCCATAAACTGCCGGTCAATAAAGTCATCAGCTTTTTGCACCCGGTTGACCGCCGGCCGGTGTTCGCATTCCCCTGGGAAGGCGTGACGCTGGTGGGTACGACTGATGTTGATTTTCCCGGCCCGATGGAAACTAACCCGCGCATCGGCAGCGGCGAGGTGGACTATTTGATGGAAGCCGTGACCGCCACATTTGGCTGTTTGGACTTACAAACCTCAGATGTGCAGTCTACGCTGGCCGGCATTCGTTCGGTGCTGGATACGGGTAAGGCCAACCCCTCGAAGGAAGCGCGCGACGAAGTGTTGTGGAATGAGGACGGCCTGGTGACCATAACCGGCGGTAAGCTGACCATGTTCCGCCGCATGGCTCAAAAGACGCTTAACTTCATCCGCCCCAGCCTGCCCGCTCATCCTCGCCCTGACCGTAGGGCGCGCGCGCTGGATGAAATCCAATCCTGGGATTGCCCAGCGGATCAACTGGGGCTCGAGCCTGCCTTACAGGTGCGGCTGCTGGGGCGTTATGGCCATGCAGCCGGTGACCTGTTATGTGCTGCTAGCGCAGATGCACTAACTCCTATTCGCAGCACACCTACCCTGTGGGCAGAACTGCACTGGGCGGCGCGCGCCGAGCAGGTCGTTCATCTGGAGGATTTACTGCTCAGGCGTACCCGCCTGGGTCTGCTGCTGCCCGCCGGCGGTCTGGCTGAGTTCGAACGCATACGGGCAGTGTGCCAACCCGAACTGGGCTGGAGTGATCAGCGTTGGCAAGCTGAGGCGAACAACTACCTGGCACTTTGGCAGCGCTCGTACAGCCCACCCGGGGCTGAAAACTCACCGCTTTCTGCTGGTATTCCGATGGCCTGCCCGACCCTGGTGGCGCGATGAGCAAAAACGATCCCTCTAGTCCAGACTGGATCGAGCAGATTCCACCGCCGCACTCCTACCGCAGCCTGTTTAAATGGGGCGACCCGCATGGCTTCAAACATCCCAACAGCGGTCTGGTCAGCCTGGTCAAAGAGACCTTTGGGTTGAGCGATGCAGATTTCATCCACCCACAGCAAACGGGCATGGAAGAATTTGATGCTGAGATGCCCTCCAGCCTGGAAAGTCGCCATCTCGAAGTCTTTATTATCATGCTTGGGGCAGAAAATGTTAAAACCGGCGCCTACGAACGCATCCGCGCATCGTACGGCAGGGGTATGATCGATGCACTGCGACTACGCCAGCATATCATCGAAAACTTGCCTGGTGCAGTTCTGTCCCCCCGATCAACGGAAGATGTGCAGGCGGTTCTGCAATATTGTGACGCAGAAGGGATACCGCTGTACGTTTATGGCGGCGGCTCGACGGTCACCCGCGGCACGGAAGCGGTACAGGGCGGCGTCACGCTGGACATGGCACGGCACATGAACCGGGTGGTGGCTTTCAACGAGGTAGATCAAACCATCACCGTGCAGGCTGGCATGTTGGGTCCTGATTTGGAACGCCTGCTCAATACCGCCCCGGAGACCTTCCATGCAAAGCGCGCTTACACCTGTGGGCATTTTCCGCAATCCTTTATGCATTCGAGCGTGGGCGGCTGGGTGGTCACCCGCGGCGCCGGGCAAAATTCCACCTACTACGGCAAGATCGAAGACATTATCCTGGCGCAAGAGTATGTCACCCCGCGTGGCATTTTACGCACTCCCGCTTACCCGCGCAGCGCTACCGGTCCTGATTTCGACCAGTTGATGATGGGCTCTGAGGGCAGTTTTGGTGTGTTGACCGCTGTCACCCTGCGGGTTTTTCGTTACATGCCGCAAAATACCCGGCGCTACAGCTATTTATTCCGCACCTGGGAGGACGCTCTTGCGGCAGTGCGGGAAGCACTGCAGGGCGAGTTTGGCATGCCGTCCGTTTTTCGCCTGTCGGATCCCGAGGAAACCGACGCCGCTTTGCGCATATATCACATTCACGGCACGCCGGCGGATGCGGTTCTGCGGAAGTTGGGTTATCAACCCATGCAGCGCTGCCTGCTATTGGGTTCAGCGGATGGCGATGCCGCTTATACACGTCTGGTGGCGCGAAAAATCGCCGCCATCGCCCGAAAGCACCAAGCCTTCACATTGACGCCTTTTCAAGTCACCCGGCGCTGGGAGAAAACCCGCTTCACAGATCCTTACATGCGCGAAGATTTGATGGATTTTGGCATTTTGATCGATACGCTGGAATGCGCAGTGACCTGGGAGCAGGGGCCTGAAGTCCATGCGAGGGTGCGTGAATTTGTCAAAAGCCGCCCGCAAACCATTTGTATGACGCACCTGTCACACCTGTACCCGCAGGGCGCCAACCTGTACTTCATCTTCATCGCGCGCATCACGGGTATCGACGAATACCTGGCGCTGCAGTACGGCATCCTCGATGCTATTCAAAAATCCGGGGCCGCCATGAGCCACCACCACGGCATTGGCAAACAGACCGGACCGTGGCTGGAAGGGCAAATTGGAACGGAATGCATGGACGTGATTCGCGTCCTCAAGCAGCATTTCGACCCGCACAATATCCTCAACCCAGGCGGCACGCTCGGGTTGGATATGAGCGCAAACCAGCGGAAAAAACGCTGGGGTTTTCGCCATTGAGTTCAACGTGTTGGGGTATATACTAGCTAATTATTAGTTATTCTCCTGGATTCACCAAAACCATGACCCCTGAAAACATTCTGGCAATTGACAACGGCACGCAAAGCGTCCGGGCGCTGTTATTCGACCTGCGCGGTAACCTGCTGGCCAAATCGCGCATACCTATCGAACCATACTATTCGACCGCGCCTGGTCTGGCGGAACAAGACCCCCAGGTATTTTGGAATGCAGTCTGTCAGGCCTGCCAGGCGTTGTGGCAAATGCCTGGTGTGGATCGTTCCAGTATAGCGGGCGTGGCGCTGACAACCCAGCGCAGCACGTTGATCAATCTTGGCAAGGATGGCAAACCGCTGCGGCCAGCTATCCACTGGCTGGACCAACGCCGCACTGAAGGTCTGCCGCCGGTCAGCGGCCTGTGGGGTGCGGCTTTCGCGGTCGCTGGGGCGACTCAGACGGTCAACTACCTGCAGGCAGAAGCGGAATGGAATTGGATTCGAACCCAGCAACCGGAAGTTGCCAAAAACACCCACAAGTACGTATACCTGTCGGGGTATCTCACCTATTTGCTGACCGGTCGATTGGTCGATTCAGTCGGCTGCCAGGTGGGTTATATGCCCTTTGACTACAAAAAGCACCGCTGGGCGTCGCGCTTCGATTGGAAGTGGCAGGTCCTGCCGATGGATCCGCAAATACTGCCAGACCTGGTGCCGCAGGCCCAGCCGCTGGGTGAGATTACGACCGAAGCGTCCGCCGCTACCGGCATTCCAGCCGGCCTGCCGTTGATTGCAGCGGCAGCCGACAAGGCCTGCGAGGTGCTTGGCTCCGGCTGCCTGCAGCCGCAGTATGGCTGCCTGTCTTACGGCACAACTGCTACCATCAATACCACCCACCGGCGCTATATCGAGGTCATTCCGCTCATTCCGCCGTATCCGTCGGCGGTTCCCGGGGCCTACGACTTGGAGCTGCAAATCTACCGTGGTTACTGGATGGTCAACTGGTTCAAAAATGAATTTGGCTTGCGCGAGGAACACCTGGCGCATGAGCGCGGCATCGAACCAGAAGACCTGTTTGATGAGCTGGTGGAGCAAATCCCGCCGGGGTCGCAGGGACTGGTACTGCAGCCGTATTGGTCGCCAGGCCTACGCTCGCCGGGCCCCGAAGCACGCGGCGCCATCATCGGTTTTGGCGATGTGCATACCCGCGCGCACATCTACCGCGCCATTCTGGAAGGCCTGGCCTATGCACTGCGCGAAGGCGCCGAGCGTACCACCAGACGCAGCGGCGTGCGTCCGACTGAGCTGCGGGTCGCTGGCGGTGGCAGTCAGAGCAAGGCTGCCATGCAAATCACCGCGGATATTTTCGGCCTGCCGGCCGCCAGGCCGCACGTTTACGAAGCCAGCGGGCTTGGCGCAGCCATCGACGCCGCGGTTGGTGTTGGGCTGCACCCAAATTTCGAGACCGCCGTGGCGGAAATGACTCGCATTGGCGATGTGTTCGAACCGAACCCTAAAGCACAGGCAGTCTATGATGAGTTGTACAAAGAAGTGTATTTAAAGATGTATAGCAAGCTGCGGCCGTTGTACCAGGCCATGCAAGAAATCAAGTAGGTAAATAATAGTTGGATGACAAGGCGCAGAGATAACTGCTTGACATCGTATATTAAATACCATATACTCTTAGATGTCTGACATTATCACCCCCCCACACTGACACCTTAATTACCCTGTCTGACCGCTCAAGCAGATAATGCTTGGACGTCTGGTATTCTATTTCAATGTAAAACCCGATGTCCGAGCTGTTTATTGCTGATGCCTTCTTTAGTTCCAGGTTGACAAATGAGGCGAGCTTATGCGAGTTGACAATCCGGAAAATCGGTGTTGTACCATTTCCCATTTGTTTAAGTTTATTCAATCCGTTCGATCCGTTAAATTGACCAGCTCTGGTGTAGCCGCTCCTTACCACTGGTTCGTCGGTTATTTATGCTGCGGCTTTTTATCGCGCCGTTCGCTCTGTGTGAGAATGGTGCGCCTCTGAACCAACGTTTTAAGTCAGAGGATCCAGTCCATTGGCAGGAGGTGAGTTTACCAGCAAATCTTGAGCCAGCAGCTAAACCACAAATCGTTATTTTATCCACGCGCCTTAATGCGCCCCATTTGTTCCCAATTCATCAATTCTAATGAGGAGAAAAAGGAATGGCAGCACAAGCGACTAGTGTTTGGACTTTGGAAGAGGGCGAAGTTCGTAAGCCTGGTATCGTCCATATCGTGGCATTAGCTCTCTTCACCGGCATCGGTATTGTTGTTGGCACCTTCGGCAGCCTGGCAATCCCGATCGGATTCGTATCGGCGTTCTGGCCTGGACAGGCCATCCAGGCGGTTGGCTCGGTTTGGTACGGCATGTGGGGAGGCATTGCAGCCTTCGTTTTCCCGTTGATCTCCAATGCCATGAGCGGATCAGCACCGCTGCCTGTTTCGCTGGCCTACATCCCGGGCAACTTCGTTCAGGGTATTGCTGCCGGTTGGGTATTCCGCCAATTCAAACTAGATCCTTCCCTGAAGACTGCTAAGGACTGGTTGGGCTTCACCCTGGTTGGTATCCTGGCAGCCAATGCCTTCGGCGCCGCGTGGGGCACCACTGTGTTACGTATTTTTGGCCTGATCACCCCAGATGCTCATCTGGTGGCCTGGGTAGGTTGGTTCCTGGGAAACTCCGTTGCTTCCTGGGTCTTGGGCGTTCTGCTGCTCAAGTTCATCTCCCCTCTGGTTGTCAAGACCAAGGCATTCTGCAAGGGTTATTGGGCTTAATCAACAAATTCCTGAAAGAACGTTTTCAGGAAATTGTTCCGGACAGTTTCGGAAAACCTCGCAATTCGACTCCCCGCTTCGGCAACGAAGCGGGGAGATCGTGGCTGACAGTAAGACAGGAGATTTGAATGGATCAAGCTTTGCCTGTCGCATCAACCGCCACAACCAGGCGGATGCGAAAAACTCTTTTAGGAACGGTGCCGGTATCGTCGCCGCTTTACCAGCTACATCCGGTTACCCGATTCATCACCCTGGTATTTTTAGGTGTGGTTTCACTGTTTATCGATGTTCCAGAAATTAACATCATACTTATTGTTATGGTATTCATCTACTTGCATTGGGCAAAAGTAGATATGTCCAACCTTAAGATCTACCTGCCCTTGACTATAACAGTTGCGATCTTCATGTTTTCGGTTTCGATTGGTTTCCCAAGCCGACTGCCTGGTTATCATACGTTTCAATTTCTCGGCATCACTTTCTACTTTGAATCGTTATACTGGACTTTTGCCAGCTACTGGCGCTTGATGGCTATGCTCATCGGGACGATCCAATACTTCTCGACCAATCGCGAACGCGAAACGTTGGTTGCGATTCGTTCGCTCAAAGCCCCCTTTGTCATTACTTACTTCTTCAGCCTTGCACTGCGCTCGGCTGGCATGTTCCTGGAAGATATGCGCACCATCCGCGAAGCCGAACGGGCGCGCGGTTTGGATGAAACTTCCTTGGCGCTGCGCGACCGCGCCAAATTGTATGTGATGTATATGATACCGCTGTTTACCCTGGCGATTCGCCGCACCGACGAGATCAGCAACGCGCTCTATGCCCGCGGCTACACCCCCTCCGGAAAGCTGGAGAACGGAGTTCATCGCAGCGACTATATCCTGACCAAATATCCCATTCGCAGGATCGACATCATCGTCATCAGCGCAATGATCATCACGTTCATTATGGTCATCATTCTGCGCGCGCAGTTTGGTATTTTTGCAGTTGCGCAATCGCCGCTGCGGATTTTCTTGCTCAGCCTGTGGAGTTAACCTATGACAGCGGTTTCTATTAAAGATTTAGGTTGGAAGTACAGCGGTCGTAAACATTTCGCAATCGAACATGTAGATTTGGAGATTCCAGAAAATTCCTTTGTCAGCGTGGTAGGGCCAAATGAACATGGCAAAACGACCCTGGTATCCTGCATCAAAGGCCTGATTCCCAACAGCTTCCACGGTGTGTGGCGAGGTCAAGTGGAGATCTTTGGTCAAGATGTTCGTAAGATGAGCACGGAGCGCCTGGCCGCCGACATAGGCTTTGTGTTCGCCGATCCAGAGGCACAGTTTACCTCGATGACCGTGGAAGAAGAACTGGTGTTTGGGTTGGAAAATATTGGCCTGCCGTTGAACGAGATTCAGGAACGCCTGAATTGGGTGTGTGACCTTACGATGATCGGCAATCTGCTGGATAAATCGCCCTACGAAATTTCGGGCGGCCAAAAGCAACGAGTCGCCATTGCCTCTGTGCTGGCCATGCGTCCGCGAATTATCATTCTGGATGAACCAACGTCCATGCTCGATCCGTTGGGCAAGGATAACATTTTCCAGATTTTGACCAACATCAAAAAAGATACCGACCTGTTGGTGATCGTTGTCGAGCATAACATCGAACAGATTGCGCCGCTCTCAGACTTGATGGTGCTGATGTATGATGGCAATATTGCCAAAGCAGCGCCGCCAGCCGAATTCTTCGAGAACAGTGATTTTCTGCTCGAACACGGCATCATTCCCCCCCAGGCGACCACCTTCGTTGATCGATTAAAGCAGCAAAAACTGTACGCCGGCACCCTGCCGGTTGGGCTGGAAGATGCCGTTGATATTACCAGCCGTGTACTGCGGAACCATTCGGCGCCCAAAAACTGAATGCTGCGAGATCAGATTTGGCGATGGTTTAATGAAGGGTGATAAAAATACTCCCTTTCCTTGCGTTTTAGAATAGGACATTCAATGACATCTGAACGCCTGATTGAAGTCAAAGACCTTGTTTTTGAATACCCCGATGGCACCCAGGCCTTACGGAAAATCAGCCTCGATATATTTGCCGGGCAATTTATCGCGCTAATCGGTCAGAACGGTTCGGGTAAAACCACATTGGCCAAGTCGCTGAACGGACTGCTCAGACCGACTGAAGGGTACATTAAAATCGATGATCTGGATACCCGCGATCGCGGCACCACAAAGAAGATCGTAACCAAAGTGGGTTATGTATTCCAGAATCCAGATCACCAGTTATTCAACAACACAATTTACAAGGAAATCGCCTACGGGCCAACCAACCTTGGCATGAAGGAAAATGAAGTCAGGGAGCGCGTAGAAGAGGCTGCGCAAGTGTGTGGTGTGGAAGAAAGCCTGTTCACGGAGCATCCTTTCTTCTTGACCAAAGGCCTCCGGCAGCGGGTGGCAATTGCCTCCATCCTGGCGATGCGCCCACGCACCATCATCGTCGATGAACCGACCACCGGTCAGGATATGCGCCAGTCGTTGGAGGTGATGAATTTTTTAAGGGATCTGTGGGAAAAAGAAGGCCACACCATTATCATCATCACCCACGAAATGCCGATTGTGGCACAATATGCTCAACGCACTGTGGTGCTGGGGCAGGGTCAACTGTTGATGGATGCGCCAACCCGCGAAGTGTTCGCCGAGCCCGAATTACTGGCGCGCACCTTCGTCAAACCACCGCAAATAACCCGTTTGGCGCAGTCTTTTTCTGACTTCGGCATTCCGAAAGACATTTTAAGTGTAGATGAAATGTCCGCCGCTTTTGAAAAGGTACGGGCAAGTCAGGGGTAGGCCATGCCCACTGCGCTTGTAATTAACCCAAACACATCAGAAAAGATGTCGGAAGGCATTCGCGCTATCGCTGCGCATGTATTCCTCTCCCCCTGGGAATTTCGGGTGGTTAATGCACCTGCTGGCCCTGAATCGCTCGAATCATGGCGTGACTACCAACTGGCCGGCGTTACCATCTTGCCGCTGCTGAAAGAACATAACGATGTAGATGGCGTGGTGCTGGCCTGCTTTGGCGACCCCGGATTGTACGCACTGAAGGAGGCGTCTGCGGTGCCTGTGGTGGGCATTGCCGAGGCTGCCTTCTCACTTGCGCTTTTGCTGGGCGGCAAGTTTGGCATTCTGGCCGCCATGAACCGAGCTGTAGGGTTGATGGATGCGCTGGTGCGCATGTATGGCCTGGAAGCGCGTTACGCTGGTACAGCGGCGCTGGATATGCGTGTACTCGACCTGGAAGAAGACCATCAGGGCACATTGGCCGTGCTGGAACGGGTGAGCAAGGAACTGCACACTCACAGCGCGGAAGTGCTTTTATTGGGCTGCGCCGGGTTAACCGGCTTCACCCATGATCTGACCCAGCGCGTACCCGTAACAGTTATCGATCCTGTCGAGGCCGGCTGCCGCATGTTGAAAAGCGCAGTCGAAATGGGCTTGAACACCAGCCATAGCGGTCTTTTCAGCCAGCCAGCAGCGCAGCGGATGAATGGGCTGCCGCGCGCCTTCTCACCTGAAATGGCTGCCTATCTGAAGACCTGGGAAAGCGAATAGGCGCGCATGGAAGATTTTTTCTTCGTCTCTGAGGGCGACCGCATTCATGCAGTCTTGTATGAGGCACCTGAAGGCAAAGCGCCTCACGACGCGGTGATTTTTTGTCACGGCGCATTCGAGAGCAGCGCGCACTGGAGCGATTATGCGCGCCGGTTGGCGGACCAGGGCTTCACGGCGCTGGCAGTCGATTTTGTAGGCCACGGCACAAGTGACGGCCTGCGTGGACTGGTCGATCTGCGCCGTTGGGCTTATAACCTGCGCGACGCAATGAACGCGCTGACCTTGCGCGGTTACCGGCGCTTTGCGGTTGTCGGTTGGGACAGCGGAGGTAGCGCTGCATTGTTGGCTGCCGCGCATGACCGCCGGATGGAATGTGTCGTAACGCTGGCCACCCCGGTGAATTTGACCCCCTTGCTGAGCGAACGCATCGTCTTTACCCTGATGACGGGTTGGAGCAAGGTGCGCAGCTTGTTCACCAAAAAACCACTTACCCTTTCACGCGCCGGCGCCTACGACGAGCTGTGCTTTGCTGTGGACAGCGAAGTGGATGGCGCTTATAAGAATGACGCTTATTTGCAAGAGATTCTTGCGGCTGTGCCAGTTCCGCAAAGCCTGGATAGCGTGTGGGTGGACATCACTACGGCGGTGAAGAATGTAAACACTCCCGTGCTGGTTATGCATGGCAGGGACGATGACGTAATCCCCATGAAACAGAGCGAGAAACTGCTCAAGTTATTGCCAGGCCATAAAAAATTGGTGCTGGTGGAGAATGCCGGCCATGCCCTGCACCTTGATCAGAAAAAAGATGAAGTTTATATCACCATCGCACGGTGGATCAAGCATTACCTGAATTAATCTTGCTGCTTCGGGAGACCGGGATGACACAAAAGACCTTGCTTATTCAGGGCGGTACGGTAGTCAATGAGTTGGGCGCTTACCCGGCGGACCTGTGGATCGAAGGCGAAAAGATCGTATCCCAGGCGCCAACGGGCGCTTATGCGACGCTGCGGGCAGATGAAACGATTGAAGCAACCGGAAAACTGGTGCTTCCCGGGCTTATCGACCCGCACTTGCACTTTAACTCGCCCTTCATGGGCACCATCACCGCCCACGGATATGATAACGGCACGGCAGCGGCGGCTTTCGGCGGCGTGACCACGCTGATCGATTTTTCCACCCAGCCCAAGGGCGGTTCGATCCTGCAAAATGTTGAACAGAAAGAAGAAGAAGCCCGCGGGCGCGCCTATATCGACTGGAGCGTGAGCGGCATTTTGCTGGATGCCGGAGCGCAAACCCTGGCTGAGATTCCACAGTTGATTGCAGCCGGGCTGCCCACCTACAAGTGTTTTACCACTTACAAGCATTCCGGCCGTCTGATGGATGATGACAGTTTTTTGCTACTGCTGGAAGCCACCGCCAAACACGGCGGCATGCTAATGGTTCACTGCGAGAACGATGCCATCGTCAATTACCACACCGAAAAGCTTATTGCTTCTGGCGAGCTGGCGCCCATCGACCACGCACGCAGCCGCCCGGCCTCTGCCGAGAATGTTGCCATTCAACGGGTGGTGGATTTGATGCGCGAAGTGCCCGCGCCCGTGTATATCGTGCACACCTCGACCGCTGAAAGCGCACAGATCATTCAGCGCGCGCGCCTGGAGGGGCTGCCGATCCACTCCGAGACCTGCACGCATTACTTGACGCTCACCGAAGAAAAACTGAAAGGGCCGAATTCCCAACTCTTCATTTGCAGTCCGCCGCTGCGCAAACAAAAAGATGTCGATGCGCTGTGGCATGCGCTGGACGGCGGGGCAATAGAGGTTGTCTCCTCGGATGATGCCGGCGTTTTACCCGCCGACAACCTGCGCATCGGCCAGGGCCGCTTCGACAAGGTGCCCTCCGGCCTCACTGGCATCGAAACTCGTTTGTCGATCCTGTACACCGAAGGGGTGTGCAAAGGGCGCATCACCTTACCACAGCTAGTGGCTGCCGCATCCAGCACCCCGGCCAGGCTGTTCGGGCTGTACCCGGCAAAGGGTCACCTCAACCCGGGCGCGGATGCGGATGTGGTGCTGTTCGACCCCACGCAGGCCTGGACCATGTCGGCCAGCACCCTGCACCAGAACACCGATTTTTGCATCTTCGAGGGCTGGCCGATTCAGGGCAAAGTTGAGACGGTAATCAGCCGTGGGGAGTATGTTATTCGCAATGGCGAGCTGGTGGGCCGCCCGGGGCGTGGACAGCGCGTGTTCCGCAAACTGTAGCCGGAGAATTGCGCTGCTGCCGGCTTCCCCGCTGTCTAGCCAGCGCAGCGGCTATTCCCACTCCTCCGGGTTGTATTTGCGCGTGCGCTTGAGTTCGCCGCGTTGGCGCTTGGCCCCGACTCGCGCCGCTCTGGCGGTCACGCTGGGGCGGGTCGGTTTGCGCTTTTTGGGCGGCTCAGCAGCCTTTTGAATCAGGGTGACCAGCCGCTGGACCGCATCGGTGCGGTTCTTTTCCTGTGAACGGTAGCGTTTAGCTTCGATGATCAACACACCATCCTCGGTCATGCGGCTGGCGGCCAGCTTGATCAGGCGCTCTTTGACTTCGGCAGGGAGGGAGGGTGATTTTACCGCGTCAAAGCGCAACTGAACGGCCGAGGAGACCTTGTTGACATTCTGCCCGCCAGGACCCGAGGCGCGGATGAAGTCGAATTGAAGCTCGCTTTCGTCAAGGAAGAGGGTCGAAGTAATTTCGATCATCATGAAAGAAATCATAATCTAAACGATCGAGTCTTACAACGCCTTAGCCACTTCTTCATCCCAGTGGGTAACCACGCCCCAGTTGCGGTAATCGCTTGGCGGGTTAGGTTCTATACCCACTCAATATTTTCAGTCGAATCGCCGGTCCTATACGCCAACTTCGGATGCAAATTTCGGTCAGTAGCCAATAACGATTAATCCCCTTGTAATATGTGCATATATATAGGATAATAGACATAAAGTGTCTATTATCCTATATGAAATCAATAATCCTTTCCTCGCTTGATTCTTTTCCATACTTCACCATTGAAGCAGTGAAACAGCTTCTTGGCGATGAATCCGCTGCTGCTGGCACCATTCAAACTGCGCTTTACCGCTGGATGAAAGCTGGACAAATTATCCAGTTGAAAAAGGGCGTCTATATGACGCGCCGCTTTTTTGAACTGCACCGCGCTGATGCAGATTTTGCGCCCATGGTCAGTGCAATATTGATCCCTCTGTCGTACCTATCTATGGAATATATTTTGCAGCGCAATGCCATACTCACAGAAATGACTTATCCGGTATCTGCCATCACTCTAAAGCAAACCCGTGTATTTGAAAACAAGCTGGGAACTTTTACCTACCGCAATATCAAAGCGGATCTCTATCAGGGTTTCACGATCTCCGAAACCCTGGGTATCCCTTTTGCCCAGGCGACTGTGGCGAAGGCGCTTTTTGATTATCTTTATTTACGCCCCTGGAAAAGCAAAGGACGTTCGACGAGCTATAACCTGGCAGAAGAGTTGCGCCTTAACCTGGAGGACTTCTTAGAAAAAGACCAGGATGAGTTTGCAACCTTCGTTGGGATGAGTAAAAGTAAAAAGATGGACCAGATTTTGAAAAACCTGAGGAAAACCGTATGGCGACTTTAATCCAATCGATGCAAAACGTCCTGTCTCAAAAAGACCCATTGTTACCCAATGAGACAAAACGGGTAATCCTCAAGGAGTTTCTGCAGGCCTATACGCTGGATTTTCTCTACAATCACCCGGTCTATCGCAAGCTCAATTTTTATGGCGGCACCTGCCTCCATGTGATATACGGGTTAAACCGGCTATCCGAAGATATCGATCTGGATAACAGCGAAGAGATTGATCTGAGCAACCTTGAAAACGATCTGTTAACTTTCTACCGTTCCAACATTGGGTATGCCGACGTAACCGCCAAGACCCAGATAGGAGAATGGGGTGTCCGGCGAACCACCTTGAAATTCCCCATCCTCTATTCTTTGGGTTTGACTTCTCATGCCAATGAACCGCTGCACATGAAAGTAGAGGTCAGCCAGCACAAGCAAATTTACATCCAACGCAAAACGCCCCTCTTGCTTTTTGGAAGAAGTTTGATGGCCGCGCATTTTTCACTGGAGACAATGATGGCTGGAAAGATGTTGGCCTGTCTGGAGCGAAACTTTCAGAAAGGAAATGAAGGAGCCACGATCAAAGGCCGGGATTTTTATGACCTGCTCTGGTTCATGCAGCAGAAAATTCAGCCGCTGGAGGAAAAGTTAGCCAAGGATGGTCGCCAGCCCTACACCGTTCGATCCGCGATGCAAATGCTGGATGAAAAGATTGCTGACATGAGAATACCCGACCTGGCAGAGGATTTGCTGCCTTTGTTTGAACAGAGGTCTTTCATCGAAGCCTGGCTGGAAGGGTTTAAAGAGAATTTCAGGGAGTATGTGAAGAATTATTCATAGGAACCGTTTGCGCCTGCCCATAGAAACGCAGATTTGAGTCGTTCTGCCCGGGGCCTTGGGTTGTCGCAGGTTGACGTTCCGAAGAAAAGCGACGAATTTTTACGGCAAGCCGCTATGCGCCTATCTGTTGATTTTGCGGTCTGATGATAAGCTGTAAATATGCCATGAACAAAAAGCGCCCTCCTATAGAAGAGCGCTCTTTCTGTTTTCTAGATTCGAGGCTTGAACCGCCAGCGCAAGGCACGCTTCAGCCTGGTAGCGGTTTGCGGGGTCAGGCGCTATACCCGAGCAATATTTCCGGTCGAGTCGCCGGTCCAATACACCAACTCAGGCCATTGGGTTGGGACAGGCCACGTACCATCCGTTTCTGGCTGGGGGGTATAGTTTGGATAGGATTGCCCACCCAGGGTCAGCGCTGGGATGAGATTGCCTGATCTCAACGAGCTCTGCTGCACGCCTGTTGGTCTAGGCCGCAGTAAAATCAAAGTCACTACCAATCCAATCAGGATTAAATCGATGGCGATTAATAAAATGACAAGACGTTTGAACTCAAAAGGTCTTCGCTTTAACTGCCGTGCCGGCTTTACTCCCCGCGCCGGCTTTACTCCCCGCGCTGGCTTTGCTGCCTCCGCTGGTTTTACCCTCTGCGCCGGTTTTACCCCCCGCGCTGGCTTTGCCGCCTCAACCGGCTCGACCCACCCCGCCGGCTTTACCCACCCCGCTGATTCTACTTTCTGTGCCGGTGGAGCTTTAAGGGGTCGGGTTTGGGGTTTCGTGGGTGCAACAGCCGTGGGCGCAGGTTTAGCGGGTTCAGGCTGTGGTTTTTGAATGGGTTCATGTGGTCGAGTGCGGTACCGCTCAAACGCCCATTTAAAGGCTTCCTGTGCATGCCGACTCTCCGGATTTATTTGGAGAGCTTTTTGTACATACTCGATGGCTTTATCGGCATCAGCCAGCGTGGCCAGGATCAACCAGGGGGCTTCTAAATCCGGCGCAAGTTTAACTGCCCGCCAGGCCAGCCGTTCAGCAGCAGCTTTGTCGTTCTGTTTAAGGGCCTGGTAAGCCTGTTTGATTAAGGTTTGGGGATCTTTGGCCTCAATGGTCATAACTACCCAGGTAGGGCCTCTAGGTGGGCGGAGAGGATTTTATTATTGTCTGGTAACAATACCTTGCCTGTATATGATAGCACTATTAGCCAGTTGTTGGTACCTTAATGGCTGCCGGGAAAATGTTTTACTGGCACTTCTTACCGCCGCTCCCTGGCACACCCCAATATCGCATTTGCCGAAAGAGAAAGATCGACAATCCATCCAAATCACGGCAGGATACAAAAAAAAGCAGCAACTGAAATATTATGAAATCATGCTGTTTGGGTTGAACCCCCAAGGCGCAGGCTTTATAACGCCTCAGCCACTTCCTCGCTCCAGTGAATGATGGCGTCCCAGTTACGATAATCGCCTTCCGGCGCACGCAGTGCTTTGACCACCAGCCGCGCCAGCCAATCCAGCCGTTTCAGTTCCAATACCCCGCCGAAATAGCCGACACTGATCGGTTTTACCTTCGAAATCTTGTTGAAAACTTCGGCAAGGTAACCCTCAGCCATATAACGGCTGTCCGGGCTGTCGTCATGCATGGTCATGCAGCAGACGAAATATGCGACCGGCACCTGGCTTAGTTCGGCTTCGTGGTCTTCCAGGAAATGCAAGACGTCATCGTGAATTTTCCCGCCGCGGATAGCGCTTCCTACGATGACTGCGCCATAGCACGACACGTCGCGCGCTTCCCGGGCAGAAATGACATCCACTTCGTAGCCGTGTTCTTTAATAGTTTTGGCGACTGCCTCTGCCACCTCGCGAGTCGTGCCGTAGTAGGTGGCATACGTAACCAATATTTTCTTATCCATGTTTGTCTCCATTAACCTTGCAGTGCGTGATGTAGGCAATATTGAATGACCGATCCCCTACTCAATGCCCATAACGCCAGCTGTCCTGAAAACAAACCGGTAAAGGTTCGGCCTAAAAAACGATTTCCTCCTTTCCTGAGAGTTTATCCTGAATGTACTGGACAACCGTATCCAGATGTTTGGGGTGATGGACGAAATCCAGATCGTCGGTGCGCAGGGAGAGCACCGGGCAAAGGTCGAAGGTTTGAATCCATTCCTCGTAAAAGCTGTCGAGCAATTGCAGGTAACCTGCATCGATACCGCTTTCGATGTCCCGGGCGCGCTGGTGGATGCGGTCGATCAATACTGGCACCGGCGCCTTGAGATAGATCAGTAGCGAAGGCGGGGGCAGCGTTTTTGTGACCAGTGAAAATACCTTGCGGTAGGTCATGAAATCGCGCTCGTTGAGATTGCCAAGGTGATTCAGTGCCCGGGCGAAAATCGCTGCATCTTCATAGATACTGCGATCGATAATCGAGGAGCGCGGGTCCTGCCACATTTCCAGGTGCTGTTGGGCGCGGTGACCCAGGAAATAAATCTGCAGGTGGAAAGACCACTGGCGCATGTTGCCGTAAAAGTCGGGTAGATAAGGATTGTCCGCAACCGATTCATACGCCGTACGCCAACCAAGGCGCGCCCCAATGCGTTCGGTGAGGGAGGTCTTGCCAGAGCCAATATTACCTGCAACCAGAATCAACCTTTTAGGCGCCATTATGAATTACCTGTGTGAAATTTTTCTCAATATCAGTTTACCTGAAAATCCTCAAAAAACCAACAAAATTTTAACATACCTTTATTCTTTAACCATAAACAATTAACGAATCGGTTGGAGATTGGAAAGCAGTAAAAATCTCATGATATTTACCGTACCGAGCATCGATTGAGCAAGGGAGGGGTTTTAAAATTGAGCTTTGGGATACACCGCAGGCCGCCATTCGCCATCCCCCCGATCCTAAATGTGATAAACTTAGCGGGTTGTAAATTCCCAGAGCTAGTTAAAGCATGCAGTAATATAATCCAATAATCCCCTATTTGAGGTACACATAATGGATATTGCCATGGAAAAGGCCGCCCCTCGTGTCAAGCGGCGCCGGGTTCCTGCAACACGCCGCGAACGCTGGGCCTGGTATTTGTATGATTTTGGCAACTCAGCGTATGCCGCGGTAGTGCTGCTGGCCGTCTATTCGGCATATTTTAAAGGTTCGGTGGTTGGCGGCCATGAAGGTACCCGGTTATGGGGCATTTCGGTCGGCATCGCCATGTTAGTGGTAGCCGCGATCTCCCCCATCCTTGGTACCCTGGCCGATTTTTCCGGCGCCAAGAAGAAATTCTTATTCTTTTTCACGGCGCTGGCCGTCGTTTTCACGGCTGCGCTCTTTTTCGTGATGCCGGGTAATATTTTTGCCGGAATGCTTTTCTTTATTCTGGCTGAAATCGGTTACCGCGCTTCGCAGGTATTTTACAATGCTCTTCTGCCAGAAATTGCTGAACCGCACGAACTGGGTAAAGTATCCGGCAACGGCTGGGCGATCGGGTCGTTCGGCGGAATCATTTGCCTGCTCATCGTTCTGGCGCTGATCATGCTGATCGGCGGTAACATGGTGATTCGAGCCGCTTTCTTGATCACGGCTGTTTTCTATCTGGCATCGGCACTGCCATTGTTCTTATGGCTGCGCGAACGGGCTGAGCCCAAACCCCTGCCGCAGGGTAAATCAGCCTTCAAGATGGCTTTCGAACGCCTGGGGGCGACCTTCCGGGCGGTCAAAAACTATAAAGAATTTATCAAATTCATCATTGCTTTCCTGGTGTTTAATGACGGCATTATGATGACGCTTGACTTTGCTGCCATTATCGGTGCAGTCTTGTTCGGCATGGAACAGCAGCAATTGATCATCTTCATGATCGTTGTACAAATCACCAGCGTCGCCGGAGCATATTTGTTTGGCATCCTGGCTCACAAATGGAATAGCAAAAAATCCCTGGTGCTTTCATTGGCTTTAATGGTCGTGGCGGTTGTCTGGCTTCTGTTTGTCGAACAGTTGTATGTATTTTTCATCATTGGCGGTTTGGCCGGCTTTGCGCTGACCGGCGTCCAATCCGTCAGCCGGACGCTGGTGGGTCAATTTGCGCCTGAAGGCAAGAGCGCTGAGTTCTACGGCTTTTTCGAGGTCGGCGGGCGCACTTCATCCTTCATTGGGCCGGCAGTTTATGGTTTCATTGCTGCTGAGGCCGCCATCATCTACTCCAGCCGCGGGATGGAAGCTTTGACCGCTGAACAAATGGGCCTGCGGGTGGCAGTCATTTCGATCATCATCTTTCTGGTCGTTGGTTTGTTCATGCTGCTGGCAGTTCGCCAACCGAAGGTCGCCAGCGAAGAAGTCCCAATTGATTAAACTTCAGGGAAGAAACATAAATTCGATATATGTCCGACGCTGAATTAACCGTCACATATCCACGCCGTCGGGTAATCCGGCGAACTTTGCGCACTCTAATTCGGGCGGCTTTTTTGGTAATCAGTGAATTCAAGGTGAATGGCGCTGAAAACCTGCCGAAAGAGGGCCCTTTGCTGGTAATCGGGAATCATTTTAGCTTTATCGACCCGGTTGCCTTGATTGGCGCGCTACCTTACCCCTTGGAATTTATCGGCGGCACGCAGATGCCCAACGCGCCAGGCATGGTCTCGTGGTTGGCGCGCGTTTACGGCGTATTGCCGGTGCGGCGCGGCAGCCTTTCCCGCGATACTTTGCTCGCCTCGCGTAAAGTGTTAAAAAACAAAGGCGTGCTGGGAATATTTCCGGAAGCGGGGTCATGGGCGGCAGTGTTGCGTCCGGCGCGGCCGGGCAGCGCTTACCTGGCAACCTGCACGCAGGCGCAAATCCTACCGGTCGGCCTAGATGGTTTTACCGACTTATTTCCATCCTTGCGCCGAGGCAAACGCGGGAAAATCACCTTCAACATTGGCAAACCCTTTGGCCCTTTTTTTGTCTCCGAACGCGGCGAAACGGACCGGCAGAAGTTGGCCGAACTTGGGCATGAATTTATGCGCAAGATAGCTGATCTCATCCCGGCCGAACGGCGCGGCCACTATTCCAACGACGCCGCCATTCGTGCTGCCGCCCAAAGCGCGGCGGTTTATCCCTGGGAAAACATTCAAGAAGAATAGCTGATTAATTAAAAGAACCGGCGGGGAGGGGATCCAACACACCGGTTCGTTGGGAAATAGTCTTCGTTTTAAAGCGCCAGGGAATTTTAGCGAGTTCGATCTGAAATTTAATTACTGCACCCCCGGTATTTTTACCGGGGGTGCGATTTCATGTTAACGTTTTAGGGTGTAGCTGTTTCGGTAACGGTCTCGGTGGTGGTTTCTGTGAAGGTTGGTGTATTGGTCGGGGTGTTTGTTGGAGTCTCAGTCGGGGTGTTTGTTGGGGTATTTGTCGGGGTGTCAGTCGGCGTAGCGGTAGGGGTAACCGTCGGCGTAAATGTTGGCGTTGCCGTGCTTGTTACAGTCGGCGTGCCTTCCTCGTCGTCGTCATCCTCATCCTCCGCAGGGTGGACTACAATTCCCTGTGCAGCCAGCGGGCCGCCAGTCGGGTCACGACGGGAGATGATGGTCACCTTGGCGCCGACAACCAGCAGGTCAACCCGCTCTTCAGGGAGGATTTTAGTCGTCTCGGAGAGTTCGAAGGTGTACTCTTGACCGTCTTTAGCCAGGATGGTGATCGATTCGCCAGCCGTATATGCGGTCACCATACCGACTCGATGTATGCGCACCGGTTTGCCAGGAACCACCTGTACTTTTACAGCGGTGAATTCGTCAGCGGCAGGTACAACAGCCTCAGTGGCGACCGGAGCGGCAGGATCAACAGCGGTTTTGACCGCCTGCACTACCACTTGCACGCCAACATTCAATTGTTCCCAGGTCGCAGATCCAAGTGTGGGAATTTTGAAGGAAGTGGTTTCGGTCAGCGCGAAGACCATTTCTTCACCGGTTTTCAGTTTGATCGTTAAGGACGCGGCATCCACTGCTACGACTTCGCCGCGGAAATGGTATTTCTTGCCAGCCAGTTTCTCTTCCACGCGCTCGGCTTTATCGGTTGCCCGAACTTCCACGCGCGCGGCCTGTTCGGTTGCTCGTGCTTCCTGCCGCACGCTGTTTTCGGCTTGCTGGGTGGCTTTCCGGTCAGGCTGGTTCGAAGCGTTGGGATTCGGTCCCTTGCGTTCCGCTTCAGCACTGGCGTAAACCTGAGCCGTACCGAAAACCATGGTCAAAATGATGATAAAGGAAGCGATTGCTAAAAGTTTCTTCATAACATGTTCTCCTTATAAGGGCAGTGATCGGATTCCAGATCACTGTTCATAAACGATGGTCAGCGTAAAGCTGACTTCGTTGCCATCCTGGTCGCTCATGATCACTTCGATGAGGTTGGGGCCTTCCTCTAAGTCGACCGGCAGAGTAAAAACCGCGTCGGCCGGACTGGTGAAGATGACCTCATTGACCGTGACGACAACATCACGATTCGCCTGACCTTGAATTTGGTAAGGTACATAGTTAACAGTCGCTTCATAAGCGGAAAAGATACGGGCAGTCAGTGAACCCAGACTCAATTCTTGTACCGGAGAATCAGGAAGAATGGTGGCTTCTGCTTCCGGTACGATAACGACGTTGGCCGAGGTTTCAACAGACTGGGACGGCGGGTTTTCCTGCGGTTTAGCCGTGCAAGCAGTCAGCAGGAAGACCAGGATCAGTAATATTCCAATTTTTCTCATTTTGCTAGTATAACGAAAAGAGAACGATAATTAGCCCTTCAAGTTCCTTTCAATATTGATAGAATATGTTAACAATTGATAGAATTCGATTTTCGATCAGCTGGAAGAGAAAATTTGACAAGCCGCAAAGACAGCAAAGTATGGCTGTGATATATTGGTAATCATCATTTCCAATGGAGTGGTCTCATCATGCAGGGTGAGCAAAGTGTACAAAAACCGCGGTCCCAGATCATGTTGCGGCATGTTGCCGTGCCCAATGAACATGGGTCGTGGGTCTTTCTTTTTAGCCCATTATTGATTGGCCTGTTCGCCGGCGGGACCTTCCAGGCCGATAGCTTTTTGCTCATAGGCACCGCTCTGGCGGCTTTTATGCTGCGCCAACCCATTACGATTCTGGTCAAAATCATCAGTAAGCGGCGCCCGCGCACCGAATTGCCCGCAACTGCCTTCTGGATCGCCCTTTACGGTTTGATCGGATTAGGCTTTTTGGCAGGCCTGATAGCAATGGGGTTTGAGCAGCTGCTATTTCTGGCTGCGCCGGCGCTGCCAGTCTTTGCCTGGCATTTATGGCTGGTAAGCCGACGTTCTGAGCGCCGCCAGCCGATCGTCGAAATTGCTGGGAGCGGAGTGCTTGGCCTGGTAGCCCCCGCCGCCTATTGGGTTGGAGTCGGACATTATGATCCGACCGGCTGGCTGTTGTGGGGACTGACCTGGCTGCAAGCGGCCGTTTCCATCTATTATGCCTATTTGCGGCTTGAACAACGTGTCTGGAAGAGCGTGCCAACCAGGTTGGAATGCTGGCTGGCGGGGCGGAAACACATCTCAGCCGCAACTGCAGCCTTGATTCTGGTCAGTATGTTGGCGGCTACCCGTGCTGTCCCGGCGTGGGTACCGCTGGCCTACGCCATTCAGCTGGCAGAAACATTCTGGGGAACGTTCAATCCGGCAGTCAAAGTCAAGCCCAGCCAGATTGGTGTACGCCAGTTAATCGTCAGCACGCTATTCACGGTCGCCTTTATTTTAGCCTGGAGCTAACGGCTCAATTCGGCCAAAGAATCGCGCTGATCCGTCATAACGTAAAATAAATATTTCTCTCTTAAAATCGTATCTTTTTCGGTCAAAGAACGACTGTATAAAGTACCCATTTGTCCAAAAAATACCTGCATAAGCGGATCAGGTTTCTTTACAAACACCTGACAATTCTGGATATTGCCTGAAAGGTAACCAGACAAGTTGGCGTGTTACTATTGCGGCAGAGGTTAAAGGCATGCGGTTAAAGATCATACAATTATTTTTGCTCGTTCTTATAGTGGTGGCCAGCTTTGTTTTTCGACCAGTTGAAGTCGTAAACGGACAGGACATTGATACTATACTTGGTGAGGTGGTCAGTTCGCCCGAAGGCAGCCTTGGGTTAGATGCCGTTGGCTGCACCCGCACCAATACTGCGCCGCTCAATCTGGAATTTGAACAGCGGGTAGTCGAACTGGTCAACATCGAGCGGGTGAACGCCGGTCTGCCGCCGCTCAAACGCAACGACCAGTTGGATTTGGCTGTCCGCGACCACACGCGTGATTTGGTCGAGGATGATTATTTCGCCCATGATACGATGGATTGGGTCGATGGCGAACTGACATCTGTTTGTGGCCCTTTCACCCGCATGAATCTGTACTATACTGGCTGGTCGAATGCGGGCGAAAATTTAGCCGCCGGTTACAGTACGCCGGAGGCCGTTGTTCAGGGATGGATGTCTTCAACCGGACACCGCGCCAATATTCTCAATCCGAAATTCAAGGAAGTAGGGGTCGGGTATTACCAGGGTCCTGCAAAATACACCTATTATTGGGGCCAGGATTTTGGCGCAAAATCGGATGTGTATCCAGTGATCATCAACAATGAAGCATTACAAACGACCAGTCAAATCGTATCTTCATATATATATGGTAAAGGTGTGTGGGCTGAAATGCGTTTGCGCACCGATTCCGGCGAATGGTCAGTGTGGGTTCCTTTTCAGGAAAATGTCACCTGGCAGCTACCGCCAATCAACGGTACGCATGCCCTGGCCGTTGAGTTACGCGCAGCCGGGGCTGTGACTGCCGGGGCAGCCAGTAGCGACGTGATCATGCTCACTGGCATCCCTGTTCCGGAGGGTTCAGTCCAAGTCTTCTTGCCATTCTTGTCGCGCTAAGATCCGTATGGGGGAGGACTTAGCCAATGATGCACCTTGACGGCGAGTTAACCGTCAAGGTGCGTTTTTTCATTAAGCAGGTCAACCGCAACCAGAGCAAGCTGTTAGTCCTTAACCAGACGTAGAATAATGCAAAGGGGGCAAGATCAGTTGGAAATACCTGGGTTTTCGTGGGTAAGCGGCTGCAAACCAGTGTAATCGCAGGCGTGGATGTCCGTCCGGTAGATAAAACCTGACGCTCGACAATCGGACGGCTCTGGGAGCCGGCATCGATCACCAGATAGCGCCTCCCGCGGCGGATGGCTTCCTGCACCCGTGCGGATAGGATGGCCGAGTACAAACCCCTGTTGCGCATATCGGAATAGTACTGCTGCCCCACAGGCTGGCAAATTGGCTGCCCGGCGGGTAATATGTCCAGCCAGCGCAGGCTGGCGCGTCAGCGACATACGCAACATAGATGCTCAGATAATCCGGCACAGCCAGGTGGACGCCGTGCCGGGCATGGATCCAGGCAAAGTCACCGCCCCACACCTGTTGCAAAGCCGTAACCACATCCGCCAACTAATCCCGGTCGATCCGGCGCACACCCACCGCTGAAGGTTTGAGTAATTCGACGGAGACCTCAGCCAAATCCAGCGCCATCAACGCATCCGGTGGGTCGGGGGTAAAGCCCCGCGCCTGCAGCCGGGAAAGCAAGTCTGGCGGGGAGTCATAGGCATACATTTTCCGGCTAAGGGGCAACTGGTTCGCCGTGAAAAAGGCAATTTGTTCTTCGATTTCGGCATCGGCATTTGATTCGTTCAAGTCGCTGTATAAAACCGTACTCATCCCCGGCGCTGGCCGGGTGAAACGCACCACCCGCGGCAGCACATCTTTTTGCATATCCGGATAGGTGATTTCCTGCCGCATCTGCCGCGTAAATTCGGCTAAAATCGTCGGAATGTCCATAAACACTCTCTTCAATGGGGTATAACGGCCACAAGATCAGGTTACACGAGTATACCTTGTGCAATAGAATTGCGTCTGCTATAAACCTCGTTTTTCTTTATTATTCTGGCGCCTCTTGCAAAAGCATTGGTTGAAATTTCATGCTAAGCTATCAGCAGGTTGTTCAAAATAGATTGGCTGCCGGGTGGAAATATCTATGCTTCAACAAAGAATCGATGCATCGAAAAATTTAAAACTATGGCTCAAACAGAACCTCTGGGAATGCTTGCTGGCTGGTTTTATCCTCATTTCTTTTGGGTTAATTCTGCTTACCCTCGGCGATTATGGGGTTAGCTATGATGAACCCATATTTTATGTTTATGCCGACCGCATGGTTCAAGTTTATAAAAATCTGGCGGTGGGAGAAAGCGTAAGTACGCTGCTCGATTTTAATGAGCATCCTTATTACGGCCCTGCATATCTGATTGGGGGACGAATTTTGGTTGCCGTATTCCAGACGGTATTTTCCGGATTGGAAATATACGACGCCTGGCACATTGTCAATTTTTTAACCTTCCTTCTGGGTGCTGTGCTGGTATTTATGTTAACCCGGCGGGTGGCTTCGAAGCCTGCTTCGTTAATTGCCGCGTGCTTGTATCTTACCCAACCCCTCCTCTGGGGGCACGGCGTCATGAATCCAAAGGATATTCCTTTTATGACCGCATTTTTAGCGGCGATGGTAACCGGATTGAAAATGGTGGATATTTTTAACCATCCGGATTCCGAGCGGCAAACGGGGACGGTATCTAAAACCCGATGGAGTGGGAAATCCAGTTTTGGATTTATCCTTGCCCTCTTTTTGGCGGGAATGATTCTTGCTGATCGCTTATTTGAAAATTATCTTGTCAGGCTCTTCCTCCAGAATCAGTTATCAGGCCTCACCAATGCCCCGCTAAATTTAAAAATATTAAATCTAGTGGAATTTGGATTTTTAACAGGGGTCGGATTAACCGGATTGATTTTATTTTTCCGAAAATCTCCGGCCAGAATCCGATGGTTGATTCTGGCTGGGGTCGTTTCTGGTCTGACTGTAGCCAACCGGGTGCTTGGTCCTGCGGCGGCCGGACTGGTGCTTTTTTATGCTTTTATGCAGAACAGTAAAAAAAGATGGGAAATCACTTTTGGGTTTGTAGGGATAACACTGGTAGTGGCATACGCTGCCTGGCCGTTCCTATGGGACAAACCCATTTACCGGTTTTTTGACAGTCTCAGAGTTATGACAGCATTTCCCTGGATTGCGACCATGCGATTGGCTGGAATTGATTATCCAGCCAGCGACTTGCCGTATTATTTCTTTCCCAAATTAATCGCGATTCAATTTACTCTGCCGCTTCTTCTAAGCGCAGCTGCCGGAACATTAGTTTTCATAAAATGGTTGCGAACCAAAAGCCAAAATTGGGGCACAGGGGTAGTTCTCCTGGTTTGGTTCTGGCTGCCGATGGTGGCGGTCATGGCAGTCCGCCCAACGCTTTATGATAATTTCCGCCAACTTCTTTTTATCATCCCGCCGTTATTTGCCATGGCTGGGGCAGCAGTCGATGAGTTTGCACGGTGGGTTAAGGCGCCAACTGTACGCGCTGGCCTGGTCGGGATTGGTCTGCTGCCCGGGATCATTGCCGGTTTCTGGCTGCATCCCTATCAATATGTGTATTACAACGTCCTTGTCGGCTGGACGGGCAGCGTTGAACGCCAATATGAAACAGATTATTGGGGTACGGCCATGTGTGAGGCGGCGAAATTTGTCTCGGCTCAGGCCCAGCCGGGTGATACCGTGTTATTTACCGGTCCGACGTTAAGTCAACTGTTCGAGCGCTGCGCGACTCAGCCCTTCAACTATATATTAGGCCCCTCCGAAAACCAGACTGAGCTGCCAGATTTTGCTGTTTTTTGGTCACGATTTGATAATGACATTGTTCATTACCCCGATCTCGACCCAGTTTTTACCATTCGCAGAGGAAAAACCGTTTTTGCTGTTGTCAAAGTCTTTCCGTAAACGACCGGGCCGGCCATATTGCCATAATAATGAATGCTTTACAAACGCTCCCGCGGATTTGAAGCCAGGTTTCCAAAATTGCTTGTGATAACCGCACAATCCAACAAATCAGGACAGATATAACTATGCCGTTCATCTCGGAAAAATTTATGTCATGGTTCAAACAGAATATCTGGGGATGCTTATTAACGGGAGCGATCCTTCTGGCCTTTGGCATTTTCCTCATCACCCTCGCTGATTATGGCGCCAGTTATGATGAACCCCTGTTTTATGAATATGCGGACCGCATGGTGGACGCTTATAAAAAAATGGCGTTTGGAGAAAATATCGATTCGCTGCTCGATTTTTATGACCTACCCTTCTATGGCCCTGCATATTTGATCATTGGACGATTAGCGATTGGGGGGATCCGTCTGGTCGTCCCTGGATTAGAGATATACAACGCCTGGCATACGGTCAACTTTGCGACCTTCCTGCTCGGCGGCATACTGGTTTATATGCTGACTCGCAGAATTGCGTCGAAGCCGGCTTCGTTTATTGCCGCATGTTTGTATCTTACCCAACCCCTCCTTTGGGGTCACGGCGCAATGAATCCGAAAGATGGACCGTTTATGACCACATTTCTAGCGGTGATGGTTACCGGGTTAAAAATGGTGGACGGCTTCAACCACCCAGGAGCAGATCAACGGGCAAGAAATGGTTCAAAAACCGGATGGAGTAGGGGTTGGAAGGCAGCCACGATCATCACTCTGTTAGCCGGCGGGATTCTATTCGCCGACCGGGCGTTTGGTAATTTCCTGTTTCAACCCGTCGTCCAGAATCTGGTAACCCAGGTTGCCCGCCTTTATTCCGATGCGCTACTCCTTCCTTTTACTGATTATTTATCAAAAGCCATAAAGTTATTGAATTTCGCTGAATTCGTGATTTTGCTAGGGATCGGTTTGGCCGGGTTGGTTGTTTTTCTACACAAATCCTCACCTAAGGTTCGGTGGTTAATTCTGGCCGGCATACTTTCCGGGCTGGCTATGGCCATCCGGGTGTTGGGACCGGCAGCAATGGCGTTGGCGCTCCTTTATGCATGGATGGTCAAGACAAAGAATTGGTGGAGGCTGGCTCTGGGTTATATCCTTATAACCATGGCAGTAGCCTATTCAGCCTGGCCGTTCTTATGGGACAATCCCATCTCCGGTTTGTCAGAAAGCTTCAATCTTATGTCTGCCTTTCCCTGGAACGGGTCGATCCGTTTTGAAGGCAATAATTTTCTGCCAAACGAACTGCCTTTTTATTATCTGCCAAAGTTGCTGACCATTCAACTTACCCTGCCGCTCATTCTATGTGCTTTGGTCGGGACGCTGGTCCTGGTCGATCGGATTCGAAAGAAAGAAGCAAATTGGGCCTCAGAAGTGGTCCTGCTGGTCTGGTTCTGGGTTCCGCTACTGGCAGTTATAGTACTCCGGCCAAATTTGTATGATAACTTCCGCCAATTTCTCTTTATCCTGCCCCCCTTGTTCGTCGTGGCAGGGGTCGCTGTGGATGAGATCACACGGCGGGTTAAACGGCCAGCCGTACGCGCCGGTCTGGTCGCGCTTGGTTTGCTGCCCGGGATCATTGCCGGTTTCTGGCTGCATCCCTATCAATATGTGTATTACAACGCCCTGGTAGGCTGGACAGGCAGCGTACAGCGCCGCTATGAAACCGATTATTGGGGCACGGCGATGTGCGAGGCCGGAAAGTTCGTATCGAGTCGAACATCAGAGGCATCCTTGGTTGTCATCAACGACGAGATATTACGGCGGCTATTTGAACGATGCTCGACCCACTCGCTGGATGTTCGGCTGGATCTGGGTGAAACCTTGAACATTACGCCGGAATTCGCAGTTTTTTTGTCGCGGTTTGATCATGATCAGTCCTATTACCGCGATCTGGAGCCGCTATTTACCATCCAAAGGGGAGAGACCATTTTCGCGGTTGTGAAGGGCAAGCCATAATACGTCCAGTTGGTGTTCGTTATTTTGACTGCCCGGAAATGAAGATTTGAAATGTGGGTAATTCTTAGATTTTGTTGACTCCTTAAGTCAAATTTGTTACTATTTAATTTAGTTGGAGCTTTGAACCATGGGGAGTAATGGTCGCAGGCCCTCATAATGGAGGATCCCCATGGGGAGCTAGAGCGAAACCGGCCACACTGGCGGTTTCGCTTATGTTTTTAATCGCAGTGAAATATCGACCGACCAAATTTATAGAAGGGTGGTTTCATGGGTTTGGTTCCTGATATTTACTTACTGCGGTTGGATAATCCTGAACCCATCAATTTCATACCAAGAAGGAGACAGGAATGACCACGCAAAAAAATCGTCGTTGGCCGTTGACATTACTGGCGGTGACCATCCTGATTGTGATGGTTACAACCGGAGCAGTGCCGATGGCATCTTCGGCTGCCCCGGCGCAGCTGACTGTTGACAAACTTATATTTTTTGCCGCAGACGGCATGCGCCAGGATCTGGTGCAGGGGTATGCCGCTCAAGGTTTGATGCCGACGGTTGCCGGCATGATCCAGACCGGCGTTCAGGCTGGTGGCGGCGGTCTTTTGACGCAGGCGCCGCCTAATACCGGCGCAGGCTGGTACAGCCTGGCGACCGGCGCCTGGCCCGGCGTAACCGGTTCCACCAATAATACTTTCGCCAAGAACGGCGCAGCGTTTAGCAACCGAGTAGGTTCATTTGATACGGGTGTGGTGCAAGCGGAGACGATTGCCCAGGCCGCCGAACGCGGCGGCAAGAAAGTCGCCCATATCGAATGGGCAGGCGGTCGCAATGCCACCACCCTCGGCCCAACGATAGACTTCCGTAGCTTCCTCTCCGGCCGCGGAGTTGCCACAAACTACATCTCGCCGACCGACAATGCTGTTTTCGTGGCTTCGTTTGGATTGCAATTTGACCATCCGGCCGGATTTGCCGGTCAGGCCGCCTTTCCAGGTGCGTCGCCAGTGGCTGCAGTGGGTTGGGTAAATGTTCCCGCCAGCTACAGCCCGGCCATGGAAATGCGCCTGCGGGTAATAGATTTCGGGGTCGATAAATATGGGCTGGACGCCTATATTTTTGACTCTACCGATGACGGGGTCGTCAATTATGGCCTGGTCATGTTCGTACCCTCATTGTTCGCCAAGGACGGTACAAAGGCAGTTGCCACGCTTGAAAAAGGCGAGTGGGGCGATGTCAAGGTTAAAGTCGTTGGCGGCGGGCTGGCAGGATTGACCGCCGGATTCCTGTTGAAGGTCGAGGAACTGACTGGCGACCTCTCGATGGTGCGCTTGTTCCATACCTCGGTCACGCGCGCGAACGCTTCCTGGCCGGGTTGGCCGGGGGAACCCGGTTTCACCGGCAACTTTGCTGAATTCGTCGCCACCAACTTCCCGGTCTCAACCGCTGCCGACTTTGCCATCCTGGAAGCGGGCATCGTTTCCGAGGACACCTATGTCGAGCAAGGGCTGTACTGGGAAACCGGACACCATCCCCTGATCGAATACATCATGCAAAAATACCAACCCGATTTAGTCCTGGCGGGTTACCCGGTCACGGATGAGTTCCAGCACCAATTCCTTTCCCTGGTAACCGAAACCCTGCCAAATGGCGATCCCAACCCGGCATTCGATGATGTGCAGGTTAATGGCACGCCGGACGGCCTGCTGGCTCAGCGTGAGGGTTACCTGGCGCGCGCTTATAGCGGCGCCGACAAGACGCTGGCGTTGATCCAATCCTTCATGCCCAGCAGGGTCACAACTTTTGTTACCTCCGACCACGGCTTTGCGCCGCAGTTCCTGGCGATCGATGCCAGTAAGGTGCTGGTGGACCTGGGGCTGCTCTCCAAACCGCAAACCTCCAACTGCCGCCCGGCTAGCGGTGAGACCATCGGCAAGGCCAAGGCCTGTTGGGCTGGCGGAACGGTTCAGATTTACATCAATCTGGCCGGACGCGACCCGGCTGGCGGCGGTTTCACACAGGTAGCCGCGGCTGACTACACTGCCGTCGTCAATATGATTATTGCGGCTTATGAGGGTCTGACCGATCCAAACGATTGGACCGGTGACGCTGCCCCCGAAGGGTGGACGGTCATCGACCGCGTCTTCACCAAGGCCGAGGCGCGCTACATTCCCAACGGACCAGACAGCACCGCTAATATGGCGCACCCAACCCGCACCGGCGACGTGGTTGCCTTCTCTTACCCGCCGTACCAGTTCGATGCGGCCACTCCCGGAACGTTGTTTGCGCTTTCAGCCTTCTTTGGGCAGCACGGGTATGTTCCGGATATCCAAAACCTGGACGCCAATATCAACATGCGGGCGTCGTTCTTTGCCGGGGGCGAGGACATCACCCACGGCATGTTCGATAACCTGCGCACCATCGACCTGGCGCCAACCATCGCCTTCCTGCTGAAGGTGCCGGAGCCGCAGCACTCCCAGGGGCGGGTTTTGACCGAAATTTTCGATGGCGGTAGCCGCTTGAAGCCCGTCACGATCCTTGGATTGAACGATTTCCACGGACAGCTTAGCCCATCTACATTGTCGAGTGATGGATTAAACATCTCCGTTGGCGGTGCGGCTACGCTGGGAGCGTTGTTTGCCGAGGATGCGGCAGCGCTGCCTGGCCCGGCTCTGCTGTTGGCAGCCGGCGACAATGTCGGCGCTTCACCCGCCAACTCGGGCTTGCTGCAGGATATGCCGGCCATCGATGTCGAAAATGCCTGGGGCATGGACGCCACCTCTTACGGCAATCATGAGTTCGACTACGGCCTGGCCCGCCTGCTGGCGCACCAGGCGCGCGCCGAATTCCCCTTCCTGGCGGTCAATATTGTGGACGCAGTCACCGGTTTGACCCCCGACTGGGTGCATACCAGCAAGGTCTTTGAGGTCAACGGCGTGAAGGTCGGCGTGATTGGCGCGGCGTTGGAGAATACGCCTGAACTGGTATCCGCCGGCGCGACAGCCGGATTAAGCTTCCTGCCTGCCGTAGAGCGCATCAAAGCTGAATCCCTGTGGCTGAAGCGCATGGGTGTGCACGTGCAGGTGGTGGTCATCCACGAAGGGACTGCCCTTGGGGCAAACGCCATCGACGGCAATCTGGCTGTGGACTGGGCCGGGCCGATCGTGGATATAGCCGAAGACCTGCAGGACACCACCGTCGATATGATCCTGGCCGGACATACCCACAAGGTCTCCAACCTGATGGTCGGCAATATCCTAGTAACGGAAGGCTTGAATGCCGGCGCGACATATTCGGTCGCCCAGTTGATGGTCACCGGCGGTGACGTGGTTTGGGCCGGCGGCGCCAACCGCACTGCCTGGACGCTGGGCGTTGCCCAGGACCCGGCTGTGCAGGCCATCGTCGATGCGGCTAATGCTGAGACCGCCGTGTTGCGCAACCAGGTGATCGGTACGCAATCGGTTGACATCAAACGCGACCCCACTCGCTTGAACGAGTCAGCCATGGGGAATATGGTGACGGACGCCATGCTCGAAAAATACCCCGGCATCGACGCGGCCTACACCAATTCGGGCGGCCTGCGGGCCGACCTGAATATGTCTCCTCCCAGCGCCGGTGAAGCGGTCGGCGAAATCACCTGGGGCGAGGTGTTCTCGGTGCTGCCGTTTGGCAACCGCACCGTCATCTTCACCCTGACCTATGAGAAGCTGATCGAGGCGTTCACCAACGGTTTCAGCCCGGTATGCAACCCTGCGATTGCCACCGGACGCTTCCCGCAGGTTTCGGGCTTGAAGGTCGAGTTCCATTGCAGCGGCTTAACCGCAGTGGTGGATAATGTCTGGAAAGGGCCGGTTGCCGGTCCGCTGACGCTGCTCGGAACCGGCGACAGCGTCCGCCTGGTGACCAATGACTTCATGTGGACCGGCGGCGATGGCTATACCGCCTTTACCGCAGGTACCAACGTGTTGCAGCCCGGCGACGACCTGATGCAGGCGACGGTGGATTACATCGGCCTTCACTCGCCGGTTTCGGCGGCGGTGGAGGGCAGGATTGTAAGACTGCCGTAAAAGTGTTGGACGAACGAAAACGGGTGGTCGAATGACCACCCGTTTTTGGGTTGTTGTGGGCCCGGATGGATTCGAACCATCGACCAGGCGGTTATGAGCCGCACGCTCTGCCGCTGAGCTACGGGCCCCACATAAAGACGTATTGCGAAATTAATGATCCAAGCGGTTATCCCCATTGAGGGGATTCATGAGGCACGCTCTGCCGCTGAGCTACGGGCCCCACATAAAGACGTATTGCGAAATTAATGATCCAAGCGGTTATCCCCATTGAGGGGATTCATGAGGCGCGCTCTGCCGCTGAGCTACGGGCCCCACATAAAGACGTATTGCGAAATTAATGATCCAAGCGGTTATCCCCATTGAGGGGATTCATGAGGCGCGCTCTGCCGCTGAGCTACGGGCCCCACAGGGGAAATTGCAGTTAATAACGTCCGATAAACATTTGGCTTTCAAGCCGGGCATAGCTCTTGGGCCATGGACGGGTAGGCGTTCTACTGTCGCTATGCCCCTACAAAACAATAAAACCTGCTTCAGTAGCTGCCACCGACCTGCGGGCCTGAAGCGCGTGTAAATTATATCACACACGCATTTTGTTGAACCGCATTGCAGGAGCGGCTCGCGATCGCGGTTTTGGCATCCCCGCCCGCAGCGAGTGGGCGCCGCTTTTCCAAAAGTCTTTTTCTTTATTCCGAATAAAATAATCTCGTACTGCGTTAATAGGGTTGAAAGGAACAGAAATTGGACGCGTTTGCAGCCCAAAAAATAGAAGCCGAAGTCGCTATGACTGCCAAAGCCCAGCAGGGTGACCGTGAGGCGTTCACGGAGCTGGTGCGCAGCCATTACACCGGCGTGGTAAACGTGGTCTACCGCATGTGCGGTGACGCGCGACTGGCAGAAGATGCCGCACAGGAGACGTTTATCAAAGCCTGGCTCAACCTTGCATCCTTTCGAGCGGGTACGTCCATGCGCAGCTGGTTGTACCGCATCGGCATCAACGCAGCCCTGGACGCCCTGCGGCGCGAACGCGGCGCGGGCGCCAGCCTTGAATCAACCTGGCTGGCCGATCCGGCTGCCGGCCCGGAGGCCGAACTGCTGAAGCGGGAACGCAATGCCGCCGTCCAGCGGGCGATTCTCTCGCTCACGGAAGCCAACCGGGCCATTCTGGTGCTGCGCGAGTACGGCGGCCTTTCCTACGCCGAGATCGCTGCCACGCTGGATATCCCGGCCGGAACGGTCATGTCGCGCCTAAATTATGCCCGGACACGGTTGAGAGAAATTCTTGCGCCGGAATTTGGAGGTTGAAGATGAACGGTCATGTTCTGGATTGTTTGGGAGCCTACCTGGATGGCGAATTGAACAGCCAGCGCCGGCAAAAGGTGGAGGCGCATCTGAAAGAGTGCGCCATCTGCCGCAGTGAATTCGCAGGGTTGCAGCAGATCTCTAGTCTTTTGCAAACCGCGCCGGCGCCGGATTTTCTCCCCGCCGAGCAGTTCACCGCCCGGTTGGCGCTTCAACTGCCGCGCCGGGAATTTGCAGAAAAACCGGCGAAACGGGTAAGTCTGCTCTGGTGGCTTGTGCCGGCTGTGCTGCTTTTTGCCTGGTTCCTGATTCAGACAGCCCTGTCGGTCAATGGAGTAATAACGGTAATGAACCAGGCCAATCTGGTCAAAGGCACCGCGCGATTTTTCTCGCAAAGTTCCGCCCCATCCCTCTGGTTTAGCGCGGTGATCGATCTTTTTGGCAGCTCGCTGGACGGCACGCAGATTTCCACGCTGATGTTCCTGGACCGACTGGGCGCTCTGCGAGCGGATGTCTTGGGTCAATTCATCTGGCAGGCTGCGGTGGCATTGCTCTACCTGGCCTGGCTGGCAGTCTGGTGGGTCCGGAGCGGATCACGCCAGGTCAAAATGAACGGTTCGAGGTACTCATCCTAAATTTGGGTTAACTTCTTCCGTATCCGTTCAAATCACAAACGGAAGTACACATAAGGAGAAAATGAAATGATCGATATCGAAAAAATTCTAAAACGCGCCTGGCAAATCCTCTGGAGCTATCGGGTCTTGTGGATCTTTGGCGTCCTGCTGGCCATCACCATGGGCAGTTTCCCGGGAGGCAGCGGCGGCAACGGGGTGCAATACAACTTTGACGGAGGGGATTGGGGGAACGCACGGCCCTGGCCGCAGTTGGAAGAGTTCAATAACTGGGCGGAGAAGAACCTGGAGCCGTTGTTCACCAACCCGGAGCAGCATATCACCACCTTTATCTGGATTAGTGTGGGCCTGCTGTTGTTCTTCCTGGTGGTCGGCGTGATTACGGCATTGGTGCGTTACGTTTCCGAGGCTGCCGTTCTGCGCATGGTGAATGATCACGAACAAACCGGCCAGAAGCTAAGTTTCTCACAGGGATGGCGGTTAGGCTGGTCCCGCGCGGCTTTCCGCCTGTGGCTGATCGATCTGGTTATCTTTATTCCAGTTTTCCTGTTCATCCTGATTTTGGCGCTGGTGGGGCTGGCGGTTTACCTGAGCGTAACCGGCGGCAGTGAGTTTACAGCCGTGTTCGGTACAGTCGCCGCGCTGGGCTTGCTCTTCGTGTTTATCTTCCTCTTTGCGATCGGGATGGCATTCCTTGGGCTGCTGCGCGAATTCTTTATCCGACAGGCAGCTCTTGAGAATGCCAGCGTGGGTGAATCCTTCCGGCGTGGCTGGCTGATGTTCAAACGGAACTGGAAGAGCGCCGGTTTGATGTGGCTGGTGATGGTCGGCCTGGGCATCGGCGCGGCGATTGCCGGTTTCATCGTGTTCTTCCTGCTCATTCCCGCCTATGTCGTCCTGTTGATCCCCGCTCTGCTGGTTGGGGCGATCCCCGGCCTGCTTGTCTTCGGGATTACCAGTCTCTTTACCAGCGGCCCGTTGACCTGGATCATTGGCATCCTGGCAGCTCTGCCGTTCTTTTTCACCACCCTGTTCCTGCCGCTGTTCCTCATCAACGGTTGGTTTAAGATTTTTACTTCCAACTCCTGGACTTTGGCCTTCAGGGAGATGAAAGCCATGGAAGCCGTACAGCCGGATTCACAACCTGGCGCGGCCGAATCAGCCACTCCATAACCATTGCAGCAGGAAATAACCTTTAACAAGCAAGGGCGGCTTACGAGCCGCCCTTGCCATGTTCTCAACAAGCTATCCGTTTATTTCGCGGTAATCTCGGCGCCGTTCTTGAAGACATGCAGCGGGGCTTCGTGGCTCCACAACGCTTCCCACACCGAATTGGCGTTCAACACCACCAGGTCGGCGTTGCCGCCTACCTCCAGCTTGTGACCGCTGACGTTGAGCGCCTCAGCCGCGTTGGTGGTGATCAGATCGTACAGGATTTCCATCTCGTCGCGGTGGGTCATCCACATCAGGTGCGCCGCCAGGAAAGCCACCTCGAGCATGTTGTTGCGCCCGAAGGGGTAGTAGGCATCGGCAATGTCGTCCTGACCGAGCGCGATGCGCACACCGGCTTTATACAGCGATTTAACCCGCGCGTAAAGCGGACCGGTCTGCGGGTCGGAAACCACGCCGATGTTGGCGCGTTTGAGCAGGTATTCGATCTTGCGGTAATAAGGTTCCGGGTAGAGTGCCATGGCGCGTGAGTGCTGGGCGGTAACACGCCCTTCCCAACCTTCACGGATGGTGGTGACCGCCAGCATCTCCAGCGTCTTGAGGGTCGGGTCACCGGCGTCATCGATCAGCATCGACACGTCCTTGTTGTACTTCTTCGCCAGCGCGAACATGCGGTCGATGTGTTCCTGGGCATCAGCGTCGGTGTATTCGATCCACGGGATGCCGCCGACCACGTCAGCGCCCAATTTGAGCGCTTCTTCGATATATTCCTCGGCGCCCGGGTCGCGCACAACGCCGTCCTGCGGGAATGCCACCACCTGCAGGGTAACTCTATCCTTGTACTCTTCACGGGCGCGTATCAGGGCTTTGACGCCCTCCAGACGGGCTTTGGTGTCGGTATCGGCAAAGGCGCGGATGTGGGTATTGCCAAACTTCACCGCCAGATCGAGCGCCTTGCGTACGTTTTCGATGATCCATTTTTCGTCATACTGCTCTTTGACCTTGGCGGCCAGCTCGATGGCGGTCATGGCCCCGCCCATCGACTCGCCGGTGTAGGCTGCGATGGCAGCGTCATCCATCATCGCCAGCGTGTACACCTTGCACAGGTGCAGGTGCCCGTTGACGAACGATTCGGTCACCAGATGTTCGGCGGCGTCCACCGTTTTGGCGGTTGCGCCGTCCACTTTTTCAGCGATTTTGACAATTTTGCCGTCTTTCAAGGCAATCTGGAGCGTTTTCCCCCCAGAAAAACGCGTTTTTGCATTCGTGATCAGAACGTCGTACTGCATTGCTTCCCTCCGAAGACTGAATGGTTATTTGATTGAAGGCGGTAAAAGCCACTCCATCCGCCTGACAGATGGGACGGCTTTTAGATGACTTATGCTTTTGCGGCAGCGCGTTCCTGCACCACTTTTTGGGCAATCAGCGCGCCGTCGCGGATCGGTTCGTAGCCGGTGCAGCGGCACAGATGTTTGTTGAGCGCGTTGGTCAATTCCTGTTCGCTGGCATTGGGTTTGCTGTCGAGCATCGCGGCCAGTTCGATGACAATGCCGGGGGTGCAGAAACCACACTGCACCGCGCCGGATTCGGCAATGGCTTTTTGCACCGGGTGCAGTTCCATTCCCTTCGACAGGCCCTCGACCGTGGTAATTTCGGCTCCAGCCGCCTTGGTGATCACGGTATTGCAGCTTTTGACTGCCCGCCCATTCAGAATCACCATGCAGGTGCCGCAGGTGGCATTGTCGCAGCCGTGTTTGGTGCCGGTCAGATCCAGCACGTCGCGGATGACGTCGATCAACATCATGTCGGGTTCGACTTCCACGCTGCGCGGCTGCCCGTTGATCGTAAAAGAGATTTTTTTTGCCATTATGCGTACTCCTTCAGCGCCTCGAGGGCTTTTTTCATTTTTTCGGGTGTTACCGGGATTTCGCAGAAATCAACGCCGGTTGCATCGTAAATTGCGTTCAAGATCGCCGGAGCCGGGCCAAGCACCGAGTGCTCGCCGATGCCGCGCGCGCCAAACGCGCCGATTGGGTCGGGGGTTTCGAGGAACTCAATGGTCTGTTTCGGCATCTCTTTGTAAGTGGGGATGTGGTATTGGAAATACTGTGGGTTGGTGATTTTTCCGTTCTCGTCGAAGATGACTTCCTCGTACAGCGCTGCCCCAATGCCGATATTCACCCCGCCGAGCACCGATCCGCGAATTTGCAGTGGGTTGATCACCTGGCCAACGTCAAACACGGAGGCGAAATGATCGACCAGAATTTTGCCGGTTTTCTTTTCGATGCGAATTTCGGCGCCCTGCGCCCCAAAGGTATAAGTGACGCCCAGCGGACCCTGGCCGTTTTTGTCCGGGGCGGCGTAGCGCGGCAGGCGCGCATCGGATACCGCCTGTGCCAGGTCGCCGATGGTGATGCCGTCCTCGGTGATATAGCCGCGCGCCAGGTCGGTCACGGCCACTTTGATGTAGGGGTCGGCTTTCAGATAGACGTATTCGCCGTCGTATTCCAGGTAATCGGCGTCAGTTTTGAGCACCTGGGCGGCGGTGTTTTTGAGCACCGCGATCATTTTATCGGCGGCGCGCACAATGGCTCGTCCGCCTTGCATGGTGAACATCGAACCGATGGTCTGCCATTCATAGGGTGAGAACTGGGTATCCAGTTCGGTGTAAACCCGTACTTTTTCCGGCGCAATCTTGAGCGCCTCCGCTGCGATCTGTCGTACTACGGTGCGCAGCCCCTGACCGACCTCTGCGCCGCCCATGTTGATATTGACGCTGCCGTCGGTATTCATCTTCATGTAGCAGCCCTTGGTAGAGAAGGGCGCGCCCTTGGGTGATTTCATTACGGCGGCAAATCCACGACCGTAATAATAGGTATCGTCTTCCCGGGGTTTGTCGTGACCAAAGACCACTTCCTGGACGCGGGCGGCGGCGGCAGCAACATCGCCGTTGAACTTCCACATGTGTTCGCCCAGTGCATTGACGCTGCCTTCATGCAGGTAGTTCTTCGAGCGCAGCGCAAAGGGGTCCATTTTGAGCTTGCGTGCCAGCATGTCCATCATGCGCTCGATGGCCAGATGCACTTCCTGGTGACCGTAGCCGCGGAAAGCGCCCACCGGGGTGGTGTTGGTGTACACCGTATAGCCGGTCAGCTCGCAGTGATCGAATTCATACGGCCCGGTCGAGTTGTGGGTGGCTGCCATGGTGACATTGACCCCGGTGTCGGCATAGGCGCCGCTGGAATGCAGTACCTTCACCTGCAGCGCGACCAGCTTGCCGTCCTTCTTGGCGCCGATTTTCATCTGCGTGCGGATGCCATGACCGATCAGCGTGCTGGTGAAATCTTCCTCGCGCGAGGAAACCCATTTGACCGGACGGCCGGGCACAAAGCTTGCGATCCAGGCGATGGTTTGCTCCACCGTAATATCGGATTTGTAGCCGAAGCAGCCGCCGATATCCGGAATGTGCACGCGCACATCGGAGGCCGGAACGCCGTAAGAGTTGGCCAGGTCGTCGCGCACGATGAACGGGCAAATCGAGGAGGACCACACTTCGATGGTCTTGTCCTCTTTGAACCAGACGATCGAGCCGTGCGGTTCGATGGCCGCGCAGGAGCCGAAGGGATAATTGAATTCGCCTTCCAGCACCACTTCCGCCTCGTCAAAACCATCAGCGGCGCGCCCTTTGCGCACCTGGTACACATTGGCAATGTTGGTTCCGGGGACTACTTTGAGCGTGGGCAGGGTCCAGTATTGCTCCATGTCCTCATGGATGATGACCGCATCTTCGCTCATCGCCTGGCGGGCGTCGATATAGACCGGTAGTGGGTCGTAGCTGACCTGGATTTTGGTCAAGGCTTCTTTGGCGTGTTTGGGGGTGTCGGCGACCACCGCGGCAACGGGTTCACCGATGTAATGGACTTTTTCATCCGCCATCGGCACCAGGTCGCGGATATTGTCGCCGTAATGAAACTTGCAGCCCTTTCCAGTGACCACTTTGACCACGCCCGGGCATTTTTCCGCTTCGGAGGTATCTATACTGAGGATTTTGGCGTGGGCATATTGCGGCCGTAGGACGGCGGCGTGCAGCATGCCCGGCAGGCGGATATCATCCAGGTAAATGGCTTTCCCAGTCACCTTGCTGATGGCATCTGGCCGGAGATAACTTTTGCCTATATATTTATATTCCATTGCCGAACTCCTTTCTCTTCTGCTAAAAACAGCAGGTGCTAAACAGTTAACAGGTTACTCACGCCGGTAGGGTTTGAGCAAGGCGGCGGGGTACGAAGCATTGCGGCCTGCCAGCACCAGGGCGATGATGGTAACGATATAGGGGAGAGCCAAAAAGGTCTCGTAAGGGATGGGCAGCTGAAGCCCCATAGTTTGCAAGCGCAGCTGCAGCGCGGAGGTGCCGCCGAAGATCAAGGCGCCCCACATGGCGCGTACCGGGTTCCAGTTGCCGAAGATGACGATGGCGATGGCTACCCAACCGCGTCCGGCGATGATGCCATGTGTGAAGGCTCCGAGTTGGGCAAGTGAGAGGAACGCGCCGCCGGCAGCCATCAACCCGCCCCCGATTGCCAGCGCGGCATAACGCACCGCGAACACATTGACGCCGGCAGCATCGGCTGCTTCCGGGTTTTCACCCACCGAGCGGATTTTTAGCCCAAAGCTGGTGCGGTAGAGCAGCCACCAGGCCAGCGGTACGATCACCAGAAAGCCGATATAGGTCAACAGGTATTGCTCAGTAAGGGTGTTGAGCCAGGGAATATTCTTGAAAGGCGCCAACTGCTGGAAAGACTCGATGGACGGGGGAATGGAGCGCCCGCCGTAGTTCAAGCGGAAGGCGAACAGGGATAAGCCCGTGCATAACATGGTGATTCCCAGACCCGAGACGTGTTGATTGACGCCCAAGGTAACGGTGAGCAGCGCCATCAGCAGCCCAAAAACTACTCCGCTAAGCACTGCAACTAAAAATCCCAGCCAGAGCGAACCGGATTTATCCGCCACAAAGAAACCGATAAAAGCGCCGAAGAACATGGTGCCTTCGATGCCAAGGTTCAGAATCCCTGCGCGTTCTGCATAGGTCTCGCCAATGGCTGCCAGCAAGATGGGCGTGGAGACGCGTAAAGTCGCGCCAATGAGGTTAATAATAAAGATTTCCATCACATCCTCCGCAGGCGGTAACGTTGGAGCAGGAAGAAGCCAAGCGCTACAAGCAGCATGGTTGCCTGGGTAATTTCACCCAGGTAAACCGGAACGCCAAGCACCCGGCTGACGGTTTGCGCGCCTGCATCGACTAATCCAAAGAACAGGGAGGCGATAAACACTCCGACTGCGTTGAGCGATCCAAGGGTGGCGATGATGATGCCGGTGTATCCATACCCTGCAGAAAGATCGCCAATCAGGTGGTATTGGATGCCAGCAACTTCGGCCACACCCGCAATTCCGGCTATCCCGCCGCTGACCAAAGCAGCGATCAGGGTGGTCCGGCCGACATGGATGCCAGCAAAACGCGCCGCAGGTTTGCCCAACCCAACCGCCCGCATTTTCAGACCAAAGGAGGTGCGGGTAAGTACAAACCACAGCACCAGGATGACGAGTAGCCCGATCACAAAGCCTAAATTGAGCCGCGAACGAGGGATGAGTTTGAAGAATATCGCGCTGGCGCCAATTTCCGGCGATTGCGGCCAGCCTGAATTCGGGTCACGCCAAGGACCGTTCAGCAGAGCGCTGACGATAAAGCCCATGACCGAATTCAACAGCAGGGTGGTCACCACTTCATCGACCTGCAGCTTGACCTTGAGTAAGGCGGGTATCGTGGCCCACGCCATTCCGGCAGCAAACCCGGCAATCACAATCGTCGGGATGGTGATAAACGCGGGGACCTCTTTCATTGCCACGCCCAGACCGGCAGCCGCAATTGCGCCAGCGAACAATTGACCTTCAGCGCCGATGTTATAGTACCCGGCGGCGAAGGCAAAGGTCACGGCAGCGCCGGTGAGCATGAGCGGAGTGGCTTTGACCAATATTTCCAGCGCGGATACTTTGTTGGTAAGTGGCGCAATCAGGAAATGATAGTAGGTTTCGAAGGGATTGGCGTTAGCCCAGAAAATGAGGGCTGAAGTCAGGATAAAGGTGACCACCAAAGCCAGGACGGGGATTAACGGCCGTACCCAGACCGGCGGGTTGTCAGTTTTTACAAAACGGAGTCTCAATCGTGAGGTTTCCATGCCGTTAATGCTCCTTGACTGCGCCGGACATCAGTAGGCCCAGTCGTTCAGGGGTTGCTTCGCCGGCTGGCAGGATTCCGACGATTTCACCTTCATAAATAACGGCGATGCGATCGGAGAGCGCCAGAATTTCATCCAAATCTTCCGAAATGAGCAAAATAGCCGCCCCGCGATCGCGCTGCTCCAGAAGCTGCTGGCGGACGTAATCCGTTGCGCCCACATCCAGGCCGCGGGTTGGCTGCGGAACGATAACCGCCTTGGGATTCCGCGAAAGGACGCGCGCCAGAAGGACTTTCTGCATATTTCCACCGGACAGCGTTCGGACCGGGTCATTTGGCCGGGCTTTAATCTGGAATTGGCGAATGAGTTCTTCCGCGCGGTTGCGGGTGGCTTTATGGTCGAGGACGCCGCTGCGGGTGTATTCATTGAGATGTTCGAGCGCCAGGTTTTCAGTGACGGTCAGATCGCCGACCATGCCTTCATGACGGTCTTCCGGAATACGGCCCACGCCTGCCTGGGTAAATCCTGCCGGCGTTTTGCCAATCAGTTCCTTACCTTCCAACTGAATGCTGCCGCTGGCGCAATCACGGACGCCGCAAAGTGATTCGGCTAATTCTTTTTGGCCGTTTCCACCGACGCCGGCAATTCCTAAAATCTCGCCGGCTTTGACCTCCAGGCAGATGTTGGTCAGGGCAGGCATCCCCTGGTCATTTTTTGCGCATAAATTGTCGATGCGCAGCGTGACCGGCTGCTGCTCGTGTTGTTCATCTTTACGGGTTACGCCAAAGGTCTCACGGCCAACCATCATGGCAGCCAACTGATTCTGACTCATGTCTTTGGTGTCCACTGTGCCGATTAATTTTCCATCCCGCAGTACCGTAACCCGATCGGTAATCTGGGTCACTTCATGTAGTTTATGGCTAATAAAAATGACCGATAATCCATCCGCTTTCAACCGGTTTAATGTTTCGAACAGTGCGTCCACTTCTTGCGGAACCAGCACTGCAGTTGGCTCATCCAGAATTAGCACACGGGCGTTTCGATACAGCGCTTTCAAAATTTCAACGCGTTGGCGCTGACCTACTGCAAGATGCCGCACCAATGATTTCGGGTCGATTTCGATTCCAAAACGATCGGCTGCTGCCCCAACTTTTGCTTCCATGGCAGCCCGGTTGACAACGAAACCATCTGTATTTCCAAGAACAATATTCTCTGCCACGCTTAAGGGCGGAACCAGAGCGAAATGTTGAGTAACCATGCCAATTCCATTGGCGATGGCATCCTTGGGGGAGTGAATTTCAACGGCCTGCTCTGCGACTTTGATGATCCCCGTATCAGGTCGGTAGAGACCGTAGAGGATGCGCATAAGGGTTGTCTTGCCCGCTCCGTTCTCACCGAGCAGCGCATGAATTTCGCCTTTGCGTAACTGGAAATCCACATTGTCGTTGGCAACCAGTTCACCAAAAGTTTTGGTGATCCCGAGCATATCTACAATGTACATCTTTTCTCCAGGAGTTTTCCTCCTCCAGATACCCGGAGGAGGAAAACAGTGTTTTAGGTAAGTGTGTTGCCCTAGAAAAAAACCACCTGCTTAAAAAATAAGTCAGGTGTTTTTTTAGATTAATCGGACACCGGGGGTTCTTCTTTGATGTCGACGCGGAACAAGCCGTCTTTAATCTGTTGCTCGGTTTCCTTGACCTTGGCCAGGAGTTCAGCCGGGATCTTGGCATCCATGCCGTGGAAATCGGCCAGATATGCGCCGCCCTTGCCAACCATCGAGAAGTCTTTTAGGTCCATTCCGGTGAATGTGCCGGCATTAACCTGGGCAATCAAGTAATCGACAGTCGGGGCCATGTTCCAGACGGGACCGGTGATGACCGTTTCGGGGCCAAGAGCATTCTGATCGCTCATGTTTCCGAAGGCCAGCAGGCCTTTTTCAACCGCAGCATCGATGACGCCGAAGCGCTCAGCAAAGAGCACGTCTGCGCCAGCATCAACCTGGGCCAGGGCGGCTTCCTTGGCAGCAGCCGGATCGAACCAGCTGTTGATGAAGGTGACAATGACCTTGGCTTCGGGGTTGACGGATTTTGCGCCGTCAATGAAAGCGTTGACGATGCGGTTAACCTCGGGAACCGGGTAACCGCCGACGACACCAATAACACCAGACTGGGTAACGCCGCCAGCGATCATGCCGGAGAGGTAACCAGGCTCATGAATCCAGTTGTCGAAGACAGCCATGTTGGGTTCTGCCGGGCCAAGGCCGGAGCCAAAGGCAAAGGCAATTTCAGGGTATTCCACCGCTACACGGCGAACAGCTTCTTCATTGCCGAAGGCATCGCCAAGGATGGCTGCGGGTTTCTGGTTTTCGGCAATCTCGCGCAGAACACGTTCCATATCGCCAGCGTAGCCGATATCATCGGTAAACTCGTAGCGAATTTTTCCATCAGCGGCAGCTTGCTGCAGACCGGCATGGATTACGCCGTCCCAGGGCTCTTCGATGGGGGTTGCGTAGGCGCCATAGAACAGAGGCAGTTCGGGCTCTGTTTCTGCAGGAGCGGCAACCTCAGCGGTCGGGGCTGCTGCGGCCGGGGCTTCAGCGGTCGGGGCAACTGCGGCCGGAGTTTCAGCGGCCGGGGCGCATTGTGCAGCGAACGCGATCACCAGGATGGTGATCAGGAACAGCTTTACGTACTTCATTTGCTCCTCCTAATTCAATTTGAAACGGGGTTAATGGATATACTACGGTCGAGCACCTTTCAAACGCAAATTTTTTTGGTATTGCATCACCTCCCTTTGCAAAGTGGATTTCCAATCGTGAGAGATTTCACCAAACGAGCGAAATATCGACGATGGGAGTTGGATGAGATATCCTTCTGGACCAACCTATGGAAATGTAGAAAACAGGGTGAGGGTAGAGTGGTGTGATAGAGCCCCTAGCAATGCGGCAGTTTTAGATGTTCTCTTCAACCTGCCGATCTCAACAATCAAAGTTTATAGTGAATGAAAGCGGTTTGCAAGTTACAGACTTCTCTTTTACCCTTTTTTACTGGCTTGTCAGGCAAACTGCAATGCATTGACAATGTTTGAACAAGATCGATAATATAGGGAAATGCCAGTTTAAAGTGATTTTCGGTTTGCTTTGGCTGCTTTTTTACCCTCGTAGAGGTGTTGAAAGCGATTACACCTGCTGTGTGGGGCAGGTCAGCAGACCTTGCCCCATCTCCGCGAACTATTCCAATTTCTCATCATGAAACCGTCAGAGCAGGCTGGTGCTGGACGTTCCGCTTCTTTTATGAAAATACCTATGTCGCAGCTAATAAATGCCAAGTACGAAACGTGCAGAGCTGTATGGTATATAATTTACCTGACCACCGCGCCGCGGGATGTAACCGCGGCTTCCCGGTCGTAAGGGGGCGGATATCCGAAAGTCGATTCAGGGTGATGATGGTTGTCGAAAACGGACTGAGTGAACGCGAATTAGAAATATTGAAGCTCGTTGCCACCGGGGCCAGCAACAAAGAAATAGCCACCCGGCTGGTAATCAGTCCCAACACGGTTAAGGTACACCTGCGCAATATTTTTGCGAAAATCGAAGTAGTCTCGCGCACCGAGGCGACCCTATATGCCATGCGGATCGGATTAGTCAATTCCGGCAGCGAAAATCGAACAACTGAATACGGAGAAACTTCTCCAGAAGGCGCCCTTTCCCTCCAACCGAACCCGCGAATCCGACCTCTGTGGAGGTATCTGCTGATTGGCGCCGCCCTGAGTTTGATTGCGCTGCTGTTTATTTTAGCCGTTCGGCCGCCCACCAATCCTTCTGCGGCGGTCACGCCACCCCTCCCAACGCCGCTGTCCCGTTGGAGTTTCCATCAAGCCTTGCCGGTGAGCGGTTTTGGTATGGCAGTTGCCAGCTATGAGGGGACAGTTTTTTTGTTTGGCGGCCAGCGCGATGGTCAAATCAGCGGCATGGTCAGCGCGTATCAGGTCGACAATGACGAGTGGCAGGAAAAATCTACCAAGCCCACCCCGGTCAGCGATGCAGGAGCGGCGCTCCTTGGTGAAAAGATCTACATTCCAGGCGGCCTTGGGGTGGATGGCAAACCAACTGCGCTGCTGGAAGTTTACGACCCGCGTTCCGACCGGTGGAAACAGGCGAAACCCATGCCGATCGCTTTGAGCGGGTATGCCCTGGCATCCTTCGAAGGGCAGTTGTATGTATTTGGCGGCTGGGACGGGGCCGACTATTCTGACCGGGTATTTGTATATGACGTGGGGGAGAACGCCTGGCAGGAACGCCGACCCATGGACACGCCGCGGGCCTTTGGTTCTGCTGCTGTTCTGGGCGCCAAGATCATGCTGGCCGAGGGCGTCAATGCGCGGGGACCATTAACCGACTTGTTGGTGTATTACCCGCAGCGCGAATCCGCCGGCGAAGTTGCCTGGGAACCACGCTCCGAACTGCCGGAAAACCGCGAAAGGGTCAGCCTGATTGCATTGGCGGAAAACTTGTACCTGGTTGGGGGAAGTTTGGATCAGGGTAAGGCCAGGTTGCCCATATTGCGTTACGATGAAAATACAGATCAATGGGAAAGGTTGGACCTGCCGCCTGTGGCGATTGGCGCTCAGCCGGGAGTGGTAGCGATTGGTAACCATATTCACTTTTTTGGCGGTGACATTGCTGGAACAGCGCAGTTGCAACATTTGGCATTTCAGGCAATATATACCGTGCTCATTCCGGCAATTAGCCGTTAATTTGTTAAGATTTTCACAAATAGGATCGACAATGTGATTAATATTTGGAAAAAAAGTGATAGTGCTGAACTTGTAATATGGTCATTCCATGCTATAGTATTTTAATGCTGGATTTAAGTTGATCATCCAGCAAGTATGCTGCGGTGAGCATCTCCACCGGACCATTCCCCATAATCCTCAACTTTATAAATTGAATACCTGTTGTTTCGAGGTAGCCATCCACCTTGGATGATTTTCATTGGCTGCCGTCACTCACAATACTGCATCAATCGACCAGGTGACTAGCAGGATTGTAATTTGAAAACAAGTACGGTATTTCGAGTTCCCGTTTCCTTATCGGAAGGTTTTTTTCCATTTTGTACGGGTGAAGAGTCTCAGTTGGATAAACTGACAGACGCTTCTTTTGCGTTTCCATAAATGTTGCCCGTAATACTCACCGTCCCGCAGGGACGGAAACAGAGTTCGTAACATGGAGGTGGGCCCAATCAAAATAAGGTTTACGCAGCCATTGGAGGCAAATCGTAAGGTACATACAAAAGAGGAGAATATGATGAAGAAAGGTACTTTGATTTTTGTAGTCATGCTTATTGCCAGTATGCTCCTGGCGGCCTGCGGCACAAGCGCCGGAGGTGACGTCATCAAAATTGGCGTGGTCGCTGAACTTACCGGGGATATCCCGGCGGTGGGCGCTTCCAGCAAGAATGCAGCGGAACTGGCGGTTAAAGAAATCAATGACGCTGGCGGCCTTGAGGTTGGCGGCAAGACCTATAAGATTGAACTCTTCATTGAAGACAATGCTGGTAAGGCCGATCAGTCTGCTTCGGCAGCATCGAAATTGATCACACAGCAAAATGTGGTCGCCATCGTCGGTCCTAATGCCAGCCGCTATGCCATTCCCGCTTCGGAAATTGCTGAAAGCTCGAAGGTCGTGTTGATCAGCCCGTGGTCAACCAACCCCAAGACAACCCTCAAGGGCGATACCACGGACCCCAAGCAATATGTCTTCCGCGCCGCCTTCATCGACCCGTTCCAGGGGCGCGTGGTTGCCAAATTTGCTTTGGACAACCTGGGCGCTAAAAATGCCGCTGTCTTGTATGACGTGGCTTCGGATTACAACAAGGGCATTGCCGAATACTTTAAGGCAACCTTCGAAGAGAGCGGTGGTACCGTTGTGGCCTTTGAAACCTATACAACCGGTGACAAAGACTTCTCGGCTCAGCTAACCAAGATCAAGGAAGCTGCACCGGACGTGATTTTCCTGCCCAACTACTATAGCGAAGTTCCGCTGCAGATCCAGCAGGCGCATCGCCTGGGCATTACCGTCCCATTCCTTGGCTCAGACTCGTGGGGCAGCGCTGAACTAATCACACTGTGCGGCACTGAGTGCGAAGGCTACTATTTTAGCACCCACTATGCTGCCGATGCTGCCACCCCCGTTGCCACCAAATTCATCGATGCCTACAAAGCCGCCTATGGCAACACCCCGGATGACGTAGCAGCCCTGACGTATGATTCCTTTGGGTTGTTGTGGAATGCGTTGAAATCCGCGGGTAAAGTGGACCGCGAATCAGTCCGCGCCGGTATGGCGATGATCACCAATTACGAAGGTGTCACCGGCAATATGGCCTTTGAGGCCGGCTCTGGCGATCCGGTTAAGAGCGCAGTGATTTTGCAGGTTAAAGGCGATAAATTCGTCTGGTTCGCCAACGCGGCTCCGTAAACAGAAGCTGACCCATTGACTCTCTCGCTGTACCGCACAGCGAGAGAGTCACATTTCTTTAAATAAAGGCGGTTTTATGACTTATTTCTTCCAGCAATCACTGAACGCGCTGCAGCTGGGTAGTATTTATGCGTTGATCGCGCTGGGATATACCATGGTTTACGGTATTCTGACGATGATCAACTTCGCCCACGGCGACCTTTTTATGGTGGGCGCATTTTTTACCTTTATTGCAGCCGTTTATTTTGGTCTTCCTTTTGTCCCCACCCTGCTGGTTTCGATGATCGGGGTGGCGCTCCTGGGTGTGCTGATCGAGCGGGTGGCCTATCGGCCACTGCGCAATGCTCCGCGGGTTTCCGCGGTAATTACTGCGCTGGGTGTCGGCCTCTTCCTCGAAAACTTTACGTTAGTTTTTTATCCTTACCCCCAACACATCCCCCAGCTCATTCAAAATACCACCTGGAATATTGCCGGCGTTTCCATTTCCTCCCTGCAAATTATCATCATCCTGCTTTCGGTAGGGATGATGATCATGTTAGACCTGATCGTTCGCAAGACCATGGTTGGGATGGCGATGCGGGCAATCTCGTGGGATAAAGCCATTATCCCGTTGATGGGCGTGCCGCTCAACCTGATCGTATCTGCCACATTTGCCCTCGGCACCGGCCTTGGGGCTGCGGCTGGTACGATGTACGCGCTGGCATTTCCAGTCATCGACCCTTACATGGGCATCCTGATCGGCTGGAAAGCCTTTATCTCCGCGGTGGTTGGCGGGATCGGCAATATCCGCGGCGCAATGATCGGCGGGTTCATCCTTGGCACAGTTGAAATCATGGTGGCAGCCTTCATGCCTTCCACCTACCGCGACTTTGTGGCGTTTGCCCTGCTGCTGGTGCTGTTGATCTTCCGCCCATACGGTATCCTGGGAAAACCCCGGCCGCAAAAGGTATGACCATGGATAACACACCATCATCCACACCTACCCCTGTATCCAAAGGTCATGCGCTGCTCGAGCGTTGGAAAATGCGCTGGGACCGAATCGCAAACAACCGCAAAGCCTTCCCGATTGTCCTGGCGGTTGGCTTTATCCTTTCCATCCTGATCCCGAGATTTGGACTGGTTAATGAGTATGTTCAACTGGTCATAATCTATATCGGGATCAACATTATCTTAACCACCAGTTTGAATCTGATCAACGGCTATATGGGCGAGTTCTCCGTCGGGCATGCCGGTTTCATGGCGGTGGGGGCTTATGTTTCAGCCATTTTCACCACCAAATTGCTTCCTGACAACCTAGGAGCAATTTACTTTCCGCTGGTTGTTCTGGCAGGCGGAATTGGCGCCGCCCTGGTTGGCCTGCTCGTATCTGTGCCGTCGTTTAAAACCCGCGGCGACTACCTGGCCATTGTAACCCTGGCGTTCAACATGATCGTCAAATCGGTCATCGAGAACATCGAAGCCATCGGCGGGCCACGCGGTATCCCGGGGATCGCAAAGTTAACCACGCTCCCATGGACCTTCTTCTGGACGGTACTGGCAATCCTGGTCATCCGCAACTTTGTGTACTCCAATTATGGACGCGGCGTGCAATCGATCCGCGAAGATGAAATTGCCAGCGACCTGATGGGCGTCAGCACTAAGCAGGTGAAATTACTGGCGTTCACGCTAAGTTCATTTTTTGCTGGGGTTGCCGGGGCGCTATTTGCGCACGTTCTGCAATTTATCAGCCCCAAAGTATTTGACATTATCAAATCCACCGATGTACTCATCATGGTTTATCTAGGCGGGATCGGTTCGATTACCGGGTCGATCCTCGGCGCCACCGTGTACACCGTATTGTTGGAGGTCCTAAGACCGTTTGGCATGTGGCGCATGGTGCTGATGCCGTTGATGCTGGTGCTGCTGATGATTTTCCGGCCGCGCGGCATTATGGGCCTGCGCGAATTCCGCTGGTTGATACCGGGTTTCGACCTCTATGCACTCAAATACTGGCGAGCAAAAAAGGAGGTGTCGAATGGCACTCCTGCGAGCTGATCACGTAACGCATTACTTTGGCGGACTGTGCGCAGTCTCCGATTTCAACCTGGACTTGCAACCGGGTGAACTGGTGGGCATCATCGGCCCGAACGGGGCTGGAAAAACCACCATCTTTAACCTTGTCACCGGGGTCTATAAAGCCACTGAGGGGAGTATCCAACTCAACGGTCAGGAATTGGTGGGCAGAAAACCGAATGCAATCACCCAGTTAGGGATCGCGCGTACTTTCCAAAATATCCGCCTGTTCAAAGACCTGACGGTGCTGGACAATGTCCGCATCGCTTACTATAACTGGATGAAATACTCATCCTGGGAGTCGCTGCTTCACATCGGCCGCTACCGGGCGCAGGAAGAGCTTTTCACCAACAAAGCGCTCGACCTGCTGGAGATCTTCAAACTGGACCATTTTGCCGATGATCTGGCTAAAAACCTGCCTTACGGGTCGCAGCGCCGGCTGGAGATTGCCCGTGCCCTGGCAACCGGCCCCAAGCTGCTGCTGTTGGATGAACCGGCAGCGGGGATGAATCCGCGCGAGATCGAGCAACTGATGGAATTTATCCTGTGGATCCGCAAGGAATTTGACCTGACCATCCTGCTGATCGAGCACCAGATGCGCCTGGTCATGGGCATCTGTGAGCGTTTGAAAGTGCTTGACTTTGGCGCTACGATCGCTGAAGGTTTGCCGGCAGAGATTCGAGCAAATCCTAAAGTGCTCGAGGCATATCTTGGCGAAGGAGGTGACCAATGAGCAGTGGCGCCTACCTCTCGATTCAGGATTTGAGCGTCTCCTACGGCAACATCAAGGCGGTGAAGAATATCAGCTTTGACGTGATGGAAGGTGAAATCGTCACCCTGATCGGCGCAAACGGAGCAGGTAAATCATCCACTCTGCGGGCAATTTCGGGGATGCTCCCTTACACCGGGCAAATCATGTATAAAGGTACCAGCCTGGCGAAAATTCCGGCAGATAAAATTGTTGGAATGGGTATCGCCCAGGTTCCCGAAGGTCGTGGGATCTTCGGCAGCTTGACCGTGCTTGAAAACTTGAAACTGGCCACCTGGCAGCGCAAGGATAAGGCAGAAGTCGCCAAGGATTACGAACGGGTTTTTGCCATCTTCCCGCGCTTGGAGGAACGCAAAGTACAGCTAGGCGGCACGCTCTCGGGCGGTGAACAGCAAATGCTGGCGGTAGGCAGGGCTTTGATGAGCCGCGGTCAGATGGTGCTGCTGGATGAGCCATCGATGGGGTTGAGCCCGGTGCTAGTGCGCGAGATTTTCCGGGTGATTAGAGAAATCAATGCCAGCGGGACCACGGTGTTGTTGGTGGAGCAAAATGCCAACATGGCTCTGCGAACCGCCCAGCGCGGCTATGTGCTGGAGACGGGCACCATCGTTTTCAGCGGTACCGGAGATGAACTGCTGCATGATATTCGCGTGCGCGAGGCGTATCTGGGCGGCTAATACGTTCAACTGGTGGTATAAAGAAGCAGCATTCACTTTCAGTGAGGGGTTTTGGTCACGCCAAAACCCCTCTTTTGGGGAGAAATTTTATGGCGGATATCGAAGGCGTAGTAACCTGGGCAGAAATTGATCTGGAAGCGATTCGCAAGAATGTCAGGTCATTTGTCCGGCATGTTGGCTCAACCGTTCAGGTGATGGCGGTGGTCAAGGCCAATGCCTATGGGCACGGCGCCGTTCCGGTCGCTCGCGTGGCGTTGGAGGCTGGAGCCACCCGGTTGGCGGTTCACCGGCTGACCGAGGGAATTGAACTGCGCCAGGCTGGCATCGAGGCGCCCGTGTTGGTGATGGGCTATACCCCGCCAACTGGCGCTGACGCATTCGTGCAATGGAATTTGACCCCCAGCACCATCACGCCGGAATTTGCTCAGGCGCTTTCTGCGTCAGCCGCTGCCCAGGGGAAAACGATGCCGGTACACGTCAAAGTGGATACCGGTATGAGTCGGTACGGCTTGCTGCCAGCCGAGGTCGTCCCGTTTTTGCAGGCCGCCCGAGCGCTGCCGGGCATTCGGGTGGAGGGTTTGTTCACCCATTTTGCTACGGCCGACGCCAGCGACCAGACCTGGGTGCGGCAGCAAATCGCTGAATTTGACCAGGTCATCGCAGCAATCAGGAATACCGGGATGGATATTCCGATCATCCATGCGGCCAATAGCGCCACGACTATGAAACTGCCCGAAGCGCATTACAATGCAGTCCGCCCGGGAATTGCCATGTACGGTATGCATCCGTCTTCCGAGTGGGAGCCGGTGTTTGAGTTATATCCCGCGCTGACGCTCAAGAGTACGGTCAGCCGGGTGCGCAAGCTGCCGGTTGGGGCGGGGGTGAGTTACGGTCGGACATTCGTTACCAACCGGCCGACAACGGCGGCCCTGGTACCGGTAGGTTACGGTGATGGCTATCATCGCATTTTGAGCAATAAGGGCATTGTGCTGGTACACGGGAAGCGGGCGCCGATCATCGGGCGGGTGTGCATGGATCAGTTTGTGATCGATGTGACCGGCATCCCTGGCGTGCAGCAAAACGACGAGGTGGTGTTGGTCGGCCGGCAGGGCGCGGAGCGGGTATCCGCTGAAGAGGTTGGCCGCCTGGCCGGGTCGATCAATTATGAGGTCACGACCGGCCTGCTGCCGCGGGTGGTGAGGAAGTATCGGGGGTAAGTTAATGTTTTGATAGGCAGGTGTAAACATTAAAACGCTAAGAACGCGAAGAAAAAAATTTTTAAGTAGCGTAAGCTTTAGCTTGCGCAGACGAGCGGTAGCTCGTGGAGAATAATGTAAACTGACCCAGGTTAGAAAAAATGGACAAGCTAAAGCTTATTCTATAAAAATGTAGCGTAAGCTTCAGCTTGCGCAGACGAGCGGTAGTTCGTCTGGATATTGTAAACTGACCCAGGTCAGAAAAAATGGACAAGCTAAAGCTTATCCTCAAAAACGTAGCGTAAGCTTCAGCTTGCGCAGACGAGCGGTAGCTCGTCGAGAATAATGTAAACTGACCCAGGTCAGAAAAAAGGACAAGCTAAAGCTTATCCTACAAAAATGTAGCGTAAGCTTTAGCTTGCGCAGACGAGCGGTAGCTCATCGAGAATAATGTAAACTCCCAGGTTAGAAAAAATGGACAAGCTAAAGCTTATTCTATAAAAAGTTGAGCGGGCAACGGGATTCGAATAGCATCCCCCCTGTGGGGACCCGTGTATGTCTGGATTGTTGAGCGGGCAACGGGATTCGAACCCGTGTATGTAGCTTGGAAGGCTACCGTTCTACCACTGAACTATGCCCGCGTAAAGCTCGTGTATTTTACATTTATCCGGGCGTACGGTCAAGCATTCCGCCGGTTTACCCTTCCGGTCCGACGGTTGGCAGCGGGGTGGGGGTGGCCTGCGGCTGTTTGAACAGGTTTTCGGCAAACTTTTGGATCGCCTGCTGGTCGGCAAATTGCGCGATTTCTTGACCGGCTCCGTAAAAGGACAGGTGGATGGACACTTTGTCCAGCCGGGTCTGCCGGGTATCGAATGGCGAGAACTTCAACACCCACTTCAATAATTGCGCCTGGTCCTGTACCGACAAATCCGAGATTCCCGGAACCTCCCCGGAAACGCCTGCACAAGCATACTGGATGGCCTTGCCAGCCAGCGTGGCGTTCAAATTATCGCAATATTGGTTGATACCTCCGTCGCGCGAGATCATAATCACCAGTTGCCCGGCATCCACCCCGGCTGCCACAGCCAGCACCGGGGCAATGGGATCTTCGGCGCTCCGAAATTCGAATTGCGCGCCATCGACTTCCAGTTCAATGCGCGTGCCGCGCACTTGCACCTGTGAGCAAATTGTTTCCGGAGTGGAAATTTCCAGACAGGAATCCTGAAAACGAAGGTTTTCTTCGCTGGTTATCCGGATGGTCTCCGGGTCGTACCCCAGCATGCCGGCTAAAAGCGCCCGCGCCTGCAAAGCTGCCTGGGATGGGTTCAAGACTTGCTGGATACGGCGTAATTGGATGCCGGTCAGGTCGGTATGGTAGGTGTAGATTTCTTCGCCGAAGGCCAAAGTCACTTGATAGCCGTCCATTTGCTGTTGGGCGCATGTTTCTTCTGCGCCCGGCGCATCCAGACACGAATTGCTCCATACCTTTGACTGGATATCTCGGATCGTTATTTCACCCGGGGTAACACCCAGGACTGCTGCCAGGTCGGTCTGCGCCTGGACTACCGCTGGCGGGGGTTGAATGATGCCGTCGTCAAACGGGGTAGGGGTCATTGCGGCCGGTTGAAACGGCAATGTGCAGGCCAGGATTGCAAATAATAACATTGCCAGTGACAGGAGGCGTGGTTTCATAGATTCCTCTGAAATCGATGAAACAATTATAACCACGGACGAATTTACGGACTGACTGGTTCTCCCCATCACCAGGTGCCGCTTTCGGTCAACGATACCCCGGTCCACTATTTATGCCTACTGATAGTTGTTGTAGATTGCCAGAACCAGGTCGGCGTAATGGTACCCGCTGTCCATTGGCCCGTAGGCTCGCAGTCCTTCGCGGATGTCGCCATACTTCGAAATGAGCCCGGACAGCATCATGGCGCCAAAGTCGATATTAAATTGCGGGTCGAACAGTTCTTCCATGGTTGGCCGGGAGGAAAAACAGGGACCGTTGGCGCACATGAAATCTGCCGCCAGTCCGTCACGCGGCATGACCTGCATCAAACCCACTGCTCCGCTCTTCGAATAGGCATCCGGATGCCCGCCTGACTCCTGCAGCATAACCGCTGCGATCAAACGGGGATCCAGGCCGTAATACGCGGCAGCCTGGTTGATCGGTTGGCACCATTGGTGGATAGCTTCGGGGTAATTGACCGGCAGCGCGCAGCTATTCGGATTCTCGGCAGGGAGCATCTCAGCAACCGGCGCTGCCATTTCTGCCTGTCTGGCTTGTTCCTCTGTGTCGGCCTGCACGACCTGCGGAGGATTGTACAGCAGGCGGGCGATGAAGATTACCGCAGCGGAGGCAAAAAAGAAAGCAGGAAAAATGAATTTTCGAACGTCGGTCATGGGTGCGCCCTCCAGAAGATAGATACAATTATAGAACAATTGTGCTATTATGTCAAGCGCCAATATTATCAACATCCATTTGATATAATCAATGAGTCTGCCTGGCTCGACTGCTGGAACGGATCCTTTTCAAGGTAAGGGGAATACGCATGGATGACAACCAGAACTGGTACCTCAACGCCATTTTCTACCAGGTTTATGTTCGGGCTTTTTGCGATAGCAACGGTGATGGACAGGGTGATCTTCAAGGGTTGATTTCCAAGTTGGATTACATCCAATCGCTGGGGGTCGATTGCGTCTGGTTGATGCCCATTTACCCGTCTCCGCTGCGTGATGACGGCTACGATATTTCCAATTTCACCGACGTCCTGCGGGAATACGGCACGTTGGAAGATTTCAAGGCGCTCATCAACGGCGCCCACAGCCGGGGCCTGCGCATCATCACCGACTTGGTTCTCAATCACACCTCTGACCAGCATCCCTGGTTTCAGGCCAGCCGCTCGGATCGCGCGTCAACATTCAGGGATTACTACGTTTGGTCCGACTCGGACCAGAAGTACCCGGATGCCCGCATCATCTTTATCGACACCCAGAAGTCCAACTGGAGCTGGGATGAAAAAGCCGGTCAATATTTCTGGCACCGTTTTTATCCCACGCAGCCTGATTTGAACTACGATAACCCGGCCGTCCGCACTGAAATGCTGCGGGTTATGCGCTTTTGGCTGGATCTGGGGATCGATGGTTTTCGCGCCGATGCCATCCCGTATCTGTACGAAAAAGATGGCACGAACTGCGAAAACTTGCCCGAGACGCACACGTTTCTTAAGCAAGTCCGGGCTTTCCTGGATAAATATTATCCTGGCCGAATTCTGCTGGGCGAGGCGAATCAATGGCCGGAAGACGTTCGCCCGTATTTCGCCGACGGCAACGAACTGCACATGAATTTTCATTTTCCGCTCATGCCGCGCCTTTATCTGGCGCTGCACGAACAGGATGCTGCTCCACTCAAGTGGGTTTTAGAGCGTACACCATCGATCCCGGGAAATTGTCAATGGTGCACCTTCCTGCGCAACCACGATGAATTAACGCTTGAAATGGTTACGGACGAAGAGCGCGACACGCTCTGGCATGCCTATGCCCCCGATCCGCGTATGCGGTTGAATCTTGGCATTCGCCGCCGGTTGGCGCCCTTGATGGGCAATGATCCGCGCCGTATCCGCTTGTTGAATGCACTGCTGTACAGTTTGCCGGGCACGCCTATTCTCTATTACGGGGATGAAATTGGCATGGGCGATAATATCGAGCTTCCTGACCGGAATGGGGTGCGAACGCCCATGCAGTGGGATGAGACCCGCAGCTCGGGGTTCTCGACTGCCAAACCGGACCTGTTTTATTCCCCTTTAATTGACGCCGCTCCGTTTGATTTTCGATCGGTCAACGTTGTTGCCCAGGATAATGACCCCGATTCACTGCTCAATTTTATGCGCATGCTGATCAACCAGCGAAAAGCCCACCCGGAACTGGCGTCGGGCACGCTGGAATGGGTGGAAACCGAGAATCCGGGCGTGGTTGCTTTTACCCGAAGATGGGAAGGCAAGGGAATATTCGCGATCTTCAACCTGGGCGATACGTCACGTGGCGCGCGCATCCCGCGCGAGCTGCGAACGGAACCACGGCTGGATTTGTTGAACAGTTACCTGCGCATCGTCCCGGATTCCACCAATTTGAACCTAAAGCCATTTCAATTTGGCTGGTTCAATTTGTAAACAACGGGAATACCGTTAAACCTCATTCCCATTCTCGCCTTCCGGCAGCGGGTTGCTGATCGCCGCCGTCTGCGCGCGGGTCAAGTCGAGTAATGCCCGCACCGGGAGACGGATGTTCAAACCGCGCTGCCCGCCAGAGATGTGAATTTCTTCGTGCTGCAATGCTTCACTGGAGACGATCACTTGGAAACCCTTATTGATCAGGGCCAGCGGTGAGATTCCGCCAGCTTGCAGGCCGGTCAGCTGTTCCGCTTCGCGCAAGGGTGGGACTTTGAGTTTTTTCTCGCTAACAGCGGCTGCCAGGGTCTTGAGATTGACCGCATGGTCGCCAGGAACCACCGCCAGGATCGGTTTGGCAGGTTTTTCGCGCACCACCACGATGGTTTTATAAACCAGGGAGGGCGCAACTCCCAAGACCTGCGCGCTTTCCAGCGCTCCCAACTTTTCAGCCGGGAGTTCAAAAGCCGTGTAGGGTACTTTACGAGAATCTAAAAATCGGGTAACGTTGTTTGTGACCATTGTGGGCCTGTTAGCGGATTTCTTTCGGTAGAAGGGGGACGCAGGTAGATCGGGTTGCTAAATATCCACCCACGCTGTTTGCCAAGAAAGGGGATAAATGCTTCCACCCGATAAACACCAGGTTCTTTGGTAATATGGGCGCCGACCTGCTGATCGCTCCAGGTTTTGATCACCCGCCCATCCTGGAGCAGACGGCATTCTGCCGGAAACGGGAGCCACACCTGCAAGGTCACCGCGCCGCGGACTTCCCCCTGGTCACCCATTGATAGCACGCCCTGTTTGGCCTGGGCAGTGAACCTGAAACCGCGGGTCGGCGCCGGCAGATCATAACCGATAAAGCAATGCCCTTGTTGCAATGCGCGGTAAATCAACTTCCGGTCGTAGTTAAAATTATTCCCCGTCAGTGGGTCAGATGTCAGGACATGGGTATTGATTGCCTGGAAGTGAAAAGAATAGGGGAATATTGTTTTCCGGAACATGCCAACCCGCACATTCAGCGCATGCGCATCTGAGCCGCCGATGGCTACGATCCGGTACCCCTGCGCCAGCAGGGTGTCCCAGCGCTGCAAAGCCGCTGGGTGCGGTCTGTGGGCGACCGAATCGGGATTTAAGCCGTAACGGGCGGCGTCAAACCAGTTACGGATGACCGTTTTCAACTCACTTAAGCCGTTCCAAAGCTCGATACCCGTGTAATTGCGCACTCCCCAACTCTCCCACGAGATATCATCCTCGTGGAAGAGGGGCAAAGCCGGGTCGATCGGATGGGCGATAAAGCTCAGCCCTCCCACATGGTTCACTCGATCGATAAGCTGCTGGGGCTGGTCAGCTGACTGAGCCATTTCGTGGTCAACCCCAAAGACCAACAGATGATTTTTCTGCGGCTGGCGCGCCTGATCATGGATTTCCTCACCCACCAATATCAGCAGCTTGCGGCCATCTTTCCGTAGATACCCTTCAACTCCCTCCACTCGCACATTGTGGTCGGTAAAAATGATGCAATCCAGACCGGCATCGATCGCAGTCCGGGCAATCTGGGCATGCGTACCGGTGCCATCTGAAAAAAGTGTATGCATGTGGAGGTTTACAACAGTTTCATGCATAGTATTCTCACGACAGCACTATGATGCATAGCATTATTATGCACAACATTATTATGCACGCAGTATAATGCATTGACGGTTTCCGCTGGGGGACGGTATAATTCGTGGGTCTAAATAAACGGAGGAACGAGCTTGACCAACTACCTTGATATCGCACTGATTATAATCTCGATCGCATTGATTGCCAGCGTCATCTTCCAGAACAAAGGTGTTGGCCTGGGCGGGTTGACCGGCGCGGACAGTAGCCAGGTTTTTTCAGCCCGGCGCGGTCTCGAGAAAACGATCTTCCTCATCACCATTGGGCTGGCGGTTGTCTTTGTGCTCCTCACCCTTGCGGCGGTGGCATTCGGATAAACGGTCAGCAAACCGGTGGCAGCTTTGCCTGCCATCCTTGCGCGCAGGGCGACTCGCTTAAGTGGAGGGGGCGCCCTTTTCCCGTTTCAACCCTATGAAAAAATTTCGATGGCAACTCCTTATTATTTTCCTGGCCGGGATTGTGGTCGGGATATTATTGTTGGGGGAACAACCCGAAGGCGGCCCGAATGTGACGACCGAGCCGGTGCAGGGCGGGTTTTACACAGAAGCCCTGGTTGGGTCCCTTCAACGGCTGAATCCGCTGTTTGATTTCGATAATCCTGCTGACCGCGACATCGATCGCCTGATTTACAGCCGGCTGATTTCATTCGACGAACGCGGTAATCCGTCCGCTGACCTGGCATCAGCCTGGGGCATTTCACGTGATGGGACAGTTTACAACTTTGATTTAAAACCCGACGTTAAATGGCATGATGGCGAGCCTTTGACGGCTGATGATGTACTCTTTACCGTCGATCTGCTGCGCAACGGCGGCAGCTACGTACCGGCAGATCTGCAGGAGTTCTGGGCGGGAATTGAAGTGGTGAAGCTCAGCCCGAAAGCGCTGCAATTCAAACTTCCCGAACCTTTTGCGCCCTTTCTCGATTACTTGTCTTTTGGAATCCTGCCAAGTCACTTGCTCAATGGCAAATCAATCGACGAAATTAAGGATATGGATTTCAATATCCAGCCGGTTGGTAGCGGGCCATATCGATTCGACCGGCTGATCGTGGACAATGGTCAGATCACCGGGCTGGTGCTGAAGGCTTTCGCGGAATATTACGGCAAAGAGCCGTTCATCGAACAATTAATTTTCCGGTATTATCCTGATTCCGCGGCCGCATTGCAGGCCTATCAAACCGGCCAGGTTCAAGGCATCAGCCAGATTTCCACGGATGTCCTGCCAGCAGCCCTGGCAGAACCCAACCTGGCGGTTTACACCGGCAGATTGCCTGAACTGGCTATGGTGCTATTCAATTTGAATAACGCTGAAGTATCGTTCTTCCAGGATGCTAATCTGCGGCGGGCGTTGTACACCGGAATAAATCGCCAGTACATCGTTGATAAAATTTTCAACGGCCAGGCTATTTTAGCCGATGGCCCCATCTTCCCCGGCACCTGGGCGTATTATGACGCCACCCCGCATGTCGATCTGGATGTAGATCGAGCAAAAATCCTACTGGACGAAGCCGGGTTCCCGGTCAACCCGGAAAATACTGCCGAGCGGGTAAGCTCGGATGCCATCGCCCTTAAATTCACCCTGCTTTACCCCGACACCCCTCGGCATCAGCAGGTAGCTGAAGCAATCGCGCAGGATTGGACTGCGCTTGGGGTTTCGGTGACACTTGAGGCTGTGCCGTACGATGTGTTGGTCATGGAACGTCTGACGAACCGCGAGTACCAGGCAGCGCTGGTTGACCTGAATCTGGCGCGTTATCCGGATCCAGATCCGTATCCCTTCTGGGACTCAGTGCTGGCAACCAGCGGCCAGAACTACTCGCAATGGGATCACAAAATCGCCAGCGAATACCTCGAAGAAGCGCGGATTGCCGTCGACGCTGGTGAAAGGGCGCGCTTGTACCGTAATTTCCAGGTTATTTTCAGTGATGAATTGCCGTCACTGCCGCTTTACTACCCGGTTTACAATTACGGCGTTGACCCCCAGGTACAGGGCGTGCGCATGGGACCGCTGCTGGACACCAGCGACCGCTTTGCGACAATTTTGGAATGGTTCCTGGTCGCTCGCGTACCGACAGCTACTCCTTCCGTCCCCTAAATCGATCCCACGCCTGAAAGGGGTTGAAAATGCAGCTATTGGATAATGACCTGGCATTTTTGCATACGTCCGCCCTGGTGCTGGAAAATTATCTGTTATCGGATGTATTGTACTTTCCGGTGACTGGCGAGCACGGCCGCCAATTGAGCGGTGACACCACGCGGTTAACGCTTGGGAACTTACTGCTTAGCTTGAGACGACTCCAGGCGGTCCAATTGCCAGCCGATCAGGCTGCGGAATTCGAAGCCCTGTCCGGTCAGATCAACAGGGTGCGGGCGCAATGGCGGTCCAGGTGGAGTGTAAAGGTACAGCAAGAGATCCCCAACCGAATGATGCTATGGAAGAATTACTTGGCTGAGTTAGGTGAGGAGCCAAAAACCCGGGCTGGCGATTATCCATACAATGTGCGCCTGCGCGTGATCCTGGAGCTGTTATTCGCCGAAAGTAATGACCTGATGGTCAGGGAAAAGGATTTGCTGCGTTTTTTGGATTTGCAGCTCAAAGGAAAAGCTTCACCGGGGGAATTTATCTGGGATCAAACCCTCGTAAGTGGTTTCCCGGCGGACCAGTTCTGGTATTTATACCTGCAATTCTAAGGAAAACGGCTAAACGGGGTTAAAATAGGGGGCATTCACACCCGCCCTGGGCGGTTGAGCTTCCGCATCCGTAGCAGTTTTGAGTGTTATTCGCATAGCCATGTAGTTTGAAGGCTAAAACACGTAGGCGGAAAGAACCTATTCCTCCTGACCCATGGCAGCTTCGATCGGCAATCATAAAATAGTTAAGGCGGTCTGCGATGTTTTTTACGGGCAAGGGTGATGACGGGACAACCGGCCTGTTAGGCGTGGGGCGGGTGCAAAAATTTGATCGGCGCATGGAAGCGCTGGGAACGCTGGATGAGGCCAACGCAGCTTTAGGTCTGGCGCGCAGCCTGATGGGGGACATTCCGGAATCCGCACTGGTTCTAGAAATTCAGCGCCAACTGTATCAACTGATGGCTGAGATCGCTGCCACTCCTGAGAACGCTGCCCGCTTCCAGAAAATTGATGAGGGAAGCGTCCAGACGCTGGAAAACCAGATCGCAGCACTGAGCAGTCGGATCATTATGCCCGCTGAATTTATCGTCCCGGGTGATTCGCCGGCCAGCGCCACTTTTTCGTTGGCGCGCACCGTCGTACGCCGGGCGGAGCGGCGGGTGGTCGAACTGGTGGATAGCGGTATGGTCGCCAACCGGTCCTTAATGGCATTTCTCAACCGTTTATCCTCGCTCCTTTTTGTTCTTGAAATATACATCCTGCAGCAGGCCGGACGACAAAAACCTACTCTGGCTAAAGGAGATTAACGGTGGTTGGGACCTTTATCAACGCCGCTGCGATTTTGATCGGCGGAATTTTGGGTTTATTTCTCGGTTCACGCCTGCCGGAACGATTCCGTCAGACTGTGATGGCGGTACTTGGGTTGTTCACGCTAGCCTTTGGACTGAAATTGTTTTTATCGACGCAAAACCCCCTGGCAGTGCTTGGCAGCCTGCTGATTGGGGTTTTGTTGGGCGAAATCTTTCAAATTGACCGAGCGCTTCAGTTGCTTGGCGTCTGGTTGGAAGGCCGTTTCTCGGCTGCTCACGGCGCAGCCCTGGAAAGTAATTTCGTGCGCGGCTTTGTGACCGCCTCCTTGGTTTTCTGTGTAGGCCCGATGGCTATTTTGGGGTCCATCCAGGACGGGTTGACCGGTGATTACCAGACTCTGGTGGTTAAATCTGTTTTGGACGCCTTCGGCGCGCTGGCATTTGCCTCCAGCCTGGGTGTTGGCGTGCTTTTTTCGGCTGCCATGGTGCTAATCTATCAGGGAAGCATCTCACTGTTGGCTGTGCAAGTTCAGTCGGTAGTGACGGATGCCATGATGGCCGAAATGAACGCCACTGGCGGGGTAATTCTTCTGGCGATCGCCATCAGTAGCCTGCTGGAAATCAAAAGGATACGCACCGGAAACTTTCTGCCCGCGCTGTTCATTGCTCCGTTGTTGGTGCTGCTGATGCAGTTGTTGGGTGTGTATTGAACTGTATTTATATAATTAAAATTCCCCGTGCCGCGCAAAATTTGAACCGTAGGGGCACGGGGATTATCAAATAATGGCGCGTGAGCTATTAATCCCCGTGCCCAGTAATTGCACATATCGCGCAACCGGGCACGGGGTTAGTAAGTTAAATTAAATTCGTGGACGATCCCCGTGCCGCTACGATAACACGCCCTGGCACGCAAGTTTATTGAACCCAGGTCTTTTCCAGCTACCTGAATATTAATTCTCGCTAAGGGCCTTTTCGATTACTGCAAACAGATTGCCGCGATCCGTCTTTTCACCGTTGACAACAAAGGTGGGGGTCGAAGTAATCCCTTGACCTTGCGCCGACTGCAAGTCCTGTTGAACTTTCAATTGATACTTGCCGCTGTTAAAGCAACTGTTATAGGCGTTCATATCCAGCCCTACCTGCTCGGCAATGGATTTGAGCATTGGCGATGAAAATTCGGCGCCGAAATTGGCAAAAATGTAGTCGTGGTATTCCCAGAATTTTTCCTGATCCATGGCGCAGTAGGCGGCCTCGGCAGCAGTAAATGAGGTCGGGCTGATGAAGCTCATCGGAACGTATTGGAAATACACTTTGCCTGTCGCGATGTAATCATTGAGCAATTGTTCTTCTGATTCGACCCAAAAATTTTTGCAATGGACGCAATTAAAATCAGAAAACTCGACAACCGTCACCGGGGCGTTGGGGTCGCCGGCTGTAGTGCCCTGAACCTGGGTACGGTTACGTGGTTCCGGCGTCTGAACATTTTCCGGGCTGACAGGCAGGTTTGGGATGATTAAAATTGCTGCCACAGCTAGTGCGGCGATTGTGGCAATTGTGATCCAAATCGCTCGATTGCGGCGTTGCTGACTCAGGCGTTGTGCCCGAAAAGCGTCACGCCGGCTTACTTTCTTGGCTTCGGGTTGAGCGGTTTTAGCCATTTAAGGTCTCCTCAGTGAAATGCAGCCAAAATATATTCATATAAGATCATATGACATTCAACAGTTTAATTTTGCCATATTCAGTCGTAATTGTCTATAATTAACAATAAGAGTTTCCTAATTTTAGCCGCGATACACATAAACTGGAAAGGCTTCGCCAGTTAATTGAAAACCGACTTTGCGGTACAACGCCAAAGATGCCAGGTTATTATCCTGAGTGTTGATGGTGATCTGCCACAGCCGTTCTGTCCGACAGCGCTGCACCAGGTCGTAGAGCAGAGTAGTGCCAACCTGATGGCCTTGCAGCCAGGGTTTTACTGCCAAACGGGCCAGATGCGCTGCGAACATATTTATGGTAGTGACCTGGTAGCCCACGATTTCGTTTTCGCTTTCCGCCAACGTGGCAATGGCGGCTTGCTCATAGGATTGCCGCACCTGGTTCAGTGAATTTTGCCAGATGGGTTCGAATGCAGCCTGGTCGATGCTGGCCACCGCTGGCAGATCGTCTGGTTCCATCAAACGGACAAACAGGTCGGCATTCGGTCGTAAAAACGGATTGTTTATTTGGACTTCCCGTTCCAATCCAACAACGTCCTGGTGGTGCACAAAACCGCTGCGCAGCAAAATGGTGGTGAACCAGTCACTCAAAGCCAGCGAAGGGACGATTGGGCGATCTGCCAGAGCGTTGTCTTCCAGGCAGCATTTTAACAATTGCTCCCAATAATCCATTGGCTTCACCCCGACCGCGCAGGCAAATAATCGCACCCAGGCGACACCAGGTGGGTCTTGCGGCAGCGCCAAAGCAGCAAGCAACCGGCCGTCGGCTTCAGCAACCCAAAAAGGCTGGCTGCCCAGCCATTCCACCGGAGGACGCCAGTCCAGGTGGCGGTGCATGCGAGGGCTGGTGGCCAGGAAACTCGTAACGATCGTGAAATCGGCTGTGGTTGCCTGGCGAAGGATAACCGGGGTTGGCATATCTGCTTAATTCACCCTGTAAACCCGCATGTCAATGGTCAATTTGAACCCATCATCCGCCGGATGATCCGCATAAGGCTTTTGATGATCGATTCGGACCAGCTGAGCTTCTTTTTAGATGCCAGGGCGGCATCCATGGCGAACAAAGAATCAACTTGCTTGCCGCGTTTCATCTGCAACACGGAAATTTCACGCAGAACGTAACTGCGCATCTCGTCATTGCCGGTTTGTTTGAACAGGTCGGCGGATAACTGATACTTTTCCAGCCCTTCATCATGACGCTGCAATTCAACCAGAGCCGCGGCAATATTGCCAAGCGCAATTGCCTGGCGCTGAGGATCGCGGATACCGGCAAAAATGTGTTCGGTGCCGCTGGCCTGCTCCAGCGCAGCCTGTGCATTCCCATCTTTCAACAACGCTACCGACAGGTTATTGCGCGCTTCGGCATGGGCAGCCGGCAGTACAGCCGGGTCAATGGTTCCTAATGCTTGCTGGTACAACCGGGCCGCATCTGTGTATTTCTTGTGCTCGAAGGCGGCTTGAGCTGCAAGATTCAGTTTTTCAAATTCTTGAGCGGATCCCATACCTGACCAGTTGACGCTTGCCATTAGTAGGTGATTTCGAGCAGTCCTTCTGCCACCCCACGCAGCTTTTCAGCCGAGAGGTCTGACAGGCGCATGGCCAGTTCGAGATAAGGCAAATTGACCGGCTTGCTGACGAAAGCCCGCACTTCGGGCGGCAGGTCCATGATGTTTTGGGCGGTTGCTTTATCCGAGCGCCATTTTCCGATCATTCCGCGCTGGTCGAATAGTTCATCATTGCGAATTTCCAGTGTGCTTGCCAGGAGTTCCAAATCGGGGAGCGGAATGGCTTGCTGACCCATTTCATAGCGCTGGATTTTTTCAACCGGGATATTGGTCTTCAGCGACAGCTCGGATACGGAGAGGTTGAGGGTAGAACGGGCTATCCGCAGGCGGGTGCCGATAATGCGCTGTCGAATTTCTTTCAACTGAGTAGGCTGTTCAACCGGGTCTGGGGACGCCAGAGTAGAGAGCGCCTGGTTTCCCCAAAAATGCTCCAGGGGTACATCCAGGAAGAAAGCCAGGGATTCCAATTGCGGCAGAGTCGGGGCAGATTCACCGGTTTCGATCGATTGATAAGCCTCCACGGACAGTCCCATGGCTTTAGCGCATGATTCCACTTTGCGTGAGCGGCTAATGCGGGCATCATAAATCAACAGTCCTAGTTTACGAGACCTGACTCGGATATGTTGTTGGTAGGTCGCCATAAGGTCCTCCCCGCTCGGAATCTTCCTAAATTAAAGTTAGACGTCAGACAGTATTATAGCATTCTGCAACTAAAGTTGCAGGTTCCAGACCAATCGTTATCGCCCGCGAGACTGTGGGTTGAGCATGGCGCCAAGATTTGCGCCAAAGACTTCCGGCCCAAGTTTGAACCCGGCCACCTCGATCCGCGGGTAGAACAAAGGACGAATGCCGGTCGGCTTTAATTCGCCAAGGACCTTCCCGCTCTCATCCACGCCGGTTTGCTGGAATTTGAAGATATCCGTCATCACAACCGTATCGCCTTCCATGCCGGCGATTTCGGTGATGGAGGTGATCTTGCGTGAGCCGTCCTTCAAACGGGATTGCTGGATGATCAGATCCACCGCTGCTGCGGCTTGCTCACGAACCACCTTCAGCGGTAGGTCCATGCCGGACATCAACACCAGTGTTTCAAGGCGTGAGAGGGCGTCGCGGGGTGAATTGGCGTGCAATGTGGTCAACGAACCGTCATGACCGGTGTTCATAGCCTGGAGCATGTCCAGCGCTTCGCCGCCGCGCACTTCACCAACCACAATCCGGTCGGGCCGCATGCGGAGGGAGTTGCGCACGAGATCGCGAATGGTTACCGCTCCTTTGCCATCAGAGTTGGCGGTTTTGGTTTCCATACGGACAACATGATCTTGTTGCAGCTTGAGTTCAGCCGCATCTTCGATCGTGACGATGCGATCATTTTCGGAGATAAAGCCAGAGAGGATATTGAGCAAGGTAGTCTTGCCAGAACCCGTGCCGCCCGAGATGATGATATTCAACCGGGAGAGCACGCAAACGCGCATAAATTCCGCCATCGTCTTAGAAACGGTACCCAGTTCGATAAGCTGTTCCATGGTTAGCTTGTCTTTTTGGAATTTACGGATTGTGATGCAGGGGCCGTCAATCGCAACGGGCATAATAACCGCATTGACGCGGGAACCATCCGGCAGGCGGGCGTCAACCGTTGGGCTGTCGGCGTCGATGCGCCGCCCCAATGGGAGGATGATTTTATCGATGGTACGCAGGACCGCCTCGTCGTTGGGGAAAGTGATATCCGTCTTGATAATTTTGCCTTTGCGTTCGATATAGACCTTGCTATGGCCGTTCACCATGATTTCGGAAATATCAGGATCATCGAGTAACGGCTGGATCGGTCCAAAACCAAGCAATTCATCCAGAATTTCCCGGGTAACTTGATCTTTCAATGGAGTGGGGAAATTGTATTTCAGCTCCGCAAAGGCTTTTTGAACCATTAAAATGATTTCGCCCTTGCGGTCCGCGCTCAACTGCGGTCCGCTCTCCAGTTCCCGGGTGATTTCCTGAAGCAAATGGGTCTTCAGGTTTTGCAGGTTGATTACACGCGGTTGTGTAGGTAGCGGGGCGGCCATTACTCTACCAACTCCTCATGAATCAGTTCCTTCTCAGGGATGACCCAGATGATTTGATTGAGGTTTACAGCCAAAAAGTTGGTCTTAAACATGAGATTCGCACCAGAAATATCAAATAATTCTGCATCTGTCACTGCCAAAAAATGATCTGCCGTATCTAGCTCATCTTTCACCCGATCGCCCACCCGAACATGCATCATGCCATGGATTTGGTGCATGGTGGTCTGCATGATAATCTTAATCGGCGATTTAGTAATCACCTGGGTATAAATTTTACCTTTGCCCTCAAATGTATCGAACATGTAATCTCACGATCCTTTCTCATCAATACTGCTGGTATCGCTGGAGGGCATCATATAGCCCAGGCCAGATCGGGTGACGATGTGCAGGGGGGTATGCGGGTCTTCTTCCAGCTTTTGGCGCAAGCGCGCAATGGAAACCCATAAAATCTCTTTATCTTCGCGATAGGATTCACCCCAGACGGCGGTGAGCAGCTCTTCGGCGGAAAGGATGCGCCCGGCATGTTGCGCGAATTGGATGAGCAGACGGTATTCGGTTGCGGAGAGGTACACGGGATGCTCGCCGCGCCAGACTTCAGCGCGCGCAAAATCGATTCGTAAATTCAAATGAGCAAAATAGCGTTTGTGGATCATTTGCTGGTTGGACTTTGCGCGGCGGAGGACTGCCCTAACCCGTGCAACCAATTCCGTGGCTGAAAAGGGTTTCAGGACATAATCGTCCGCTCCGACGTTCAGCCCATGCACCCGATCCTGCT